>Ga0210398_10000886_pt1 | contig 32538 bp, 32 predicted proteins | sample IncBWC4OmetaG_FD_161047 | JGI IMG/M metagenome (GOLD analysis project Ga0210398, IMG submission 161047) | Forest soil microbial communities from Barre Woods Harvard Forest LTER site, Petersham, Massachusetts, United States - Inc-BW-C-4-O | ecosystem: Environmental > Terrestrial > Soil >... | reverse complement strand
GGGCGCCTCGGGCAATTCGGTGAGGCTCGGATAGCAAGTGATGTTCATGACGGTCGGATATTTCGGGTTCACCGGATAGATCGGCCCGGTAAAGCCGATGGCGCCCAGCGACTCGATGACCGCGCGGCCGGGACCCCCGCGGTCGGTAGCCCCGACGATGGCGACCGAGCGCGGCTTGACAAGGGGATCGAGCTTCATGGGTATGGTTTGCCAGGTTGTTAAATTTTGTACCATGCTGGTGCGTCACGCGAACAGGCCGGAAAAGCAATTGTCATGAAGATCGTCGATCTCTCCCACACCATGAGCATCCACACCCCCGGCTGGGTCGGTTATGCCGGCAACAAGATGTATTACGCGCAGAACTTGCAGACCATCGGCATCGTCGCGCAGCGCGTCGAGACCTCGATGCACTCAGGCACCCATTTCGACGGCGCCATGCACGCGACCGACGGGCGCACCGGCGACATGGCTTCTTTGCCGCTCGACTATCTGGTCAGCCACGGCGTCGTGGTCGATCTGGCGCCTCAGGTGTCGGATTGGTCGGCGATCACACCGGCAATGATCGAGAAATCCGGCGCCGAGATCCGCGATGGCGATATCCTCATCCTGCATACCGGCTGGCACAAATATTACGAAGGCCAGAGCCAGCAGGATCTGGTGCGCTATTTCTGCTACCACCCCGGCCCGACGCTCGAGACCTTGGAATGGATGCTCAAGCGCAAGATCAAATGGTTCGGCATGGATACCGGCTCATGCGACCATCCGATGAATACCTCGATCCGCCATATGCGCCCCGACGTCGCCCGCGAGTTCGAGAAAGCAAAAGGCAAATCGCCGGCGGACTATTTCGGCACCTTCGAATACGTGCACAAACGCTCGGGACGCAAAGTCAGGCAGGACGTGTTTCCGTTTCACAATTACGCGTTCCAGGAAGGCCTCCTGCACGCCGAAAATCTCGGCGGCGATCTGGAAACCGTGCTCGGCAAGCGCTGCATCATCGGCGCCTTTCCCTGGCGCTATGAAGGTCTCGAAGCGTGCCCGTGCCGCGTGCTGGCGATTTTCGATGCCGGCGATGCGCCGGTCGAGGCGCTCGGCGACGCCGCGCGCGGTATCGTTCGTTGATGAATTAGCGAGGCGCAGACCATGCCAAAGATCAAAACCGCGGACGGCACGCAGCTCTATTACGAAGAAGTCGGCACCGGCACGCCCATCATCTTCGTGCACGAATTCGCCGGTGACTATCGGCAGTGGGAGCCGCAGATGCGCTATTTCGCGCGCACCCATCGCTGCGTCACCTATAGCCAGCGCGGCTATCCGCCGTCCGATATTCCCGACGATCCGACGCGCTACGGCCAGGATTTTGCACGCTCCGATGTGATCGCGCTGATGGACGCGCTCGGCATCGAAAAGGCACACGTCGTCGGCCATTCCATGGGCGCCTATACGGCGGTGCATGTCGGCCTGCATCATCCCGACCGCTGTGTTTCAGTGGCCGCGGCCGGCTGCGGCTGGGGCTCGCTGCCCGATCCGGCGCAGCGCGCCGCCATGCGCAAGGTGGCGCTCGAGACCTCGGCGATGTTCATCGAGAAAGGCATGGCGGAAGCCGCCAAGATCTACGGTGACGGCCAGATGCGCCAGACCCACAAGCACAAGGATCCGCGCGGCTATGCCGAATTCATCCGCATGCTGTCGGAGCATTCCGCGCTCGGCCATGCGCTGACCATGTCGATGCTGCAAAGCAAGCGGCCGACCTTGTGGGACCTGGAAGCGGACTTGAAGAAATTCTCCGTGCCGCTCCTGATCATCGTCGGCGACGAAGATGAGTCTTGCCTCGACGGCAGCGTGTTCCTCAAACGCACCGCGCCAACCGCCGGCCTTCTGGTGATCCCGCGCGCGAGCCACACCATCACCACCGAGGAGCCGGCCGCCACCAACGCCGCGCTCGCCGAACTGTTCGCCGCGGCCGAAGCCGGGCGCTGGATGTCGCACCGGGCGGCGGCGCCGGCGCCAGCGTGAAACGAGGAGATGAACGATGATGACCGGTCCAACCGCGCTCGCCTTCGCCGCCGCCTTTGCCGGCGCGGCGTTCTACGTCAACGAGGCCGAGCAACCGGCGCGGCTGGCGCTCGACGATGCGAGCCTGCTGGCGGAATGGAAGCTCAGCTATGCGCGCGGCTTCAAGATGCAGGCAAGCCTCGCCTTGCTGTCGGGGGTTTTCGGTCTGATCGCGGCGTGGCAGACGCAGGATTGGCGTTGGCTGCCCGGCGCGGTGCTGATCCTGGCAAACTGGCCTTACACGCTGCTCGTCGTCAAGCCGACCAACGATCAGCTCAACGCGCTGGCAAAAAGCCAGGCTGCCGCGTCGCGCGCACTGATCGTGACATGGGCGCGGCAGCATGCCGTCCGCACCGCGCTCGGAATTTTGGCCGCCGCGCTTTATTTGTGGCCGCTCGCTCGGCCGGTTTGAGTTATCGCGCGTCGTGGAAGATGATGCCGAGCGTGTGGCGGCGGCCGGAGCGCAGCCGGCTGACGCCGTGGCGCAGATTGACGCGATAGGGGCCCTTGGTGCCTTGCACCGGCCGGTTGTGAACGGCGAACAGCACGGCATCGCCTTGCTGCAGCGGCACCACCTCGACCCGGCTCTGCATGCGCGGCCGCTGCTCGGTCAACACGAATTCGCCGCCGGCAAAATCCCGGCCGGGCGCCGACAGCAGCACCGTGACCTGCAGTGGGAAGGCGAGATCGCCGTAAAGGTCCTGGTGCAGGCAATTGAAGTCGCCGGCGCCGTATTGCAGCAACAGCGGCGTCGAGCGGGTTTGGCCAGCCTTGTGACAGATTTTCAGATACTCGCCGTGCGTCTTCGGATATCGCGTGGCGATATTCATTCGCTCGTTCCAGGCGTTGGCAAACGCCGCGGCCCGTGAATAAAGCGCCGTGCGCATTTCGGCGACGAGCGCCGGCAGCGGATATTTGAAATAGCGATATTCGCCCTTGCCAAAGCCGTGCCGCGCCATGTGGACGTGACTGCGAAAGTGCTCTTGGTGCGGATAAAGCGCGGCGACATCGTCGCACTCGTCTGCCGACAGCAGCCTGGGTAAAACGGCGCAGCCGAAGCCGTCGAGATCGTTGCCGATCGCGTTCCAATCGTATGCGTCGATGCGCCGGTCGACGGATGTTTCGTCGGCGGCTTTCGGGGCGGCGCCGATTTTGGCCGGCAAGGCGTGATCTCCGATCTGCACTGCGGTCAAAGGCTAGCAACCGCTGAGGGCTCAAGCCCACCCGAAATCTGCCGATCATGGAACTTGAGCCAACAGCGGACCGGCTTATGTTACCGATAATGAGCAACGCGGCAGGCGCAAGTTCACGGGTAGCCTTCGCGGCGCCGTTCCGCCATCCGGTGTTTGCGGTGATCTGGACGGCGACGCTGGTGTCCAATGTCGGCGGCTGGATGTACAGCGCGGCGTCAGGCTGGCTGATGACCACGCTCAATCCCGATCCCTTGATCGTGGCGCTGGTGCAGGCGGCGAGCACGTTGCCGATCTGCCTGTTCGCGCTGCCGGCCGGCGCGCTCGCCGACATTTTCGACAAGCGCAAATTCCTGATCGTGGTCGAAACGTTGACCACGGCGGTGTCGGCAATTTATGCGGCGATGGTCGGGCTCGGCCTGGCCACGCCGGGCAATCTCTTGCTGTTCACGTTTCTCATCGGCGCCACCGGCGCGCTCACCGTTCCGGCTTGGCAGGCCGTGGTGCCGCAGCTCGTCCCCAAGGACGTTTTGCCGCCGGCGATTGCCGCCAACAGCGTCGGTGTCAACATTTCCCGCGCCATCGGTCCGGCGCTCGGCGGCGCGACCATTGCCGCCATCGGCATTGCCGCGCCGTTCTGGGTCAATGCCATTTCCAATCTCGGCATCGTCGGCGCGTTGCTGTGGTGGCGACAGAAACGAACGGTGCGCACACTGCTGCCGGCCGAGCGGTTTGGGCCGGCGATGACGACCGGTCTTCGCTACGCCCGGCACAATCCGCATCTGCGCGCGACTTTGGTCCGGGCTGCGGGATTCTTTCTGTTCGCCAGCGCCTATTGGGCGCTGCTGCCGCTGGTAGCCCGTTCCCAGATCGCGGGCGGACCGGAGCTTTACGGCATCCTGCTCGGCGTCATCGGCGCCGGCGCGGTGAGCGGCGCGTTCTTGTTGCCGTGGCTGAAAGCAAAACTCGGGCCGGACCGGGTCATGGCGCTCGGCGCGCTCGGCCAGGCGCTGGCGATGGTGCTATACGGCGTCGCCGGCGAGCCCGCGATTGCACTCGTTGCGAGCGCGCTGGCCGGCGCGACCTGGATCGCCTCGCTCGCGACATTGAGCGTGTCGGCGCAGGTGGCGTTGCCGGACTGGGTCCGCGGCCGCGGGCTCGCGCTCTACACCACGGTGTTCTTCGGTTGCCTGACGCTGGGCAGCACGGTCTGGGGCGAGGTCGCCGCCTGGGTCGGATTGCCGGCGACACATTTTCTTGCCGCGGCCGGCGCCATCGCCGCCATACCGCTGACGTGGCGCTGGAAGCTGCAAACCACCATGGGCGTCGATCTGACGCCGTCCATGCATTGGCCGGCGCCGATCACCGCGCTTGATATCGAGCACGATCGCGGGCCGGTCATGGTGACGGTCGAATACCGCATCCGACCGCAGGACCGCGAAGCATTCCTCGAGGCGATCGCCAAGCTCGAGCCCGAGCGCCGCCGCGATGGCGCCTATCGCTGGGGCGTGTTCGAGGACGCAGCCGACGAAGGCCGTATGGTCGAAACCTTCCTTGTCGAATCCTGGATGGAGCATCTTCGCCAGCACGAACGCGTCACCAATGCGGATCGCCTGGTGCAGGACGCGGTGCACAGGTTGTCGCCGGCGGGCGCGCCCAAGGTGACGCATTTCATCGCCGCCGATACCTGACGTTGTAGGCAAGCGGCTGTGGCACGCTGTCCATTGATCGGCTTGGCAAGGTCCGGCACTATCCGCGCGGCACAAAAGGGGAGCGGGGAATTATGGGTGAACAGGGAAAAGTCGCGGTTCGGACGATCGGCGTAGCCGTCGCCATCGCAGGGCTTGCGGCGCTATTGGCGTCGCCGGCCGCGGCCCAAGGTACCGCGCCCATCACCATGAAGCTCTCCACCGCCACGATCAACGACACCCAGCACGAGTGGCTCAAGCGCTTTGCCGCCGCGGTGGAGAAGGATTCCGGCGGCCGGATCAAGGCCGAGATCTATCCGGCAAGCCAGCTCGGCGCCATTCCGCGGCAGATCGAGGGCGTCCAGTTCGCCTCGATCCAGGGCTGGTGCGGCCCGCCCGAGTTTCTGGTCGGCGTCGACGAGCGCTACGAGGCGATGAGTTCGCCCGGCCTGTTCACCACCCGTGCGCAGTATGAGCGCACCATCAAGGATCCCACGGTGACCGGCCTGATGCTGGGCTTGGGTGCCAACAAGGGCTTGGTCGGCGCCGGCATTTTCCCGATCGGGCCGTCCTCGATCATCACCCGCAAGCAGATCCAGCATCTGTCCGACTATGCGGGCTTGAAGATCCGCGTGTTGGCGTCGCCGTTCCAGTTGGAAATGATCAAGCGGATGGGCGCCTCGCCGGTGGCGATGACGCTCGCCGACGTGCTGCCGGCGCTGCAGCAGGGTGCCATCGACGGCTCGCTCACCACCATGACCCAGTACACGACGCTGCACTATATCGACGCGGCGAAGTATGTGGTCGAAACCGACCAGCCCTATGTCAGCTCCATCACCGTGCTGAGCAAGAAGTGGGTCGACGGCCTGCCGGCCGATCTGCAGAAGATCGTGCGCGACGACGCGACAAAGACCTCGATCGACATGCTTTCGTTCATCGATCAGTTTTTCGACGCGCAACGCCAAGTCTGGAAGGATTCCGGCGGCAGCGCGATCCACCTGCCAGAGGCCGATCAGACGGCGATGCTGGCAAAAATTTCCAGCATCGCCGAGGATCTGTCGGCGACGAAGCCGGACTTGAACGCGACGGTCAAAACTATCTTCGCCGCGGCGGCGAAGAACAAATAAATTTAGCCGGGCTGTTGTAGCCTCAGCAGCGCGCGTAGCCGCTGCGGCGTGACCGGAAGCTCCGTCACGGCGCCCGGCCGGCCGAGCGCATCGTCGATCGCCGCGGCGATGACGGCACCGACGGGATTGACGCCGCCTTCACCGGCGCCTTTGAGGCCGAGCGGATTGAGCGGGCTCGGCGCGTCCTCGGTGATCAAAATCTCGATCGGCGGAATTTCGCGCGCCGTCGGCATCAGATAATCGGCGAAGTTGACCGCCAGCGGCTCGCCGCCGGCGTCATAGAGAAATTCCTCGAACAGTGCGCCGCCAAGACCCTGCGCGACGCCGCCTGCGATCTGGCCCTCGACCAGCATCGGATTGACCGCTTTGCCGATGTCGTAGGCGACGACATAGCGCTCGACGACGGTCGTGCCACTGTCGCGGTCGACACGCACCACGGCGAGATGGACGCCGTAAGGGTAGGTCATGTGGTGCGACTCGAACCAGCCTTCGGCGCAAAGGCCGGGCAGCGCATCGCCGAGGAGTTTTGCGGCGGGTGCCAGCGCGCGGGCGATTTCGCCGAGCGTGACCGACGGGCCTTGCGCTGCAGATTTGCGCACCACCTTGCCATCGATGATATCCAGGGTTTCCGGCGTGGATTGCAGCAACGCGGCGGCAGCCGCAAGCGCCTTGTCGCGCACTTTCGTCGCTGCGATGCGGGTGGCTTCGCCGGTCATCACCGTGACGCGCGAGGCGAAGGCGCCCATGCCATAGGCGATGCGATCGGTCTGGCCGTGCACGACGCGGATAGAGCGATAATCGACGCCGAGCGCATCGGCGCAAATCTGCGCCACCACGGTCTCGACGCCTTGGCCGATCGAAGCCGCGCCGGTGACGACCTCGACGGCGCCGCTGGTATCGACGGTCACGCGCACGCCGTCGAACGGCCCGAGTCCGCTGTTTTCGACGAACACGGCCAACCCGGCGCCGACCGTTTCGCCGCCGGCGCGGCGGTGTCGCAATTTTTTTTGCAGCTTGTCCCAGTCAGCCGCTGCCAACGTCTTGTCGAGCAGGCCGGCGTAATCGCCGGAATCGTAGCTCATTTCCGTGCCCAGCGTGTCGAAGCCCAGCACGTAGGGCATCTCGCTCTTGGCGATGAGATTGCGGCGGCGGATTTCTATCGGATCGATTTTGAGTTTTGTGGCGATCGCATCCATCAGCCGCTCGCGCACGAACGTGCTTTCGTAGCGGCCGGGCGCGCGATAGGTGCCGCACGGCGTCTTGTTGGTCAATCGAATGCGCCCGACCATGCGGTAGGCCGCCATGCGATAGGGACCGGGCAGCATGGCGGCAGCAAGATCGGGCACGGTGGCGGCGTGGGTGCGCACATAGGCGCCCTGGTCGTGAAAGAATTCGCCGTCAATGGCGCCCAGGCGGCCATCGGCGTCGACCGCGGCGCGGAGGCGAAAATGCTGCTGGCGCGACTGATTGGCCGCCATCAGATGCTCGCGGCGGTCCTCGATCCATTTCACCGGGCGGCCCAGCCGCAGCGCCGCGACGCAGACCAGAACATCCTCCGGATAGATTTCGCCACGCACGCCAAAACCGCCGCCGACGTGGCCTTCGTGCAGATGCATGCTCGACGGCGCGCGGCCGAGCATGCGGGCCAGCGCATCGCGGTTCCAATGCGGCACCTTGGCGGCGCCGTGCAATTCGAGAATGCCGCGCGCGACGCGGGCGATGGCGCCGCGCGTCTCCATCGGCACGCCGCTGTGGCGGCCGATCTTCAGATCGAGCGCGACGACGGCGTGAGCGCCCGCGAATGCCGCCTCCACGTCGCCAAAGCTCTTGCGGATCAAGGCGGCTTCGGTGGAATGGCCGGCATCGAAGGCGCCGGGCGGCGCATCGGCTTCCGTCAGTGTGGGCAGCGGCTCTGCCTCGATGGTCACGAGATCGGCAGCATCTTCGGCGACATAAGGATCGGTCGCGAAAACGACAGCGACGGGCTCGCCGACATAGCGCACGTAATTGGTGGCCAGGATCGGCTGGCGATAGGGATCGAGGCCTTCGATGCGGGTGAGGCGAAAGTCGATCGGCGGAATGTCTGCGACATCGGCCGCGGTCCAGATCGCAACGACGCCCGGAGCGCCGCGCGCCGCAGCCGTGTCGATCGAGCGGATGCGCGCATGGGCGTGGGAAGAACGCACCACGCGCATGTGCAGTTGATGCGCAAACGAGACGTCGGCGGCGAAGCGGCCATTGCCGGTGACCAGCGGCCGGTCTTCAAGACGCGTGACCGAGCGGCCGACGAAGTTCATCGTGCCAAAGCCTCCAGGTAGCCGGTCTCGTTGATACGCTGCGCGCTGATCTTGCCTCCGGTGATGTCGATCTCGTTAAGGCAGCACGGCGACTGCGCGATCCGCCAATAGGCCGACAGCGGTTGATCAATCAGTTGCATCAGCAGCGCGCGGTTCACGCTGTCATGGCCGACCAGCACGATGGTGTGGTCGGGATGAAGGGCCAACACAAGCCGCAACGCATTGGCGGCGCGCGCCGCGAGGTCCTGCAACGATTCGCCGTTCGGAAAACGGATCAGATGCGGCGTCGCGAACCACGCGGCGAACAGCGCTGGATTTTCGCTTTTCGCCTCGTCGAAGGTTTTGAACTGCCAGGTGCCGTAGTCGATGTCGGTCAGGTCGTCGCAAACTTCCGTCGGCGCGCCGCAGGCTTTGGCGATGGCGGCGCCGGTCTCGATGCAGCGGCCCATCGGGCTCGTATAGATCCTGCTCGGCCGCCACGCGCCGGCCACGCGGCGCGCGACCACTTGCGCCTCGGCGCGCCCGAGCTCGGTCAAATCGAGCGGCGCCCGGCCGCGAAACCGCTCGGGCTTGATGCCTTCGACGTGGCCGTGACGGATCAGGAGGATTTTGGTCATGTCTTGGTTATTTTATTGGGGCGAGTCTGCCGCGTGTCGGCGCACGCCGCAATGCCTTGCGTCCGCTAGAGGCGGCGCAGCGGCATCGACCAGGCGAGCCAGGTGCCGACCGCGGTGAACAGCGCAATGGTGAGGAAAGCTGAACGAAATGCGTCGGCGATTTCCGATTGCACGATGGCCTGCCGCGCGGCCGGCAGCGCCGCGATGGCTGCCGGGCCCTGATCGATGATGGCGCCGAACAGGCCTGCGGTGTCGCGGTCCGTCGCCGCGAGGATTGAGAACAAGATCGCGGCCACCGCGGCGGTGCCGAACGCCGCGCCCACCGAGCGGGAGAATTGCACCATGGCCGCGCCGGTGCCGAGCATGCGCGGTCCGGCCTCGGTTTGCACGGTGATCTGCACCACGGCCATGACGCTGCCCATGAACAGCGCAATGAAAAAGAACACCCACGGCATCTGGCCGAGACTCAAGCGCGACAGGCTGAAGGCGAGGAACACCAGTCCCGCGGTCGCGGCGGCGAGCCCGTAGGTCGGGTATATGGCGGTGCGCCCGGTCCTGGAGACGAGCTGGCCGGTGATCAGCGAGCCGAGCCCGATACCGAAGGTCAGCGGCAAGAGCAGGAGGCCGGTTTCCGCCGGCGACGCGCCGCGCACGGCACGCAGATAGATCGGCAGGAACGTGATCAAGGAGACCAGCGCCGCGCCATGGCAGGCCGCGAGCCCGTCGCTGCGCCAGACCGACGGGTTGCGGAACAGCCGCGGCGGCAGCAGCGGCGCTGTGTTGCGCTGCTCCTGCCAGAGCAGTGCGACCAGCGCCAATATGCCGAAGGCCAACAGCCCGAACGCCATGGGCAAGGTTTTCGCATCCATGCGCTGCACCTGCTCGAGCGCCAAGATGACGGGGCTGACGAACAGGATGAACAGCACCAGGCCCGGCGTATCGAAGGTTGTGCGGCGGCGATCGCCGGGGCGCGCTTCAAGGCGCAGCACCAAAAAGAAGGCGATCAACCCGAGCGGCAGGTTGATGAGGAAGACCGATTGCCAGCCGAACGCCTGCGTGAGATAGCCGCCGGCCACCGGGCCGAACGTGCTGGACGTCACCGCGATGCCGGCGAGATAACCCTGATATTTGCCGCGCTCGCGCGGTGGGATGGCCTCGCCGATCAGCGCCTGCGACAGCGTCATCAGGCCGCCGCCGCCAAAACCTTGGAGCACGCGGGCGGCGGTGAGGAATTCGATATTGGGAGAGAGCGCGCAGAGCACCGAGCCGAGCATGAAGATCGCCAGCGCGAAGATCATCATCCCGCGCCGGCCGAACGTGTCGCCGAGCCGGCCGTAGACCGGCGCCGCGATGGTGTTGGCGATCAGATACGACACCACCACCCAGGATGCGCGCTCGATCTCCCCTAGCCCCGAAGCAATGGCCGGCAATGCGGTCGCGACGATGGTTTGATCCGCCACCGCAAGGAACATCGGCAGCATGATGGAGGGAAAAACTTTGACGAACAGCGAGCGCGTCGTCGGCGGTTGGCCTTGCGGGCTCGGCGCCACGCTCGTGCCGACGGCGGGCTCGACCGGACTTTCCTTAGTCGCGTCGTTCATGGGGCGGAATTCATGACGGAAATATCGCGGTTGCCAATGTTGCCTCGATCAAAAGCAGTCGCTTCTGAAACGCCCCGATAAGCCGATTTGTGACAAGCCGCGGACGAAATATTGCTGTTCCCTGGGGGCTTTGTGCCCGCAATGTCAACGCGCATGACCTATAATATGACTATTGAGGGTGGGCGCCACGGGCTTGTCGGTACGAAAGCGAGCCCATCAATCGCGCCATTCGCTGAAATGGGGCCGCGCAATGTGTCAAGGCGGCGCTTCGCCTGCAGATGGCGATGTTCGAGGGCAGAAGATCGTGGACCGGAGTGTGAGCTGTTTTGCCGATAGATCGCCCGGTGCGACAACGTGATGCAATGATATGCCCCGAGAGCCGGCCGCCAGCATGGCAGCCGGCTCTTTACGCTTTCGATTGCGACCCGGCCGGGCAGGCGGGGCAGGCGCGTCTCAGCCGACGTAACTGACCCGTACCTGGTCCCGTGCTTCTTCCGCGGTGTTCGGCTTGGCCGGCAATTGCAGCACGGTGGCCGCCTGGCCCTCGCACAGCAATGTCAGCAGCGTGATGCGCCCATCGGGAAATTCCAGCGCATCGTGGTGCGCCGCCATCTTGTCCTTGTTGATTTGGCGAAAGATGGCGGTTTGGTGGTTGATAGTCTTGGTCTTCCAGCCGAGCAGGCCGGCCGGCAGGCACGCCACGTCGCCGGCGAAGGCCAGTTCGGTTCCCGGCAGCACACACACTGCCAGGCCGCGGTCGTCGGCTGCGGCGAACCCGCGCGTTCCCGTGCCGAAGTCTTGCGTTACCAGCTTGTCGCCCACTTGCGCGGGCCGCGACCGAACGCTTTGAAGGCTAAAGTCACACATCAGCGACTCCTTTTTCCAAGGTGTCCACGAAGCCCGCCCACAAGCGCCCCTCCGATAATGCGTTCAAGCAAGTTTGGTGCCGCGACGAATTGCTTTTTAGGGCTGTGCTGGGACGCGGGGCCTGGCCAAGCCTTTAACTGCGGCCGGACGCCTTGCCGGCGGCATATCTTGACGCCTGGTGTCGGCCGGCGGAGGCCGCTGGTCGCCTAGGCAGTTCGGATTGCCGCCAACGGATGCGGCACTTTATTGACCGTTTTGCCCAGAACAGCGGCTGCCGTGGGTCGGAAGGGTCCGGACGACGGTCCGCGCGCCAATGACCGCCGTTTATTCCACGGTTATGCCGCCGACCATGCCGTTCCAATCGTGATCGGAGCAGCGCAGATCATAGGTGCCGGGCTTGTGCGCCGTCAGCAGCAGATCCTTGACGTCGCCGGGCTGCATCACGACCTCGGTATGCTCGCGATTGAGGACCTGAGGATTGTCGATCTCGGTGGTGCCGAAAAATGTCGGCGCGGTGACCTCGTGGGTTTCCTTGCCGTGGTTTTCCAAGTGCAACCGGTAATGCACGTCGCGCTGGAAGGTCAGATGGTTTGGAATAAACTTGTAGTCGATCATGAAAAGATCGAGGGTCACCGTGCGCGGCTCCGACTGCGATGCCGGAGCGCCGATGAAGAAAATGCCGAGGAACGTGAGCAAACAGGCTGTGACAAAATTTCGTTGCATTATTGCTATCCGTAGCCGATGCGCTGTCGCCGCACCCCTGGCAATATAGCGCGGTCGGGGCGGAATCCGAACGCTGCAAATCATGATTGCGGCAACGCATGGCGTGGCGTTGAAAAATTGCCATTTAGGCCAGTTTTGTTGTTTATGCCCGGACTGAACGGCGGTTCAGGACGGTCCCGGCGTATGCAGCGCCGCGGTGAATTTTTGCCCGAATTCATCGAGCTCGCCGGCATCGATATCGCTGACCGCCCACAGGTCGAGGCCTGACTCGCTCCAATGGCGGATGTTAAAACCCTGCACGATTTCGTCTTTGACGCCGTGGACCGCGGCGCCCAACGGCTCGCCGACGAACAGATTGATCACGTGCTTGCGCCGGCGATAGACGATCGAGGCCACCGGCTGGCCGTTGATGTAATCGAGCCGGCCGCCAATCAGGGTAAAACCTTGCGCGGTCAGATCGATGACCGGCGGGGCGACGTCGAGCTTGCCGTTGAACCACGGCTTGACGGTATGCTGGTCGCTGGTTTCCACGTCGGTCAGATGGCCGGCCTGCAGCGAGCGCAGATGCGCCGATACGATGTCGCCCGCGATCTGCTGATTCTGGTCGTTGCGGACCACGGCAAAGACCAGGCTCGCCGCCACGGCGGCCGACAGCGCGGTGCCGACGGCGAAGCCGCCGAAGAAATTTTTCCAAGATGCGCGCAAAGATGCGCGCGCGGATGCCAACCATGATTGGCGCGGAGCGGAGGTCGCCGCCGCCGGTACGGCCAGGGCCGCTTCGATGCGGTTGCGCAGATGCGCCGGCGCGGCTTCCTTCAACGGCGCTTGCGCAAACGCTTCGCGCATGGCGCGGAACGCCCTGAGCTTCTCCGCGCAAGCGGGGCAGGCGGCCACGTGGGTCTCGACGTCGCGGGCATGGCCGGCGTCGAGCTCGCCGTCGATGAGCGCATGCAGCAGGATTTCGGTTTCGTCGCAAGTCATGATCCATCCTCGGCATTCCACGCCGTGCGCAGCATGGCGCGCGCACGCGCCAGCCGCGACATCACCGTTCCCACCGGCGCGCCGACGATGTCGGCGATCTCGCGATAGGACAGGTCGTTGATTTCCCGCAGCACGATGGTCTCGCGGAACGGCTGCGGCAGGGCACCGACCAGGCGGCGGATCGTGGCGTCGTCGAAGCGGCGCAGCAGTTCCGCTTCCGGCGAGGCTTGCGGCTCCTGCCACATCGGCACTTCTTCTTGCGGGGCGTCGTCTTCCGCGCTTCCCGCCGGTACCGGTTGCCGGCTGCGGCGCGCGAATTCGGCGACGCAGACGTTCTTCAGGATCGCCAACAGCCACGGCTTCATCGCCGGGCCGCGATAGCTGTCGAAATGGCGCAGCGCCCGCAGATAGCATTCCTGCACCGCGTCTTCGGCATCGGCGGCGTTGCGCATCAGGTAGCGCGCCAGCGTGAAGACGTCATCGAGATGCGGCAGCGCGGCGTCGCGAAAACACCGCGCTTTGTCGCCATCGACATCGTCCGTACCGGTCATATTTTCAGTGCCGGTCATTATCGCGCGTCCGGCCATCCATGGTGCCGCCGACGCGTGGTGCTGCAGGCGATCGAGCATCAGGGCGTCGTGTTGCTCCCTGTTGCCGCTTCTACCACGATCGTGCCGGTCATGTGCGGATGAATGTAGCAGAAGTACTGGTAGGTACCCGGCGTGGTGAAGGTGAACGAAAAGCTGTCGTCGGTATCGAGCGCCTGCGATCGCTTGAAGGCATTATTGGTCGCGGCGAGCCCATGCGGGATGTCGTCCCTGTTGGTCCAGGTCACCGTGGTGCCGGCCTTCACCGTCACCGTCTGTGGATTGAAGGTGAAGTTGTCGATGCCGACAGCCGCCGCCGCCGCCGGGATTTGTGCTTGGGCGAACAGCACGCCGCCGGCCAACACCGACCCGACCGCGGCGCCGATGAGCGCCGCGCTGATTGCACTTCGCAGCATGGTCCTGTCCTTTTAGCTCTTCAGCGGCGTGTCGATGATGGCGAGCTGCTTCTCGTTCTGCTTGAACGTGATGCTGGCAGTGCCGAGCATGGTGCGCAGCTTGTCGTCCTCGACCTTCATCGGGCCGGGCGAGGGCGCCGCGCCCGGCGCCGGCTGCGGGAACGCGGTGGAACGGGCGGTGTGGAACGTGACGTTGCCTTCCACCTTCTGCATCACCTGGTGGATGTGGCCGTTGAGTACCGTCACCGAGCCGAACTTTTTGAGGTAGGTCAGCGCCTGGGCGCCGTCCTGGGTGCCCCAGCCCCATTCCGGATAGACCGTCCACAACGGAATGTGCGCAAACACCACGATCGGGGTCGACGCGGAGCGGCCCTTCACGTCGGCTTCGAGCCATTCCAGCTGCTCGTCGCCGAGATTGCCAAGGCCGCCGGCCTTGAGATCGACGACGTTGACCAGGCCGATGAAATGCACGCCGTTGGCGTCGAAGCTATACCAGCCGGCACCCTTGGTGCCGCGGCCGTAGCGGTCGCGGTAGAGTTTCTGGTCCGGGTCGAGGAAATCGTGCTCGCCGGGAACGTAATGCACGTCGAGCTTGCTCTGCGAGATGATGCGGTCGGCGTCGTCGAATTCGCTGACCTTCGACAGATGGCTGATGTCGCCGGTATGGATCATGAAGGCGGGCTTTTGCGGCAGCGCGATGATCTTGCCGACTGCTTCCTCCAGCGTGCCGCGCGCATTGGGATTGGCCGGCTTGTCGAAGCCCATGTGGCTGTCGCTGATCTGCAGGAAGGTGAGCCCCTTGGCGTCCGCCGCCATGGCCTCGCCCATGATGCCCAGCGAGTGCGGCACGCCGCCGGAAATGGTCCAAAGCACGCCGGTGCCGACCCAGGTCATGCATTCCAGAACTTTACGCCGGTTTACGCCGTCGTCGCGATCGCTCATTGCCGTTCTCCCATGAAGCTGACAGGCCCAAAGCCGAGGCGGCTTTTGGCGGCTTCTGCGGACCATATCGGCCGAGCACGCCGTTTATTCCCGGATGCGGAATGATTTCTTCGGAAAACGCCTTGCCCAGGCGGCGAGGGTGAAAACCGAAGAAAAACAATGAGAAGGGGCGAGCCATAGCCCGCCCCTTTGCTGCGTCGGTTCAGAATCGCAGGAGCATTTCATTGTAGCCGGCGCTGCCGCCGCCGGTCAGCGCCGGGTCGTTGGCATTGCCGTCCGCCGCGCCGCGCGGAACCATGGCGAAAGCGTGCAGCCCGTTCCGACGTGCGGCAATCTTGCCTCGGCGACCCTGCCGGGCAAAGTAGGCGTCGCTCAGTGTGGGTATGGGCGCGTAGCTGAATGGCGCGACGTTGCCGCTGCCGGCTTCCGGATCGAACGACTGGGCCATAGCGGGCGATGCGATGCCCGCAGCCGCAATCGCGGCGATCAGGGCGAGTCTTGAAATGGTCGTCATGGTCCTTCTCCTTGTTACGTAGCAAACAAGGACCCAATGCCTTGTCGCCCGCTGCCAAGGAGATCGCGTTGCGGTACTGCAATTCCATCACGGATGAGTGACGCGTTTGGCCAGAATGGTCGTTGGAGTTTGAACAAAAACTTGAAACAGCGATGAACCGAAGATCATCTCATTTTTCGCTCGGCGCGGCGCTCGACAGATCGGTTCCCGCCTTTTCCTTGAGAAATGCGATGACGTCGGCGCGGTCCTGCGCATTGTCCACCGAGAACATCATTTTGGTTCCGGGGACGAGGGCCTGCGGATTAGCGAGCCATTGATCGAGGGTGGCTTCGTTCCAGACGATGTTCGAAGCCTTCAACGCGGCCGAGTAGCTGTAGTTGGCAACGCTGCCGGCGGCGCGGCCGAAGACATTGTGATGGCTGGGGCCGATGCCGTTCTTGTCGAGCGCGTGGCAGATCATGCATTGGCGGTAGACCGTCGCGCCATGGGCGGCATCTCCCGCGGCAAAACCCGGTGTCGCATGCGCGACCACGAGCACGACAGCCATGACGCTGGCTACTCGATTGAGCCAGCCGACGCGCACGCGTGGACTCTCGATGCTGCTGACTTCCAGGCCCATATGTTCCTCCATGCCGGGCCTGCAGTCCGCCGTAGCGGCGGCGGTGTCATTGCCCCAACACGGGAGGAGATTGCAAAACGCTTTGGATTATTCCCGCGACTTGCAAATAATTTGTCTGGTCGCCGGTCGTACCGCCGCCGATCAAGGGCAACGCGGATACATCGCGGTCAATTCCGCCCCGCTCAGATAAATGATCCGTGCATGCAATCCACCGTGCTGGATGATCCACTTGCGCACGGCGGGCGGATAATTCGACCACAGATAATAATTGCCCGCGCTGCTGATCTGCTCGCCCTCGGACGTCGGTGTCCAGGCCGAGTGAAAGGCCAGCACCGCGCGCGGCGTGACGCAAATCCGGTTCCGCGGAATGACTCCCAACAGCATCGTGCATGCCGACGCGCAGGTGCCGTCGATCTCCACGCGCTCGCCGTTTTCGCGAAGCGCATGATACCGGGCCAGATAATCGCCGATCTGTCCGCCGCGATCGTCGGAGATTCGCACCGTGGCGTACGCCGCCGCGACGTTCATGGTCAGCAGCATTGCCGCGACGGCCACGCGCGCCTTCATGCGAGACCTCCAAATATGCGCATGCTGATATGCGCACACCACAATGTATGGATGATTTCGGCCTTTTTTCTGGTCAGTCAAGTCGGTGCGCTGCTATACCTCAGGCTCAGTCAGCCCTGCCGGGCGCGCCTGCAACGCGAAGTTCATGCTGCAATCGCCATCATTGTCGTCAGTGGAGACGCGCCAGTCCTGGGTCGTCGCGACCGTGGTGCTGGTGGTCATGGCGGTCGCCTTCGGCGCGCCGTGGATCACCGTGGTGGCATTGAAAAACATCGCCGCCGAGGTCAATGGCGAACGCTCGATCCCGGCCTTCGCCGGCGCGCTGGTCTGGGTCGGCGCCGGGCTGGGCGGCATCGTCATGGGCCGTGTCGCCCAGCGGGTCGGGGTGCGCTGGACCGTCATCGGCGGCGCCGTGATGATTGCCGTTGGGCTCTTGCTGTCGACCCTGGGCCCGTCAATGCCGCTCTATGTCGGCCACGGCTTCTTCATCGGCATGATCGGCATCGGCGGCATCAATGCGCCGTCCTACGTTTATGTCAGCCGCTGGTTCGATCGACGGCGCGGTTCGGCGCTGGCCCTGATTTCCAGCGGCAGCTTTCTCGCCGGCGCGTTCTGGCCGACGATTTTCGAGCGTGCCATCGCCTATGTCGGATGGCGGCACACGATGCTGTTCTACGCCGCAATCGAGCTCGTTCTTATCGTGCCCGCCGCCGCCATTGTTCTGGCAGAGCCACCGGATATGCCGCATCACGCCACGGTGACCGGCACGGCGCGCATGCAAAATTCCGTCCTGGGCTGGCCGGCCAATCTGGTTTTCACGTTGCAGATGTGCGCGATCTTCACCTGCTGCGTGCCAATGTCGATGCCGCAGGCACATCTCGTGGCGTTTTGCAGCGATCTCGGTATCAGCCCGGTGCATGGCGCGGCGATGCTCTCAGTGCTGCTCGGCTCGGCGTTCTTGAGCCGCCAAGTGTGGGGCGCGCTGTCCGACCGCATTGGCGGCCTCTACACCATGCTGGTCGGCTCGGCCTGCCAGACGCTGAGCCTGTCGGCGTTCATGTTCACCCAGGACGAGCTCGGCCTGTTTACGGTTTCGGCGCTGTTCGGCTTCGGCTTCAGCGGCCTTGTTCCGGCCAACGTCTTGGCCTCGCGTGAATTGTTCCCGGTCGGCGAAGCCTATTGGCGTATTCCGACGCTGCTTCTGTGCAGCGGCACCGGCATGGCGGCGGGCGGCTGGATCGGCGGCATCCTCTATGACCACTTCGGCTATTACGCGCCGGCTTTCGCCACCGGCGTCGCCGTCAGCGCGGTCAATTTCATGATCATCACGGCGCTGGCGTTTCGGCGCAGCCAAACCAGCCAAACCGCGCCGGCGTGACGCTCAGCGCGCAACCGGACTGCCGGCGCGCGGCTTGGCCGGGCGTTTCACCGGCTGCTCGATTTTCGGATGCATCCGCGCCGCGCAGAATTCCTCGACCGCGGCGACGACGGCCGCGCTGGTGAGCGTGCGGCGCTCCGGCGTCGCCAATTCCAGTTCTTCCTGCCGGTTGACGATCGAGCCGGCTTCGAGCAAGAGCGCCGGCATGCGGGTGTAGCGCAGCACGACCAATTGGTCGTAGCGGTAGACCCCGGCGTCGGGGTCGAGCAACTGGCGCCGGCGATGGCCCATTAGCGGGAGCGTGTAATGCGGCGTGAATTGCAGGCCGCGCGCCTGCAGGGCTTTGCCCAAAAATTTTCCGAATAGCAGGCTGCCGGCGGGGTCGGCATTGTCGTTGGAGACGAAGAGGGCATAGCCCGGATAGTCGTCGTTGTACTGCTGGTCCTGGCCCTCGTACTGCCAGGTGTGAATGAGATTGTCAGGCACCGAATCGTGATGGATCGAAATAAACAGATCGGCCGGCAGGCGATTGGCGATGTTCGCCCGCTCGAACAGCCCGGCCGGCGGCGCTTTGGCGATGATGAGCAAAACGGTCTTGTCGAAACCGGCATCGACCAGCGCTTGCTTGATCTGCTGCGCCAGCTGCAGGTTGAAGGCATATTCCGGCATGCCGCGGGCGCTCGGCGCGCCGGGCACGTCGAGGGTGTGCCCGACATCGACGACGACGCGGAATGCCGAGGGCTGGCAGTTCGAATGCGCCGGCGCGGACGCGGCCGGCGCCTGGTCTTCGCTGCGGGCCAAATGCGCGCTTGTGGTCGCGAGCAGAAGCGAAAACGCTGCGAGCAGGAAGGTTCCGGTGTGCTGCGGCTTCCTCATGCCTTGCCCCATAACGAGCTTCGCCGCGCTTGTCCACGCGCGCGCCCATACTTGTGCCCGGCGCGCCGCTGTCGTACCAAACAAGACTAGTCGTACTAAACAAGACTTGCATCGGGTGAAGCGTTCGGCATGGGCAAGTTCGTTGGAATCTGCGTCGTTGTGTTCATGCTCGCGGTCGGTTTTGTGATCGTCAGCGCAGGATCGAACCTCGCCGCCTTGCTTGCCGCGCTGCGGGCCGAGCCCTTGCTCGACAAGGTGGCGTGGGCGGTCATCGTACTGGTGCCGCTGGTTTTGCTGCCTTCGGCGGTGTGGCTCTGCGACACCCTGGTGCGCCAGCGCAAGGTGGCGCAGGCGCTCGAGCTGCGGCTCGACGGCGTGAGGCAGGGCGTCAAGGAACTGGCGAAATCGCAGATCGATGCCGACGCGGCCGTGCATCATCTCGCCCGCACCGACCCGGAAGATGCGATCGGCGCGGTGCAGCAGCGGCTCGGCGAAGCCGAACGTGTCGTGCAGGTGCAAGCGCGGCGCAACGAAATCGGCGACCTGCAATCGCGCGTCGACGCCATCCGCGGCCAGCAGCAGGCGCTGCAGGAACGGCTTGTGCCGGTGCTGGAGAACCGGCGCGCGATCGAGCGGCTGTTCCTGGAGCTCGATACCGGCCAGAACGACGTCGAGCGGGCGCTGGCCGAAATCGCCAGCGGCGACGACGCGACGGCGCTCGAGCTACGCCTGAGGAAGCTGACGGAGTTCGTCAGGCAGTGCCACGAGCGTTGCGACAGCATCGAGACCGCGTCGAAAACCGTCGCCAGCCTGAAGGAAGCCTATGCCGAGCTGCACCAGCGGCTCGCGCCGTTCGCCGCGGCAAAGGGCGGCGTCACCGACCGGGTCAAGGAATTGAGCGAAGCGCGCGATGTGCTGGCAGCCGATATCGATACGCTCCAGCGCACGCCGCAAGGCCCGCTCGCCGAGCGGGTCAAGGGATTTGTCGACGACAAAGCGCGGCTCGACGACGGCGTGGCGCAGCTCGACGCGCAATTCGCCAAGCTCGCCACGCTGCACGACGACATCGATGCGCTGATGGAAAAACTCGAGAACGCGCTCGGCATCATCGCGCCCGACAGCGACGGCAAAGCCGATATCGATGCCCGCATCAAGGACGTCTCGGCTTTCGTGGCGACGACGCAAGACGATCTCGAGGATATCGAGGGTCGCCTGGCGGTGTTCGGCCAGTTAAAGGGCAAGCTTGGGGAACTGCAATCGCGGCTTGCTCCGCTCGAAGCCGGCGACAGCGGCGTGCTCAGCCTCGTCGCCCAGGTACAGGACATTCGCGACAAGCTCGCCGTGCGGATCGCGCGCCTCGAAGCCGGCGAGGGCGGCGATCTCGCCGAGCGGGTAAAAACCTTCACCGACGCAAAACGCGAGCTCGAAGAGCGGGTGTCGGTGGTCACCGATCATTTTTCGAAACTGGCAACGGTGCGCAAGGATCTCGCCGGCCTGTTCGAGAAGCTGAGCAGCGCCGCCAATACGTCAAACTGAGCCCATATGACTTAGCGCATATGATCAGGCCGCATGGCGGCATCGCAGCGGCGAAATCCCCTTGCGGGTGGGTAGACCGTGGGGCAAAGTCGCGCAAAATCACAACATGCATCGGGCCGGCCCTGTCGCCGCGCACCGATCTCCTAGGGAGGTCTGTATGAAGCGAGCACTGTTTTGCGGCGTGGCGGCGATTGCGGTTGCGGCGTTCCTGGTCGCAACGCCTGTGCGCTTGAGCGCGCAAAGCGTCCCGATCGACGGCAAATCGATCAGCGGCGTCGTCAAGAGCCCGCACGGCGCCGAAGCCGGCGTCTGGGTGATCGCGGAAACCAACGATCTGGGCACCCGCTTTGCCAAAATGGTGGTGACCGACGACCAGGGCCGCTACGTGCTGCCGGACCTGCCGAAAGCGAAATATAAAGTATGGGTGCGCGGCTATGGGCTGGTCGATTCCGCCAAGGCCGATGGCGAACCGGGCAAGCGTTTGAACCTCACTGCGACGCCGGCGCCCGACGATGCCGCTGCCGCCCAATATTATCCGGCGATCTATTGGTACGCGATGTTGAAGATCCCGGCGGCGGATCAATTCAACGGCAAGAGCGACATTCCCGACAAGCTCACCCAAGCCGATTGGCTGACCACGATCAAGAACCAGGCCTGTGTCGGCTGCCATCAGCTCGGCCAGCTGGCGACGCGGACCATCCCGGCGCAGCTCGGCCACTTCAACAGCGGCGAGGAAGCCTGGGCGCGGCGCATCCAATCCGGCCAAGCGGCGCCGCTGATGGTCAATCCGATGGCCGGCAAGTTCGCCAGCGTGCCGCTGAAATATTTCGGCGATTGGACCGACCGCGTCGCCAAGGGCGAATTGCCGTTCGCCAAGCCGCCAAGGCCGCAAGGGGTCGAGCGCAATGTCGTGGTCACGACCTGGGATTGGGGCACCGAGAAGCAATATCTTCACGACCTGATCTCGTCCGACAAGCGCAACCCGACGGTCAATGCCAACGGCCTGCTCTACGGCTCGCCGGAATACGCCACCGACCATTTGCCGGTGCTCGATCCGAAGACCGCGAAGGTCACCTACATCACGCCGCCGGAAGGCCCTGATGTTCCCGAAGCGCTCGGACCCGGCCACGCCGCGATTGAGAAACCGATGGCCGCGTCGGCCTATTGGGGCATGGAAAAGGTCTGGGATACCAAATTCGATAATCACAATGACATGTTCGACAGCCAGGGCAGGCTGTGGATGACCGGGACCAATCACGCGCCCGGTACGCCGGCATTCTGCCGCAAGGGCTCGGACAATGAGTATGCCAAGGTGTTCCCGATCGACAGCAACGAGCGGCAGCTGGCGATGTTCGATCCGAAGTCGCAGAAATTCACCTTCATCGACACCTGCTTCGGCACGCATCATCTTCAATTCGGCTTCGACAAGGACAACACGCTTTGGACCTCGGGCGGCGGCGAACTGGCCGGTTGGCTCGACACCAAGGTGTTCGACCAGACCGGCAGCGCCGAAAAGGCGCAGGGCTGGGCGCCGTTCGTGCTTGACACCAACGGCAACGGCCAGCTCGACGATTACACCGAGCCGGGCAAGCCGGCCGATCCCAGCAAGGACATGCGGATTGCCGGCTCGGGCACCTATGCGGTGATGCCGAATCCGGTCGACGGTTCGGTGTGGTTCACGGTCAACGTGTTCGCGGGCAAAGGCGGCGTGGCGCGGTTCGATCCCAAGACCAAGCTCACCGAAGTTTATTACGTGCCGACGCCGGGCTTTGGCCCGCGCGGCGGCGACATCGACGGCAAAGGCGTGGTCTGGGTGTCGCTCGCCAGCGGCCATCTCGGCAGCTTCGATCGCTCCAAGTGCAAGGGCCCGCTCAACGGGCCGAAGGCGACCGGCGATCATTGCCCGGAGGGCTGGGCGTTCTACAAATATCCGGGCCCGGGCTTCCAAGGTATCGGCGACAACAGCGCCGAGGCAAGCTACTACACCTGGGTCGACCAGCACAACGCGGTCGGGCTCGGCGACAACGTGCCGATCTCGACGGCGAACGAAAACGACGGTTTTGCCGCGCTGGTCAACGGCAAGATGGTGTCGCTGCGCATTCCGTATCCGCTCGGCTTTTATGCCAAGGGACTCGATGCCCGCATCGACGATCCGAACACCGGCTGGAAGGGCAGGGGCTTGTGGTCGTCGGAAGGCGACCGCACGCCCTGGCTCAAGGAAGGCGGCAAGGGCATGACGCCGATGGCAGTACACATCCAGATCCGGCCCGACCCGCTGGCGCATTAGCGGCTGGCCGAAGTCGTCGACGCAATCGCCGCCCGGTGCAAGTGAGCGCCGGGCGGCTTGCTTTTGGATGCTCCGCCGTCGCGGTATGATCGGGCGGGACCTTTTCGGTGGAGCTGAACATGACCCTTCGCGAGCCCAGGCTGACGCCGGTCGCCATTACCGACTTGCGTCCGACCCAGATCACCGTCGGTATGCGGGAGGTCAAAGCCAAGCGCAAACACTGGCGCGAGTTGGCCGAGAAAAAAAAGGATAAGGACGCTGACTTTCTCGGCAAGCACATGATCCCTGTGATCCTCGGTCCGAAACAGCGGCCTTACGTCATCGACCATCATCATCTGGCGCTGGCGTTGCATGGCGAAGGCGTCAAGGAGGTCGCCGTGACGGTCATCGCCAATCTGAGCATGCTCGAACCCGATTCCTTTTGGTTCGTGATGGACAATCACAACTGGATGCATCCATTCGACGACGCGGGGCGCCGCCGCCACTATAAGGATCTTCCCAAGTCGGTCACCGGGCTGGTCGACGACCCGTACCGCTCGCTGGCTGGCGAATTGCGCCGTATCGGCGGCTACGCCAAGGACACGACGCCGTTCAGCGAATTCATCTGGGCGGATTTTTTGCGCCGGCGCGTGAAACGCAAACTGGTCGAGCGCGACTTCGAGCGCGCGCTCGAGAAGGCACTGCAACTGGCCAAGAGCATGGACGCCAATTATCTGCCCGGCTGGTGCGGCCCGTCGCCGGAGGAATGAGCCGGCGCCCAATTTCCGCCCCCCACAGGACAGACCCAAGACAGCCATGAAAATCGCTCGCTTGAAGGTCGCGTTGCTGCTGGCCGCCGTCGCCATCGCCGGTTGTTCGAGCACGCCGAAGCCGGCGGCCGATGCCACCGTCATGCCGACTGACTACCGGAACGAGGTCGCGACTTATCTGGGCCAGGTTGTGACCGACCGCGCCGACTTCCGCAATTCACTGATTGGCGCGCCGATGCTCAAACAGGTCGGCGCCGGCGAGCACTACATCGTCTGCGTGCAACTCAACGGCCACAATCAGCATAAAGACAAAGTCGCGATCTACCTCGGCGCCACCATCAACCAGTTCGTCGATGCGACGCCGGGACAATGCGCCGATGCGGCCTATCAGCCGTTCAAGGAGCTGGCCGCCCTGTTGCCGCCGACCTGAGCGGCGATTGCGAGCCGCACGGTTCCTGCATGGCTCGTATCGTTGACAAGCTGCGGTGCCCGGGCAACATTTTGCCGACGAGATCGCGCGGCCTTTAGCGGCGCAGGGCTTCCGCCTGTGCCGACATACAACAAGCAAAACCGCGCTCCGCCTAGGGAGGATCAGATGGCCATCACGGCTCCGCAAGGGCTTTCGCGCGACGCCGCCGGCATTGCGGCCGCGACCCGCGTGCGCTGGACCTACATTGCGCCGACGCTCTTGGCCTATTGGATCATGTCGATGTTCGACAAGAGCAATATTTCGATCGTCATCGCCAATCCAAAATTCCTCGACGAGATGCAGCTTGCCGGACAAACCAAGGAACTGGGCTGGCTGGTCGGCAGCCTGTTCATCTCCTACGGCATCGCGGCGCCGGTTTGGGGCTGGATAGTGACGCGTTACGGGCCGCGCAACGCCATCATGGCGAGCCTCGTGATCTGGGCGCTGACCTGTTTCTGGTCCGGTGTTTCCGAAAGCTACGGCATGCTGCTCGCCTCGCGCATCGGCTTGGGCGCTGGTGAGGCGGCCTGCTATCCGGTGACGCTGGCTTTGGTCGCCAACTGGTTCGCATTGCGCGAGCGCGGCAAGGCCACGTCTTATTGGTGGATCGGCACCATGATCGGGCCGATGCTCACCGGTCTCCTGGTCACCAGCCTGATCGTATACTTCGGCTGGCGCGGGCAATTTTACGTCCTCGGCGTGCTCGCGCTCGTCCTGCCGCTGCCGATGGTGTGGTTTCTGGTACGCGACACGCCGCAGCAGCATCCCGCCGTCAACAAGGCGGAAGCCGATCTGGTGCTGGCGGGCGCCATCGAGAACAACGACGATGCGCCGGGACGGATTCTCAAGACCGTGGATAGCGTGTGGCGAAACCATCGGTTCTGGTTGATGACGATCGCCATCTCGTCCAATGCGATCTTCTTCTGGGGCTGGTCCGGCTGGCTGCCGACCTATCTGCGCACCGAGCGCCACCTGGCGTTCAGCACGTCCGGTTATCTGACCTTCGTGATCTACGGCTTTGCGGTGGTGACGATCCTGGTCGTCGGCCGGGTGTCGGATCGGATATTTCGCCGCGCCCCGTTGGCGGGCGTGGGCTGGGCATCGGCCGCGGTGTTTTTGATGGCGGCGGCCTTCGCGCCGAACGCGACGTCGGCGGTGGTCTTGATGATCTGTGCGTTGTGCGCGCAACAGGTCGGCATTTCGTGTGCCGAGATGCTGATGCACAGCGTGGTCGGCACCGCGGACATGGGCAAGTCCCAGGGCGTGCGCGCCTTCGTCACGCAAATGTTCGGTGCGTTTTCGCCGATCATGATCGGCTACATCCTGGCGCTGACCGGCGGCGCCTTCGTGGTGCCGTTCGCATTCCTCGCGGTCGCCGTGGCGATCTCGGCGGGCTGCATGATCGCGCTGACCAGGGAAGGATTCTGACATGGCGCTGCCGAGCATGCGCGTGGGCGACGTCGAGGTGCAGGGCATCAGCGACGGTATCCTCAAAACCTCGCTCGATCTCGTCATCGGCATGGAGCGGGCCGTCGCCGACAAGCTGGTCGGCGGCACCGCGGATGGCTCGCTCTATATCCCGGTGAACAATTTCCTGATCCGCCGCGAAGGCAAGACCATCATGATCGACGCCGGCGCCGGCAACACCATGCAGCCGACGCTGGGCAAGCTGCCGGACAATTTGCGCGCGGCCGGCGTCGAGCCGGGCGCGGTCACCCACATCGTGATGACACATCTGCATCCCGATCACGCCAATGGCCTGGTCGACGATGCGGGCAATCCGCATTACCCCAATGCCGAAATCGTCGTGCATCAGACCGAAGCGGATTTCTGGATGCGCCCGCACGGCGCCAACGATCCCGACCGGATCAAAGGCAACCGCGCCCGCACCGCGATCAACCTCAAACCTTATCTCGACCGCATCCGCCGCGTGCGCGACGGCGAAGAGTATCTCGGCTTTACGCCGGTGCTGGCGCCCGGCCATACACCGGGACATACCTGCTGGCTGCTCGCGGCTGCCGGCGGCGTCGGGGGCGGCTTCATGGCGTTCGGCGACGTGGTGCATCTCTCGGCGATCCAGATTTCCCATCCGGACGCGGCGCTGGCTTACGATCTCGACAAGAACCAAGCGATTACATCGCGCAAGCGCATCCTCGACATGGCCGCAAGCGAGCGCCTTGCCATCGCCGGCGCCCACGTCAATGCACCGGGTTTTGGTTACGTGGTGCGCAAGGGCGCGACCTTCGCCTTCGAGCCGGCGGGAAGCTGACCGCCTATTCCGGCTTGATGTTGGCCGCCTTGATCACCTTGGCCCATTTCTCGGTGTCGCCGACGAAGTGTTTTTCGAACTCCGACGGCGGGCCTTTGAGCACCGCGCCGCCGAGATCGTTGAGCCGGGTATTGATCGTGGGATCTGCAAGCCCGGCATTGATCTCCTTGTTGAGGAGCTCAACGATCGCGGTTGGTGTCTTTTTCGGTGCGCCGATGCCGAACCACACGGCCGCGTCATAGCCGGGCAAAAATTCGCCGACGCTCGGCACGTCCGGAAAGATCGGCGAACGCTGCGGCAGCGTCACCGCCAAGGCCCGCAGCTTGTCGTCCTTGATGTAGGCGACCAGCGTCGACATGGCTTCGAACATCACTTGCGCCCGGCCGGCCAACAGATCGGTGAGCGCCGGTGCGGCACCGCGATAAGGCACATGGAGCAGATCGACGCCGGCCATCATCTTGAACAATTCGCCGGCCAGGTGCGGCGTCGTGCCGTTGCCGACCGATGCCATGTTGATCTTGCCGGGATTGGCTTTGGCATAGGCGATGAATTCGGGAATGGTTTTGGCCGGCACCGACGGATGCACGACCATGACCATGGGCACGAGTGAAATGCCGCAAACCGGCGCGATGTCGCGGACCAGGTTGAAGTCGAGGTTGGGATAGAACGATGAACTGATCGCGGCCGACGTGCTGACCAGCAATATCGTGTAGCCGTCCGGCGCCGAGTGTACCACCTCGCTGACGCCGATCGTGGAGCCGGCGCCGGGACGGTTTTCCACGACGAAGGGCTGGCCGAGCCGTTGCGACAGCCATTGCCCGATTAGCCGGCCATAGATGTCGGTCGGGCCGCCCGGCGGAAAGCCGATGACCAGGCGCACCGCATGGTTCGGATAGTCGAGCGCCGCGGCGTTGCGCGGCAGTGCAGAGACCGCGGCCGTTGCCGCGGCGGCCTGCAGAAAATTGCGACGGGCGAATTGCCTCATGGTCCCACTCGCGGCAATTGATTGATCGCCATCTCCCCAGCAGGGACGCGCGAAGTCTATGCGGCGATGGCGCGGATGGTAAGCGCGGTGCGGCGCCGAACGACTGCGGCGGTTCGACACGACCAATTTCTTCCCATTTCGCCTCGCCTTCGAGGAGAGACCAGCTGCCATACATACCCAATTTGGTAGAATATTCTGCTATTTGCGGTGCTAAATCGCACCCTATATAGAAATGTGTTCCCCATAGCGGGATTTTGGCTCACGATCCTTCCAATCCCGCTCTTGCACGTGAGGCTTCGATGACATCGCCGCTGGAACAAAAAATCAAAATCACCGGACCGGTCGTGGTGACCGCCAACCGCGTCGGCGACGGCGCGGTGGTCTATCGTCGCGCTGACGGCGGCTGGACCACCCATCTCGACGACGCCGCGGTCGCCACCGACTCAGCCGGCGCTCGCACCCTGATCGCCGCCGCGGCCGCCGACGACCTGCGCGCGGTCGGCCCCTACGTGGCGCCGGTCAAGCTCGCCCCCGGCGGCCATGTGCGGCCGGGAAACCTGCGCGAGCTTATTCGCCTCGGCGGTCCGACCATCGAGCTGCCGGTGACCTTCGGCATCTGAGGCGCTTGAAGCCCTGAGGCGCCCATGTACGTCTACGACGCATTCGACCGGACGCTCGTCGCCGAGCGCGTTGCCGAATTCCGCGATCAGGTCGCGCGCCGCTTGTCGGGCGAACTGACCGAGGAGGAATTCAAGCCGCTCCGCCTGATGAACGGTGTCTACCTGCAGCTTCACGCCTACATGCTGCGCATCGCCATCCCCTACGGCACGCTGTCGTCCGAGCAGATGCGCATGCTCGCCCACGTCGCGCGCCGCTACGACCGCGGCTACGGCCACTTCACCACGCGGCAGAACATCCAGTTCCACTGGATCAAGCTCGCCGAATTGCCCGACGCCATGGCCGATCTCGCCAGCGTCGGCATGCACGGCATGCAGACCAGCGGCAATTGCGTGCGCAACATCACCACCGACCAATGGGCCGGCGTGGCGCCCGATGAGATCGAGGATCCGCGCGTCTTGGCTGAAGTGATCCGCCAGCATGTCACGCTGCATCCTGAATTCACCTTCATGCCGCGCAAGTTCAAGATCGCGGTCGGCTCGTCCAGCCGCGACCGCGCCGCGCTGCGTATCCACGACCTGGCGCTGCGGCTATTTCGCAACGACGCCGGCGAGACCGGCTTCGAGGTCATGGTCGGCGGCGGGCTCGGCCGCACGCCGTTCCTCGCCAAAACCATCAAGCCATTTTTGCACCGGCGCGACGTGCTGAGCTACGTCGAAGCGGTGCTGCGCACCTACAATCAATTCGGCCGGCGCGACAACATCTATAAGGCGCGCATCAAGATTCTGGTGCACGAGCTCGGCGTCGAGGCCTTCGCCAAGGAAGTCGAAGCGGAATGGCAGAGCATCAAGGATGGCGCATTGGCGCTCGACCCGGCCGTGGTCGCCGAGATCGCCGGCCGCTTCCGCTATCCGGATTACCAACGGCTTGACGACTCGTCGCCCGAGTTTGCGGCGGCGCGAAAAGCCGACCGGCAATTCGATGCCTGGGTCGGCAACTCGGTCGCCAATCACAAAATGCCGGGCTATGCCATCGTGACGCTGTCGCTCAAGCCGGAAGGCGGCACGCCGGGCGACGCCACCGCGGCGCAGATGGATGCGATCGCCGATCTGGCCGAGCGCTATTCGTTCGGCGAAATTCGCGTCGGCCATGAGCAGAATCTTGTGCTGCCCCATGTCGCGCAACGCGACCTGCCGGCGCTGTGGCGCGAGCTCGACGCCGTCGGCGTCGCCACGCCGAACGTCAACTTGGTGTCCGACATCATCGCCTGCCCGGGCCTCGACTATTGCAGCCTTGCCAATGCCCGCTCGATCCCGATCGCTCAGGAGATCACGCGCCGCTTCCGCAACGGCGACTTGGCGCGCGACCTCGGCCGGATGCACATCAACATTTCCGGCTGCATCAATGCCTGCGGCCATCACCATGTCGGCCATATCGGCATTCTCGGCGTCGAGAAGAACGGCGAGGAATTTTATCAGATCACGCTCGGCGGCAAGGCCGACGAGAATGCCACGCTCGGCACGCTAATCGGGCCGGCCGTGCCGTATGCGCAGGTCGCCGATGTGGTCGAGGACATCGCCGCGGCCTATCTGGAATTGCGGCAGCGGCCGGATGAGCTGTTCATCGACACGGTCAAGCGCACCGGCGTCGAGCCGTTCAGGGAGCGCGTTTATGCCACTCGTTGAAAACGGCCAGATCGTGGAGGACCGTTATGTCCGCGTTGCCGACGACGCGCCGATCCCGGACCGCGTTCCGGTTATCGTGTCGGCGAAGCGATTTCTCGCGGAAGCGGACGCGCTGATCCGGCGTGACGGCTCGCTCGGCGTGTCATGGCCGAACGACCGCCGCGTCGTGGAGCTGGAGCCGTGGCTCGGCCACTTGGCGCTGGTAGCGCTGCATTTCCCGAAATTCCGCGACGGCCGCGCCTACAGTCAGGCGCGGCTCCTGCGCGAGACTTACGGCTTTCGCGGCACGCTGCGGGCCACCGGCGACGTGCTGCGCGATCAATTTCATTTCCTGGTTCGCGCCGGCTTCGATTCATTCGAGGTGAAGAAGCCGGCCGACGCGCGCGTTTTCGCCGAAGTCGTGGGCCGCTACAGCATCTATTATCAACCCGGCGCCGACGGCCGCGCCGCGGCGCCGCGGCGGCGAATGCAGAGCCGCGCCAAAACGCCGAAAACCTGCGAAACCGTCTGAGCCGCCACGGCCGCGAGCGTCTAGCCCTCGCCGAATGCAAGCTGGTATGGTGGCCTCGTTCGATAGAGCGAGGACGTTATGACTCCAGTCGTTGCAGTAATCGCGCCGGGCATGATGGGCGCCGCCGTCGGAAAAAGGCTCGTCGATAACGGCGTCAAGGTGCTCACCTCGCTCAAGGGCCGCAGCGCCGAAACGGCGGCACGGGCGAAGGCTGCCGGCATGGCGGTCGCCGGCGATGAGGAGATTGCGGCCAGCGATTTCATCCTGTCCATCCTGCCGCCGGGCGATGCGGTGGCGCTGGCCGAGCGCTTCCAGCCGGCGCTCAAAGCCAGCAACGCCAAGCCGGTCTATGTCGATTGCAACGCCATCAATCCGAAGACGGTGGACCGGGTCGCTGCGGTCATTGCGCCGACCGATTGTCCGTTCGTGGATTCAGGCATCATCGGCTCGCCGCCGACCCCCCTCCCTAACCCTCCCCCGCTTGCGGGGGAGGGTAGGGTGGGGGGTAGTCCGCGGTTTTACGCCTCCGGCCCGGCGGCGCCGCGTTTTGCCACGTTGCGCCAATATGGCCTCGATGTTCGCGTGCTGGATGGCGCGATCAGCGCTGCTTCCGCGCTGAAAATGTCCTACGCCGGCATCACCAAAGGCACGCAGGCGATCGGGGCCGCAATGATGCTGGCCGCGACGCGGGCCGGCTCCGCCGACGCGCTGTTCGCCGAGCTCAGCTCGAGCCAGAAGGAGATGTTCGCCTGGTTCAAGCGCGGCCTGGCCCTGATGCCGCCGAAAGCCTACCGCTGGATCGCCGAGATGCACGAGATCGCCGGCTTCGTCGGCGACGATCCGGCTGCCAAGGATCTCTACGAAGGCGCCGCGCATTTTTACGAGCGAATCGCCGAGGATTTCGAGGGTGGCAAGAAGGACGTGGTCGCGCTTACGGAATTTTTGGGCAAAAGCCCTTCCTGATTCGGTCGCCTGAGAATAAAGCCGTCAGCGGTTAAGCCACCGCCGCGCAAAGCCCAATAAACCCTGCGGCAAGAATATGATCATGACGATGAAAACGATGCCGAGCGGGATCAGGTAGGGAAACTGATCGCCGAACAGGCGCGCCAAGAGTTCGCGCGCCAACTGGAAGAAGCCGGCGCCGACGATCGGGCCGACCAGGGTGCCGATGCCGCCGATGACGTTGTAGATTACGGTGTCGCCGGAGGTCAGAAAGTAGACGAAATTGGGCGCGGCAAATTCGTTCTGAATGGCGTAAAGCACGCCGGCCAGTCCGGCGAACAAGCCGGACAGCATCACCGACACCATCTTGTAGCGCGCCACCGGATAGCCGATGGCGCGGGTGCGCGGCTCGTTCTCGCGGATCGATTGCAGCACCATGCCGAACGGCGATTGGGTGACGCGCCGCAAGATCAGATAGGACGCGGTGACGACGGCCAGCACGAACCAGTGCATGGTCGTCGTGGTGAAGCGCGCATCATAAATGAATGGAATGGACAGATGCGGCCGGGTGAAGATCAGTCCGTTCTCGCCGCCGGTGACCGCCGTCCAGGTGAAAATGATGACGTAGAAGATCTGGCTGAAGATCAGCGTGGTGATGGCGAAATAGATGTCGCGCAGCCGGGTGGAGAAATAGGCGACGAACAATGCCGCACCGGCCGCGCCGGCAAGCCCGAACAGGATGGCGAGCCAGAGATTGGGCGGACTGACCAAGAGCAGCGCGGCGCCGGCGCCGTACATGCCCAGCCCGAAAAACGCCGAATGGCCGAACGAGATCATGCCGGTGTAGCCGATCAACAGATCGGACGACATCGCCAAGAGGCCCCAGATCAAAACTTCGGTCAAAAAGCGGCGCCAGAATTCCGGCAGCACCAGCGGCGCCGCGGCGAGCACGGCGATCACGACGCAGAAACCGATCCAGAAAATCGCGCTGTGGCTCAGGCCGGTCTTGCCGAGCGGCAGCGTCTTGTCGAGTGGTGCGGTTGTTGTCATCTCGGTGTCGATACGAACAGGCCGGTGGGACGAAACAAGAGCGTCAGGATCAGCACCACGAAGGACACGATCACCGCTTGCGAGGGATCCATCCAGATCGCGGCGTAGGATTCAAGCAGGCTGACGAAGATGGCCGCGGCGATCGAGCCGCCGAGATTGCCCATGCCGCCGACCACCACCACGATGAAGGCTTTGAGCACCCAATCGAGCCCCATGCTGTGATCGACGCCGGTGGTCGGCGCGAACAGCACACCGCTCGCGGCCGCCATGGCGGCGCCGATCGCGAACACGCCGGTATAGACCCACGGCACCGGTATGCCCATCGCCTGCGCCATGACGCGGTCCTGTGCGGTGGCGCGGATCCAGATGCCGTATTTGCCGTATTTGAGGAA
>Ga0210398_10000884_pt1 | contig 32613 bp, 25 predicted proteins | sample IncBWC4OmetaG_FD_161047 | JGI IMG/M metagenome (GOLD analysis project Ga0210398, IMG submission 161047) | Forest soil microbial communities from Barre Woods Harvard Forest LTER site, Petersham, Massachusetts, United States - Inc-BW-C-4-O | ecosystem: Environmental > Terrestrial > Soil >... | reverse complement strand
TGCCGTCTTTCGAGGCGGCTTCAAATTGCTCCACCACATCGCGCGACGCATCGAATTTCGGCGGCAGTGTTTTGACGGTGGTCAGCGTCCCTGGCCCAAGATCGGCCAGCATCAGCTTGGGCGGCGTGAGAAAGCCTGTGACCTGAACGAAGGCTTGCTCGCTGTGCAAATCCGTGTCGATCACATTGACCGAGATATTGTTCGGCAGATCAAGCTGGCGCCGCGACCAACGGTTGTTGGGTTCGGGGGTGTAGCAATAGGCGCGGCCGTTGACATTGTCAAGGCTGTGGACGAGCAAATGTCCGCGGGTTGCGCCTGCTTCGACGAAAGCCTCGCGCGCCGTGGGCGCATAGATCAGCTCAGGCTGCAGATGCTGCGGATCGGCGGAAAGAGCCGCGAGCTCGAGCGACACCAATGATCCTTGAGGCAGTGTTGGTTGACCGGCGCGCTTCCAGTCCTCATGCAGGCTCACGATCAAACGGCCGTCGAGGAGCGTCAACAGATCGGCCTTCATCGGCATGTTCAGTTTCGCGGGACCCTTCGGACCCAAAAGATAGAACTCGAACTCGAAAATCGACACGGCGCGTTGAACGAACGCAACGCTGTGGCCGGCCCCGTCGCTCAACGAGATCGGAGATACGCCGACGTCATCGCTCGAGCCGCGATAGACCTCGATGGCGGCATCCAGCGGCTGGCCGCGCTTGATGCGTTTCACCACAAAGGCGTACCCCGAGCGGGTCACTTCGCCCGGCTTCCACTCGCGCGCAAGCAGCAGCGTATCGGCATCCTGCCAGGCGACATCCTGCTTGCCCCGCGGCAGCGAAAAACCGCCGTCGACAAAGGCTGACTTGGCCAGGTCGAACTCGCGCAACGTCGCCGCATCCTCGCCGCCGTCCGACAAACTGATGATGCAGCGCTCCTCATCCGGCTCGCGGCAGACGGCTCCTTTCCAGAACCAATTGGCCTTCTCCGATGTCGACAGCGCATCCAAATCGATGACGGTGCGCCAATTCGGCGCGGCGCTTCGGTAATCCGTTTGGCTGGTTTGACGCCAAATTCCGTGCGTGTGGTCAGCGTCCTGCCAGAAGTTAAAAATTTGGCCGGCGATGACGGAAGGCTCAGGGATCCTGTCCTTCGCCTCCAGAATGACCTTGGCATCGTGAAACAACACTTTGAAACGCGGGTCGCGCTCGAGCACCGCGTCGGTCTTGAGGTTCTCTGCCTTCACCCATTGCATCGCACGCTCGCCATGCGCCTGTTCCAACCATAAAAAGGGGTCCTGAGCCGTGTCCTTAGCCATGGGAGGGACGGCGGCGAGACCCAAGTTGACGATGCCGAAGCAGGATGCGGTGAGGAGGGCGTTTATTTTCATCGGCGAAATATACACGTCCCTTGGGTGCACGGGCCTTCGGCAAAGCCAGTGCGACTTGACGTAATGACTATAATTGACACTGTGTCAGTAATTGGCTATCGTTCAGCCCATGTCATACATCGCACAACGTCGAGTGGAGGAAAAGGAGCGTCGGCGCGCGGAGATCCTCGATGCCGCGGAAGCGCTGTACGCCAAGGAAGGGTGGGATCTGGTCACCGTCGATCAGGTCGCCCGGGGCGCGCGCTTGTCACGCGCCTTGGTCTACGTGTACTTCAAGGATAAGGAAGAGATTCTATTTGCCATCGGCGAGCGGGCCATGTGTCTGCTGCGTGATCGGTTTATCGCCGCCGCCGCAAGCTGTGCGCTCGGCACGGAAAAGATCGAGGCGATCGGCCGCGCTTACATGGCCTACGCGTTTGAATTTCCACATTATTTTGACTTTTGCTCAAAATTTAACGCTCACTCCGGCAGTCCTGAGCCCGGTTCTCTCGATCTCGCTTGTCGCGCCGCCGGTGACGAAGCGATTGGGGTCGTGGTGAACGCTATCGAATGCGGAATCGCCGACGGTAGCGTGCGCGCAACGGTTGGCGATCCGATCATGTTGGCCGTCACGCTCTGGTCGTTCACCCATGGTCTCGCACAACTCGCGATGGCGAAGGGCAGCGATATGGCGCGTTTCGGCATTGGCATTCCCGAGCTGAGCAATTACGGATTTGACCTGCTGCGGCGGGTTACACAGAACCCAACCTCAATGCCCGATCGCAAGACGTAATTTTTTTGCCATCCGTTTGACACATGTCTAGTTTTTATACAGGTGTAAAAGTGACTGCCGCCGGACTCGCTCTGATGCTGGGGGGACTTGGGCGCGCGTCGCCCCAGGGCGTATCCGCTCCAGTTTTGTCGGTGGAGGATGCCGTGAGCGGCTTGGTGTCCGATGCCCTTGCAGCCAATCTAGAGCTGGACGCCGCGGAAGGCGGGGTCGCGCAACGGCTCGCCGCCTTGGATCAAGCACGAGCCTTGTATTTGCCTTCGCTGGATTTTTCCGCCCGATACACGCGGGCCAACGGCGGCCGCACCATCGACTTTCCGGTGGGCGATTTACTCAATCCGGTTTACGCCACCTTGAATCAGATCACGGGCAGCTCGCGCTTTCCCGCCGTCCAAAATCAGGAGATCAATTTTCAACGCACGCGTGAGCAAGACACGTCGGTGTCGCTCACTCAGCCGCTTTACGACCCGCGCATCAGCGCCGGACGGATGGCGGCGCAATCTCAGTATGAGGCCGAATCGGCGGCGCGCGTTGCACTGGCCGGGCGCATCGAGCGCGATATGCGCGAGGCTTACTATCGATGGCTGCAGGCGCGCGCGCAAATCGGGATCTTCGATGCCACGCTGGAACTCGCGACGGAAAATCGCCGCGTCAATGAGAGTCTGTTTCGAAACGGCAAGATCACCCGGGATCTGGTGTTTCGGGCCGAAGCGGATCAGCTTGAGGTGCAGCAGTCGCAGCTCGGTGCGCAAAACGCGGAGCGGCTTGCGCAAAGCTACGTGAACCTGATCCGCAATGCGCCTTTCGACCGTACGCTGCCGAGCGTGGTGGTGGACGATCCCGACATCGATCGGCTGCGCAACGATCTCGCGGCGCATGCCGCCCAACCTACCTTAAGTCTCGTCCCGCTGCAGGACACCGCGGTTCGACAGCGCTACGAATTGCGTCAATTGGATGCAATCTCGGCGGCGGCGGCCGCGGGCGAAAGACTGGCGCGCGCCGCATTCAAGCCCAGGCTCGCCTTCGCCTTCGACGTCGGTACGCAGGGCGAGACCTATGCATTCACGAGCGACGACCGCTACCTGCTGGCGTCGGTCGTGCTGAAATTCAATTTCTTCGCCGGTGGAGGCGATACGGCCGGCATCGCCGGCGCGCGCGCCGTGGAGCGCCAGGCCCGCGCCAGCCGCTCCTTGCAGGAGCAGCAAATTCGCTTCCAGGTGCAGCAGGCGCTGCAGGACTTCGAATTCACCGAAGCTTCGCTCGGAACCGCGGCAAAGCGCGTCGAAGCGGCCGCCGGCGCATTTCGCATTGCCTCGCGCAAGCGAGATCTGGGGCAAATCAATCAGGCCGAGTTCATCGACTCGCGGCGCGCCATGACGGATGCGCAATTGAATCTCAATGTCACGCGCTTTGCGGCGCTGGGCAGTCTCGCCGAGCTGGAATACGCGCTCGGCGCCGACTCACATCACGTTCCGCCGGAAGGTCAGCCATGACGCAACACATACTCATCATTTGGATGGCGACGGCCGTCGCTACGTTTTCCGGACTCGTGGGCTGCACCAGCAAAGGCGCGGCCAGCGCGCTCGCAGCCGCCCGAGCGGTGCAGGTCACACGGGTGCAAATGGCGGTTCTCGACAACACCCTGCGCGCGGTGGGCTTGCTGACGCCGAAAGACGAGGCGCGATTGTCTTTCAAGGTCGGCGGTGTCATCGAGTTCATCCGCGTTGAGGAAGGGCAAAGTGTCAAGTCGGGTCAGCTGCTCGCGGTCTTGAAGCAGACCGAGATCGGCGCCTCGCTCGAACAGGCGCGCCAGGCGACTGCCAAGGCGCATCGCGACCTTGATCGAGCCAAGGCTTTGCTCGCCGATGGCGTTACGACCGAGGAGCAGGTTCAGGATCTGACCACGGCATTCGACATGGCGAGCGCCGCTCAGAGCGGCACGGAGTTCAATGCGGCGTATGCCCGCATCGTGGCATCCGTGGATGGCGTGGTGTTGCGCAAGCTCGCCGAAGCCAATGAGGTCGTGCAGCCCGGGCAGACCGTCCTGGTGCTCGGCGGCGCAAACCGCGGCTGGGTGGTGAGGATTGGGCTCGCGGATCGAGATGCCGTGCGCACGCACCTCGGGGATGCCGCGCGCATAGAATTCGACGCCTGGCCTGGACGCGTATTCGCGGGTCGCGTCAGCAACATTTCATCCGCCGCCGATTCCGGCACCGGCACCTTCACGGTCGAGGTGCAGATCGATGCCGGCGGCGCGCGCTTTGCGCAAGGATTGGTCGCGAAGGTCGCCCTCACGCCTCAAGGCACGAGCCAAGTGCAAGTGATTCCGGTGCAGGCGCTGCTCGAGGCAAACGATAAAGAGGCAGGCGTCTTTGTTCTGGATGAGGCCGCGCAAGTAGTGCATCGCGTGAGCATTCAAATCGGCCGCATGAGCGCGGGTCAAATTGAAGTGTTGAATGGCCTGACCGCGGGCGCGCAGGTTGTGACCGACGGTGCTGCGTTCCTGGAAAATGGCGAGAAAGTGCGCGTGGTCGCAAGGTGAGCGTTTGGGCCTTCGCGGTCAGGCGCTGGCAGTTCACGCTGGTCATGTTCGCGCTGTTGATTGCGCTCGGCTTGGCGAGCTTTGCCAATATCGCCCGTTCCGAAGACCCGTCATTTCCTTTTCCCGCGGCGGACATCAGTGTCGTATGGCCGGGCGCGAATCCGGCGGACATGGAGCGCTTGATCGTCAAACCGATCGAAGATGCGGTCAATACCCTGGAGAATGTCAAGAAGATACAAAGCTCCGCATTCGATGGTTTGGCGGTGGTGCACACGGAGTTTTATTACGGCGGCGATCCTGAAAAGAAACAAGATGAGGTGATCCGGGAGTTCAACCGAATTCGTTCCTCGCTGCCGCCCGATATCACGCAAATCGACATCCGCAAAGACAGCCCGGGTCTGGTCAGCATCGTGCAGATGGCGCTGGTCAGCGATACCGCCAGTTGGCGGGAGCTGAAAGAAAAGGCCGAGAACCTCAAGGATATATTCGAAGCCGTACCCGGCGTGCGTACAGCGGAGACGTGGGCATTCCCTAACCCGGAAGTGCGCGTGGCGATTGATCTGCAGCGCTTGGCGCGGGCGGGCGTCAGTCTCGATCAGGTGATTCGAACGATTCAGGGGCAAAATCAAAATGTGCCGGGCGGCTCGGTCGATGTGGGACTACGGCGCTACAACCTGCGAACATCCGGCAGCTATACTTCGCTGGATCAGATCGCCGATACCGTGGTGGGAGCGGGCGGCGGCCGAGAGGTAAAGGTTCGCGACATCGCCGATGTCTCCTGGCAAACCGAAGAGCAGACTTACACCGGACGATTCAACGGCAAGCGCGCCGTGTTCGTGACCGCCAACCAAAAAGACAACACCAATATTTTCAAGGTACGTGACGGCATCTACGCCAGGCTGACTGAATTCGAGAGGACGCTGCCGGCGGACATCAAGCTCGAGCGCGGCTTCGATCAATCCAAAAACGTTTCCAATCGCCTCAGCCAGCTCGGCGAGGACTTCGCCATTGCGATTGCATTAGTTTTGCTCACTTTGCTGCCGCTCGGGCTGCGCGCCGCCGGCGTCGTCATGATTTCCATCCCCTTGTCGCTGGCCATCGGCGTCGCGCTCCTGTACGTGGCCGGATTCGGTCTCAACCAATTGTCGATCGCCGGCTTCGTCCTGGCGCTCGGTTTGCTGGTCGATGACTCCATTGTGGTTGTGGAGAATATCGCCCGATATGTGCGTAAGGGCTATGGCCGCATGGAAGCGGCGATCGCCGCCACCGATCAGATTTATCTGGCGGTCTTAGGCTGTACGGCCACGCTGGTGCTGGCATTTCTGCCGCTGCTGTTTCTCCCGGAGGGTGCCGGCGAGTTCATTCGCTCGCTGCCGGCGGCCATTTTATTTACGGTGCTGGCCTCGCTGTTTGTCGCGTTGACCATCATTCCGTTTCTGGCGAGCCGAATGTTGCGCGACAACTCGCCAAGAGCAGCGGCGTCCGCTGGAAAACTGACGCGATTGATCGGGCGCTTCGACTTGCTCGCCGACAAGTTGCTGCTGCGCGTGATGCAAATCATTCACAACGTATACGGACCGGCGTTGCGCTGGGCGCTTGCCAGACCGAAGAGCACGCTGTTGGCCGCACTGGGATTGTTCGTGGTCGTCGCCGCGACCGTTCCCGTCATCGGTTTCAGTTTATTTCCCAGCGCGGATGTACCCCAGTTCGTCATCCGGGTCGATGCCCCGGACGGAGCGAGTGTCGAGGAAACCGACCGCGCGCTGCGCTTCGTCGAGGCGCGGCTCGCCGAGCATCCTGAGGTGAAGCGTTGGTATACGCACTTGGGTCACGGCACACCGTTCGTCTACTACAATTATTTCTCGCAGGGGCGTACGGCCAACCTGGGCGAGGTGTTCGTCGAGTTGCGCGCCTTCGATCCGAAACGCACGCCCAAGCTGTTCGAAGCGCTGCGCGCGCGATTCAACGACTATGCGGCCGCACGCATTTCCTTGAAGCAGTTTCAGCAGGGGCCTCCGGTCGATGCGCCCGTGGCGATTCGTATCGTCGGTCCGGAGATCGAGGGCCTGCGCCGCCTCGCAAATCAAGTCGAGCAGGTCCTCAAAGCGACGCCGGGCACGCGCGACGTGAACAATCCGTCGCGGCTGCTGCGCACCGACCTGGACCTAGGCATCGATACTGAAAAAGCGGGCCTGCTCGGCGTGTCGGCGCTCGAGGTGAATCGCACCGTGCGACTTGCCGTCGCGGGTCTTTCCGCGGGTCAATTTCGCGCCAGCAACGGCGACGAATACGACATTACCTTGAGATTGCCGATGCTCGAACGACCGAGCATCGAGGCGTTGGATGCCATCGAAGTCAGCACCGGCGGTGGACGGCAGATTCCCCTGCGCGAGATCTCGACGCCGCATTTCGAGACCGTGACAAATTCCATTACGCGCTACAACCGGGAGCGCCAGGTGACGGTGTCCGCCAACACTCGCCCGGATTTCAACACGGCACGGGTGACCGCGGATGTCGTCAAGCGCCTCGGTGAGATCGGCTTGCCGCCGGGCTACCGCTTCGTCATTGCGGGCGATGCCGAGGCGCAGCAGGAAAGTTTCAGCGGACTCTTGCCCGCCATTCTGGTGGCGGTGTTCGGTATCCTCGCGGTGCTGGTGCTGGAGTTCGGCAGCTTTCGATCGACCGCGATTGTGGCCGGGGTCATACCCCTCGGGCTGACGGGTGCCTTGCTGGCATTGCTCGCGACGGGCTACACCCTGTCCTTCACCTCGATCATCGGCATGATTGCGCTGATCGGCATCGAGATAAAAAACTCGATTCTCTTGGTAGATTTTACAAACCAGCTCCGCGAGCGGGGCACGCCGCTCGATCAAGCCATCCAAGAGGCCGGCGAGGTGCGTTTTCTGCCGATCCTTCTAACTTCCGCAACCGCCATTGGGGGTTTAACCCCTCTGGCGGTGCAGGGCTCCGCGCTGTACTCGCCGCTCGCCATCGTCATCATCGGCGGCTTGATCTCATCGACGCTGCTCGCGCGCTTGATGACCCCGGTGATGTACAAGCTGTTGCCGCCCGCGGTGCAGTCCACCGAGTACGACCCGCGCTTCGCGCTCACTTAACGAGTGATTATGTCAGATCAATATGTCGGCTGCGTGACGCGGGCGCGGCCGCCACATGGTGGAGATGCCTAGTCGGCCCTGTGCATTTAGGAATAGAGTAGCGCGCGTGGGCGAGCACGGCGCGGCTGGGATGAATACCTACCAAAGGTGCTCGCTACTACAACGAGAATCATACGGGGTCAAATCAATGGAGGTCACATGAGAATCCGCTCAGCGGCAACGAGCGTAGCGCTCGGCGCCCTAACTTTCGCGAGTCTTGCGCTGATGCAAAGCGCCACCGCGATGCACCGTCTACAATCGATGGGCGCGGCAGATGAAAATACGCTTGCGCATTTCAACGTTTATTTACCGCTGACTCATACCGACGCTTTGGAGAAGTTGTTGCAGAGTCAGACGGACACGACCTCGGCCAACTACCACCAATGGTTGACACCGGCGCAGTTCAAGCAGCAATTCGGGCCGAGCCGCTCGGATGTCGCGACAGCGAAGGCGCTCCTGGAATCCGCCGGGTTCACGATCGTCGCAGAAAGAACGCAAAATCTCGTGGTCGAGGGCCCCGTCTCGGCCGTCGAAAGAATGTTCAATACGCAGATCGAGCGGGTGCAGACGAAGTCCGGGAACATCAAACTCGCGGCTGCCGAAGGGCATTTGAATCTGCCGCAGGCGCTCGCCGCTATGGGCGCGGTCATTCCTGAATTCTCACCGCATCTTGCGGCGCATGTGCATTCACGTGTGCTGGCGGCAGCCTCAACGCCGAAGCTCACTCAAGGGGGCCCGAGTAGCGCCGCGCCTTCAGACCGGTTGGCGAACGACTTCAGCTTTTTCTATGCGAACGATCTGAACGAGGCCTATCAATTGCCTGCCTTCAACGCCGAAGTCACGCCGCTGTTCTCGCACAAGAAATTGCAGGTCGCCGGCGTCGGCGCGCACATCGGCATCGTGATTTCATCGAAGATCGATCTTGCCGACCTCGCGGCTTCCTTCAATTCCAGCGTGCACGTGGGGCCGGTCGACGATGTTCAGGCTTACTCGGCCAATTCCAACTTGCCCGTACCCACGGTGGTCTTCCGGGAAGTCGGTACCGGCAGCGGTGCGTTCAGTCTCAACAACGGCGGTGCAGCCGAGGCTTCTCTCGACACGCAGATGTCGTGGGGCTCGGCGCCGGGGGCGCAGGAGACCCTCTACGACATGCCGGATCTGTCCAACGATTCCGTGACGGAAGCGTATGCGCTCGTCGACGAGGACAATGCGGTCGATGTCGTGAGTTCGTCTTTCGGCCAATGCGAGCTGGACTTCACGGCGGCCTATAACAACGGCACCGATTTCACCAGCATTCCGAAGACCTTCCACGCTCTGTTCCAGCAAGGCAACGCGCAAGGCATCACCTTCCTCGCAAGCTCGGGCGACAATGGCGCACCGGACTGTGTCTCTCAGGCATTCGCCGATGCTCCCGGTGTCATCCCAGGCACGAACTTTGTGCTGGGCGTTGAGAATCCGGCGAGTGACCCGAATATCACGGCCGTGGGCGGCACCAACCTGCAGACGGCGGGAACGCCGACCGTGAACGATGTCACCCGTGTCAGTGAGAACGCCGATTTCGATCCGCGGCTTCCCGCGGTGTTTTCCGACGGCACTGAAACCGCAACTGTGGGAAACAACACCTGGGGCTCGGGCGGCGGCTTCAGCCAGATTTTCTCGAAGCCCTTGTATCAATTCCTCGTCGATACCGGCAGCAACAGGCATCGTGCGGTGCCCGATGTCGCGCTGATGATGGGCGGCTGTCCGGGCGATGCGGATATCGCCGTGCAGGATTGCACGAAGTTGCCGCGCAGTGCCGTCATCGTGTGGATCGGCGGCGGCCCCTTTCTGTTGATAGGCACCAGTGCCTCTTCGCCGGAAATGGCCGGTGTGCTGGCGCTGGCGGTCGAGTTGAATCGAGGCCGTCTCGGCAACGTCAATCCGTTGATCTATTCGTTGTCGGCCGTGCAGACCATCTTTGGGGGCGCCAACGCACCGAAGGAGCTGCAGTTCTTCCATCGCGACATTTCCGGCAACAACAATGGCTTTACGGTCAAGCCGGGTCAGGCGTACAGCGAAGTGCTGGGCAACAGCACGCTCGATGTGAAGAATTTCCTGTTGCAGCAGGGGATTGCACCGGCGGGCGCGCCGGACAGCCCGAGCAATCCGTGATACGGAAGTTCAGATAATCAAAAGCAGCGATTCGGACGGCAGGGTGATCCCTGCCGTCCTTTTGCGGCTTAAGCGGCAGCGCTCGGGCGCGCCGATACTCGCGCATGCCAGGCGTGCAAATGCTTGAGCTCCGCAGGCGTTTCGATGCCGATGAAGGTCGCGAAGTCGATGGTGGTCAGCGCGACGATGTCCGCCATGGAGAAATAATCGGTCGCCAAAAATTCGCGGCGCTCGAGCTCATCGTTGAGCCAGTGCATTGACTTGATCGATCTGACGCGGCTGGCCTCGCCATAATCCTGGTACTGCGTGCCTAGGTGCGCGGTGTACTTATGCGTGTTGATCCACACGGCGCCGATGCGGCTCATCAGCGCAAACTCGATGCGGCGCATCCACATTTCCACTTGAGCGCGTTGCCACGCATCGTTGCCAAACAGCGCGGGTGCGGGATGCACTTCCTCCAAGTAGCGGCAAATGGCAACGCTCTCCGACAGCGTCGAACCATCGTCAAGCTCCAGCACGGGCACCTGGCCCAGGGAATTCTTCTCCATGAACTCCGGGCTCTTATGTGCGCCCTGTCGCATCGGCACGTGCACAAGAGGCATGGAGATGCCCTTCTCCGCTAGAAAGATCCGCACGCGGCGTGGATTGGGGGCGGGATTGTGTTCGTTGTAGAGCTTCATGGGCGCGACGCGAGGTAACTCTCGGCTCGCTCAATTATAATGAAGATCAGTACAAGCCACGCACAATTCAGGATACCTCATGAGCTCATTCCCTCTGCCGCGCGCCACACCCGAAGATATTGGCCTCTCCACTGCCGGCCTGGCACGGCTGGGCCGGGTGGTGCAGGACGAAGTGCAACGCGGCCGGGTTCCCGGAGCGGTGGCACTCATCGCGCGCCGCGGTCAGCTGGCCTATTTCGAGAGTTTCGGCCATCGCGATCCGGCGAGTGGCGCGCCGATGGAGCGGGACAGCGTCTTTCGCATTTATTCGATGACCAAACCCATCGTCTCCGCGGCGGCCATGATGCTATGGGAGGAGGGACGATTCTTGCTGAGCGATCCTGTCGCCAAATTTCTTCCCGAGTTGGGCAATGTCAAAGTCGCCGTCGCGCAGGGCGCGGACCTCAAGCTGGTGGATGCTGAGCGAGCAATCACCATCCAAGATTTGCTGCGCCATACCTCAGGTCTGACCTATGAATTTCGCGGCAACGGGCCGGTTCACAAGATGTACAACGCCGCGCGCATCTATAGCCGCGATCAAAGCAACGCCGATCAGGTGACCGCGCTCAGCAAGCTGCCGTTGCTGCACCAGCCGGGTACGAAGTGGGAGTACAGCCGTTCCACCGATGTGGTCGGTCGACTCGTGGAGGTCCTGTCGGGCATGACGCTCGGGCAGTTCCTGCAGCAGCGTTTGTTCGCTCCGCTGGGAATGGCGGATACGGCGTTTCATGTTCCGGTGCCCCTGCAATCGCGTCTGGCGGAAGCCTTTGCCAAGGATCCGGAGACGGGTACGGGCGTGCAGCTGGTAAATGTGAAAAGTGCCCCGAAGTTTGAATCGGGCGGCGGCGGGTTGGCTTCCACCGCCGCCGACTACGCGCGCTTTTTGCAGATGATGTTGAATCTGGGTCGGCTGGACGGCGTGCGTTTCTTGAGCCGCAAGACCATTGAGCTCATGACTGCCGATCATCTGGGTCCCATAACAGGCGCGCCCGATCTTCTATTGCCGGGCTACGGCTTCGGCTTGGGTTTTGCCATTCGGCTGCAGCCCGGAATTTCTCATGTGCCAGGTTCGGTGGGTCAATATTTTTGGGGCGGTTTGGCCGGTACGACCTTCTGGGTCGATCCGGCCGAGCAGCTATTCGCGATCATGATGATTCAAGCGCCGGGTCAGCGCGACTATTTCCGAACTTTGTTCCGCGATTTGGTCTACGCGGCGTTCGACGATTGAGCGGTCGAGGTCGTCGCGGCCAATGCCGACGCAGCCGCCGGCGCGAGCGACGCTTGCGCGCGCCACCAGGATGCGGTCAGGAGGCAGCCGTGTTGGCGGACGAATACTTCGCTCAAGGCAGCCGGTATGGAAAGAAACGGCAGCCATTGTTCCGGAAACACGTCCCGCGGGCCGCAATGAAACCAGGGTTCGGCGCTCGACTCCTCTTCTTCGGTGCGTGCGCGAGGTAGGTCGCGAAACACGCAATCGGACACCAAGCCTATTTCGTCGTAGTCGTAAAAAATGACTCGCCCATGGCTGGTCACGCCGAAATTCTTCAGCAGCAGGTCGCCGGGGAATACGTTGCTCGCCGCCAGGTCACGCAGCGCATTGCCGTAATCGATGATCGCCGATTCGGCAGCGGCAGGCTCGGCCTCGCGCAGAAACAAATTGAGCGGCCGCAAGCGCCGCTCGATGTAGCAGTGCTCGACGATCAGGTCCTCGCCCTCGATCCGGCAGCTTTCGCTTGCTTCGCGCAGCAACTCCTCAGCCAGATCCGGCATGAAGCGCGCGCGCGGCAGCCGCAGACGCTTGAATTCCTGAGCGTCGACCAAGCGGCCGGCACGGTCGTGCCGGAACACGAATTCATACCGGTCGATCACGTCGGCGCGCGTGGTCGTTTTCGGCGCGCCGAATTTGTCGCGGATGACTTTGAACACCAAATCATGCGAGGGCAGGGTAAAGACGATCATCACCAGGCCGCGGTCACCGGGAGCATGCACGAAACTGTCGATCGATTTTTCCAGGTGCCGTTGCAACGCGAAGTAGCGCTCGGTCTTGCCTTGCTTGGCGCGGCCGAGCACCGTGTAGAGTTCATCGACGGACTTGCGCGGCATGAACGAGCGCAACAGGGTGATCGCGGCGCTGACCACCGGTAGATCCACATGAAAATAGCTACGCGCGTAGCCAAACAGCGATCCAACCTCGGCGCGCGACAGCATCACCGCATCGATTTGTACCGTTCCCTGCAGAATTGTGAAGGCGAGAACCAACGGCGTGATCGTGCCGTCGCCGATCACGCGGCCGACCGCGAGCGCCTGCATGCCGCGATAGAACACGGGCTCGATCAACTCGATGGATTCAGGCGCGCCGCTAAGCCGCCCGGTCGCGAAATAACGGCCGATTTCCGCGCTGATGCGGTGTACGGCGGTTTCGGTGTTGCCGATTGCGGCGCTGAACGGCAGGTCGGCGAGAATTTCGCGCACTGCCACGGGCAAGGATCCCCCCACTCGATAGACCCTGATCGGCACCGCCCCCGACGCGCGGCCGGCGGTGGTGGCACAAAACTCGACGTCCTTGTTTACACCGACCGTGCCGAACAGATCACGCGTGACGGAATTAAAAAACGTGTGGTAGAAATCGCTGTCCGGACGGCGTGCGACCAGCGTTTCGAAGGCAAGCTTGATTTCGACCCAGAGCGGCACGTCGGTGCGCCGCTGCTGTAGCCGGCTGCCAACGGTCGCGACGCACCTCGCGACGCGGATTTCATACAGCTCGATGCGCGCGACAGAATCGATTTGCGCCGCATGCCAATCCTCAGCCAGAAAATTGCCGGCCGCGCGCCGCGTGATGCGGCCGAACTCCTCGTTATAAAGGCGAAAGTGTTCGGCGATCTGCGCCGCCAAATCGGCGGCGAGATCCGTGCGCAACGTGACGCTGCCGTCTATTGGCACGCGCTATGCCACCACGCGTTCCGGCGTGGCCAAGTGAAACTGTTCGGTCTCGGTGCTGCCCGCCATCGCAACGGTCGAGCTTTTGGCGCTGATCGCGGTCTGCACCGCGTCGAAGTAGCCGGTGCCTACGAACGCTTGGTGCTTGGTGGCGCGATAACCCGCCGCTTCCTGGCTGAACTCGCGCTGCTGCAAGTGCGAATAGCCCAACATGCCGTCCGCGCTGTACGCGGAGGCCAATTCGAACATCGACAAGTTCAGCGCATGCCAACCTGCCAGCGTGATGAATTGAAAGCGATAGCCGAGCGCCGCTAGCTCTTCGCGCCACTGTTTCATTGCCGCGGCGTTCAGTTTGGCGGCCCAGTTGAAGGAGGGCGAGCAGTTATAGGCCAACAGCTTGCCTGGGAATTTGGCGTGAATCGCAGCGGCGAAGCGTCTCGCTTCTTTCATATCGGGTTTCGAAGTCTCGCACCAGATGAGGTCGCAGTAAGGCGCGTACGCCAAGCCGCGGGCAATGGCCTGCTCGATTCCGGCCCTAACATAGAAGAATCCTTCGCTGGAGCGTTGCCCGGTAACAAAGACTTTATCGCGAGGATCATGATCGGTGAGCAGCAGGTCTGCCGCGTCCGCGTCGGTGCGCGCGATGATCACCGTGGGAACTCCCATGACGTCGGCCGCGAGACGCGCAGCCACCAGCTTGTTGATGGCTTCGGCGGTCGACACCAACACCTTGCCGCCGAGATGTCCGCACTTTTTTGCGGACGACAGTTGATCTTCAAAATGCACCGCGGCGGCGCCGGCGCGGATGAGCGACTTGGTCAGTTCGAACGCGTTGAGGTTACCGCCAAAGCCCGCCTCGGCATCGGCAATGATCGGAGCCAGCCAGTCAATCTCCGACTTGCCGTCCAGGTGATGAATTTGATCGGTGCGCAACAAGGCATTGTTGATGCGTTCGACCATTTTCGGCACTGAATCGACCGGATAGAGGCTTTGATCGGGATACACCTCGCCTGCGGTATTGGCGTCGCCCGCGACCTGCCATCCGGAGCAGTAAATGGCCTTCAGGCCCGCCTGGACCGTCTGGATGGCCTGGTTGCCCGTCATGCACCCCAGTCCGGCAACCACCGGTTCACTGTGCAACAGGCGCCAGAACTTCTCGGCTCCCAGCCGCGCCAATGAGTACTCGATTTTGACCGAGCCTCGCAGGCGCGCCACGTCGGCCTCGTTATAGGGACGTTCCACACCTTGCCAGCGGTTGTTCACTTGTGCGTTCAAGTCGATTCTCCTCAAGTCTTGCTTTATGGGTTGCCGCCAGCTTAGAGTGTTTATATAGCGGATTTACACATTAGAAATTTGACAGTGTGAATTTCACAGAAAAGTGTAAATTTCACAGAGGACAGCAATGGCGGGCCTGATCAGACAGGGACACTTTCTCGGGGCAAAGCTGCGCTCGCTGCGCAAGCGCAATGGCTTGACCCTCGATGAACTGTCTGCGCGTTGCGTGCAAATCGACGCGGGCGGCGCGCCGTCGGTGTCCTACTTGAGCATGGTGGAGACCGGCAAGCGGATGCCCTCGGCGGAAATGCTGGAGATGCTCGCGGGAATATTCAGCAAAGATTCGCGCTGGTTCTTGGACGAGAATACGGCGGTCGAGGCGGCGCCTACGCCGCGCCAGCGCGGCGGCCTGGAGGCGATGCCGTTGGAACCGGCGTTCTTGTTTTCGCACGAGTTGCTGCAAAACGCGCTGCCCGAGCTGCTGTCGCAGACCGGCACCACCGGCCGGCAATTCGCACAGTTGCTGATTCGAGTCTGGCAAGAGACTCGCCACAATAATTTTCCCGATATCGAGCGCGCTGCGGAGGAGTGCGGCAATCGGGAGATGCCCTTGACCTTGAGCGCCGTCATGGCGATCTGCGAACGTCACGGTTTGCAGATCAAGTGGTTCGATGGCGATGGCCGCAAGCCCAGCGGCGCGCTGGTGCGCTCCCGCTTCGAGGCGCCGGCGACGGTGCTCGTCAACAAGCGCTTGCGCGGCCAAGAAGAACGTCTGAAGTACGAACTGGCATTCTTCGTCGGCCACAAGATTCTTCACAATGGCGACGGCATGATATCCCCGCACAGCGCGGCACAGATCGGCGATGGAGAATCGCCGGGTTCCACGGGCGGCATGGGTGCGCAGGATGTGCTGTACGCATGGCGAGATTTCGAGTGCAGTTTTTTTGCGGGGGCGCTGCTGTGTCCACGCATTCCGTTTCGGCGATTCCTGATTCGCGAATCTCACAGCGTCAATGCCTGCCATAAGGTCGGTGTGACGCCGGCGTTGGTCATGCGGCGCATGACGGCCGTGTCGCCGTACCGGCACTGGCATTTCTTCGATGCGTATCCGCCCGGCTATCTGCGCGCGGTTTACCGCGGCAACGGCATTCCGCTTCCCTGGGGCAACATGAGCTTGGTCTCCGATCCGTGCCCGCGTTGGGCGGTATTTCGGCTGCTGCAGACCCCGGATGCGCCGTCGGTGCGGACCCCGAAATCGCAGATTTCAGTCATGCAAGACGGCAAGCGGGCGCGGCTGTATTGCTGTCATTCGCTGCTGACTCGCGATGCCTTGGACGAGCTGCATGTACTATCCGTCGGGGTGGACCTGTTGCCGGCGCTGGACGCGCAGGGTTTTGACGGCGAGGAAATTGTCTCGACCGTCGCCGATTCCTGCCGCCGGGGCGGTGGCGATGGCGCGATCCCGGCGGCCGCCTCCAGCGCGATTCGCGCCGCCTCGCAGGTGCTGAACATTTCCTGGATCGCGGATGCGCTCGGAGCCAAAGCGAGCGTCATTTGCCCGCGAAGCGGCGCGTGTCCGAGACATCCGCACGCCTGCGCTTAGGCTCCGAGGTTATTGCATGGTGCAGGGCAAATGGAAAGTCACGATCAACACGCCGATGGGCGAGAGGTCGGGCGTGCTCGAGTTGCTCGTCAGCGGCAAGACCCTGACCGGATCGCTTTCGGATGCCGAGCACCACGTCGACATCAGCGATGGCAAGATCGAGGGCAACCGCTTGAGCTGGCAGGCCAAGATCACCAAGCCCATGCGCTTGAGCCTCAAATTCACCGCGGTCGTCGAGCAGGATCGCATCAGCGGGGCGGCACGGCATTTGCTGGGCAGTGCGACTTTCAGCGGGACGCGGGTTTAGTATTTCAACACTTTGAAATTGAGCGGCTCGCTCAATCTCACGGTGCTGGAGGACGTGGTCGAAGCGCGACCGTCCGTCGTGTCGCCGGCATGTGATATTGAACGGGTTGTGTTCGGGTCAGGGAGGGCTAGAAGAGTCAAGGCACTGCTGCCTTCGTGCCTTGACTCTTCTAGCCCTCCCTGACCAAGCCCACCGATCAATATCACTGCGCCATGATCGGCGCGTACATCTCCGTGCGCAATTTCTCCACCGGCGTGTTGCCGGGATCATCGACGTACCACGAGAACGTCGGGCCGTTTGGCGTGTAGCCATGCGCGGCGATATAGGCCAGGAGCTGTTCGTGGGTCTTCGACAGGGTGTCATAGGCGCCGACGTGCGTCGCTTTGAGCGCCTTGCCGGCGTAGCTTTGCGCCGTGCGCACGCCATCGGCACTCACGACATCGGCGCGATCCACGGGGATGCCCGCGTCGAACTTGAAGCTGCCGGGTGTCATCTCACCGTCGATGCCGAGCGGCGCGCCGGCTTGATGAAGTTTGTTCTTCGCCATGAACTTCGCAATTTGTCCAAAGCCGTCGCCGTATGCCTTTGCGATTCCGTCGAGCGGCGCCGACTCAGTCACGACCAGGATGGGAGCTGCCGTGAGCTGCACCGGTTCCGCGCTGAATCCTGCGATGTCCGTGTTCGGCATGCTCTCGACCAAGGTCTTGAGCTTGCTCAATCCGGTTGCGAAATCCTTGCCGAGCATGCCGTCCATCGTCAAGCCGACGTAGTGGCCGATGGGGTTGGCGCCCATGTCGACATCGACCGTCCAGGTCGCGCGCGTCATATTGCCGTCGGGCGCTAGCGTCACCAGGGACTTCGCCGCGCCCATCTCGCCGAAGTCCAGATCGCTCGCAACCGACCTATCGGCGGTCGAGGCGGTGATCACCTGTGTTCCGGAGCCCACCTTGTCATTGCCCTTCCATACCAATTTTGCACCCACGCCGTCGCGCGGTCCTTCCGTGGTCTGGCTCATGTTGGGATCCAAGTCCTGCCACGGAGACCATTTGGGGAACAGCACGAAAGAATTGACCGTGGCATAGACCAAACTGGCGGGTCGGTTAATCGTGACGAAACGTTTCACGACTACGTGGCGCGGCAAAATCAAACCGATGACGGTGAGAACGACCAACAGAGCGATGAGACCGATGAGTATTTTTTTTATCATGCTTGCTCCCCGAAAATTTTCGCAGATTATCCCTGGTTGCTGTCTTCCAACTCGCCGGCTGCGCTCTGCACGTAGTTCGGCAAGCCCATTTTTTCGATCAATCCAAGCTGCTCTTCAATAAAGTCGATGTGCTCCTCTTCGCTCTTTTGAATATGCACCAGCAAATCGCGAGTCACGAAGTCCTTGACGGTTTCGCAGTGCGCAATCGCCGTGGTGTACATGGGATGCGCTTCCATTTCCCGACGCAGATCGCACTGCAGGATTTCCTGCACATCCTCGCCGATGAACAGTTTTCCCAAATCCTGTAGGTTCGGCAGGCCGTCCAGAAAGAGGATGCGTTTGATCAAGCGGTCGGCATGCTTCATTTCATCGATGGATTCTTCGTACTCGAGCTTGCCGAGCCGCTTCATCCCCCAGTTGTCGAGCATGCGCGCGTGCAGGAAATATTGATTGATCGACGTGAGTTCGTTTTTCAGCGCTTGATTGAGGAATTTCAATACTTTAGCGTCGCCTTGCACGATGATCCCCTTATCGATTGCGCATGAGTTTGAGCTCGGATTGTAAGCCCGAACTCCAGACTCAAGGAATCAATTGCTAGACCGCGAATTCCGTGGCGGCGGGGGAGAAGAGGTGGGGCCGGCTGAGGTCACAGGCTTTGAGCGAAGCCGCCAGTGTTGATTTGGCCTCAGGCAAGCACTTGCCACAGCAGGTCCCGACCCCCAAGTCACGGGTCAGATCGCGCAGCGAGGTCGCTCCGCCCTTGACGGCGGTGCGGATGTGACGCTCTGAAACGGCTTTGCATACACAAACTATCATCGTGCTATTGTGAACGCGAATGCGAATGATTGTCAATACCGTATCGCGCACGTTGGGCTGAAATGCTGCTTTGGTAATTTGATTATGTCCAACTGAGATTCATGTGATGCAATGATCCGGCGCACTGGCTCGCCGGGGCGCCTGTCTAGGGACGTTGTGGGATGCTAAAGTGTTAAAAATCAATAGTTTAAGAGTGCTCTGCGCCCTCGTGTGCGCGGCGCTGACCCTTGCCGGTTGCGGCAAATCCGGACCCCAAGCCCCGCCGCCGCCGCAGGTCAGCGTCGCGCCGGTGCTGGAGAAGCGCGTCAAGGATTGGGACGAGTTCACCGGCCGGCTTCAGGCGGTGGAGACCGTCGAGATACGTCCGCGGGTCTCGGGCTACATCGACAAGGTGGCCTTCACGGAAGGCGGTCTCGTCAAGCAAGGCGCGCTCCTTTTCGTCATCGATCCGCGACCCTACCAAGCCGAATACGATCGCGCCGCCGCCGACCTCAAACGCAACAACACGGCATTGGATTTGAGCCGGATTGAACTGACGCGCGTGCAGCGGTTGAAAGACAGCGGCGCCGTATCTCAAGAAGAGCTGGACCAGCGCAAGAGCACATTGGCGCAAGCGGAAGCCAATGTCGCCGGATCGCGGGCCGCTCTGGAAACCGCGTCGCTCAACCTGAATTTCACGCGAGTCACCAGCCCCATCAATGGGCGCGTCAGCCGCGCCGAAGTGACTCGCGGCAACTTGGTCACCGGCGGCAGCAATGGCGGCACGTTGCTCACGTCGGTCGTTTCCATGGATCCGATTTATCTGTACTTCGATGCCGACGAACAGAGCTACCTGCGCTATACGCAAATGTCGCGCAACGGCGAACGTCCGAGTTCCCGCGATTCCGGCAACCCGGTTCAAGTCGGTCTTGCCAACGAGGAAGGCTTTCCACACGCCGGTACGGTGGATTTCGTCGACAATCAGTTGAATCCGCAGACCGGTACCATCCGCGCCCGGGCGGTGCTGCCAAACAAGGACGGGCAATTCACGCCCGGCATGTTTGCGCGCGTGCAGTTGCTCGGCAGCGGCGAATACTCGGCGATTTTGATCGATGATCGCGCCGTCAATACCGATCAGAGTCAAAAGTACGTGCTGCTGCTCGGCGCCAACAACCAGATCGAATATCGCAAGGTCAAGCTGGGACGCGTCATCGACGGCTTGCGTGTGGTGCGCGAGGGCCTCAAAAGCGGCGACGTCATCGTCGTGAACGGTGCGCAACGCGTGCATCCAGGTGTCACGGTGACGCCGCAGCGTGTGACCATGGGTGCCGACAGCGCGCCTGCTGCCTAAGCCTATGAACATTTCTTCGTTCTTCATCGAGCGGCCGATATTTGCGACGGTGCTCGCGATATTGATCACCGTGGCGGGCCTGCTCGCCATGCCGAACCTGCCGATCAGCGAATATCCCGAAATCGTGCCGCCAACCGTCGTGGTCAGCGGTCAGTACCCGGGAGCCTCGCCGAAGACCATCGCCGAGACGGTGATAACGCCGCTCGAGCAGCAGATCAACGGCGTGGAGAACGCCATCTATACGAATTCTACGGCAACGCCCGACGGTACTTTCTCCATCACCGTGACCTTCAGGCTCGGGACGGACTTGGACATCGCGCAGGTGCAGACCCAGAACCGTGTGGCGCAAGCGGAGACGCGCTTGCCCGATGTGGTCCGGCAGCTCGGCCTGGTCACGCAAAAGCGCTCGCCCGACTTGACCATGGTCGTGTTTCTGAAATCGGCGGACGGCCGCTACGACTCACTGTATCTGCGCAACTATGCGGTAATTCAGATCAAAGACGTGCTGGCGCGCATCCCGGGCATGGGCGACGTGCGTGTCTTTGGATCCGGCGACTACGCCATGCGCTTGTGGCTGGATCCGGGCAAGATCGCCGCACGCAGCATGGACGTCGACGAAGTGCTGGCGGCGGTTCGCGAGCAGAACGTGCAAGTGGCCGCGGGACAAATCGGCGGCCAGCCCTCGCTTCCCGGAACTCAGTTCCAGTACATCGTCAACGCTCAGGGCCGTCTGCAAACCGAACAAGAGTTCGGGGATATCGTGGTGAAGAGCGGCGCCAACGGCGAGACCACTTATTTGCATGACGTCGCGCGCATCGAGTTGGGTCCGGATAACTACGCTCTGCGCAGCATGCTGGACGGCGGTCCGGCTGTCGCCATTCCCGTGTTCCAACTGCCGGGCGCGAACGCATTGCAGCTCTCCGATGCCGTGCGCGCCAAGATGAAGGAGCTTGCGAAGAGCTTTCCGGAAGGCGTCAGTTACGAGATCGATTACGACCCCACAGTGTTCGTGCGCAGCTCTATCGAGTCGGTGGTGCACACCCTGTTCGAGGCGGTGATGCTGGTGGTCTTGGTCGTGGTGGTGTTTTTGCAAACCTGGCGCGCCAGCGTCATTCCCTTGGTGGCGGTGCCGGTGGCGATCGTCGGGACACTGGCGGCGCTGCTGCTGGCCGGCTTTACGATTAATTCTCTCACGCTGTTCGGGTTGGTGCTGGCGACCGGCATCGTGGTCGATGACGCCATCGTAGTGGTCGAGAATATCGAGCGAAAAATCGAGCAGGGTTTGAACCCCCACGCGGCCGCGCACGCGGCCATGGGCGAGGTCACCCGCCCGATCATATCGATCGCTTTGGTGCTGTGCGCGGTATTCGTGCCCGTGGCATTCGTTTCCGGGCTCACCGGTCAGTTTTACCGGCAGTTCGGCATCACAATTGCGGCGAGCACATTGATCTCGACCTTCAATTCGCTGACCTTGTCGCCGGCGCTCGCCGCGCTCCTGCTCAAACCAAGGAATGCGCAACCGGATCTGTTTCAGCGCGGCATCAATAAGATCCTGGGCGGATTCTTCCGCCTGTTCAATCGCGGCTTCGAGCGCGCGTCGCAGCGCTACGGCGGCGGCGTGCGCAAGCTGACCGCCATTCGCGTCGTCGTCCTCGGGGTGTTCGCGTGCCTTCTGTTCGGAACCTGGGGCATGTTTCAGCTGGTGCCCGGCGGATTCATTCCCGCGCAGGATAAGCAGTACTTGATCGGCATTGTGCAATTGCCAGATGCCGCATCGCTGGATCGCACGGAAAAGGTCGTGCGGCGAATCTCGGCGCTGGCCAAGGAGACGCCGGGCGTCGATCACGTCATCGGGTTCACCGGCCTGTCGGTGCAGGGCTTCGTTAATTTGAGCAATGCCGCGGTGCTGTTCTTTCCGCTGAAATCGTTCGATGAGCGCAAAACCAAGGCTTTGTCGGCGGGCGCGATCGCCCAAGCACTGAATAGAAAGTTCTCTGCCATTCAAGATGCCGTCATATTCGCGGTGCCGCCGCCGCCGGTTCAGGGTCTGGGAACCACAGGCGGTTTCAAACTGTTTATTCAAGACCGGGCCGCGCACGGCTACGACGAGCTGGCGCGGGTTACCAATGAAGTGTTGAACAAAGCGCGCCAACAGCGCGAGCTGAATCCGTACGCCACCTACACGACGTTCCAGAACAGCGTGCCGCAGCTGTTCGCGGATGTGGATCGAGTCAAAGCCAAGCGCCAGGGAGTGCCGCTTTCCGAAGTCTTCGACACCTTGCAGGCTTACTTGGGATCGGTGTACGTCAACGACTTCAATCGCTTTGGCCGCACCTATAGTGTGTACGCGCAGGCCGAACCGCAGTTTCGCAACCAGCCCGAAGACATTGCCAACTTGAAGATGCGCAACTTGCGCGGCGACATGGTGCCCATGGGTGCGGTCGCGGACATCCGCTTCGAAGCCGGACCCGACCGCGTGTCGCACTACAACGTGTATCTGGCCGCCGACATCAACGGACAGGGCGCGCCGGGCGTGTCTTCCAGTCAGGCGGCGGCCGCCATGGAGCGCGTATTGGCCGAGACGCTGCCCAACGGCTTCGGCTATGAATGGACGGATCTGACGTTTCAACAGAAATCGGCCGGCAACACCGCGCTGTTGGTATTTCCCATCTGTGTTCTGCTGGTTTTCCTCATTCTGTCCGCGCAGTACGAAAGCTGGGCACTGCCGCTTGCCGTGATCCTGATCGTGCCGATGTGTCTGCTATCGGCCATGACTGGAGTTTGGCTCAAGGGCTCCGACAACAATGTCCTGACGCAGATCGGCTTCATTGTCTTGGTGGGCCTTGCCTGCAAGAATGCCATTCTCATCGTCGAATTCGCGCGCGAGCGAGTTGAGCACGGCTTGGCGCCCGTCGAGGCGGCGATTGAAGCGTGTCGTCTTAGGCTGCGGCCGATTCTGATGACCTCGTTCGCCTTCATCATGGGTGTGATTCCGCTCGTCACCGCCAGCGGCGCCGGCAGCGAGATGCGCGAGGCCATCGGCATCGCAGTGTTCGCCGGCATGTTGGGTGTCACCTCGTTCGGCCTGTTTCTGACGCCGGTGTTCTTCGTCAGCATAGAAACCTGGTTGGCACGCCTCAAGCAGCACCCGGATTATCCGCCTTTGCCGGTCAGCGATTCGCCGCTGCCTGTCGGCAAGGAGTCGCCGCGTGCGTAGTTGGCTCAAGCTAGCCGCCGCGATCGCATCTTCAGCGGTCACAACACTATCCGGCTGCGCGGTAGGTCCGAATTATCACCGGCCTGAGACGCCCTTGGATGCGCACTTCGCAAACGCCGGCGAACCTGGGTTCACAGAAACCGAAGCGGTCGAACACTACTGGACTGGGTTCGATGATCCGATGTTGACCGGCTTAATCGATGACGCGCTTGCGCACAACAAGGACTTGAGCGCGGCCGAGGCGAATCTGCGCGCTGCGCGTGCTGCGCGCAGATTGGCCGGCTTCGATCAATTTCCCACCGTAAACGTTGCCGGCAGTTACACGCACAATCTGGATTCGCAGGAACAATTGCCCGGTATCGATATGCACGACCGGGAATTCGATGCGGCACAGGCCGGCTTCGATGGACTATGGGAACTCGATCTATTTGGTCGTGTGAGGCGCAACGTCGAAGCGGCGCGGGGTGACGTGGGTGCGGCCGCGGCCACGCTGCAGGATGCGCGGGTCAGTGTGATCGCCGAAGTGGCGCGCGATTATTTCATCCTGCGCGGATTGCAGGATCAATTGACGCTCACGCAGCGCAACGCGGACAATCAGTTCAGTACTCTTAAGCTCACGCGCAACCGATTGGAGGCGGGCAGAGGCAATGAATTGGACACCTCGCGCGCCGAAGCGCAGTGGCAAACGACCGTGGCGTCCATTCCCAGCCTGGAGGCTACGATTGCCACGACCTGTTATCGCTTGAGCGTGCTCACGGGAAGACAACCGATGGCGCTGAGCGCAAGTCTTGGCTCGCTCGCACCGATGCCGGCGCTGCCGCCGTTGAACGCCATCGGCACACCGGAGCAGCTGCTGCGTCGGCGACCGGATGTGCGTGTCGCAGAGCGGCGTCTCGCCGCAGCCACGGCGCGCGTCGGCGTCGCTGTCGGTGACCTGTTCCCCAAAGTGACTCTGGTGGGCGAAGTCGGCTACTTCGCGCCAACCTTCGGCGAATTCGGTCAAAGCGAGGCGCGGTCTTTTTCCGTGGGCCCCAGTATTTCGTGGGCGGCTTTCGATCTAGGACGGGTCCGGGCGAGAATCAGTTCCGCCAAGGCTGAAACCGATCAGGCGCTCGCCGCCTACGAAGGCGCGGTGCTCGGCGCGCTCGAGGACACAGAAGGTTCTTTGATAAGCTACGGACGTTCGCAATCGCGTCGCGAGGCGCTGCGAATTGCCGCGGCGGCGAGCGACAAGGCGGCGGACCTGGCACGCAAGCGCTTTGAGGGTGGACTGATCGATTTCTTGGAGGTGCTCGACGCTGAGCGAACCGCGCTGAGCGCGGAGTTGCTGCTATCGCAAAGCCGCACCGATGCGGCGACGTCGCTGATTGCGGTTTACAAGGCACTAGGCGCCGGCTGGGGCGCTCCGGGAAAAAAATGAAAATCTATTCGTGGAATGTCAACGGCATTCGTGCCGTGCACAAGAAGGGCTTGTTTCTCAAATTTCTCGAGGCGCATAAGCCGGATATCCTGTGCTTGCAGGAGACCAAGGCTGAACGCGGCCAGATCGAAATCGAGCTGCCCGATTATCGGGAATATTGGAACTCGGCGGTCAAGAAGGGCTATTCGGGAACCGCGATTTTCTCCAGGCAGGAACCGCTGAAGATCATCAACGGTTTTCCGAACGATTTTGCCAAGCGATTCAGTTTCGCCGACGAGCTCAAGCGCGACAGCGCGGAGGAGGGCCGCGTCATCACGGCGGAGTTCGCCAAGTTTTTCACGGTCACCGTGTATACGCCGAATGCCAAGGACGATCTGAGCAGGCTCGCTTTACGGCACAAGCATTGGGACCCGGCTTTTCTGGCGTATTGCAAACAGTTGGAAAAAACCAAGCCCGTGGTTTTTTGCGGCGACCTGAATGTCGCGCACACCGAGCTTGATCTTGCGAATCCGAAGCCCAATCGCGGCAAGAAGGGATTCACCGATGAGGAACGCGCGGGATTTCAGGCTTTCCTCGACGCCGGCTTCGTCGACACATTCCGATTGTTCACGCAGGGCAATGGCCATTACTCGTGGTGGAGCCATTTCGCCAATTCACGGGCGCGCAACGTCGGGTGGAGAATCGACTACCTCATGGTATCGGCGGCGCTTCGCGATGCCGTGAAGAGTGCGCAAATCCATGCTTCAGTGCTGGGCAGCGATCATTGCCCCGTGAGCATCACGCTGGATTCAAGCTTTTAGGGCGCTGTCTCAACGCCCCTACAGCGATTCAAGCACCGTGGCGATGCCCTGGCCGCCGCCGATGCATTGGGTGGCAAGGGCGTAGCGGCCCTTGGTGCGGGCGAGCAAGGACGCCGCCTTGCCGGTGATGCGGGCCCCGGTTGCGCCCAAGGGATGGCCGAGCGCCATGCCGCCGCCATCGATGTTGATTTTTCCTGGATCAAGCTTGAGTTCCCGAATGCAGGCGAGCGCCTGAGAGGCGAATGCCTCGTTGATCTCGATCACATCGAGCGCTTCGACCTTGAGCGCAGCGCGCGCCATGGCTTTGCGGGTGGCCGGAATCGGTCCAATACCCATCACGGCGGGATCGCAGCCGACGGTGGCCGCCGAACGAATGCGCGCCAAGGGACGCAAGCCATGACGTGCGGCAAATTCCTCGCTCGTCACCAGCACGACCGACGCACCATCCGTCAATGGCGAGGAAGTTCCGGCGGTCACCACTCCGTTCTCGGCAAAGGCTGGCTTGAGCGCCGCCAGCGCCTCGAGTGAGGTCGCTGGGCGAATGCAGCCATCTTCCGAGACCAACTCGCCGGACTCCAGCCGAATCGGCACGATTTCATCGCGTAGTCTGCCTTGCTCGCGAGCCTGGGCGGCTTTGCGGTGCGACTCAACCGCCATGACCTCCTGATCGTGGCGCGATATGTTGTAGCGCTGCGCCACATTTTCCGCGGTTTGCCCCATGCTGATGTAGGCATCTGGGAAGCGGCTCAGTAATTCCGGATTGGGAGAGCGGTTGAAGCCGCCCTGCGGCACCATGCTCATCGATTCCACGCCGACGCACAGATACGCCTCGCCGATCCCGGCTTCGATCTGCGCGGCGGCAATTTGAATCACGGACATGGATGAGCCGCAAAAACGATTCACCGTCATGCCGCCGACCTCCAACGGCAATCCCGCCAGGAACGCCACGATGCGCGCGATATTCGATCCTTGCGGCCCTTCGGGATAGGCACAGCCCAGGATCACGTCCTCGATGAGCTTAGGATCGAGCCGCGTGCGTTCGAGCAGGCCGGTGACGACTTGCGCGGCCATGGTGTCGGGCCGCACTTGTGCTAAGGGACCCTTGCGGGCGAAGGTTTGGGGCGAGCGCGCGTAGGCGGTAATAAGGGCTTTCATAGTCTCTCAAATATTATTTCAATTCGGTAATGACGGCACGTTCGTTACCCCGGACCAACACCTCGGTGTGCGTGCGATCGCGGCCATTGAAGCGGATGTCGCCGAATCTATACTCGCTGACGGTGGACTTGCCGTCGGCTGTCGTCGATTGCAACGCGCCCGTGGCCTCAAAGACCACGAGCGCCTCCTTGTCGTGGAAGTGCATGGGGGTGGGCTCATGCGGCCGCCAGGTATAGCTCCAAACCACAACCTTGTCGTTTTCCAACAGTTTCCTCGCGTGCGGACGCGGAAACGCGAGCGGATAACCCGTGGTATTCGCCAGCGGCGGCAACACCTGCGTCGTATCCCAAACGCTGACTCGGTCGTTATCAAGCGCGGGTTCCGCGCCCCAACTGATCGCGGCAATGCTCAAGGCCGCCGCGGCGAATGCGATTCTAAGCATCTGTATGATTGTACACGCCCGCGCTGACCGCGGAAAATTGCGGCCGAAACCGGCCCAGAGGTTTTAATGATGACGACGATCCTGCTGCTCTTCGGCTCCAATGTTTTCATGACTTTCGCCTGGTATGGGCACCTCAAGTACGGCCATGACTGGCCGCTGTGGAAGGCCATTCTCGTATCGTGGGGGATTGCGTTCATCGAGTACTGCATGGCGGTACCCGCGAATCGTCTAGGTTTCGGCGCCTTCACCGGCTTTCAACTGAAGATCGCCCAAGAGGCAATAACCTTGACGGTCTTCTTGGTATTCGCAGTCGTCTATCTCAAAGAGAAAATGGCGTGGAATTATGCGGTGGCATTTGCACTGCTGATCGCCGCGGTGGTGGTCGCGTTCGCGTTCAAACCCGTGGCTGCCTGACGCTGCCAATCACGGAACGATGGTCGTGAACAAATAGACCACAAAAATGACGAGCAGCACGATGCCGTGCAGAACGATGGTTCTTCCGGTGCGCAGCGCAATGGCGGTTATGAACAAAGACAGGACCAATAGCACGGTCGACTTGGTATCAATGCCCAGCACCAACTCGGTGTGCATGTACAACGAGAGCGCACTGACCGCGGGAATGGTCAATCCAATGCTGGCGAGCGCCGATCCAAGCGCAAGATTCAGGCTGGTCTGCAAGCGGTTGGCGCGAGCGGCGCGCAGCGCAGCCAAGCCCTCCGGCAGCAAGACAATGGCCGCGATGATCACGCCGACCACGGCGTTTGGCGCGCCCACGCGCAGCACGGCCGATTCGAGGCTGGGTGCCAGTTTCTTGGCGAGCAATACCACGGCCGTCAAGCACGCCAACAATAGAATCGAGCTGACGGCGGTGACGGCATTGCTCGGCGGCGCAGCGTGGTGCGCCGATTCCGTTGCCGGCTCATCCTCGACAAAAATTCCGCGGTGACCAATGGTCTGCGCGAAAACGAACGCGCCGTAAATGGCCAGTGAGACCGCGGCGATGAGCATGAGCTGACTGGGTGAGTAATATGGGCCCGGCGTGGTGACGGTGTAGTTCGGAAAGACCAGGGCGAGGACAACGATGGCGGCCAACGCGACCAACGCCGCGCTGACTCCGTCGAGGCTGAAGGTTTGTTGGCGATGCCGTAGGCCGCCGACCAGCAGACACAGGCCGATGATGCCGTTGAGAATGATCATTACGGCAGCGAAGACTGTGTCGCGTGCCAGCGCGGCCGCTTCCGAGCCGCCCGCAATCATCAGGGAGACGATCAACGCCACTTCGATCAGCGTGACCGCCAAGGCTAGCACCAGCGTGCCGTATGGTTCGCCCACGCGGTGCGCGACCACTTCGGCGTGATGTACCGCGGCGAACACGCTGCCTGCGAGGGCCAGAGCGATGATCGCCACAAAAATGGCACCGGAGCCGAGGCCAAGCCCAGCCGCCCCCAGCACAATGCCTGCAATGACGGGCGCGAGAATGGTCCACACAGGCAGACCGGCCAGCCAGGCGCGCGGCGAAGTCGGGGTGTTTGAGTTCATTCGATTCGGTTATTCTTTAAGCATCGTGCAGGGTTGCAGGCCAGTTATAACCTCCTCGGGTGAATAGTTGAAGTCAGATCGCAATTGGCGCAACGAGGGCGTGCGGGTCATCAAGAGCGACCGGCTGGACAGCAATACGCCGCAGACCCCGGGCATGCTGCGCGCAGCTGCGGTGAATTTCGCGCGTGTCGGCTCGCAAAAGCTGTGGGCGGGCACGGTGATCATTCAACCCAACGCCAAAACCGGCGCCCATCACCACGGCGCCCTCGAAAGCGTCATTTATGTCGTGCGCGGTGCAGCGCGCATGCGTTGGGGCGATCGGCTGGAATTTACAGCCCAAGCCGACGCGGGGGATTTTATCTTCGTGCCACCTTACGTGCCTCACCAGGAAATCAATGCCTTGAGCGACGCGCCGCTCGAATGCGTACTGGTGCGCAGCGACAATGAATCGGTGGTCGTCAATTTGAACATCGATGCCGCGGAGCGGTTCGAAGAAGTCTATTGGATCGATCCGATCCATCCCGCGCCGCGCTAGTCTAAAGCGCCGCTACGCGGCTACTTGGCCCGCTACAGCGTGCGCAAGTCGTCCGTCTCGCGCTTCAGGTCCGAGAGGAACTTCTCCAGCTCCGCCTTGCGCTCCGGGACGCGCGCGCGGCCGGCAGGCGACAGCACGCGGGAAGGGACTTTGTTCAGGTTGTCCGTCAGCATCGCCACCGCTTTTGGCGCATCGGGATTACCGCCGTGCGGATCAACGAGCGCTATGATGCGCGCCACGCCAATCGCGCCGAGCCAGTCGAGCGCGTCAGCGTCGTGCAAGTACAGCGCCTCAGGTCCGATCGGATCTCGATAGTACATGTGCGTGCGGATCGCGCCTCGCACCGCATCGATTTTTTCCATGGGGAAACCGCTGCCTTTCAGTACCGTATCGACCAGGCGCGCGCCCACATCCGAGTGATCGACTTTTACGTCCTCCCAGGGCGGAAAGGCTGCCATGTCGTGCAAATACGCGGCGGCATACATCACATCATCATCGAGCGCGACGTGATCGGCCGCGGCCAATTCTTTGGCTAAGGCATAGTCGCGCAGACAGTGCGAGTATCCCCACGCAGGATTCTTGAAGTGACTCAAGGCCAGTTCGCGAACGCTCGCCCGCCAATCCTGCGTCGGCGGTGCGGCCGCGGCCGCAGGCAGCGCGGCGCCGAGCGATGCAGCGGCAAAAAGCGCCGCAAACAATGATCCAACGAGTCTTCGCATCGGACAATTCTACGCCAAGGCCTCGTGTATCAGGCGAATTTCTTCGTCCGCGCGCTCGAGAATGGCGCAGCAATCCGCCGGTGTCACGCCGATACTCAAGAACGCATTGACGCCTTCGGTTGCGAAATTTCTCGGCTCGGGAGTCTTGCGGGAATCGGACAACACCAGACTCGCGATGAGCACGTCGACGAGCCTCGCCTCATGTTTCCATCGGCGATCGACATCGTTCTGATCGCCCACGGCTTCGCACATTTCCTCGGCGAATCCCCAACTTTGCAGTACCGCCTCGCCGATCGAGGCCTGCCAGCCGCTGATGAGTTCCATCCACGATTGCTCGCTGCCGAGGCCGTTGTCGGCGCTCACCGCGCGCGCCATGATGTATAGCTTGCCGATGCCGTGCAGCAGTCCTGTCAAGAATGCCTCGTCCGCGGACACCTTGGTTCGCGCCGCGACGAGCTTGCAGATCGCGGCCACCGCAATGCTCTTGTTCCACAACTCGGTGAGCGGCTGAGCAATGGCTCGCAGCGAAGCCTCGTTCTTCATGTGTTGCATCGCATAGGACATGGCGGTGCTCTGTACCATTTGCTGTCCAAGCCGCGTGATGGCGGATCTTAAGTCAGTCAAAGGTTTGCCGGAACTGTTGAACGCCGCAGAGTTGGCCGTTTGCAGCACGCGCGCCGCCAGGCGCGGCTCGGCGCCCACGATGGTGACGACTCGATCCGACGTCGTGCTTGGGTCCGCCAGCGCGTGACTGATCCGGATGACGACGTCAGGAAAGCAGGGCAGGTCAACGGTGCCCTTGGAGACCTCTGTCGCCAATTTCTGCAGAAACGCCAGCGCATTGGCCCGTTCCTCGAGTGTCGCGGCAGCGTCGCTTGCCGGAATCGATTCCGCGCCGGAGCGATACGTGGGGGCGGTCACATTCGGCATAGGCCCTTACAGTTCGGCAGCGGCGCGCAAAACTTGATAGCCATCGAATCTGGCGCTCCAGCACCGTGAGCTTGAGCATCCTGCTTGAACGGCCCGGCGGGAGGGGAAGCTTCGAGGCGCTGTTTCTTTCGTGCCTCGAAGCTTCCCCCTCCCCCCAGGCCATCCGAGACGCTCAAATTCACACTGCCGAGCCGCTAGGTCAGTACCGCCTCGCTGAAGCCGCGCCCCGCCAACCACGCGTGAATCTGGCCGATGATGGCGAGCGCGATGCCCTCGGGCGTCGTTGCGCCGATATCGAGGCCGACCGGTCCGCGAATTCGGCCGCTCAAGCTTTCATTGAGCGGCCCCAATTCCTGCGCGAGGCGGCTGCGGCGCGCCTTGGGGCCGAGCAATCCGACATAGGCCGGCACGCCCGCCTCGGCGAGTTCGCGCAGGTACCCCTCATCGGAGGGCAGATGATGGCTCATTACCACGGCCGCGTGGCAACGAATCAGATCGATCTCGGTGCGTAAGGTCTTGGGATTGGCGATGTGCAATTCAGCGCCGGCGAATCGAGCAGCGGTCACATACGCGGGACGATGATCCACCACTGAGACGCGCCAACCCAAAGCACGCGCCGTGCTGACCACGGGTTCAGCATCCGGCGCTGCGCCGCAGATCAGCAGGTGCGGAGGAGGGGCGAGCCGCTGCACGAAGGCGCGAGATCGCTCATCAGCGGGCAGCTCCTGATCGTTGCGGTAGGTGCCGAGACGCATCTGCGCCGAATTGTGCACCATGACCAAGGATGTTGATTCGCCCAAGCGTGTGACAGCTCCGGCAGCCGCGAGCGCGGCCTCGGCCGGACTCATCGGGCCCGCGGGTTCCAGCAATACTCGCATGGTGCCCTCGCAACCCGCTCCCACGCCGAACAGCGTGTCGTCCGGACCGCGCGTGTCGTATTCAAACGCGCGGGCCGCGCCGCTCTCCAACACTTGCCGCGCGTGAATCTGCAGGTCCGACTCGAGGCAACCGCCGCTCAACAACCCGATAAAGCTGCCGTCCGCCATGAGCAGCATGCGCGCGCCGGGTTTTCGATAGGTGGAACCCGCCGTTGCAACCACGGTCGCGAGGACGCGAGATGCATGCGCGCTGGGCGCACGCTCCAATAAGAGCTCAAGACTGGTATCGAGGCGAACTTCCATGACGTCCATTGTTCCACAGAGAATCCCGTTAAGGCGACGTATAATCTTGTGATGCCAGGATCTCCGATCAAAGTGTTGTTGCAGACGACGATCCCGACAACGGCCGATGACTGGAACATCGCGCGGTTCAGCCTACTCGGACGATTCTTGCGGGAGCAGCAGCGGCACGGTGCGCCTCTGTTCGAGGTGACGATGCGGGACCGCGACACTCTCGGTTCGCCCGATTCGGTGCTCTCGACCCTGGATCAAAGCGATTTCGATGAGGTGTGGATATTTGCCGTGGATGCGGGCAACGGATTGACTGCCGCGGATTGCGCGGCGATTTCGGGTTTTCGGCGCCGGGGCGGCGGGCTTCTGGTCACGCGGGATCACATGGATTTGGGATCTTCGATCTGTGATTTGGCAGGCGTCGGCGAGGCTCATCACTTTCATAGCCGCAATCTCGACCCCGATGCGACGCGCCGCGCCCCCGACGATTCGATCACGCAAAGC
>Ga0210398_10000883_pt1 | contig 32623 bp, 35 predicted proteins | sample IncBWC4OmetaG_FD_161047 | JGI IMG/M metagenome (GOLD analysis project Ga0210398, IMG submission 161047) | Forest soil microbial communities from Barre Woods Harvard Forest LTER site, Petersham, Massachusetts, United States - Inc-BW-C-4-O | ecosystem: Environmental > Terrestrial > Soil >... | reverse complement strand
CGGCGCTGGTGGTCATGAGTGTGATCCTGCTCCTGACCACACCGCAGCGCGGCCGGCAAATCGGCTGGCACACGGCGTGTACTGAAATGCAGCGCCGGTGATTTGGGGTGCACCGGCAAGAGGCATAGATAAGGAGTCCCTCAACAGACATTAAGTCAAGCGTCAGTCTGCCGAGCGCCCGAGGTACCATGGTGCCGGACAGTCGCTGGCGAGGACTCCGTCATGCAGTTGATCAGTACGAGCTTTAGCGATGGCGCAGCCATTCCCGGTGAGTTCTGCTTCGCCGTCATCGACCCGAAGCACCACGTCAAGCTGAGTGCGAACCGCAACCCGCACCTGAGTTGGAGCAGTGCACCCGACAAGACGCGCTCGTTCGCGCTGATCTGCCACGATCCCGATGTGCCGAGCCGCGGAGATGACGTGAACCAGGAAGGTCGCGAGGTGCCCGCGACGCTCGCACGCGTGGATTTCTTTCACTGGCTGCTGTGGGATATCCCTGCGACGACGCGCCAGATCGCCGCCGGCAGCCACAGCAACGGCGTCGTCGCGCACGGCAAGCCAGGACCCGAGGCCCCGGGCGGCATGCGTCACGGACTGAACGATTACACCAACTGGTTCGCGGATGATGCGGCGATGCGCGGCGAATACTTCGGCTACGATGGACCCTGCCCGCCGTGGAACGACTCCATCCTGCACCACTATATCTTCACCGTGTTCGCGCTCGACATAGCGGCTCTCAACGTCTCGGGCGCCCTGGTCGGGGCGAACGTGCGCGCTGCGCTGCGCGGGCACGTGCTTGCCGAAGCGCATATCCGTGGCACTTACACACTCAATCCGCATCTGAAGAAAACCTGAGTCCACCCGGTGCGGACCGGCCTCGCGCAGCCGCACATCGCCCGGCTCGCAGCGGCGCAGTGATTCGTCCAGGGCAAGTGCCAGCGGGCGACGGAACCTACCTGCCGACATCGGCAGTCCGATCCTGCCGCCCTGATTGGGTCAGTCCATCTTCGTGATACCGGCTCGCGCCTCCGCCCTCTCAGAGATGCTCGCGCACCCAGCGGACAATCTCGGCGCGACGCATGGCGCCGGACTGCCGCGCAACTTCGCTGCCGCCCTTGAACAGAATCAGCGTTGGAATGCTGCGGATGGCGAATTCGGCTGCGATCGCCTGAGCAGCCTCTGTATCCAGTTTTGCCAGGCGCACGTCCGGCTCGAGCATGGCAGCAGCTGCCGCATACTCGGGCGCCATCATCTGGCATGGGCCGCACCAGGCGGCCCAGAAGTCGACCAGCACGGGGATGTCGCTGCGGCCGATCTGGCGGTGAAAGCTCGCGGAACTGAGTTCGGCCGGATGCCCGCTGAAAAGAACCTCATGGCATTGCCCGCACTTGGGTGCGTCTGAGAGCCGGGCCGCCGGGATGCGATTAACGGCTGAGCACCGCGGGCAGACGATGTGCAGGGGATCGCCCATGAAGCCGCGTATGGAGACTCACGGTGGCGCTTTCAAGGGCGCTCGCAACGCGCACCAGCCCGATTCAGGCCCGGTCGGCGTAGATCAGACGTCCCGCTGCGAGCGTGGTCAGAATCTCCTGCAGGCTCGATTCGGCGATCGCAAAGCACCCCTGGCTGCGGCCCAGCATGCCGTACTGACCGACCATGTCCGCGCTCACGTACCAGGCACCGTGCACCACGATGGCGCGCGACCCAGCGTTGCTGTTAGTCGCATCAAGTCCCTGCAGACGCAGCGAATGCCCGTGGGCGCCCACATAGACATCATCGGTCCGATAGGCACCGGATGAGGTGGCATTCGAGCGCGGCTCGTTGGAAAAATGCTCGAGCCAGCCGGTACGCGCGGGATCGGAGCCGCGCCCATGCGCGACCAGATGTGTGGCCACGCGGCCGCTGGCCACCTGCAGCACGTGCAACCGCGGCGCGCGCGAGGGCAGTGAAAAATCCGCGATGCCGATGAAGTCGCGTTGGGCAATGCTGGCGCGGTGTTGCTCCAGCGCATCGAGTGCGCGCTGCAGCAGTCGCGGCGCGACCGGACCGCCCGTCAACTGCAACCCGATGCGCGGGGCACGCGCGACCGCCGCCGTGGCCAGTCCGGTCAGCGCAGTCCCAAGAAATAAACGACGCGAAAACACCAAATCACCAGTTCCTAGCGGGGGAATACACGTTCCGACCCCGAATCCGGCTGCAAGGTTCATTTTAGCGCCTGCGAAGATACTAAAGTGCTCTGGCGCAGATGCCAGAGGCTCAAATACCATAACGCGCAACGCCGCGAGGGAACGGGGTCACGCTCTCTGCGATGCGTCCGGCGGAGCCGGTCGCTGCAGAATTGACTTAAGCAGGTCTGCCATGGTTCGCATCAATCGCCGGTCGTGCGCGCTGGCTGTGTTCGCTTCTCTTGCGGTGCAGCTGGCGGCCTACGCCGACTCAGTGCCGTTCTGGGGCGCCAAGGCCTCGGTCGCGATCGACACACCGCTGAACCAGCTGACGAAAGGTCAGTTCCTGTGGATGGGTGATGCGGTCAGCTCGGGGCCGGTAGTCATGGTCGTGAGCATCACCGAACAGCGTGCTTATGTGTATCGCAACGGCGTCTTGATAGGCGCTACCAGCGTCAGCACCGGCAGGCCCGGACATCTGACGCCGACGGGCGTGTTCACCGTGCTGCAGAAGCAGAAGGAGCACCGCTCCACCATCTATGACGGCGCGCCGATGCCCTACATGGAGCGGCTCACATGGGGCGGCGTCGCGCTGCACGCGGGCGGACTGCCGGGCTATCCCGAATCGCACGGTTGCATTCATCTGCCAACCGAGTTCGCCAAGCTGCTGTTTGCGGTCTCACCCATGGGCATGACGGTCGTCATCGCCAACCAGGCGACCGAACCGCAGCAGGTCGATCATCCAGGCTATCTTGCGCCCGTCAGCTACAGCGCTGGTCAACCCATCGACCGCACTCCGCTGGCCCCGAGTGAGGACGATCGTTGGCAACCGCAGCTGTCGCCGAGCGGTCCGGTCAGCATCGTGCTCAGTCAGGGCAGCGGCCGCATCGTCGTCTACCGCAACGGCATCGAGATCGGACGCGCGCGTCTGACCGTCAGCGGCGACACACCGTTCGAGAGTCACGCGCTGGTGCTCACCACGGGCGCGAGCAGCGGCCCCGATCCCTACGTGCCTGATGCGAGTAAGTTCCACTGGCTGCGCATCGGGGTTCCGGGGCACATGGGCGAGGCCGGATCTCAACCGGATGCCGTGAACCTCGCGCGTATCAAGATTCCCGCTGAATTCGTGAGCGAGGTAAACTCGATACTCACCCCGGGAGCGACCGTGTTCGTGACGAGTGCACGCCTGTCGTCGCAGACCAGCGGCACGACGCTGCAGATCGTGGATGCCGATCCGCCCAACACCAAGGCCCGTACCTAACGGCAGTTCACCGGGGGCCATGCGCGAGACGCCCGCAGTGCTCGCCCGGCTCCACCCGCGGGAGATTTCCGTGCTTCGCCACCTGCTGATCGCAGTTTCCCTGGCACTCATGTGCGGAGCGCTGTCTGCGCGGATCACGCCGTATCCCGCCAGCTTTCATCACCAGATGGTCAAGACCAACGGCACTGAGCTGTACGTGCGCGTCGGCGGCCAGGGGCCGGCGGTCGTTCTGCTGCATGGCTTCGGGGATACCGGCGACATGTGGGCACCGCTCGCGGCCGATCTCGTCAGGGACCACACCGTGATCGTGCCGGATCTGCGTGGCATGGGCCTGTCGGCGCATCCGGACACCGGCTACACGAAGAAGAATCAGGCGTTGGACATCGCCGGCGTGATGGACGCGTTGCACGTCGACAAGGCCGCGCTGGTGACCCACGACATCGGCAACATGGTGGGCTATGCCCTGGCGGCGCAGGTTCCGGCGCGTATCAGCCGCTGGGTGGTGATCGACGCACCGCTGCCCGGCATCGGCGACTGGGACACGATCATCCGCAGTCCGCTGCTCTGGCACTTCAATTTCCGCGGACCGGACGTCGAGCGGCTGGTGCACGGACGTGAGCGGATCTACCTCGACCGCTTCTACAACGAGCTGTCGGCGAACCCCAAGTCGATCGACGAGCAGAGCCGCGCGCACTACGCGGCACTGTACGCACGTCCGCACGCGATGCATGACGCCTTCGAGCAATTCGCCGCCTTCAATCAGGACGCCGTCGACAACAAGGCGCTGCTGGCGCAGGGTGGCAAGCTGAGGATGCCGGTGCTCGCGCTCGGCGCCGAGAAGTCCTTCGGCACGGGCATGGCGGATGAACTGCGCTTTGTCGCCGTCGACGTCAGCGGCGGCGTCATCCCCGCTTCAGGACACTGGATCATGGAAGAAAATCCGCAGGCAACCAGCAAATTGGTCGTGCAATTCCTGCGCACGTAACGCAGACCGTGCCCCCCAGAGGCCATCGATGTCCGTGCTGAGTGCAGGCTTGCTGCTGTATCGCCAACGCGGTAGCACCGAGGTCTTTCTGGTGCATCCCGGTGGTCCTTTCTGGTCGCGCAAGGACGCCGGCTCCTGGTCGATCCCGAAGGGACTCTTGCACCCAGGCGAAGAGCCGCTCGCCGGCGCGCAGCGGGAGTTCGCGGAGGAAACCGGATTGCAGCCCGGCGCCAGCGGCCGGGAATGCGATCTCGGCTCATTTCGCCTGCCGAGCGGCAAGCAGCTGCAGGTCTTCATGCTCGAAGGAGACTGCGACCCGAGTGAGCTGAAAAGCAACCTCTTCGAAATGGAGTGGCCACCGCATTCGGGACGACGCGCACAATTCCCCGAAGTGGATCGCGGCGGCTGGTTTGACCGCAGCGCCGCTCAGCTGAAAATCACTGCAGGGCAGCGCCCGGTGCTGGAGCGCTTCTTCGCGCAGTTCTGCGCACGCGGCGACAGCTCGGCGGCGATACACGAGTGAAGCGCCAAGGATGCCCCGCCCGGCGCAGGCGCGGTAGGCGTTGAAATTCCCCTGCGGCCGCCGCGCGCTTGCCGGAATAATCCTCTGCCTGTGCCTCGCGGCCTGCAGTACCACCCCCCGGCCCACGCTCGAGGCACCGCCAGCCCCGGCTGATTCACATATCACCGTCTACGTCGTGCGACGCGGCTGGCACGTCGATGTGGGGCTCGCGGCTGCCGATCTACGGCCACCACTGCGAACGCTGGCTGCGGCCTTCCCGGGGGCGACCTATCTGCTGTTCGGTTTCGGGGACGAGCGCTACCTGCTGCACGGTGGCAGCGGAGATCTTTTGCTGGCGCTGTGGCCGGGTGCCGGGGTCATTCTGATCACGAGTCTGCACACCTCGGCGGTCAGTGCGGCTTTCGATGTGGGCGCGGTCATCACCCTCGACCTGACACAGCCACAAGGCACAGCGCTGCAGAACTACGTGTGGCAGAGCCTGCAGACCCAGCAGGGCGCTGCCACGAGTCTCGCGCCCGGGCCGTACGCGGGCAGCATGTATTACCCTTCCGCTCTCTCGTACTCGGCGGCGCGCACCTGTAACACCTGGGCCGCTGCAGCGCTGCGCGCCGCGCAGCTCCCGGTCCACAGCTCCGGCGTGATATTTGCCTGGCAGCTATGGCCGCAGGTCGAGCGGCTGCAGCGGCACAGCGTTACCGGCCCCTGATCAGTTGCAGGGCGGCTTGGTGCCATCCTGGCAGACCACCGTGGTCCCGGAATTGGGCGGCACCACGACAGTGGTCGTCGATTTTGGCGGGGGCGGATTGCTGCTGCTGATGCAAGCTGACAGCAGCGGCAAGGCACACAGCGCGATCAACAATGGCTTCATGGATCAGTCCCTCGGTAAATTGAGCGACCTGATCTTCGCCGATCGGCTCGCGTGGCTTCTGTAGCTGCGGCAGAAATCTTCGGTCATCCGGCAATGAAGCTGACGTAGGCGTTCCCCTACGCCAGCGCCGCCCTTCATCGCGGGGGTCCGGAGGAAGTCGTCGGGACTCGCCCGGGCGGCCCGCGTGCGAGCGGCTCAGCGTCGGTCTAGACTGCGCCCTGACACGGACAAGTTCGAGGCATGACATGGCCTTTTCGCTTTATGCTGCCACGATCCCGTCGTACCGGCAGATCCTTGAATCGGTGGCGCAGTTGCTGAACACCGCGGAGGGCTTCTGCGTCGAGAAAGGCTGGAACCCCGATGAAGTGATTCAGGCGCGACTGGCGCAGGACATGCACCCGTTCGCTTACCAGGTCAAATCCACCGCGGTGCATTCGCTCGGCGCAATCGCAGGCGTGCGGCGCGGCGCCTTCTCACCGGACCACACGCCCCCTCCGGCCACCTTTGCGGCGCTCAAAGCGCGCATCGCCGAGACGCTGGCGGCGCTGGAGGTGATCGAGCCGGCCGAGATCGACGGCTTCGTCGGCCGGGACGTGCGCTTTAGCGCGGGCGAGCGCCAGCTGGATTTCACCGCAGAGAACTTCCTGCTGTCATTTTCGCAACCCAACTTCTACTTTCACGCGACGACGGCGTACGACATCTTGCGCTGGAAGGGCGCACGCATCGGCAAACGCGACTTTACCGGCAGGCTGCGCGTCAAGAAGTAGCGAGCGCCGCGCCTGCGATCACCACCGAAGGAACAGCCATGCAGCAGCCGGACGGCGGACTCCACCTCGAGAACAGCTCGCATCCCGCACAGCGCGCCGCAGCGCTGTCGGCCCACTATGCTTCGCGGCGTGAGAAAGCCGCATGGCTGGACCTCTATGCTGAGGATGCCGTGCTGGAGGATCCGGTGGGCATCTCGCCGCTCGACCCGACCGGGCACGGGCATCGCGGCCGCGCAGCACTCAGCCGTTTCTGGGACATGGTCATCGCTCCGGGGAACATGACCTACGTCATCCGCGAGTCGTACCCCTGCGCAGACGAATGTGCCAACGTCTGGAGTCTGACCAACGTGCTACCCGGCGGTGCCCGGGTGACCGTCGATCTGGTGAGCATCTATCGGGTGAATCCCAGCGGTAAGCTGCTGTCGATGCGCGCTTACTGGAGTTACGCCCAGGTCGAGCAGAAACTGAAGGCGCTGCTTGCCGACTCAGCGGCGCACAGTTAGGCGGGCTTGCGCAGCAGTCCCACGCCGGTGAGCACCACCGCCACCGCGAGACAGGTGGCACCGAAGAAGAGCAGCGTGGTGAAACGCGCGCTGTAGGCAAGGCCGAAGAAGCCGCCGGACACCGCCACCGCGGCGAACGGGGCGGCGATCCGTGCCAGCCACTTCATTGCGGCCGACAGAACCGCCGAATCCAGCAGCAGCTGGATCACCAGCGACAGCGCGACCCATACCCCGGCATGCGCGTGGCCGGCGCGGAACAGCGCCCATTGCGTTTCGGTGAGAACCAGCCCGCCGGGTGCGATCCCGGCCACGCCCTGCGTCAGGACGCCGAGCAAAACCGCGCCGCCGTACATGATTGTCGGCACGCCCAGCAGAGTCACGCCCGCAGCGATGCGAGCTTCACGCGACATCCCCATGGGTCTCTCCCGCACTTGAAGGCCACTCGAGCTCCACCCTACCGCCCAGCGAGCCGCGCTTCAGTGTTCAGTCGGCGCGAGCCGGCTGTCCCTCGGGAGGCCCGCGACCGAGTATGTCCGGAAGCGGCTGCCCTTCCTCGGTAAATGACAGCGACACCGAGTTCAGGCAGTGACGCTCGCCGGTGGGCGGTGGTCCGTCGGGAAACACGTGGCCGAGATGGCTGCCACAGCGTGCGCACACCTCTTCAACGCGGCTCATGCCGTAGCTGGTGTCGCGGATGCGCCGGATGTGCGACTCATCGAAAGGCCGGAAGAAGCTCGGCCAGCCGGTTCCCGAGTCGAACTTGGCGTTGGAGCGAAACAAAGGCAGGCCACAGAACCTGCAGGTGTAAACGCCGTTCTTGTGATTGTCCAGGAACACGCCGCAGAAGGCCGCTTCGGTACCGTGATCGAGGAGCACGTGGCGTTCCTGCGGGGTCAGCCCCGCGGTGATCTGAGCACGTTGCTGCTCACTCGGTGGTTGCAGGTTGAATGCGGACATGAGATCACTCCTCAGAGGCGGGTCGTTGGCGCGGCAGGGGCTGCGGCAACCGCTGGCTCCAGCACAGTGGTGATCGCGGCGCCCCGCTTCAAGGTGACGGTCACCGGTGTGCGCTCAGCGATGTCCGCCAGACGCAGGCGCTGCGCGTCGCTCAAGTCGCCCGTGAGCCGCAGGCGACGCGTGATGGTGCGCGCCTCACCCTGAATCTGCAGATCGACGTCCACCTGCAACCCCTGTAGCGACCAAAGTTTGCGCTGTGCATACATGCGCAGCGTGATGGCCGTACAGGCAGCCAGTGCGGCGCACAGGATCTCGTGCGGAGTGGCGCCGGTGTCGCCGCCGCCGGCCTGCGGGCGCTCGTCCGCAACCAGCTCGTGCGTCCCGGCGCTCAGCCGGGTCGCATAATTCCGCGTGCCGATGTCTGCGCTCGCGTGTGTCATCTGTATGCCGGTGCTGGTGCCGCAACAATCAGGACAGACCGCCGGCAGCCGGCGGCGGATCCGGCGGCAGCGGAATGAACTCGGCGTGGTCGGCATCCGGCAGCTTCATTCTCCCCGCGCGCCAGTCAGCCTTCGCCGCCTCGATCCGCTCGCGCGAGGAACCCACAAAATTCCACTCGATGAACCGCGGGCCCACCGCTTGGCCGCCGAGCAGCATGATCACACTGCGGTCACGCGCCTGGAGGACTGCGGGCGCGCCCGCATCGACGACGCGCATCTGCATCGGCGCGAGCGGCTCGCCATCCAGCACCGCCGCTCCCGAGACCAGGTATGCCGCCCGCTCCGGATGATTCTGCGGCAAGCCGAGCCTGGCGCCGGGCTCGAGGGTGATGTGCGCATAGAAGAGCGGCGAGAGTGTCTTCACCGCCGAGCGCAGCCCGAAAGCCTCTCCGGCGAGCAGACGCAGCGCCAGACCGCGTTCCTCGTGCAGCGGCAGATCGGCGCCGGCGTGGTGGGCGAACCATGGTGGCGTCTCTTCGAACTCCCGCGGCAGAGCCACCCACGCCTGAATCGCATGGATGGATCCACCCTCGCGTCGGGCACGCTCAAAGCGCTCCGAGTGGCTGATGCCGCTGCCGGCTGTCATCCAGTTGACCTCGTGAGGACGGATGGCCTGCTCCACCGCGGTGGAGTCGCGGTGCATGATCTCGCCCGCAAACAGGTACGTCACAGTCGCCAGCCCGATATGCGGATGGGGCCGCACGTCGGCTTCGCGGGCGAGCCCCTTGGGCAGCTCCACCGGCCCCAGATGATCGAAAAAAATGAACGGTCCGACCATCTGGCGAACCGCATTCGGCAACACGCGCCCTACCTCGAAGCTGCCAATGTTGCGACGCCGCCCTTCCAGCAGAACACTCATGGATCGATGCTCACCGCGACTGTAAGTGGATACTGCATCGTCTCGGGCTCACCCACGCCGGAGGGGATGCTGCCTTGGTGCACGCTGCGGTTCAAGGCATAACCGACCCGGCGCTGCGCCCGTGCGCCGCGACTTTTGGGCGGCGCTAGACTGCATCGCCACGTTCGTCCGCGAGGTTCTGTGCATGATTATCTCGAGCCGAGCCATGGGGGTACCGGGGCACTGGCTGCTCGCGCTCACGCTGTCGGTGTGCGGCACGGCAAGCTCAGCCTTGGCGGTGGAGCCGGTCGCTCCACTCGAGCTGATCGTTCTCGGATCGGGCGGACCCGGCGCGCTCGGGCGTGCGTCCTCGAGCTATCTGCTGCTGCTCGACGGCAAGCCTCGCATTCTGGTCGATGCGGGATCGGGAGCGTTTGTGCGGCTGGGCGAAGCCCAGGTCTCACTGCAGGGGCTCGACACCGTGCTGCTGACGCATCTGCACGTCGACCATGCAGCCGAGCTGCCCGGCATCGTCAAGGCGCGCGCGGTCTCTGCCGGTCATCCCATCCACTTCGACATTTACGGCCCGCGCGGCAGAGCCGCGGATGCCAACGGTGCGGCATTCCCCGCCACCAGCCGTTTCGTGAGCCAATTGTTCGGTGCCGAAGGCATCTTCGCGTACCTGCCCGACTTCGCCGCGCCGGTGACGTTCCGCACGATCGACCTGCCGGTCTCGGCAGCCGCCGCGCAAGAACCCCGCACCCTCGTCAACGCCGCGGGCCTCGTGATCCGCTCCATCGCAGGCCACCACGGCGATGCACCGGCGATTGCCTACCGGGTGGAATATCAGACGCACAGTGTCGTCTTCAGCGGAGACATCGATGCGCAGGGGTTACCCGCACTCACGACGCTCGCGGCGAACGCCGAGCTGTTGGTCTTTCACGCGGTGGTGCTGGATCCGCCGGGCTCACCGGCCATCCTCTACACGCTGCACACGCCGCCCGCAGCGATCGGCACGCTCGCAGGGCGCTGTCGCGTCCACGCGCTGCTGCTCAGTCATCTGTCGCCGGCGGTGGAATCCGCAACCGCGGCGGTCACCGCCTCCATCCGCAAACACTACACAGGACCGGTGACGTTTGCTGCGGACGGCATGCACTGGCATCCATAGCGGCGCGCGACTCGCTCGCGGCCTCATTCATACATCCTGGGCGCGCCCTTTCCAGCTCCCGCCGCGGCCCCGCGCATATTGCAGCGCCGAATGCACCACGGCAGCGGTATAAAAAGTTGCGATCAGTGGCAGACACAGGCACCAGAACGGCGCCAGCCGATAGAACCGTACCATCGGCCAATAGCATGCGCTCATGAGCAGCAGCGCGCCGACTGCGCACGCCGTGGTGAGCGGATTGCCGACGAACAGCAGCGTCACGGGTAAAAGGTAAGTGACGAACATACCGGCCAGGGTCAGCCCCAGCAGCAGGTAGGAATGGCCGAGCTGGGCGAACGCGGTGCGCGAGATCATGGCACCGATCTCCGCTGCGGACGCGTAGCGACGCAGGCTACGGGTCTCGCCGGCGAGCGCCAGACTGATGCGCCCGCCGCGGTGCTTGACCGCGCGCGCCAGGGCGCAGTCGTCGATGATCTGCGAACGGATGGTCGCGAGGCCACCCAGGCGCTCGAGCGCCTCAGGCCGAATGAGAATGCAGCCGCCGGCGGCCGCGGCAACCCGTCGTCGCGGGGCTGCGACCCACGCCGGCGGATAAAGTTTGAAAAAGAAGAACACGAACGCCGGAATCAATAGCCGTTCGGCAGGCCCGGCGGTGGAGAGCCTGACCATGCGGGATACCAGGTCGCGACCGTTCACTTCGGCATCCGCAACCAGTGAGCCGACGCTGGCAGGGCCATGCTCGATGTCGGCGTCGGTGAACAGCAGGAAATCCGGTTGCAGCTCGCGGGCAGCCGCCACTCCCTGCGCCTGCGCCCACAGCTTGCCGGTCCAACCGCGCGGCAGCGGCTCGCCGCGGATCACCCTGACCGCCAGCACGCCACTTGCTCGCGCGGCGGCCGCAGCCGCCTCGGCGGTGCCGTCGGTACTGCCGTCGTCGACCACGATGCACTCGATGGCGCCGGCAAAGTTCTGGCGCGCGAGCGAAGTGATCGTTGCTCCGATCAGCGCCGCCTCGTTCCGGGCCGGGATCACCACGATGACCCGCTTGCCCCCAGGCACCGCGACGGTCGCCCGTTCTGCCGGGTCCGCCCGCCAGAACCGGCCCCGGCACGCGAGCAGGTAAAGCCAGATCAGCACTGGCAGCGCAGCGATGACCGCGATCATGAGCGCATCCACGCGCTGCTTGATCTCACGGTCCGCAAACAGACTCGCCCCGGCCGCTCCCGGCAGCCGGCGCCGCCGGGCCGCTATCTTGCCGACTCATGCACGTCACACTTCCGTCGTTCGACTGTCGGCATCTTATGTGATCCACCCGACTTGCAAACTGCGACCCGCCGGCAGCAGCGGCCGCGCCTGCGGGACTTCGGTCGGCCGGCGACCGCTTCGGGTAATCTCCGGCAGAGGCACTGCTCAGTCTGGGGACGACTCGCGCTTGGCAACGCCGGCATTCGACTTCCTGATTATCGGCGCGGGTATCGCCGGCGTCAGTCTTGCGGATGCGCTCGCACCCTTCGGCCGCATCGCGCTCATCGAGGCTGAACGGCATCCCGGCTACCACTCCAGCGGGCGCTCGGCGGCTTTGTTCGCGTCCAACTACGGCAGCGACGCGTTTCGCGCCCTGGCGCGCGCCAGCAGAGCTTTCCTGAGCGCACCTCCAGCGGGCTTCGCCGCGCAACCGCTGGTGAGTGCGCGTGGCGCACTCAACATCGCCCGCGCCGATCAGCGCACGCGCCTGGAGCAGGCTGCGGACGAGATCCGCGCACGTGGCGGCCTCATCGAGAGTCTCTCGCCCACGGCCGCGCGCGCGAAGGTACCGCTGCTGCGCGGGCGATATCTGGCCGCCGCCAGTTACGAAGCCGGCGTACTTGATATCGACGTTCACGGATTGCTGCAGGGATTTTTGCGGCGGGCGCGCACGCGCGGCGCGCAGCTGCTGTTTGGCGCACGCCTCGATGCGGCGCAGCGCAGCCCCGGCTGCTGGGAGGTGCGGTTGCAGGACCAGTCGCTACGCGCACGGGTGCTGTTGAATGCGGCCGGCGCCTGGAGCGACCAGGTCGCGGCGCGCTGCGGCGTCAGGCCGCTCGGACTGCAGCCGCTGCGTCGCACGGCCGCGCTCATCGAAGCCCGCGGCGGAGGCGCGATCAGCACCTGGCCGGCGGTATTCGACATCGATGAGCAGTTCTATCTGAAACCCGACGCCGGCCGGCTACTCATCTCTGCGGCGGAGGAGGAGCTCACGCCGCCCTGCGATGCGCATGCCGAGGACCTCAACGTCGCCATCGCCGTCGACCGCATCCAGAGGGCGCTCGATCTGGAGGTGCAGCGCGTCACGCACCGCTGGGCGGGATTGCGCACCTTTGCGCCGGACCGCAACCCCGTCGTGGGCTTCGATCCCGCCGCAGAGGATTTCTTCTGGTGCTGCGGTCAGGGCGGCTACGGGATCCAGACCTGTGCCGCGCTGTCGCAGCTGGCCGGCGCGCTTGCCCGTCGCTGCCCGGTGCCTGATGCGCTCACGGCCGAGGGGGTGACGGCGGCGGCCGTCGCGCCCGGGCGCCTTCGCGCCGGCGGAATTTAAGCGTGGAAGCTATGCCCGCCGGAAGCGCATCCGTCACGGCTCCCGATCGGCGAGCGCTGCTGATCTACGACGGCGACTGTCGCTTCTGCGATTACTGGGTGCGCTACTGGCAGCTGCTGACCGGAGAGCAGATCTCCTATCGGCCGTTTCAGCAGGTGGCCGCGCAGCATCCGCAGATTGCGCCGGCCGACTTTGAGCACGCCATTCAGTATCTGGGTGCCGACGGTCAGCGCGCCGCGGGCGCCGAAGCCAGCTTTCTCATCTTGAGTCACGCCCCGGGCAAGGGCATTTGGCTGTGGCTGTACCGCACGCTGCCGGGCTTTGCGCCCTTGAGCGAGTGGGCCTACCGTATCGCCGCCGCGCACCGCGGTGGCGCTTATCGCATCAGCCTGTGGCTGTGGGGGCGCAACCACCGCCCGCCGCAATACACGCTGACCGCGTTCCTGTTCCTGCGTCTCTTCGGCCTGATTTATCTCTGCGCCTTTGTCTCCTTCGCAGTGCAGGCGCAGGGCCTGATTGGCAGTCACGGGATCCTGCCGGTCGCCGATCTGGTGAGCACGCTGAATCACAGTGCAGGCGCCGAGCGCTTCAGGCAGCTGCCGATGGTGTTCTGGTTGAATTCCAGCGACCGCGCGCTTGACGCGGTCTGCTGGGGTGGGGCCGTGCTGGCACTGCTGCTGGTCTGCAATGTGCTGCCGCGGCTGTGTCTGCCGCTGTTGTTCCTGCTGTATCTGTCGCTGCTCAACGCCGGTCAGGAATTCATGACGTACCAGTGGGATGTGTTCCTGCTGGAGGCGGGGTTCCTTGCGCTCGTCATGACGTTCGCGCGCACTACCGGCGTGTGGCTGCTGCGTTGGCTGCTATTCCGCTTCCTGTTCATGTCCGGCATGGTGAAGCTGCTGAGTGGCGATGCGAACTGGTGGAATCTCTCGGCGCTCGCCTACCATTTCGTGACGCAGCCGTTGCCGACCCCGCTCGCCTGGTATGCGGCACAGCTGCCTGCTGCGCTGCTGCGCGTGGCCACGGGCTGCATGCTCGTGATCGAGCTGCTGCTGCCGTTGCTGATCTTCGCTCCGCGGCGCCTGCGCTTCGCCGCCGCGTGGGGCATTCTGCTGTTGCAGACCTGCATTCTGCTCACCGGAAACTACAACTGGTTCAATTTGCAGACGATGCTGCTGTGTCTGCTGCTGTTCGACGACGCGGCCCTGCGCCGCATCCTGCCGCCACGCCTCGGCCGCTGGCCCGGCAGCGACGCGCCGCGCACGCCGTCACGTGCCGGGCGGGTCGCTCTGGGCGTGCTGGCCATGCTGTTGGTGGTCTGCAGCCTCACGCAGATGGCAGAGCGTTTCGGCACGCAGCCACCGGCAGCGGCCGAGCGTCTGCTGGCATGGGTCGAGCCGCTGCACGTGGTGAGCGGCTACGGCCTGTTCGCGGTCATGACCACCGAACGTGATGAGATCGTCATCGAAGGCTCGAGCGATGGCATCTCCTGGTCCGCGTACGAATTTCGCTACAAACCGGGTGATCTCGGGCGCCGGCCGCCCTGGAATATCCCGCACCAGCCGCGTCTCGACTGGCAGATGTGGTTCGCAGCGCTCGAGGACCCGCGTCGTCTGCGCTGGTTCTGGCGTTTCCTGCAGAAAATCCTGGAGAACGATCCGGTAGTGATGGGATTACTGCAGAGCAATCCCTTTCCCCATCAGCCGCCCACGTACGTGCGCGCGCTCTTCTACGCCTACACTTACAGTCAACCGCAGCAGAAGGCGCAGGGTCTGTGGTGGCAGCGCCGGCTGCTGGGGTCCTACACGCCAGTCGTACAGCTGCAGCGCGCGGACACGGCGCAGTGAAGCCACTGAGGCTCGCACCGCGCGTGTGGGGCGCATCGACGCTGCGTCGTCATTGCCGCGCGCCGGTCTGCTGCGGCGATTCGCTCCCACCGCATTGACCCTGCCGTTCGCCCGGGGCTCTGCTCGAAGTGACTTCGACGTGACGGGTGCTCAGCGGTGTCCAGCCGACTCACCGCGCGACGTACCGGACTCCAGCCACTGCTGCTGCGGCGCACCCGCGAGCGTTTGACGAAAGTACCGATCCAGCTCCGTGACGAAAGCCCGCGTGTCGGTGGGAGGATCGAAGCGCCGCCCGAGGCGAAAGCGGTAACCCATGGGCATCGTCTGCGGGCGCAGCAGCGGCGAGCCTTTGCTGCCGAACGGCGAATCGCTCTCAATGATGAGGGTCTGCACCGGGACACCGGCCTGCTTGGCAATGATGCCGACCCCGGCCTGCAGCGCGTTGATCGGCGCACGCGTGGTGCGCGTGCCTTCCGGAAACAACAGCACGATGCCGCCGCGCTCGAGTTCAGCCACTGCGCTGCGGATCATGGAGCGTGGCGGGTCATGGCGGATGTAGCGTGCGAGGCGCGCGCCCGCACCCAGCAGCGGGTTGTTGAGCAACGAGGATTTCAGCACGCAGGCGACCCGCGGCACGTAGGCGATGATGAGCAATGCGTCGAGAAAGCCCGGATGATTGGGTGCCAGCACCACTGGTGGCCCATCGCACAACGCCAGCAGCGCGCGCGCGTCGATGCGCATGATTCCGCACAGGCCGGCCCAGGAAAACAACAGACGAAATCCCGCAAAGATACCCAGCCGTCCGCAGCGGCGCCCCCAGCGCAGCGGCAGCAGCATCAGCGGCAGAGCGATGACGCTCCACACGAGGCACAGCACGGCGAAGAAGCCGAGGCCCACCGAAAGCAGCACGCTTTCCAGGAGGCGCCGTGCCTGCGGAGCGAGCGTTTGCGCCGGTTCCGTGTGCGACTTCTGCAACTCTGCTACCCCTTGCCTGCGCCGCAAAGCTCCGCCCGGCCGAAGCACCAGCGTGCGAAGCAGCAGCATGGCAGAAAACCGATTTGCCGCACACTCGTGCCCTTCATGCACTGCAGGGCATGCCACCCACCCTGCACCTCTCGTATGACGGTCACACGGTTCTGCAAGAACTCTCTGCGCTTGCGCTGATGCGCACCCCTATGTAGACTTACGATTATGGGGCGAAAGCCAGAGCGGCCGTTGCGCATATCACTGCAGACACTGCGCGTGCTCGAGCCGTTTCTTGAGAATCCCACCGACGAACTCTCGGGCGCGGACCTGCAGAAGCGCAGTCGCATCGCCTCGGGAACGTTGTATCCGATCCTGCTGCGCCTCGAATCCGCCGGCTGGTTCACCAGCCGCTGGGAGTCAGTGGATCCGGCCAGCGTAGGCCGCCCGCGCCGGCGCCTCTACCGTCTCACTGCGAGCGGACTGGCGCGCGCGAGCGAACTGTTCGCCAGCTTTGGCCGCGGGGTGCTCGCATGAGCTCGCAGCGAGATGCTCGGGGGCGCGCCACGACGCCGGACCGCCTACAGCCCGACAGCCGCAGCGCCGCCGTGGCGCGCCACCTGATACGGCGCGCAGCGCAGCAGGTGCCGGCCGCTGTGAGTGCACGGCTCGAGGAGGAGTGGCTCGCGGATCTCGCCACACGCACTGGTTCGCTGTCGCGTCTGCGGCTGGCGCTGGGCTGCTGCTGGGCCGCAAGGGTGATTGGCGCTGAACATGCCGCGTGGGGGGTCGTTGCGGCAGGAACGACCAGCCCGAAAGTCCTCACCGCCCGCGCCCCGGTCGATCTTTCCTTTGTGTCCGGGCGGACGCTCGCGCTGCTCACGATCGCCTGTATCCACATTGCCGTGTTGTATAGCCTGGCGACCGGCCTGATGCAGCGAACCATCACTCCCGAGCCTGCAATGCAGGTGAGCTTTCCGACCGAGATCGAAGTCGCACCACGGGCACCAGCTGCGAATAACGCTCCCAGCCACGCGCACCCGCGCCTGCGATCCCCCGCGCCGAAGGTGGACATCGAGCCGCCGGTAAGCGCGGAGTTGCCGCCACCGCCTGCGGTAGCGCCGCAGGCCGCGGATCGCAACAGTGTGCCGCCACCGCCGGCGAGTACGCGAGTTCTCGGCGGGCCGGGCGTCGGATTTCCGGCGACCGAAGACTTCTACCCCGCTGCCGCCCGCCGCCTGGGGGAAAAGGGCGCTGCTACCGTGCAGGTGTGTGTGGACGTCACCGGTCAGCTGAATGCAGCGCCGCTGCTGGCAGCCTCCTCCGGCAGCGCGCGCCTCGATGAAGGTGCGCTCCGGCTCGCTCGTGCTGGCAGCGGCCACTATCGTCCCACCATCGAGGACGGGCGCGCGGTCAACTCCTGCTACCCGATCCGGGTCCGGTTCGAACTGCGCAACTGAGGCGGCGTCAGCCGTCGCTGGCGCGCCAGGCTCGCCCTGCGGCAGTTGCATCGGTGCAGCGCTCATCGATACGCTCGGCCGCGGCTGCGCACAACCGCGGCCCGCGGGTCAACACCAGCACAGGGCGCCGCAGCTGCAGGAGTTCTCACATGAACACATCAGCGATCCCGGGCGCGGGTCCTCCCCACAATGTGGACGAGCGTCTGCGGGCGGCCATCGCCGCGCAGCGTCCCGGCCATGCGCTCAGCCAGGCCTTCTACTGCGACCCTGAGTTCTATCAACGCGAGTTGCAGCGCGTACTGCTGCGTCACTGGCACTGCGTCGGACATCACAGCCAGATTCGTGGCCCGGGGGAATTCTTTACCACTGAAACATGCGGTGAATCGCTCATCATCGTCCGCGGGCAGGACCAGGCGGTCCGTGCGCTGCTCAACGTCTGCCGCCATCGCGGCTCGCGCATCTGCACCGAAGCCGCCGGCAACGCCCGCGCCGGCCTGGTGTGTCCTTATCACGCCTGGACCTACGAACTGGACGGCCGGCTGCGTGCCGCCAGCCAGATGGACGAACACTTCGAGCGCTCGGCGTACTCACTCAGGTCACTGCATACGCGGGTCATCGAGGGATTGATATTCGTCTCTTTCGCGGCGCAGCCGCTCGGTCTTGCACACGTCGAGGAGATGCTCGCCGGCTCGGCGCGCATCTACGGCTGGGCCGACGCTCGCGTCGCGCATCGGGAAACCTATACGGTCAACGCCAATTGGAAGCTCGCGGTGGAGAACTACATGGAGTGCTACCACTGCGCGCCCGCGCACCGCGAATACTCGCGCTTTCATCTGTATGCCCGTCCCGCGGCACTCAACCGCGAAGCCGACGAGCGCTTGCGTCAGCGCACACGCGCGCAGCATCTCGATATCCGCGAGTCCGACTACTGGGGCATGAACGCCGCGCCGGGCCAGGAGGCCGCCGGCAGTCTGCGCTCGGCGCTCGCAGAGGGCAGCGTGAGTGGCAGCGAAGATGGTCGGGCACTCGCACCGCTCATGGGTGAGTTCACCGACTTCGACGGCGGAGTGACCTTCTTCGACGTGGGCCTGACGAATGACTTCCTCGCCTATCCGGACCACGGGGTGATTTACCGGTTCATTCCGCGCGGCTTTGACTGCACCGACATGGAGGTTATCTGGCTGGTGCACGGCGCAGCACGTGCCGGCACCGACTATGACCCTGAGCGCCTCACCTGGCTCTGGCGAGTCACCAGCGCCGCGGATAAGCGCATCATCGAGCTCAACCAGCAGGGCATCCGGTCCCGCTATTACCAGGGGGGGCCCTACTCCACCATGGAGCGCCACACGCAGCTGCTGGTCGGCTGGATCCTGCGGGAACTGACGGATTGAGGCGCCGTGAGCCGATTTTTTTCCATGACATTTAGACAGATACGAGGGTTTCCCAGACCCTTTCTACCAGCCTGACGGCGGGGAACTTTCTGCCCTTCTCCGGCTCGCCTTACGCGAGCCGCCCGGGACGGGTATCCTTGCCACCCACATTCCCTGAGAGGCCTTTAAGTGGTGCCGGACGCAGCGCTGTCGAGTCGTAATTCCCTGCAATCTGAGGACTCGGTGATCGCATCACTTGCCAGGGCCACGCATACCTCGCACGAGGTCGTGAAGAACCTCTATGACGAAGAGGTGGCCAAGCTTCACGCCCACTCCACCGTCAAGAATTTCATCGGCGTCATCGCCGGACGCCGGGTCAAGCAGCGTCTGACGCGACGCGCGGCTGTCGTCTAACCCGCTCCCGTGATGGGCGGTCGCAAGCGCCACCAGCGGTGACTGAGCCGGTCGCGCCGGCTGCGCCGCAGCCCGGGCTCAGCGGACTCGAGCAACTCCGAGCCTATATCGTCGCTGGCCGACGGCCTGGCATCGCCGTCGCGCTCGACTTCAACCTGAGCGAGATCAGCGAGGGTCGTGCGGTATTTACCGGTAAACCCGGACTGCACGCCTACAATCCAATCGGCTCCGTGCACGGCGGCTATGCGGCGACACTGCTCGACTCGGCCTGCGGTTGCGCCGTGCACTCGAAACTCGGCGCCACGCAGGCCTACACCACCTTGGAGCTCAAGGTCGCTTACCACAAGCCGATCACGGCGGCGACCGGTGAACTGCGGGCGGAGGGCCGCGTGGTGACCTTGGGCAAGCGGGCCGGGTTTGCCGAAGCGACGCTCACCGATGCGGACGGCCGCCTCTACGCCTCCGCCACTTCTACGCTGCTGATCATGGAGCGCGAACGGCCAGATTGACTCCTGCCACGCCTCAGCCGGGCGCGGCGGCCATGCGCTTCATGCGCACTTCATTGTATTTGTGCAGCTCGCGTACCTCGGTGACCGCCCCGCCGCGGTCGCGCACGAACACCATAATGTGGATGCTGCCCTGCTGATAGAACACCAGCGGCGCAAGCGGAATCAGCTGCGTCGCGCTGTTCGCATCCCGGCCACCGAACAGTTTGCCGTCACGCAGAAACACCCGGTAGCGCGACTTCGCCCGCTCATCGTAGCCGTACTCCCCGAGCAGTGTCGGCCAGCCGGAACGATCGACATCGACCGCCTCCAGATCGCGCGGCACCACCGTCACCTGCATGGCGACCGCCTTCCAGTCGGCGCCACTGCGCCGGTAGGTATCGGTCTCCACATACACGGTCTTGAGCTGCTGACCAAAGATGTCCTCCGACTCGTCCAGCCAGTAATGCACCACCGCAGCGCCACTCAGCGTGCGCACGGTGAGTCCGCGAACCTTGATCTGCCCGCTGAATCCCTTGGGCAGGGGCCGCAGCGTGTCGAGAAACTTCACGCGGTCGAACACGTTTCCATCCTCGTCCGTGACCATGCAGTCGCGGTCGAGAACCGCGTCCCACACTTTCGGGTCGCCCGCAGTCACCGCATCGTAGAGCCGCTGGGTGGTCGCCTGAAACCACGCGCTGGGATCGTCCGCCGCCTGTGTCGCGCCAGCCATCAGCAGCACAGTCCCGCATAGCAGGGCGCAGCATCGTTCGGTCATACCAATCTCCGGTTAGCGCGGAAAGCGACCTACAGCGTGCCACGCTGACGCTGAGCTAACTTGAACGGATTTGTACGGCGACTGCCGCGCCGGTCGCCGCGCGCCAACGGCTGGGCGCATGACCGGTGAAGTCGCGGATGCTGCGACTCATATGGGCAAGGTCGGCGAACTCGTGGTCCTGGGCGATGCGCGTCAGCGGCTGATCGGAGCACAGCACCGCATTCCAGGCACGGCGCGTGCGGGCTTCGAGGCGGAAGCGCTTGGGCGATACGCCGAAATGCCGCTGGAAACCGCGCGACACTTCCTCCGCGCGCAGCCCGCGTGCCTCGCCCCATGGACGCAGCGCCAGCGGGTCGCCGCTGGCAAGCTCTGCCGCGAGCGTATGGGTCCAATGCGACTGGCGCGCAGACACTCCCGCGGTAAGCGCAGCCGCGAGTTCGGCTGCCGCGGCGCGCGGATCGCGCTCGCTCAGGCGGGCGAGCCGATCAGGGTCGTGCACCCGGAAGTGGCCCTCGAGCGGCTCATCCCAGGGCAGGCGCAGGATCTGGATCCGACCTCGTCCGAGGGACCAGTTGGCGTGACAATCGAGCGCCGCGTGCAGCAGCACCTCACCGGGGCCAGCGATGCTGCGTCCGGCGAAGCTCGATTCCACGAACGACCCGCTCAGCACCACCGTGGCGTAACCGGCGCCATGCTGGTGCCTCGGGCGCACGGCGTTTGGCGATGCCAGCGTCTCCACGCCGAAGCGCACCGTGCGGAAAGCACTCGGCCACATCAGCGTGTCAGGGCGCCCAGCCGCGAGGTGCCGCAGGGCATGTGGCGGGGTGCCGCCCGGAGCGACGCCCCATTGAAATCCGCACGGGCGTGTCCATAAATCACTGGTCCCACCCGCCTGCCTCCGGGGCCTTTGACCCAAGTACCTGAGTCCATGAGTGAATCTGCTATCTGCACCGTTTCCATGAGCTGCGTCCGCATCGCAACCGATCTGATCGTCCGCCGCGCGGTGGACGCTGGCGGTGGACCGCTGCGGAACCGCGCCGCGCAATTATACTTTGGGACCAGGCACGCGGACGCGCTGCGAAGCCGAGCAAAGGCCCAACCATGAGCACCGAGCGACAGTACGGCTGGATGTGGCTGCAGGCGTTGGAACTTGCCGACGAGGCAGAACGTCTGCAGCGGCGATTCCTGCGCTACCTCGGGCCCGGGGTCGACGCCGTCAACTGGGAGCCCCCGGTGGATATCCACGAAACTGACGAGGGACTGGTGCTGCTGTTCGCACTGCCCGGCGTCGCCGCTGAGGACATCGAGGTCCGTCTCGATCCGAGTGCGCTGACGGTGAGTGCCGTGCGGCGTCTGCCCTCCCCGCGCGATGCGCTCATCCGCCGCCTCGAGATTCCGCACGGCCGATTCGTGCGGCAGATTGCCCTGTCCGGTGGCGAGCTCAGGGTCGGGGCCTCCAACTATCAGAATGGCTGTCTGGAAGTGCGCCTGGTGCGCGCTGCAAGCGGCGAGTCATCATGACCGACACCCCGGAAACTGAAGCAAAGCCCCGTACTCCATTGCCGCCGCTGCCGGCAGGGGTGGTGCCCATCGTGCCGATCCGCGTGGTGGCGCTGTTCCCCGGTGCCGTCATGCCGATCACGCTCGGTCGCGAGCAGAGCATCGCCGCCGCGCAGGAAGCGGTGCGCACCGGCCACAAGGTCGCACTGTTGGCGCAGCGCGATCCAGCCACTGAGAAGCCCACCGCGGCCGATCTCTACCCGCTCGGGGTACTCGCGACGGTGATCCGCTACGTCACAACCCCGGAGGGTGCCCATCATCTGGTCTGCCAGGGCGACAGTCGCTTCCGCGTACTCGAGATGGTGCGCGAGACCCCGTTCTTTGCCGCGCACATCGAGGTCATTGCCGAGCCCACCACCAGCGGCCCGGATATTGAGGCGCGCTTCACGCTGCTGAAGCAGCGCGCCAGCGAGGCGCTCGAGTTGCTGCCGCAGACCCCGCCTGAGTTCCTGCGCGTGCTGTCCGGGATCGAGTCACCCGCCCAGCTCGCTGATCTGATCGTCAGCGTCATGGATCTCAAGCCCGCCGAGAAGCAGGAAATGCTGGAGACGCTCGATCTCAAGGAGCGTCTCGATAAGGTGCTGAAGCTGCTCTCGCATCGGATCGAAGTGCTGAAGATCAGCAAGGACATCAGTGAGCAGACGCAGGCGGCACTGGGCGAGCGCCAGCGCCAGGCGGTGCTGCGTGAACAGCTGCATCAGTTACAGAAGGAGCTGGGCGAGAGCGACGAAAGCCAGGGCGAACTCACGGAACTCGAGCAGCAGATCAGCGCCGCCGGCATGCCTGCCGAGGTCGAGGAACACGCCAAGAAGGAGCTGAAGCGCCTGCAGCGCATGCAGGAGGCCAGTCCCGAGTACGGCATGCTGCGCAGTTATCTCGACTGGCTCGTAGCCCTGCCGTGGAGCAAGTCCGACGTCGAAGACATCGACATCGAGCGCGCACGACAGGTACTGGACGAGGACCATTACGGACTCGAGAAGGTCAAGCGGCGCATCCTTGAGTACCTCGCAGTGCGCAAGCTGAACCCGCAGGGTCGCAGTCCGATCCTTTGTTTCGTCGGGCCGCCCGGGGTCGGCAAGACCTCGCTCGGTCAGAGCATCGCGCGCGCGCTCGGACTGAAGTTCGTGCGCGTCAGCCTGGGCGGCGTGCACGACGAGGCGGAGATCCGCGGTCACCGCCGCACCTACATCGGCGCGCTGCCCGGCAACATCATCCAGGCGCTGCGCAAAGCCGGTACGCGCAACCCCGTGTGCATGCTCGATGAGATCGACAAGCTCTCGGCCAGCCATCAGGGCGATCCCAGCTCGGCACTGCTCGAGGTGCTCGACCCGGAGCAGAACTCGACCTTCCGCGACAACTACATCGCGCAGCCCTTCGATCTCAGCCACGTGCTGTTCATCGCCACCGCCAACGTCCTCGACACGGTGGCCGGTCCGCTGCGTGATCGCATGGAGATCATCGAGTTGAGCGGCTACACCGAGGAGGAGAAGGTACAGATCGCCAAACGCTACCTGGTACCGCGTCAGCTCAAGGCCAACGGCCTGGATGGCGAGAAGGTCACCGTGAGCGATGCAGCACTGCGCCGGGTGATCAGCGAGTACACGCGTGAGGCCGGCTGCCGCAGCCTCGAGCGCCAGATCGGTGCCCTGCTGCGCAATGCCGCAATGCGCATCGCCGAGGGCAAGACGACGAGCGTGACGTTTGACGCGGCCGACGTAGAGTCGGTGCTCGGCGCAACGCGCTTCGAGAACGAGATCGCGCAGCGCACCAGCGTTCCAGGTGTTGCCACCGGACTCGCCTGGACCCCGGTCGGCGGTGACATCCTGTTCATCGAATCGGCATTGCTACCGGGTAACGGCAAATTGATCCTCACCGGGCAGCTGGGCGATGTCATGAAGGAAAGCGCCCAGGCAGCGCTCAGCCTGGTCAAATCGCAAGCCGCCGAGCTCGGCATTGACCCGAAGATCTTCGAAGGCAGTGACATCCACGTGCACGTTCCCGCCGGCGCGATCCCCAAAGACGGGCCGAGCGCGGGCGTGGCGATGTTCGTCTCGCTCGCTTCACTGCTGCGACGTGAGCCGGTGCAGCCGGACGTGGCCATGACCGGAGAGATCAGTCTGCGCGGACTGGTGCTGCCGGTCGGTGGCATCAAGGAAAAGACCATCGCGGCGGCACGTGCCGGCATCAAGCGGGTGATTCTGCCCGCGCGCAACCGGCGCGATCTCGAGGACATTCCGCAGAGTACCCGTGACGCGCTCGACTTCGTCTGGGTGGAGCGCGTATCGCAGGCACTGGAGGTCGCCCTGGAAGGGTCCGCGGCGCCGGTCGCCACCACTTCGGGCGAAGGTGCCGCGGAGGTTGAGCGCATCGGTCCGCGGCGCCGTAAACGCGAACCACGCGGTCACGAAGCCACGCTACGCCCGCGTCAGTGAGCCCCGGCTAGCTGCCCAAGCGCTGCCTGCGCATGGGTCGTGGGCTATCCGCCCAGCGGCATCGGCGCACGGCCGCTGCTGTTGCACGGCCGCACGTCAATTCAGACAATAGCGTTTCGGTTCCGCGGGCCTGCCAGTGGATGAGTCCCTGGAGGGTGCCCGGCTTCGCTGCCGCCAACAACAACGCAGGAGACTCGCATGAAGCAGGTAGATCAATCGCGCCGACGACTGCTGAGAAACGTGGCGATGGGAGTCGCCCTGGTACCGCTGGCCAGCCTGCGGCAAGCGCGCGCCGCCGGAGCACCTCTCGTCACGACCGATGACCCCACGGCCAAGACGCTGAAATACGTCAGCGATGCCAGTAAGTCCCCTGACGCCAAGCCCGGCAGCCACTGCGGAACCTGCCAGCTGTATCAGGGTGCCGCCGGCTCTACTCAGGGCCCGTGCCTGCTGTTCCCGGGCAAAGAGGTGATGGCGACCGGCTGGTGTCAGTCCTGGACCGCTAAAGCGTCCTAGACGTAAGAATTCCAGCAGCGCGGCTCCTACGCCCGTGGCCCGCACGGGCATGCAATGCGTTGCCGGTTCCGGAATGCATCTGCGGAGCCATGCGATCGTGGGCCCTCATGGTCGCGCAGAGTCTTCCGCGCTGGCCTAAGCGCGTGCCGCGCGTCGACTGCGAAATGTGATCGAGTAGCGCAGCTCCTTCGTTTCCGAGATAGCGTGTTGCCAGTTCCAGCGTACCGCACCACGCAGCAGATAGATCGAGCGGGGTTCGAGTTCGATTGCGAACGAGGTACGCCTGCCCTTCTCGTGCGGATAAGGCCGGAAACGCATGCGTGCATGGCCGCCGAGCGATACGCCGATGACCAGTTCGAATTGCGGCACGTCGCGGTGCCAGCCCAGTGGCGTGTCCGGCGGGTATTCAGCGACCGTCGCGTGGCTCAGTGACTCCGTCGACACCTCGGCCCATTCGGCCGCCCGCTGCCGCAGCGGCTCGAGGAATGCGGGAATCGGCGCGGCGGGCTCGAGCACGTTGCGGTTGTAGTCATAGCGGCCGCCGAAGCTGACGATGCGCCGGCGCGCTGTCCATTCCTTGTAGCGGGCGGCCTGGAAAGGCAGTGCGGCAATGCTCCGCAGCAGTGCGGCTTCCTCCGCCAGGCCAAGGAATTCGCTCTGGTAGCGCCAGCCGTCCGGCATCACCCACCGCGGCTGCGCCAACCCTGCGCTCTGCTGCTGCACGCCTGTGACGTCCCGGAGCTCGCTGCTGTCATAAGCTTGCGCCCGCGCGCTGCGCAACGCGAGCTGGCACCCACCCGCCTGCGTTGCAGCCGGCGGTGCACTTTCAGGTTATGCTTTGTCGACCTATGGGATCCGCCAGCCGCCAGTACGGGCATTCGGGCATCGACCGCCACCGCAGCGCTCGCGGCTACGGCCGCGCCTGGTGGCTGCTCGCCCTCATCCCGACGCTCGCACTCGCCGACACGGAGGCGCCCGCCAACGGCGCCTGGCAGCTGATGCGTGGCCAGCTATACGGCACGCGTGACATCGGTGAAAGCGGCGACCAACTGATGACAATCGAGGCCCCCGCCAGCACCCCCGACCCGACTGCGACGCCCCTGGTGGTGCGCTTCGGCGCGGATCTGGTCGGCAAGGTCAGGCAGGTGCGGGTGGTGATCGACAACAATCCCTCGCCACTGGCTGCCACGCTGAATCTGACCGCCGCGCTCCCGGTCGATGAGATCGATCTGCGAGTGCGGATCGACCGCTTCACCTCGGTACGCGCCATCGCAGAGACCGCTGGCGGGCGGCTGGAGATGCGCAGCACCTGGGTGAATGCCAGCGGCGGCTGCTCTGCCCCGCCGAGCGCCGCCGAAGGCGGCGTCCTCGGTCAGATCCGCTTTCGCGCCGCCGATGACAATCGCGCACTGCAGTTCAGCATCCGTCACCCGAACAACTCGGGATTTCAGGTCGACCCGCGCACCGGGGACTTCATTGCGCCACATTTCATTTCGCACATCCGCCTGCTTGCCGGCGGCCAGACGGTGCTGGACGCTGACACCGGGATCTCGCTGAGCGAGAACCCGACGCTGCGGATTGCGACGCGCCAGCCGCTCAGCGCCCCACTGACTGTCGAGGCCAGCGATCTGCCGACGCAGACGCAGTACCGCGGAACCTGGCAGGGCACCGCCACGGCGGCGAACTGAGCGGCGGCCGGCGCCGACTGACGCGGCCGGCCCCCCGGTGACATGAATTCGCGCGGAGGCCGGCCGGCGTGCCTGGCGGCGCTGCTACTGCTCGCAAGCGCGGCGACGGCGCGCGCCGCCGACGGCTTCGCGGTCACGCAGATCGCGAGTGGCGTGTACGTCCATTCCGGCCAGCCAGTGGCGCTCGATGCTGCCGGCCACGATGACATCGCCAACATCGGGTTCATCGTTGGCAGCCGCTGCGTGGCGGTAATCGATACCGGCGGGTCGGTGCGCATCGGCCGTGCACTGCGCCAGGCCGTACTCGCACGCACCGCCCTGCCGGTGTGCTATGTCATCAATACCCATGTACACGTCGATCACCTGCTGGGCAATGCAGCCTTTCTGCCCGACCGGCCGCAATTCGTCGGGCACGCGCGCCTGGACGCTGCGCTCGAGCGCAGTCGCGCATTCTTCCTCAAAACCTATGGCGCCGATCTGCAATCGCCGGCGACCGCCGCACAAATCGTCGGACCGGATCGGACTGTGGCGCTCGATGGCGAGCTCGCGCTCGATCTCGGCGGGCGCACGCTCAGCCTGCGCGCCTGGCCGACCGCGCACACCGATTGTGACCTGACCGTGTTCGATAGCGCGACGCGGACGCTCTGGACGGGCGACTTGTTATTTGTGCGCCGCACGCCGGCGCTCGATGGCAGCATCAAGGGCTGGCTCCAGGCACTGGACCAACTCGGCTCCCTGTCCGCGCAACACGTCATCGCAGGTCATGGAGATGCCAGCGCCGGACTGCCCGCCGCGCTCGCCCCGGAGCGCGCCTACCTGCAGGGGCTGCTTGCGCAGGTGCGTGCGGAACTCGCGCACGGCATATCACTGCAGGAGGCGCTGCGACAAGCACCAGCCACCGACCGCTCGCAGTGGCTGCTGTGGGACGAGACCCACCCGCGCAATGTAGCCCGGGTCTATCAGGAGCTCGAGTGGGAGTGATGCGGCGCCGGCAGTTCCTGGCCCTGAGTGCCCTCACTGGCCTGAGCCTCGCGCGTCGCGGCAGCGGCGCGCCGGCCGCGCGCGTCGTGATCGTCGGCGGTGGCTTTGCCGGTGGCTGCTGCGCATTGGAACTGCGCAGGCTGCGCCCGCACACCGATATCACGCTGATCGATGCGGCTGCGAGCTACGTCACCTGTCCGATGAGCAACGCCGTGCTCGTGGGTCTGCGTGACCTGCGCTCCATCACCGTCGAGCGCGATGGCATCGCGCGTGCCGGCATCCGTTATGTGCGCGCCCGCGTGACCGCTGTCGATGCAACCCAGCGGCGGGTGCGGCTCGCCTCCGGCGAGCGCCTGCCGTATGACCGCCTCGTGGTGGCTCCCGGGATCCGTTTCCGCTTCGGCACCCCGGAGGGCTATGACGAGGCTGCGACCGCGCTGCTGCCGCACGCCTGGCAGGCCGGCGCGCAGACCGAGCTGCTGGCAGCGCAGCTGCGCTCCATGCCCGATGGCGGCAGCGTCGCGATCAGCGTTCCGAGCGGTCTGATGCGCTGCCCGCCAGGCCCGTACGAGCGCGCCGGACTGATCGCGAACTGGCTTAGAATTCATCGACCGCGCGCGAAGGTCCTGATTTTCGATGCCAACAATCATTTTCCGCGTCAGGACGTGTTCGAGCTCGCCTGGCGCGAGCACTACCCGGGGATGATCGAGTGGATACCGCCAAGCGCAGGGGGAGAGGTGAGGCGCATCGACGCCGCCTCGCGCACGCTGTTCACCTCCGCTGGCGCCCAGCGCGTGGCGGTCGCCAACGTCATTCCGCCGCAGGCGCCTGCGCAGCTCGCCCTCACCGCCGGTCTGGCCACGGGCCACGGCTGGTGCCCGGTGAGGATGGACACTTTCGAATCGCAACTGGTGGAACACATCCACGTGATCGGCGATGCCTGCATCGCCGGGGCAATGCCCAAGTCCGCTTCCGCGGCCGCCAGCCAGGCACGGCAGTGCGCCGCTGCCATTGCGGCGCTCCTCGATGGGCGCGCACCTCCGCTCGCGGCACTCGACAGCGTCTGCTACAGCTTGCTCACTCCGGACTCGGCGTTCGCCATCCGCGGCCAGTTCATGCTGACCGACGGCGAGATACGCGCGCGCGCAAACTCCGGCGAGTCCGCCGACAGCGGCCCGAGTGCACGCCAGGTCGCGGACGCCAGCGCCTGGTACGCCGATCTGCGCCGACGCTGCTTCGGCGAGGCGCTCTGAGCGCCGTGATACCGACACGCAGCGAGGCGCGCCCCTGACATGAGCGCCCTGCAGACCTTTCAGCTCATTCTCGGCTTGGTGGCGGCGGCGCTGATGCTGACGATCGCGACCCGGCGGCTGCCGATCCCGTCGGCGGCGGCGTTGGTGCTCGGTGGCATGTGCCTGGCAGTCATTCCCACGCGGCACGCATTCGAGCTCGATCCGGAGCTGATCATGGTGCTGTTCCTGCCGCCGCTGCTGCTGTCCGGCGCCATCGGCACCGTGCTCAGCGACTTCCGCGCGCAGTTGCGCCCGATCGTGCTGCTCGCCGTGGGCGCGGTCGCGTTCACCACACTGCTGGTCGGCTGCGCCGCCAAGTGGGTCGCCCCCACTCTGCCGTGGGCCGTGTGCTTCGCGCTCGGCGCAATCGTCTCGCCGCCGGATGCGGTCTCTGCCAAAGCAGTGCTGCGCACGTTGCCGTTGTCGCGCCGCCTGGTGACGATCATCGAGGGCGAGAGTTTGATGAACGATGCGGTGGGACTGCTGCTCTATCGGTTCGCAGTCGCCGCGGCGCTCACCGGGGTGTTCCAGCTGAAAACGGCGGCGCTCACCCTGGTGTGGCTCGCCGTGGGCGGAGCTGCCTTTGGCTACTGCGCCGGGCGTTTGACGATCTGGCTGACGCGTTATCTCAGATCGCCGCACGAGGTGGTGCTGCTCACGTTTCTTGCCGCGTGGGTCACCTACCTGGTCTCCGACCTGCTGGGCGTCTCGGGCGTGCTGGCAGTGGTGATCTGCGGGTTCTACATCAGCATGCGCCGGCACGAACTGATGACCGCACGCACGCGCACCACGGTGAGCGAGGTGTGGCGCTTCACGGTGACCGTGTTCGAGACGTTGGTGTTCGTACTGATCGGCCTGTCGCTGCGCGGTGTGCTCGATCGCTTCGGCGGACTTGGCGCCGCGCTCGCCAGCGTCGGCACACTGACCGCCGTGGTGGTCGTTGCCGTGATTGTGTCGCGCTTTCTGTGGGTGCTGCCGGGAATCGCTCTGCTGCGCCTGAGCAGTGGCCGCGGCGCGGCCGCGCCACCGCGGCACCTGGGCGCCGCGCTGGTGGTCGGCTGGGCGGGCATGCGCGGAGTGGTGAGTCTGGCGGCAGCCCTCGCGCTGCCGCGCAACTTCCCCGGCCGCGATCTAGTGCTGTTTGCAACTTTCGCCGTGATCGCTGTCACCGTGCTGGTCCAAGGTTCCACGCTGGCACCGCTCATTCGACTGCTCGGGCGCAGGGGCGCGATCAGCGCAGATGCACCGACACGCGACGAATACGCGGCGCGGGTGCATCTGGCAACCGCCTCGCTCAACTACCTGGAAACCCGCGCCGCGGAAAACCAGCTCGAGGCAGCCGCCTACGCGCCGCTGGCGGATCTGTACCGCCAGCGGCTGCAAATGACGCATAGCATCGCTGACCCGGGCGAGGCCTCGGAGCTGCTGCTGCAGCGGCGACTGCAGACCGGTCTGGCCGCCGTGAGCGCCGGTCGCCAGGAACTGCTGCGGCTACACCGCGCCGGCGAGATCCATGAGTCAGTGCTGCAGAAGCTGGAACTGGAATTGGACCTGGAGGAGCTGCGCCTGCAGCAGATTGGCGCCGGGCGACTGCAGAGCTGACCTACAGATACGGTGACAGCAGCCAAAACACGCTGTCACGTGCGCGCTCGACCAGCGACAGCGCACGCGTCGGCGCGTACTCGGTCGAGTTGGCGCGCGCCGCCTCGATGTAGGCGACCAGCTGGCGGCTGGTCTGCACGCAGTACACCTCAACCGCGATCTCAAAATTGAGGCGCAGACTTCGCGGATCCATGTTGGCCGAACCTATCTGCGCGTAGCTGCCGTCCACGACCAGCAGCTTGGTGTGCGAGAACGGCTGTGGCTGCAGATAGATGCGCACGCCGCGCTCGAGCAGCGGCGGCAGCCAGCGTCGCGATGCCCAGTCGACGTAGCGCAGGTTGCTGCGCTCCGGCAACACCAGGCAGACCTCGACGCCGCGCAGTGCTGCGGCCTGCAGCGCCGCTGTGAGCTCCGGCTGTGGGATGAAGTAGGGAGTCATCACCAGTATCTGCCGCCGCGCCACCGACAGCGCGCCGAGGATCACGTTCAGCAGCTTGTCGTTATCCTCATCCGGGCCGTCGGTAATGACACGGCACACTGCCGGACCCGCCGCCTGCGGCGGCCGCGCGGATGGGCGCAGCTCCTCGCGGGAAGAGAACTGCCAGTCAATCGCGAAGGCGCGCTCGAGCTGCGGCACGATCGGGCCGCGTACCTGAAAATGCAGATCCGCCATGCGCCGCTGCGCAGCCTTGCCCACCTCGCGGCCGCCAATGTTCATGCCGCCGAGAAAGGCAATCTGGCCATCGACCAGCAACAGCTTACGGTGATTGCGCATGTTGATCGCCAGGCGCGGTAGCGGCAGCAGCCGCGGCGCCAGAAAGCGTTCAGCGCGTACCCCCGCGCGCCGCAGCAGCGGGACGACGTGCGGCCAGCTGTACCATTCGCCGATCCCATCGACCAGCACGCGCACTTCAACCCCACGCGCCTGCGCGCGCGCCAGTGCGTCGACGAACTGCCGCCCGACCGGGTCGGTCTCAAATATGTAAGTCGCCAGCCACACCGACTGACGTGCGGCATCGATGGCGCTCAGCATGCGCGGGAAAGCGTTCTCGCCGTTCTCCAGCGACTCGATCGCGTTACCCGGCACCCGCGACCACTGCGTCACTGCATCGCCGATGCGGGTGAGCTGCGCCGCCAGATCATCGCTCGTCGGCGGCTGGTCGACATCACGGATGGCGGCAATCCCCGAGCGCAACAAGCGCGCGCGCCGCCGTACTCGATTGACCCCGAACAGCAAATACAGCAGCGGCCCGGCCAGCGGAAATACCCAGCAGGTGAGAATCCACCCGGTGGCGCTGCGCGGGTCGGCCTTGCGCAGCAACGCATGGCCGGCGGCCAGCGCCGCGAAAGCGACGTGCAGCCCTAACAGGGCGAGGGCGATTTCCTGGGACGCAAGCATCCCAACAATGATACGTTGTCAGTTCGCAGTGCGCGGAGAGAATCGTGAGCACAGTGCTGGTCACGGGCGGATCGGGCTTCATCGCTGGTCATTGCATCGTGCAGCTGCTGGCCGCCGGCCACGAGGTGCGTGCCACACTGCGCAGTCTGCAGCGCGTCGGCGACGTCCACAGCATGCTGCAACGGGGCGGTGCCGAGCCGGGCTCGCAGCTGTCGTTCGTCGAAGCCCACCTGGAGGGTGATGCCGGTTGGACCGCCGCGACTGACGGCTGCGACTACGTGCTGCACGTGGCCTCGCCGTTTCCGGCCACTGCCCCGCGCAGCGCGGACGAGCTGATCGCGCCGGCCCGCGACGGTGCGCTGCGCGTACTGCGCGCCGCGCGTGCTGCCGGCGTCAAGCGCGTGGTGCTCACGTCTTCCTTCGCCGCCGTCGGTTACGGCCACGCGGCGCGCAGCGCGCCCTTCGATGAGCGCGATTGGACCAACCTGCACGCGCAGCTGTCGGCTTACGTGCGCTCGAAGACCATCGCCGAACGGGCGGCGTGGGACTTCATCACCCGCGAGGGGGGAAATCTCCAGCTCGCGGTGGTGAATCCAACCGCGGTATTCGGCCCGGTGCTGGGACCGGACTATTCGACCTCCATTCTGCTGCTGCAGCGCATGCTGCAGGGTGCGCTGCGCGCCATTCCGCGGCTGTATTTCGGAGTCGTCGATGTGCGCGACGTCGCCG
>Ga0210398_10000881_pt1 | contig 32657 bp, 44 predicted proteins | sample IncBWC4OmetaG_FD_161047 | JGI IMG/M metagenome (GOLD analysis project Ga0210398, IMG submission 161047) | Forest soil microbial communities from Barre Woods Harvard Forest LTER site, Petersham, Massachusetts, United States - Inc-BW-C-4-O | ecosystem: Environmental > Terrestrial > Soil >... | reverse complement strand
CTTCTAACCAAGGAACAACATCCAATATCTTGCATCAAACGACTACTTCAAGCTCTGCCGCTTCTGCTGTCACGGTCTTCACAATTCCCTCTGGTTCTTGTGCAGTAGTGACAGTAACTATCACAGGAAGACAAGCCGCTTTAGCCGTTAATCAAACTTGGGTCGGCAAACTCTATAATAACTCTGGAACTGTTGTAGTTTTCAAAGCTTTTGCTCCGGCCGATTCTTTGGATGCTTCTACAGGAGTAACTACTCTTCCAACTTTATCTGTTGCTAATTCTGGGGCCAATGTGCAGGTCACTGTTACTCCGAATGCAACTTTTGGTTCAACTTCTACGTCTTGGACATACGTAGCTTCTGCGGTGATGACATCATGATTGGTTTTCCTATTCCTAAAAACATGCCTAATACTTCTGCTGCGCCTATTCTTATTGGTTGGAATGCAGGAGGTGGAGTAGTGGATGATGCAACAGAACCAAATCCAGCTACAGTGGGAGATTACAATTTTCCTGGTTGTACTAATGGTACTAACACTTTTACTGGCACTGATCTTCTTTATGCTGCTGCTAAAGGTTGTAATTTCCTATGCTTTCCATTCTCTTGGCAACAAGTTCAACCAGTAATCACGAGTGCTATTTCTACCTCCACCGCTTATTTTACAGCTTTACAAACATGTGTTAGTTATGCTCTATCATTAGGTATGTGGGTATCTATAAGGCCATCTCCATATTGGTCTTCTTCTGGTGGAGTTTATCTTGGATATGGTGGTAAATATATTGGACAGTCTGGTGGTGGTCCCAGCTCCGCCCAATATGCAAACTTCTGGTCTGAAATGGCAACTTTCTTTAATAATCCATCAAACCTTGCTTATAAATGCAATACCAATAGATTGATTTTTGATCTTGGTAATGAGCCAAATACTAATACGACTCCAGGTCAAACTAATGCTTTATTACAAACAGCCTATCAAGCAGCAATTACCGCCATTAGAGCAACCGGTGCAGCTAATATGATTTTTGTAGAAGGTAATGGATACACAGCTTGTTCTAATTGGAATTCTACTTCTGTATATGGATCAACTGCTAATTGTACAACCTTCTTAGCTTTAACAGATCCAATCAATAATTTGGTTGCTTGTGTGCATTCATATTTTGACGGATCAACTTCTTATTCTGGTACCGGGGCGGATATTTCTTTGGCTGCAAGTCCAACGGTTGCTGATAATACTATTGGAACGACTCATTTGACTTTAATCAATGATCAGACATCTACAACGGGTATTCTACCACATTCTCAAGCTAATGGAAACTATCGCATTTTCATTGGAGAGATGGGTGTATCTCATGCACCATCGGTTGGAAATGCAACAACTTGTATGAACAATTTGGTGGCGACTATGGGAGCTAATACCAGAAATATTCTTGGAGCAGCTTGGTGGGTATTTGGTGCGCAATTCCAAGGAGATGAGTCTGGAAATCCATATGAAGTTTATCCAGATTCAGGATCATATCCAACATGGACAGATAATGCTAATATTGCACCTTGGCAAATTATGCTTCCATTAAAGGCTCAATGAATCCTACCCTTTTACTCGCTATCATTGGATGTGTTTTCGGAGCAATCAATTGTGCCATCATAGTACTAAATTGGAGAGATAAGCAGGTTGATAAACTTTCTCAAATTTGTATTGATCAACAAAAAGAGCTTGATGCATTAACTAAACTTACTACTGATAATAAAGAAAATATCTCCGTCTTAAATAATGAAGTCAAAAATAAAACAGATCTTCTATTAAGATTGGATGTTAAATTAGATAAGGTGCTTGACAAATGAATAATATAGAACTACAATTAATTCAAACTCTGCCAGAAAAGAAAAAAGATAAGTGGTATGATATTTATGAGAGAATTAATCTCAAATGCGATATCATTCTAAATAAACTTATTAATAGAAAAAAGAAGGCTATATGAGCGCTACATCTGCATTAGAACAAATTATTGAAATCAATAAATCGATTGTTAAATTGCCACTTACCCAAGAAGCGATCTTGGAGCTATTGGGCTTAATGAATCAGTTGGCCGAACGAATTGCTGACATTGAAGAGAGACTTTATATGAGAGAAAGTGGATTAAACTAATGGGTATGATTGTTTTAGGATGCAATGAATGTACACCACATGGTGCTTTTAACCCTTCGGATATTTCTGGGTTAGCACTCTGGCTTCGTGGCGATTCCGCTACTCATACCGGAACCGTTCTAAACTCTCTCATAGATAAATCCTCGCAAGGTGCCATCTATACCAATACAGCATCATCTGACCTATGGACCTATGTAGCTTCTGATTCCAATTTCAATAATCAACCTACCATCAATAATCCAAACAGTATCGGATTACTTTCTCCTAATTTCAATAATGGCGGTCAAACTCAACCTTTTACCATCTATGCCGCTGTCTCGCCTTCCTCATTATCCGGCGACCAAATCATCATCACTAACTCGTCAGATAATACAGAGTTTGGCGTAGCTAATGAAACATTCTATCTAGGTAATCCTGAATCAAACTATGGCTCTAATACTCTAGTTCTTAATACTCCTACTCTGCTATGTGGTGTCTATAATGGTTCGGCTTCTACCGCTTATCAGAATAATATGAATGTTCCGCTTCTCATTTCTTCTGGGACCGGAACCTTATCAGGAAACCTAACCACTGAAATATTAATCGGCTATGTAGGACAGGTAGATAGCTTTCCAGGCACGATTGCAGAGATATTAGTCTATGAAGGCGCACATACCGCAGCTCAAAGAGATGCTATCGCTGCTTATATGGCGCAAAGATATAATAAACCATCCTGGGTCAATCCTACCTTTACACCAGCCGCTCTATCTCCTTTGGCATGGTTCGATTCTACTTATGGAATTACTCTTAATGGATCCAATGTGTATACATGGGCAGATAAATCAGGCAATGGAAATCTAATAGGTCAGGCTTCCGCACCATTGCAGCCTGCTTACTCGGCTATAGGCGGTCCGAATAATACACCATACGTTACATTTTCTAATGCAGCTGGCAACTTCCTAGCTAACACTAATTTCCATTTAGCCACCACTAATCCAGTAGAGATCTTCGTAGTAGGCACCACATCAGGAACCAATGGTTTTAACTTCCTAGTGGATCTAGGCTTTACTAATAACTGCATCTATCAGGATTTAGCAGGATTTGGTAGTGAAATTATTATGTACAATACTTCCAATATCTTTGGACCGTCATTAGTCAATAATAAACCTTTCATTGTGGATGGGACGAATGATGGTTCAGGCAACGGAACATTAGCGCTGAATGGTGGAACAGCTTCGACTGGTTCTATAGGAACAGCGGCTCAAGGTAATCCGTATTTGACGATGGGATCGGCGGATGCAGGTTCTACTAATTCATGGAATGGAACTGTTTCAGAGCTTCTGGTCTTTAATCGTTTATTACCAGGACAGAGAATAGATTTATTGAATTATTTGAATGCGAAATATGCATTACAGGCGCCATTAAGTCTCAATCCGTTAGCGTGGTATTCATCTGATGTAGGAGTAACAGAGACATCAGGGCTGGTGACACAATGGAATGATAGAAGTGGCAATGGCTACAATCTATCGCAAGGAACAGCTATCGATAGACCAGCCTTCAATACATCAGGCGGAGCGAACAATAAGCCTCGTCTTACCTTCAATACCACTAATTTTCTATCCAATACAGCATTTACTTACAGCACAGCCTCACCAGTAGAAGTGTTCGTAGTGGCTACTACTACATCAACAGGTAGTACAGTAATTGAATGTTTAGTCGATTTAGGAGACCAAAACAATCTTATATACCAATACCAGAATGGAACTGACTTGGCGCTCTACAATGGAGCAGCGCTTAAGACACAATCTATAGGTGTAGGAACGCCATTTATTGGAGACTTCACTAATGATGGTTCAGGTAACGGAACTATTGCTGTGAATGGTGGAACACCTGCAACTGGTTCGGTCGGAACAGCCTCGCAAGCTACTACTAATCTAACTATAGGCTCATATAATAATCAGAGCGCTGATTTAGAAGGATGGATTGGTGATATCTATGAAGTTCTGGTTTTTTCGTACGTACTCTCTACTTATCAGAGACAGCAGGTTCTACAGTATCTGAATGCAGTATATGGAATTGCAACATAAGGCATTATGGCTAATAACAATTATATTTATCTTAGTGATGGTTATTTAGTTATTGAAGCTATTCCGGCTGGTGTGGGAGGCAATACTACCCAACGTTCTATTCAATTAATATCGCCCAATTTAGCTACTGGAGGATTATTGCAAGTAGACTCTCAGGGCAATTTATTACTTTCCACAGGGGGCATGGGCATCACTGGGCCTGTTGGGCCGCAAGGGCCAGCAGGAGCGACTGGGCCTCAAGGAATAATGGGAGTAATGGGACCGCAAGGAATTGCTGGTGTCGCTGGTGTCGCTGGTGTTGGTATGACATCTGGACCAACTGGCGCCAATCTATTATTACAAATTGCTGGTGTGGCAAGCCAAACCATTAACTGGAGCGGTTGGGCAAAGGTATTGCAATCATAAGGAAATAAATGATAATCGATAATTTAACCATCACAGAATTACAAGTTACTTTGGATGAAGTAGCATCATCCCAACGTTCGGATAAACATCAATTAATTAGAGGTTTGCAGAACATAATTGCCAAAAAATATTTGGAAGGATATTCCATTGAAGAGGAAATAAGTGAATCGCAAATCTTAATCGATCAACTTATGAGAAAGAATGTGAAAGAATTAGATTCAATGTTGGATTCTTTTTTAGAATTGAATCTTCATGTGCCACGTGAATTGTATATGGTAAGAGAATATAAAATGGAATGTGAAAGTAAAAATCTCTTGCTGGCACTCTTAAAAGGATCAAAATGATAGTACATGAAGGTAGTAAGTGGCATGTTAAATCGGAAGACGGATCTAAGAATCTTGGCTCATATGATTCCAAGGAAGAGGCTGAGAAACGTCTTAGGGAAGTAGAATATTTTAAGAGTCACCCGAAAAAACAATTAGGAGAATGAGATGTTGAAATTATTTAATTTAGAATGTGGTTGTGGTAATATTTTTGAAGAGTTATTGGGGCCAGATGAGGAAAAGTCTGCCTGCCCAAAATGTCAAGCAGAGGCCAATAAACAACCTTTTTCATTCGATCCCACAGTGGAGAATAATGTTCATTGGAAAGAGGCATTTCAGAAAAGCAAAATATTGAAAGATAAATATCTTGGCAAATTGCCCTATTCCAAAAATAGATATTCTCAATCCGATTAACAGCACTTATGGCAATGACCACAACTGCAATTATTGCCTGATAAAAATAATAGGATAATAGCTATAGGGAAGGATACAATACTAAAAACAATACTCCAGAAGCCCACAGTAACTCCAGCTGATATAAGAGCCGATTTCATTTCTGGATCCATTGGTTCTCTAGTGGGAGGAATTGTTTTTGGAGCTTTCAACCATGCATCGGCAGCTCTAAATCCTTTGGCCATTACACAAGCCACGATAACAAAACTTCCGACAAATACAGCCAAAAAAGATACAATCGAAACAATCTGCCAAATATCAACATCATTCATGATTTACCTTCACAATTCTCATTAGAACAAGCTTCATCACACTCTTCACAATCGCAAAATATCTCAGGACAAGATATTTTAAGCATAGTTTGAATCTTAACTTCTTGATCATAGCAAGATTGGCATAATAGAAATAATGAATGAGGACTATCTACAGTTTCAACATCAGATTTTACACAGTGGCAAAAATCACATTCCATTTTGACGGGCCTCCTTGGCCTCCTCGCAACTTAGGGACGATCGGGGCGCCGTCAAGGGGCGGATAATTTTTCCGATATTTTCAAACTGGATCTCGACAAAACGATGGGGGATCTATAGGGGGAGTATAGATCTCTTACGCGAGAGCGCCCTTCAAACCCAATATGTCCATTTAGTATCACCTACATAGTTCTTTTGCCAATGAAAAACTCCAAGTGTAAATCCTCTGGCAGCAAATCCTGCATCCTCATATCTGCAAACTATAATCTCTTTCAATGCAAGCTTCTCTTTGGTAAAATCTTTAATCCTTGCACCAACCCCTAAAGCTACATCTAATCTTACCAAGAATATCACATTGTCAGATATTTTAGCACAATGTTGTGCTACTTTACGATAAGCTTTGGCAGAAAATGGTGGGTTAGTTATTGACCATTGAATAGGTTCGATAATAGAAATGCAATCGATACCTTCAGTTAGTTCTGCGAATAGTTTTGGTTGTGGCATGTTCTTATAGAAAGCTCCACCTTCTTTATCAGAGTGAATGCAATAACCATCGGAACCTTTGCATGGATCAAAGAACTTATCACCAAGTTTGAATTGAGGCGAGAAGTAATCTATTATACGTTTAGCAAATTTGATGTCAGTAAAAACAATATCATTTTGTGGATTCATTGATTTTTGGGCAACTTTCTGCAATCTGAAAATTATTGATTGCTACTTGTATATCATATAGTTTTATTAAAACGGTCGCAAAATCATGATTTTTAATTAGTTTTCCTTTATTGGAAATAACAAATGGATGAGTCATAAGAAAGCCTTTAGTTTAATTACTCTTTCCCATTCATCTATAGTATAAACATTATCTCTATAATAATACCAACTGATAAAATCATTTTCTTCTTTGCCAGCCGTTAGTTTCTTCCAAAATATGTTATTTTCTAAATCTGCATTATGTGTTCTTATTTCAGAGATAATACCTTCTCGATAATACATTTCACATTTATGGCAACTTACAGATCCATCATACAATGGTTTTATATCGATGTTGCAAAGACAAATCATTTATTCTCCGTTCGCTCTTCAGCTCTATCGCACATGTGCAAAATAGACAATCTACATGTTGAGCACATATTTATATAAAGTCTCTCTTTAAATTCATTGACCGAATGCGTTTTTAAATATGCTGCCAAATCTTTTATCTTTTCTTCATTATAGACATCAACCGCATTATCTTCACAATTATTACAAGTCATTTATTCTCCATTCGTTTCATTTGACCATAGCGGCCCTATCTCTTCTTTCCAGAATTGATGTGATAATTCTGGTGTATGTGTTTTACCATTTTCTACCAGCCAATTTTTATATTGTGCATAATGGATTTTGGTCATCTTATTAAGATATACTTGCTCTCTAAACCAATCAATAATACTCATCATTTTTCACTCTCATTTTGGCGCAATTCTGTATTCTTTTCCATTAACTTCTTATTCTTCTTTTGCAATCGTTTAATCTTGGCTTTTAGTTCTGCATTCTCAAACTGCAATTTAGTTATCTCAAGCAATCTTGGATCCACCAATATTGAATCTGGTGGATTACTTGCAGCGGCTGAAATTTGAACCATTGCTTTATTCATAAGTTCATCTACATCACTCATTTCGATACCTTCTTTTGCGAGTTTTCTAATGCGGTTTGCTGATCTTGTAAGAGACCAATAGCCAAATCAATAGACAGTATCTGTTCTCTTGATAGTTCTTTGCCTGTATTATTTGCTACGTGAAATGCATGAGAAGTCAATATTCTTATTGCATACGATAAATCTATTTCTGGTTTCATTTATTTTCCATTCTCATTATTATGTTTTTCAAGAATCTCAATCGCCTTCTGCAATTCACATTTCATTTCATCTGAAACTGATAACGGTTCAAAACCTATTGTTTTAATCTGTGCACCAGCTTCTAATGTTTTCAAATGTCTAATTACTTCAGATAGATTAATTTTGGCGCCATGAGGGTCGCCAGTTGCATTATCATCTTTTATCTTCTGATCTATTGCAAATGATAGCGGAGTATATCTATTGAACTGGCTAACAACTTCTGATGTATAGACTTCTTTTGGCATCGATGTCTCTTTTGCATCATATCTAATTTCACGAGGTAGGTCATCCAAATGTTTGAGTTGCTCTTTAGTTAATTCAACAGGTATTCCATTAATTCTTGGCATCGATGGATGGTTGGCGGATTCCAATAATCTATCTATCTTCTTTTCCAATCTACCAAATGCTTCATCAATCATTTTTACTTGATAAGCAGGCGTGCAAAACTTCTCATCATCGATGGCGCTCTTTGGCGATTGTTCGTTATTTTTATTGGTCATATTGAGATCTCCCTGATTTTACCGAGCCATAGAAGTTCGACACTTCTAACTCTCTCATCCTGTTTTCCAAATTCTTCATTTTCTCCTTCAGTTCCCTTATCTCATCATCCAACTGTTTTATGATGTATGAATTTATGTAATCAAATTTTGTAGAAGTCATTGCAGTTTCCTATTTGTGTTGTTAAGTTATTGGGACTTGCATCTTCTTTATTCTTCAGTTTCCTTGCGCCTTTTCATTTGCACGTGCACCTGGAAATATTACATCGAAATCTTCATCATCCGTCACAGATGTGGTTTTGATTGGCTTATTTAATTTATTAATTGCTTCTTGGGTGGCCTTTTCAATAGCATCCATATGCTCCGCTTCCTTTTCCAACGTCATGCATTGATCAACTAATTCTGCAATTTGCTTATCAATGATTCTTACATTGCGCTGCTTGTTTAATTGCAATACTCCCAATTGTCTGCACAACTCATTATATTTTGCTTGTAAATCATCTTTACTTTGTGTCATTTTCAGTCTCCTTCATTTGATCAATTAATAGTCTCAATACCGCACCAACTGTTGATGGAAGCTTTAGTTTATCTATGAACGATTCCAACTTGGCAAATTGTTCTTCCGTCAGTTTGAATGTTATCTGTCTCGTAAATTTCACTTATAACTCTTTCGGTTTTATCAGTTATACTAATTATATATCTGATTATTGGCAGATTTTCTTGCCCAAATGCATGGAACATTTTTTTTCTTCCAATTCCTCAATGAGCGCTTTTAGATATGGATCTTTGGCTTGAAAATTTTGACAAATCCAAATTACTTTCTTTGCAATTCCGCCATAAAAACGAACCTCTCCGTCTTCTTTGTAGACCTGCGCTCCATTAATGGCACCACAAAGTGTGGTCTGCTGTCTATTTGTAAGTTTGGCGATGGTTAAGGCGTCATGCCCGGCCCTGAACATGACAAGAATATTTCTCTGATTCTTTGTTAAAGTAGGACATTCAATCATTTTGGTCATGAGCAAATAAACTTCTTCTTGGTTGGGTAGATAGTGAAGTGGCATTAAAAATTGTTGATAAAATCTATATTTTAATGCGAGCCTTTTGGCTTCTGTATATTTTCCCTCTATGCGCCACTTCCAATTTTTGGCATTCAAAAGAATACGTTCTTGATTATCATGATAACGCGCCCTCATGTATTCACATCTATCTTTTTTATGAGATTTATAATATTTTTTTTGATATGTTCTCTGATATTTTTTGGCTTCCTCTTTATGTGCATCATACCATTTCTTTTGATGCACCCTGTGTTTACATCTTTTACAAACACCACATTCACATTTTTTCATGAAAAAACCCTCACAAGCGCAATTCTATTTTCAGTTAATTGAGAAACATATTTAACTCCAAATAACTCTTCAAAATCTATATTACGAAACTCAATAGCAGAATTTTTATCATTTGAGTTTTCAATTGTTATTAGTTGTTGAGAATAATCGCCTGTATGAAATAAATCACCTTCATAGTGAAACACAATATATTTTCCAATGACATATCTATATGAATGAGCATGTCCTTGATAATCAGCATAATTGTAGATATAATGTCCAATAGGACACATTACATAATCTTCGCCAAGCAGATCTTCTTCAATTGGTTTGCATTTTCTATTACAAAGTGGGCACGTATTTTTTTTCATTCATCCTCCAAATAACATTCTTCGCATATATACATAACTTCATTAGTATCCTCATCCCAAACCTCAATGAGTTCTTCGTATTGTTGGCATTCATCACAATAATCATGCATAGTCTTCACATCCAAGCATTTGGTGCATTATCAGGACGATAATATGAAGATGGTATCCCATCCTCCTTCATATATTCTTTGCGTATCTCAAAATGTTTCAGCATCCAAATAGCCAAAGCATAATCCGATGTGTGTGCGGGTTGGTGTGCCACATAGAAATGTGCTTTTTCCTCAAAATAATCACAATGCTTACAATAGATCACGTTTTTATTTGTTTCATGATAATCTCCGTGAATATAGTATCTAATCATTCTGTATCTCCTTTGTTGAATGAGCTATTTGCCCAGTCCGTTAATAAAACATCATAGCCGTCTTTAATGTGTCTGGAATAGATGAAGTTCCTATCGTCGCAACCCCTGCGGTTGCCATGTCTAAAAGACAATTCTGTGATCTCTCCATTTTCAAGATTCCAAATCACTAAATCAAACTCACTATCTAATAATTTTCCGCAATGATCGCATTTAATCTGTTTCATATTTTACCTCATAAGCCAAATAGGCTAATCCATTCTCAGCCATGCTAAACATTCTCGCTTTTCCCAACTGCTTCTCCATCAATAGTTTTTGTTGAACCATATCTGCAATCAAAGCCTTAAACTTCCCCTTATCTCCTTTGCCCGCTTGATCATAAAGATCAGTATAGTTTATCTCTTGTCCGTTGGTTACGAAATTGAGAATTGTTTCAATTCTATTGTCTTTTCTCACTTCTCCATCAACTAACATTAATTGCAACATCTCAGTACATCGTTGATTTTCCACCTTTTGGCCGCCGTCTTGCATACGATAGATGAGTGATGAAAAATATATTTGATCTCGATTCTTTTGGCATTTCAAAGTAATATTGCCCTCTTCATCAGCATCCAAATCAATGACAATATCCACACCAGCATAGATGGCACTTGAACCACGACCTTGATCCTTATTATTACTATTTGGGTTCTTTCCCTTGTGATGAATTAATAACATCACCGTGTTTGTTACTTCTGCCAAAGACTTAAGTAGCTCTAATACATAACTAACTTGCGAACTGTTTTCATCGCATTGCATTGATTGGCGCAAACTGTCCACCATTACCATATCATAGCCATTCATTAACTCAATCAATGCTGCCTTCATCTCATCTTTAGCAATAGTCATATCATCAAGTTTATAAGGCAGTTTGATACGATCAATGCAAAACGATGATAAACCAAGAGACACAGCTAATCGCTCATATCGTCTTTGAGTCTGAATTTCTGACTGTTCATAGTCGATATGCAATACCCTCTTAGCCTTCTCAGGATTATTTATAGAAAACTTTCCGAATAGCGGAAGGTTATTAGCTACAGCCAAAGCTAAATATTGTGCAAAAATGGTTTTACCGGCGTTCGATCCTCCACATAATAAAATGACGTTCTTACGCTCCATATCGAAACGCTCTAAAATAAACTCTCTTGGGCTCATATTATGCAAACCTACCTTAATCATTTTGATTGGAGTAAATTTCAAAGATGGCTTTGGCAACTTCATTTTGAGAAAATCTGGTAATGCGGAAGCTTCCTTCTTGAACTGCTCAAGACTAATTTCGCGCTTCTCATACATATCTTCCAAAATACTTTGAGCCATATCGTAATGCTCAATGTTTAGCGCGTCTCTAACTGCCTGTATTCTATTATTCATCGTAAGCTCCGCAGGTTAATCGGCACATAGCATATGCCGTTTTGTCTTCTGTCTTTAATATATCCTTATTGATAGAAAATTTTCCAATATTGAAAAATAGGTGGGAAGGTATTGGAAGCTATGTGCCGATTCTATCTGCAGGTCAAAAAGTGCCCTTTGCAACTAACCGTAATCATTAAGTAATTTGGAGCCTCTATCATCAGCAGCCTATAGTATTCGGCACATAGCAGCAACACGGTAACCTACAGTAAACCCCCACCTAAAGGTGGGGGGTTATTACAGAGAGTTACCAGATCTTCTGATCTTCTCTTATTTTTCTTCTAATAAACTTTTTCTAATTAAACTAAAATTAACATTAGCGCGGCACATGGTAATATCAAGACATTAACGTATGGCTACATTGGCTACAAAAAGAATACCGTATCACATTAATAAAAAAAATTTATTGTTGGTTAACGATATTCTTCTTCTTATTGATCCAATTTTAACAAGAGGACATCTTATTAATTTGGCTCTTGAAATAGGATTAACGCATTTACAGCAAGTTTATGCAAAACAACTACAAGTCCTCGAGGAACCAGATGAATCGATTTGATTATGATGATAAAGATTTTCCGGGCCATATGTTCAAGATGCTCGCTTCTTTTCAACCTAATGATATTGTAACTGTTGGGGAAGAAAGTTGGAAAATTCTATCCAATCATCAAACATATTTTCTATATGAAGTAATTGATGCCGAACAACCGCTCCCAGAACCTTACCTCAAAGTGGCAACCAATGACTAAAAAGAAAACTTGTGAAGAATTACCTGACCTTATCGAAGAGCTTATCCCAACCTGGCAAAAGGGCGTGGAAGATATCAATGCCAAGGCTAAGGCTAACGAATTAACCGCAGCTGACCTGCACCTCTCTATGAAGCTGGCAGAGACTATGATGGGCGTATATGCGCGTTATCGTGTCCTCAAGGTAGAACTCAAGGAAGAAGCCAAACGAGAATCATATAAATTGAATGTCCAATTCCCCATAATTCCGCTCAATGCCAAAAACCAAAGCTAAGAAACTAACATTTGCTGAGAGAATTAAGCAAGAAGCTCAACAGCAGATCTTAGAACAACAACATTCCTTACCAGACCTGGCTCAACAATTCATTATTGAGGCTACTATCGATTATCCGTGGCAAAGAACTTTTATCAATGATAAGAATCCAAGGAAAGCTTTGTTCGGAGAACGTAGGGGATCTAAAACAACTCTTATGGCTCTATCTGCTATCGAACAGTGTCTACGAGTGCCATTCTCTCAGGTTCTCTACATCGGATTAACACAAGATAGCTGTAAACGAGCTATGTATGATCAAATCTTGGCTCGTATCTTGCGTAAACATAATTTACCAGCTAAATTGGTCTATGGAAATGAAATGAGATTCGAGAATGGCTCCATCATCTATCTTATTGGGATGGATGCCAATGAAAAACAAAAGGAAAAAGCCAGAGGAGTTAAATCCTCGCTCAATCTAATTGATGAGATGCAATCTTTCACACAAGATACTTCCACTATTATTAATGAGGTTCTGGGCCCCACAGCAGCTGATACTAAGTCAGCCATGATTATCGGCGGAACAGCTGGAAATGCTTTGGGTGAGAACTATTGGTATGAAATTACTAAAGATAATACTAAAGAAACTCCAGTCGGTCCTTCAACTCTGCATCCAGAATGGATTGTCTATCGTTGTCAATGGGCCAATAACACCGCTATTGATGAACAAACTGGTAATCGTATCTGTGATAATGTCAAAGACTTCTTAGATAAATTAGAGAAAGATCATCCAGGAACACAACTCACCGATGCTTATCGACAAGAGTGGAATGCTGAATGGATCGTACAGAAGGATGCGCTCATCTATCGTTACTCGGAAGGCAATTTATTAACTTCTCAGGAATGCCTTGACTTTGGGACCAATGAACGCATTCCTATGCCGTCTGCTGAATTCCTAGCTACTGCCACGAAGGTGCTGGGCATAGATTTGGGATACAATGATCCGACAGCACTAACTACAGTGGCCTACAACACCAAATACTCTAATAAACTATATGTCTTGGAAACGTTTAATCAATCAGAGATGATAGTTGCTGATGTGGCGGCTAAGATTAAGCAATTGGATAAGTTATATCATTATACCTATATGGTAGGAGATAGTTCCAGTTTGCAAGTCTTTGAAACATTAAAACAAACTTATGGATTTAATATAGAAAAGGCTAATAGGCAAGGTAAGTTATCTCATCAGTTAGTTCTCAACTCTGATTTGCAAACAAGATCAGTAGTCTTTATGCCTGGCACAGAAGAATTAATTAATCAATTAAAGACATGTCAATGGGAAGCTAAGCCATTGAAAGAAGGTAGATATGTGGAAGATAGTAAGTATAAGAATGACTTAAGCGATAGTTTTTTGTATGCGTTCTATTATTCCAGACATCATTGGTATCAGGTTCCAAAGCCAAAGCCAGGGCTGCCAACGGGTCAAGATCAACAGAATGCATTAACCAAAGAACTATTCAAGCGCAATAAACTAATGGCTTTCAATAATAGGTTTCAATGATAGAACACTCGGACTATTTAATAAGGTTAGGGACTTTGAATGATGTACCATTCATCAAAGATGCTTGGCTTAAAACAATGAGACATATCTATCCTCATCAGTTTGAGGTGGATTTTGCGCAGAACTACCAGTCACATATGCAAACTCTCATCGATAATTCCATCACATTGGTCGCTCATCTCAAGGAAGATGAGGATGATATTCTATCTTTCTTAGTATATACATTCTTCAGGGGACATTTAATATGTCATTTCGCTTATACTAAAGCAGACATTAGAAACCAAGGGTTATTAAATGAATTGCTTAAGTGGGCCGGTCCAGTGAATCAATCTCTTATTATGACTCATCCAACCAAGAACGAAAATCTGATGGCTCATTTCATGGAGAAGTATTTGTTCGATCCAACCATCATAGGAAAGTTGCCATGTTTGTAATACATTTAATCAATACTTGTTCAGTTTTTGAATATTTGAATCGTATTTCAGTTGATTCTTATGAGATTGACACTAAAACAAAAGGAAATGCTATAATAATTTCACATAATGATAGTAGGACAATTATTCCGCTCGCAAACATTGCAGCAATAGAGGTTGAATGAATGAATATCGATATTAAACAACTTGAAAAAATATTAAAATTAATGACAAAATATGAAATCGAATCTATTTCTGTTGAGGGAATAACCATCACAAAGAAGCTTCATACGCCTAAGATCAAGCAATTGCCATCCTATAAGTTGCCCCCCAAAGTAAATACTCCGGTCAATTTCACTCAATCCCCATTGGAAGACGTAATGTTCTTTAGTTCATCTGCTCCACGTTTGAATGAAGAAGTCCTGAAGAATTATGGTTTGAATGTTCCGGATAAGGATCAATCATGAGCAAAGCTCCTAAAGTAACGATGAAACGACCTAAATCTAATAAGGTTGGACGAACAGTTAAGATTTCTGGCCACCAAACGTTATCAGATGATATGACTCATTGGTGGGATCAAGATGAATCTAATATTGCTAATTGTATCGCGGGTTTAGTTCAACGTATTGATGATAACAACTATAATGAACGAGAGCAATTCATGCGTTTTGCCAGAATGTATGGCAACTATGAAGCTTTGGGCTATTCAAATATTACATCCGCTACTCGTTCCGAGCAAACATCCAATCGCCCAGTCTATAATATCATTCAGTCTTGTGTAGATACTGTCCATTCTAAAGTGGCCAGAGACAATCCACAACCTTATTTCATTACCAGCGGAGCCGATTATTTTGATAAGTTGAAGGCTGAGAACATGACTAAGTTCTGCCAAGGAGTTTTTGAGGTTTCCAATTTCTATCAGATCGCCAATAACAAAGTCTTTAGAGATGCATCAGTCTATGGTTTGGGTGCTGTTCAATGGGAGATTTGCAAGGATGGAATGCCAAAATGTGAATGGGTCTTTATCGATGAACTAAAGATCGATAAATATGACGCTCAACGTGGTTTGCCTTTATCCATGCATCGAGTTAAGATGATGCAGAAAGAAAGACTTATCGAAAAATATAAGGACAAGGAAGAGTTAATTTTAGAAACATGTACTACTCATCCAAACATCTTCCGCACTAATGATACGGTTGTTGATTTTGTTGTCATTGTTGAATCATGGCATCTTAAGGTTGGGGATAAAGTCGGCAAACATTGTGTTATCTTGGCGGATCAGATATTGCTTAATGAAGATTATGATGAAGACTTCTTTCCAATCGTTGTCTTTCCATACTACGAAAAGGTAGCGGGCATTTATGGTAGAGGTATAACTGAAACGATTCTATCGGGTCAGATTGAAATTAATAAAATATTGATGTTCATTCAACAATGTCAAGAGCTACAATGCTCACCATATTTAGTAGTTGACAGTGCTTCTGAAATATCTGAAGATGTTATTCTATCTAACCAAGTCTCCAGAATGATTCCATATCGTAATGGAACACAGCCTCCGCAATTCATTTCGCCACAAGGAAGTAGCGAGGAAGTTTATTCTCATTTGAATAGTTGGATGTCTTGGTGTTATCAAGAAGTGGGAGTTTCTCAAACCTCTGCAGGCGGTGAGAAACAACCGGGAGTTACATCGGCAGTAGCTATGAGAACGATGGTGGATGTTGAGTCCTCCAGATTTATTCAAGTCTCCAAGAATTGGGAGAAGTTCATGGTTGATAACGCAGAAGTAGTTATCAAGATGGGCCAGAAAGCTTGGAAGGGTAAGAAGTTCAAAGTTAATTATCTTGACAAGAAAGCCAAGATGATGAAAGAGATGGAATGGGATAAGATCAATCTTCCGGCCGATATGTTCACCATCAAATGTGATACAGTGTCTGCCTTTCCAGCTTCTGCTGCTGGTAGAATCCAAACCATTACAGATTTTATTTCTAATCAATTCCTATCCAAAGAACGTGGTATGGAATTATTGGGACTTGATCCAGATTTGGAAGATGAAATTAAACTACAAACATCTTCATTGCGACTAACTGAGAAAAGATTGTGTCAGATGGTAGAAGATGGAATCTATTATCATCCTGAGAAGTATCTTAATCTTAAGTTAGCTTTATCTATTTCCGAAGCTACGTACAATCAGCTTTGTATTGATAATTGTCCTGAAGAACAGTTGGCCCTTGTTCGTTTATGGATCAGAGAGATTACTGTATTATTAAGCGGAAGCGATCCAGAAGTTCAGCAATTGCAAGATGTTTTCAATCCAGCACCTCCACCGCAACCGGGAGCAATTGCTCCTCAAGCTGGAATGGCGCCAGCCAGAATGACCCCACCACCAATGCCACAAGGATAATTTATGCCAGAATCATTTAATCTAAATATCAAGACACCATCATCTACTGAAGGTTCTAAGACTGTAGTCAACGGCCAAACTCAAGGTCAAGGCTCGACTATCACTCGTAAAGCAGACGCTCCAGTTGTGAGAAATATTGCTCCATTAACTGATTACAACCCAGAGACTGGAATGAGAGAGATTCGTTCTGAAGAGCCTCCGGTTGTTGAAAAGAAAGATACTAAAACATCTTCGGAAGAGCGTCAGGCCAAGTGGAAAGAAGAACAAGCTGAAAAGAAGCTGGCTCGTCAAGAGCAAGCTAACAAACGAGCTGCTGAAAAACAATCCTTGGCCAGAGAACTATTATTTAAAGGGGATTTGGCAGGAGCCGCTAAGGCTTTGGATATGTCTCCAACTGATTTGGCTACTTATGTAGATAATGCTCGCCTTGCTATTCCAAATAAGAAAGAAGAAGTTGTCCTAACTCCAGAGCAGATTAGGGCTAAGGAAGATGCTGATTGGAAAGCTGAACGTAAAGCATTTGAACAAGAACAAGCGGCTTGGAAGTATAGTAGAATTAAATCTGATTATATTAAGGATAAGATTGCTCCAGCTTTAGCAGATAAAGATAAATATGAGTTCATTCATAAACAAGGGGCGGATAAGATCCAAGATTATATTTATGAATATGCTAATAAGCATTTTCAAGAGACGGGTGAAGAGCTTAATCCGGCTGATTTGGCTGACGCAATTGAAGAGCAAATGGTTGAATCTTATACAGCTTCGGTTAAGAAACTGAGAGAAATGAAGAAGATGGCTCAGTTTTTCACTAAGGAAGAACAAGAAGAAATGGCGGAAGAGGAAGCTAAAGTTGAAGAACAAGTTCGCCCTCAATCACGTGTCATAGAACCAACTCTTAACAATAGAGAGACACGTCCATTAAATTCTCGTTTTGATTTGCAAGAAGATGAGACGGAAAAGTTAATAAGAGAAGCCGAAGAGGAAGAGCAAAAGTTATTAAGCAATACTCCAGTTAGAAAGTCTGCAGCATCTTCGGGTAAGAAAACACCATTCGCATTATTATCAAGAGAAGAGAGGCTTCTTCAAATGAAGGCAGAGAGAAATAGGTAATAATTTAACATATACTTTGACACAATTCATAGCGGCTTCGTTGTTAGCCATTAAAAATCCTTGTTTATATGGATGCTATGATTGAAAATCAATTTTATTGACGATCAATCATAGATCTATCAACAAAGGAAAATCACATGGCATCAGGATCAACAGGCAATACAAATACATCCGTATCGGGTCTATTAAAACAATGGTATAAGGATGGTGGAGTAGTTCTCACCACTTATACCAATCGTCCGTTTTGGGCGATGATTACTAAGAAAGCTGATAGCTCTGAAGTTGAAGGTTCTACCTTCCAGTTCGCTATCCAAACCAATGATAACCAATCCAGAAACGTTTTGTTTGCTGGTGCTCAATCTCAGGGCCAAGGGTTATCGGCTTACAGCACTAACGCCTTAACGGGTACGGTTGCAGGGCCACAAAACGTAGGAGCAATCGGGGTTACTCAGTTCTCTGTTCCTCGAGTTATGAACTATGCTTATGCTAACATCAGCACTGAGTTGATGCTTAGTTCAAGAACCAAGAGAGGCGCATTCGATAACGCAGTTACTCGTTTGACTGACTCTTCTTTGAACGTTCTTGGTAATGATCAAGAAATCTCTTTGTTAGGTGGTAATATCACCTCTACTGGTGTTTCTACTCAAAACAGTGGATTCTTATCTACAATTGGATCGGCCACTTCGGTATCTTCTTCTACTGGCGTTCTAACTTTGAATGCTCAATTCGACAGCAACAAGTTTAGCTTCGGGCAAGAACTTGATCTTTACTACAACAACTCTGGAACTATTACTAAGAGAGCTAATAGCACTGGCCACGGTTTATTCGTTGGTTCGGTCAATAGGGCTTTAGGAACTATTTCCATTGTTAACTCGTCCGGCTCAGCTATTGCCATCAACTCTGTTTTTAGTGATGCAGCTGTAGGCGATTTTATCTGTGTTTCAAACGACTATGCTTTTGGAGCATCCACTGGAGTTGGTAGTAAAATCAACTCATTTGAATCGTGGGTGCCCTTCGGAGGCCCAGTAGGAGATAGCGCCGGCAATTTATTCTGCGGAGTAAATAGAAATGTAGGAGATGTGGTTCGTTTGGCTGGTAACTGGTTGGATGCAACTGGTGCGCTTGGACCAAATGTGGGTTCAGTTTTGAACATTGAAGATGCCATCATCACTGCAACTCAGATTGTCTCGATGCAATCTGACAAGCAAGTCGATACTTTGGCTATGAACTTTAACCAATACATTCGTTTGTTAAAGACGAATATGTCTCGTGTTACTCTTCCAGGTGGTGCAGTTCAAACCAGTATTCCTGAATTAAGTTTCAAGGGTATTGAAGTTGATACGGCAGCTGGTTCGGCACTCGTTCTACCAGATAGATTCTGCGGAACTAACCGTATCTATGGTCTTCATATGCCTTCTTGGTCTTATATTCATTTGGGAGATCCAGTTGAAATGTACGCTCTTGATGGAAACCAAGGTCTAAGAGAAGCAAACTTGGATGCTGTTGCTTATCGATTCTTCAGCTTCGGAAACACTGTTTGTGATGAACCAAACGCAAATATCACAATCAACATCGCAGCTTAAGAAGGAGAAATAATATGCCCGATTTTACTGCATTTCAGCCACAATATCAAGCTAAGCCACAAGTAGTGGCAGATGGAGAGATAATCTCTGTCAGCTCTGTTGATGGTTATACTGTAACAAGCACATTATCCAGCTACACGGCTTTCCATTCTAATCCTGTTCGTTCTGCGACAGGCGTTTGGTCAGTCACTATGAAAGATGTAGCATTTAAGGTAACTGATATTGACGTTAAGACGATGTTGCCGTCAGGTCATTATCTTTCAACACAACTATTACCAAACACATTAGATTCTAATGGCCACTTAGTTATTAACTGGGTTTTCAACTCAGCTGGTACTCCAAGTGATCTTCCAGAGGTATCAGGATGTGCGTTTCTAATACATGTTGAATATGGATGGTGTTCATTCTAAGACTTGAAAACATGGGGTTTTCAATGGGTGAGGTAAGCGAAAGTTTATCTCATCCATCTATATAAAGAAACAATAGACATAAGGATTAATAAATGGCACTACCAGTTAGAAAAGCAATGGATTTGGCTAAGGATATGAAGAGTAAGGGTATTCTTGGCTCGATTGAAATGGGAGAACCAGAGAACGCTTCTAATAAAGGCGAACATATGGGCTCTGGGGATGAGATGGATGAATCTCCGGAAAAGGAAGGCGATTCTCCTATGATGGGAATTGCGTCTGATATGATAGATGCTATGGAGTCTAAGGACGCTTCTGCTTTAGCTTCTTTGCTTCAAGAGTTAGTAGATAGAATCCAAAGTGAAGATAAGGAACAAGACTCAGAAGACATGATGGAGAAATAATAATGTCAATGTCTTTTCTGCAACTTCAAGAGTATGCAAGGGAAAGAATTGGTATCGAACAGAATAATGTTGTTTCTGATCAATTTTTGCAAAGGCTCCTAAATAATTCATTGGCCACTTTAGATAGTATTTTAGTGACGGCCTATGAAGATTATCGATTAACAAAATATTTGTCCACTATTGGTGGTAACAATGTTATTCCACTTCCTGCTGACTTTCTCAAGTTGAGGGCTGTGGACTTTGGTGCGCCTGGAGCTTGGGTTACTATTTATATTTATGGTTTACAAGAGAGAAATCGATTCCAGAATCCAATTGGAAATATGTTCGCTCCTTATGGCAACCAAGCTGCTCGTAAAGTTAGAGTCATGGGTAACAAGATTGTGGTTGAACCGGAGAATATTTCATCTGGTCAATATCAAGTCTGGTACACTCCAAAATTTCAAGAGTTATGTCTGCCAACTGATTTGCTTCCAATCGCAATGGATACGGAAGGTTTTGTTGAATATGCAGTGGCATCAACTGGCGTGAAAGTCTATAATAAACTTAATCTATCTTCTCAGGGTTTCGCAGAAGAGATGCGCTATTATGAAGATATTGTGCGTAATGCTTGCAAGAATAGAATGTCTTCGGGACCAAAGTGTATTGTAAACATAAGAAATATTTCCGACTACTCGCTTTTGGGTTGGGGCGGAAGTTATGGCATTTAATTCCTCCAATAGCCTAAAACAAGCAATATCGTGATATATAGTGTGCGGAGGTCATTCATGACAAAACGACACTATCTTTACAAAATAACAAACATGGTCAATCAGAAAAACTACATTGGACAAACGGTTGATCCGCGACACAGATGGTATGGGCACAGAAATGATGCCGCAGAAGATAAACCTAAATCTAAAATTGCTTGTGCAATCAAAAAGCACGGCAACCATAATTTCGAGTTTACAGTTATAGCATCTTGCATATTACCTTGCACCTGCCAACATGGACAAAGGGGCCTGTGTCAAGATGATGCCAATCTAATGGAACAAGAACTAATCAAGCAATATGATAGTCTTATTTGGAATGGCAAAGGATATAATTGCACCGAAGGAGGTTTTAACGCTCCTAAAACAGAAGAGTTCAAACAACTAATGAGTGTCAAAAATACTCAAAGATGGTTAGACTATTCTGATGAAAAGAAAGAATTCATATTGGAGCGTTTAGAACCCACGCAGTATAAGGTTGGGTATATTGGGCCAAATAAGGGAATGACAAGGCCCGAAGAAGTTAGACAAAAAATTAGAGAAAGCTTGTCTAAAATAGAAATGAAACCAAATTCCGGTTCATTCAAAAAGGGAAGAAAATTACCAGAAGAACAAAGACAGAAACTAATAGAATTATATAGCGATCCTAAAAATCATCCGCAGTATGGCAAACCAAAATCAGAAGAAACAAAAAGAAAGATAAGCGAAACACTTAAAACTAAAAGGATAAATAAGTAAGTTAAATAATGTATGACACAATGTACAATCTATAAGTTGACAAACAGAATCAATCAAAAAGTTTATGTAGGGCAGACTTGGAAGACATTGGAAGAGCGATTTAATAATGGTGAAGGATATGAAAGTTGCCCTTATCTTTATAATGCAATTAAGAAATATGGAATTGATAAGTTTTCATATGAAGTAATCGGCATTTGTTATAACCAAGAAATTGCAGATAAAATGGAAAGTGTTTTTATCGAATATTTCAATAGTAGAAATCGATTGTTTGGATATAATTTAGTTAGAGGTGGGATTAACCTACCTAAAGAGGGTTGGGGAGTTTGAGCTTACCGCAATTTACGACGACAACTAAATTATCAGAAAACACCAACACAACTGTCTTGGCTGTTATTCGTGCTTACAACTCACTTATCACTAACCTACAACAAATTTTCTCATCTCTATTAAAGAAAACTCAGTTGGATAGTATAGTTCTTACCAACATTCAACTTTCTGCTGGAATTAATGTCATTCCGCATACTTTGGGAAGAACTTTATCAGGATGGAGTTTGGTAAGACAAAGAGGCATTGCACCATTAGTCTATGATGAACAAGACTCAACCACATATAATACATCTACATATTTAGTGCTAAATAGTTCGGCAGCTGTTATTGTAGACGTTCTCGTTTTCTAAATATTCTGCTCTACTATAACTGGCAATAGATTTGGCTGTTAACCAAAGACATCTACGTTCGAATCGTAGGGGCAGAGCCATCTAATAATAAAATAACATATAAGGAACAATGCCAAACACAACTAATACAACCTATATGGATCTAACTGTTCCTAATCTTAATCAATCGGGTCCAGCTTATGCGTCCGAGATTAATGCAGATCTTGTTATCATTGATGCGCATGATCATGATGGTTCTCAATATGGCGGCCGACTAATCAATATCTCTGGACAGATCGTTGGTGGCGATTTATCATTGGATGGCTATAATCTGAGCAATGTTCGTTCTGTTCAGTTTGTCAATAACACATCTACTTTAGTGGGATCGCAAGATGTAAATAATGTCTATGCATCTAATGGAAATCTATACTACAATAATGCTGATGGCATTGCTATTCAAATTACAGCTGGAAATACTTTGGCGCCTTCAACCAATGGTCCGGCTACTAATTGGTCTATTCGTGGGCCCATTACTTCTAACGCAACTATTCTCCCAACAGATACTTATAATTGTTTGGATATTGATACTACAGGTGGGCCTATAACTATTGTTCTTCCAGTTGCCGCTTTCATTACACCCAACGCTATTGGAAGAATCTATTTATTTAGGATGATTAATTTTTCCAATGTTAATACAATCACTATTCAAGTAGCTCCTGGTTCAGGAAACGTTTTTGGAGATTCTGGATTAACAGCATTTGTTCTTCCGGCAGCTGCAGGATATGTTGCTCTTTATACAGATGGTTCTTCTAAATGGTTTACGTTTGCACAAAGTGTTTATAATACAGAAGTTTTATCTCTCTATAATCAGAGTCAATTAGTTGTTAATAATAATAGCACCATTAGTCTTACAAATGGTTGTGAATTGAGTCTTGATAATACCAGTACATTATTTGTTGATGGTGGTAATTTTAATATAGTTGGTAGTACTACTGATTTTGTTAATGGTACAATTAATATGTCTGGAGCGCAGGAATTATTGTGGAAAAGTGCGGCTATCGAACACTTTGAAACTGGAACATCATTAACAATGGATCTTGGCACTTCAATATTTCTAAACGGGAGTTTGAATGGTACTACAGATAATACAGGGCATTTCACAATCAATGGGGCACTCAATTTACAAGGATTAACTAATATCACTGGTACTGGTACTACTTTATTGGGAACAATGAATGTTAATCATGGAGGCCTTATATCAGTCCTTAATAGTTCATCTATAACTACTGATTCCAGTAGTACTATTACTTCTAATGGAACATTAAATATGGTTGGTGTAAATATTGTTCCAAGTGGATCTGTTTTAACCATTCAACCATCAGCAACAATTAATAATGAAGGATATTCTACTTTAGGTGCAGTTAGTTATCATCCTGTAATAATTCCAGCAGGAACTGTTACACCATATACGTGTGATAATGGGTTGACCAGAGATTATTATGTTCAATGTATGTGTAGTTCGGGTACAGCTATAACGGTCAATTTGCCAAATAATAATTCCGCACTTGTAAATGGGAGGGTTATCATCATTAATATCTTAGGAAATGCCGGATACAATTTAAGTGAAAATAGCACATGGAGCGTAACTATTAATCCAGTGAATGCTAACCTTTACAATTATGCATCTGGGGGACTATTAACAACTTTAACAATTAATACAGCGGGATCTGTTATTCCAGCAGGCTATATCGTTTCATTAGCTTGGATTTTTATTGGAACTACTTGGTATCCTTACTCTCTTACGAACTTGACGCCATAATGAGTTTACCAGGAACTATACCCATACCAATTGCTTTTTCGGGAGGCTTAAACTCCAAGGCTCAAGAGTTTACTTTGGATCAGCCTAATTTGCAAGAAGCAGAGAATTGTGTCTATAATCAAATTGGTCAGATAGATAAACGCACAGGTTTTACATGTGTTTCTACCAACATTCAGGGTGGTGGTAATATTTCTGAAGGCGCATGTCTAACCACTTTTAATAATGAATTGCTATTATTAGATGGAACTAATCTCTATTCATATCAGCAAGAGTCTGATCTTTGGATTAATAGAGGGACGGCCATTGCCACCATTAATGATCAGGTTAGAGTTCTTAATACAAAAGTAGCAACTCAATCGGGGCCAGATTGTTCAAGCCTTAATTCTATTTCTGTCTATGCTTGGGAAGATAATCGAGTACAACCAGCTTCTGCGGCAGGTGTTAGATATCAGGTTATAAATAATCAAACTGGCACCATAATTGTATCAGATACATTAGTTTATTCAAATGCTTTTAGACCTAAAGTTCTTAACGATGGTATGAACAATTTCTATATTATCTATTGTGCATCTTCTGAAGCTTTAATTATGAATACCATTCCAGTTTCAGCTTGTAATACAATATCACCTTTTGATATTTTAATACAGGATGGGCTTTCCACTATTGCAAATGAAGCTACAATACCATATGATGCTTGTATTTTTAATGGGTCGCCATTAGTCGCTTATGCATCTATAACTGGATTAAGAACTTCTATTAATGAACCATTTCCTATAGTAGATAGCACTACTATTCAAGTAGTAGGGATATGTGTAGATAGTTTAGATCAAATCTGGATTGTTTATTGTGATGGTATCAATACCTATGTTATGACCTGTACTTATGATTTTAGATTTCATAGTTTAACTACAATAATGGGTCCGATAGCTATTGGGGTTTTTGGGTCAATGGTTAGTATTAACTTGTCTTTAATAGAAGGTCTTGATAAAGGTTCGCTTAATTTAACTGCAGAGGTGGCCCAATCAGGAGCTGAAAATATCAACAATAATTGCATTAATAACTTTATAGTTAATGTCGATGGCTATTATACTTTTATTGGTCAACAACGAGGTGTTGGCTTAGCATCCAAACCATTCAACTATAATAACCAAATTTATGTTAATACATTATCTCAATCATCTTTGCAATCAACATATTTGACTCAATGTTTAACGCAAGGCACTGGATTCACACAAGGAACCACTAATTTACAATCTACATTTCTCGCAGAAGTGGCAGTTGGATTTTCCACTGTTGCTAAACATTCGCCCACAACTGGCGGTAATTATAGAACTAATGGCCTACTTTCTCAGTGTGATCCAATCAATGAAAATACATTTATTTTTGCCGGACAACGCAAAGGGCCATTTACTTCTTATCAAAATGCTCAAGTGGTTAATTTGGGAGTAGCCGGTTATTCTATTGATTATAATAATCAAAACCAATTCAATAATGTTCAATCTAATAACAATTTACATTTAGTGGGCGGCATTAAAAAGATTTACGATGGTATCTCCTGTGTTGAAGATAATTTTAATATATTTCCAGAGAATGCTGATGGTTATGGCTGCAGCATTTCTTTAATATCAGGAACAAGTCTCAATTACAATCCATTAGCTCCCAGTTTTTACCAATACATTGTAGTTTATGAATGGACAGATAATGAAGGACAAGTTCAACGATCTGGACCTTCTGTCGCCAACGGAATAACCACCACGGCTGCTGGACAAGGAGCCATGTTAACTGGCCCTATGTTGAGACTAACTGAAAAAGTTAATCCTCGTACAGGCGTTATTATTTCTATCTATAGAACTCAAGATAGTCTTCCAATTTTTTATAAGATTACTGATGATAATGACCCGTTAGTAAATGATACAACTGTGGATACTTGGACATTTTATGATATTAGCAATCCAGATACTATTATAGCTTCTGATGAAAATATCTATACCAATTCACAATTAGGAAATAGCGGACCACCTTCTTGTTCTTTAATATCAACTTATCAAAATAGATTAATGATTAACTCTAATGAAGATCCGGGAGTTATCTGGTTCTCACAGAATAAATTTGAGCAAGATCAATACAATACTCTTTCTTTGGATTGGAATACTACTTTCGTAGAAGGTATTGATAGTAATTTGGGCAATGAAATTACTGCTATTGGTAGGCTGGATGCTCAATTAGCTATTTTCAAACCTACATCTATTTTTCTTTTGTCTGGAGATGGCCCTAATGCTTTGGCCACTTCCGATCAATTTAATGATGCTCAATTGTTGGTTTCTGATACTGGTTGCACCAATCAAAACTCATTATGTTTCATTACTCAAACGCCAAACAGTCCTGGCGGTTTGCTCTTCAAATCTCCCAAGGGCATTTATCTGCTTGGTCGAGATGAGTCCATTACCTACATTGGGGCGCCTGTAGAAAAGTATAATAATCTTACTATCACGGCAGCTATCCTACTGTCTCAGTCTAATCAAGTCGTATTTACAACCTTAGAGGGAACGGCTCTTGTCTATAATTATTTTTTCAATGCCTGGACGACATGGACCAATTTGCCGGCCGTTTCTGCTTGTGTTTGGCAAGATCAACTTTGTATTCTGCGAGAGAATGGAGAAGTTTCTATTCAAGATATTACCAATACGGTTTGGCAAGATACGCATCTTAATAACGTAATAGAACCAATTGTTTATAGTGTCAAAACTCCTTGGATCAAAATGAATGGTTTGCAAGGGTATCAGTCAGTTTATAGTTGTCTTCTTTTGGGAACTTTGCAAGGACCACATGTCTTAAGTTGTCAGGTTGCTTATGATTACAACTCTTCTATTAAAGGAAGCGTATTAATCAATTCTAATGTTGTTTCTAATAGATGGGGTGGTAATACTATTTGGGGCGCACAAGGTCTATGGGGTAATAACCAATTTGCTAATTATCAATTCCAAATTAACATTGATCAACCGAGATGTGAAGCTATTCAATTCACATTCTCCGATATTAATAATCCAACATATAGTCAGGGATTTTCATTAAATGGTTTAGTTTTGGAATGTCAAGCACATGCGGGAACAATGCGCATGCCTCGTCAGAATATCTTTGGAGTAAAAAAATAATGCCATATAATACTACACAACTGGGTGATCAAACACCTCCACCACCTCCTGGTTCAGGCACAAATATTATGAATGGTGCAACGTTTCTTGGAGAGACTCCTGTGCCTATTCAACCTGGATCACAACCTCCTTCTGGTAATTTTGCTAATACTACTGGTAATGGAAATAATGAACCATCTTGGTTAGGAACAGGTATGTATACTCCTGGCGCTATCAATATTAATGCCAGTGCATATAATAATCCAATCGGAGCACAAGCATCAACTCAATTAGGAAATCAACTCAATCATTATCTTGGCAATACTACAGGTCAAGTTACTCCGGCCCAAGCAGGATATGGTAGTCAAGCTACATTGAATAGTGGATTGTCCCAAGAGCAAGCTATGGCTAATCAGTATGGTAAGATGGCAGCTGGTCAAGGGCCATCTGCTGCAACTGTAGCGGCTCAACAACAAGGTGCTGCTAATTTGTCTTCGGCAGAAAGTATGTTGGGATCTGCTCGTGGTTCTGGTAATCCAGCAGCTGCTCAATTAGCTGCTCGTAATGCACAAGCAACAGGAGCAAATCAAGTAGCTCAAAATACGGTTGCTGGTAAGACACAAGAGGAACTTGCTGCTATGGGGGCACAATCAGGATTAGCAACCAATATAGCGGGTCAAGGATTGAATGAACAACAGTTGCAAGCTGGTGTTAATGCAAGCAATGCTTCTCAAGCAAATCAAGTTGGAATGGGCAATCAACAAAATAACTTAGCTGCTAATACAAATTTGATGAATACATTGGGTACTCAAAATTTGGCACAACAACAAGGTCAAATTGCAGCTCAAAATGAAAATGCACAAACTCAATTAGGACAAGAACAAATTCAGAATAATGCTTATACTGCAGCTGGAGAAGCTAATCAAGGAGCTATGAGTTCTCTAATGGGCGGAGCTGGGGCGGCTATGGGAGCCTTAGCTTTACTATAAGGAAAACATAAATGGCCGATACAACTAATTTTTCACAAATGTTAGAGAATGTCATGAATCAGAATATTAATTCTGGTGTTTATGCAAATAATACTCAACAAAGTCAAGTAGATCAAGCTAAGATATTATCGAATCTGACAACTCCTGCGGCCAATCAAATTGGTGGAACTGGTGGGGCACCACCACCACAACCTAATAATGGCGCTCAACAAATAATGACTGCTGAGCAAGCTATTGGTAAAAATCAAAAGGCTGGAAGTGCTGCTGCAGCATCATCAGCTGCCGCTGCGCCAGTTGCAGATGCAGATGCAGGAGAAGGTGGAGCAATTGATGTTATGTCTGATAAAAAATTAAAAACTAATATCAAGAAAACAATGGATGCAGACATTAATGATTTCTTAAAATCATTAACTCCACAATCATTTGATTATAAAGATCCTATGAATGGATCCAGAACTGAAGCTGGGGTAATGGCACAAGATTTGGAAAAAAGTAAAATTGGATCTTCTGTTATTAAAGAAACTGGCAAAGGAAAGGCAATTGATACGGCTAAACTCGCTCCATTAATGGCGGGTATCTTTTCTCAGAAAATCAATGAATTGGAACAAAAAGTAAACGCATCTTTGGATGCAAAGTTTAAGGGCAAAAAATAATGGCTTTTTTTGACGATGATGATCTACAAAATGGACAGTTGGGCGGCCCAACTGCAACACCTCCGGCACCACCTGGAGCAGTATCTCAAGATACACCTATGCCACCACCTCAAGCGATGCCAATGCCTCCACAAGGTCAATTGGGTGGACAACCTGTGCCACCTCCGCCATCCCAACCTTCTCCTTTAGTAGTTTCGGGCGGCGCTGCACCTAATGCTATTAGAATGACTCCAGCACAAGAAGTAATTGGCGGGATGAATAGGGCTAATGCGGAAAAAACTAATGTAGAACAAGAGGGCGATATTCGCTCTGATGCTGCTAAAGAAGCCGAAGAGATTAATAAAAAAGCAGCTGCCGAACAATTGCAAAAGAAATTGGATAGTGCTGCTTTCATACAAAAAGCAGATAATGAAGGTCATTCTGTTATTGCTGCAGCTCAAGCAGAACATAATAAATTTAGAGATGCAGCTGGAACATTAAAAGATCCCAGTGAAGGATTTTGGGCGGATAAAAGTGGCGGAGCCAAATTGGGAGCAGTTTTAGCTGGCGCTCTTTCAGGTTTTGGAACTGGATTTGCTACCAAAGGTCAAGGAGGAAATCCTTTTATGGATTATCTTAATAAGAGAATCCAAGGCAATTATGAGGCTCATAAACAAAATATGGAAGATTTATATAAGTCATCTGTAGATGCTGGGAAAATTGTCGATACAGTTGAAAACCATAATAAATTTATGGCTAATTATCATTTAGCCTCTGATAAAATAGGATCAGAACAAACTAAATATGAATTAGATGCTTTAGCAAATAAAACAACTGGTAAAATGGTACCTATCGTTGTTGCCAGGGCAAAAGCCGATTTAGATCGACAAATTGATCAGTCAAGAGCCGCATTGTCTCATAGTGAAGCTGCACAAGCTGCCGCACAAGCTGCATTACAACGTGCTCGTCAAAAAGAAATCAGAGAGTTTTATCAAAAACAACTTGAATTGCACAAAGATTTACCAGAAGATCAAATGCGCATTGAAGCTGCTAAGGACACAGCAGGCGTATTTAATAGAAGTGAAGTTTCTCCTATTATGGACAGCATTGGTGTTACATATAATGATAAAGATCCTGATATTAACAAACGAGGTTGGTCTTATCCAGCACCTAAAGCTTCAACGAATACATCTCAAGAGGCAACACTCGATGAGAATGGTAATTTAGTTGAACCAACTTTAGATGCTCAGGGTAGAAGAATCAAACCAGAAGATTCAGCTAAAAGGGAAGAAGCAGATCGAAAGCGTATTGTTAAAGTTGATGGAGAGCCTACTTTGGCCAAGAATGAAGAATCAGCCAAAGCTTATGATATTCACTCTAATGCTCATAATACTTTAGTAGGTTTAGTAAAAGATGCCAGAGCAGCCTGGAACTCTGGAGATCAAGGTACTTATGAAGCTCTTAAAAAGAGAATTACTGAAATATCTCCGGAAGAATATGGATATAAAAGAGGTCCATCTGTGAGTAACTCTGGTGAGAACGCAAATGCAGAGAGAGATGCAGGAACTATTGCAGGACAACTTCCAGATTGGGAAAAACATACACTTGGCATTCAGGCACAAGATGCTTTAACACATAAAATTCTTCCTAATGTTCCACTTTTTGGGAAAAACTCTGAAGAAGGGAAAGCTTTATCTAAGTTTGATTCTCTTGATAAGTTTTTAGTACAACATCATCAAGATATGATTGATAACAATTTGGCTCGTCCTGATAAGAAACCACAAGCAGCTCCAGACCCATCCAAAGATCCATTTGGTAAAGTTATCTCACCAGGAAAATAAATGCCTAATCTAATTCGTAATGATGGTGCAGTAATTGATGTACCTGATAATAAAGTTTCGGCTGCCTTAGATACTGGCAACTATAAATTAGCAGAAAGTGCTCCTCAGCAAAATGATTTGACTGGGCCTTCTGATATACCAGAAGCTGCTCCAGCAGATACTGCTTTATCTGATGTTCCAATTGCACCTGAAGAACAAGCCAATAATTCAGTTTCTATTCCTAAGAAGGGTGAAGCCGCTCCAGTTATGATGCATGCTAAAAACTTGCAGACTGGACAATCTGAACAAATACCTGAATCAGAAGCTACTCAAGCTGTTTTATCTGGCACACATTCTATTGCCAATGTTCCGCTTATCAGAGATGATGGAGCTATGATAGATGTGCCTGCTGATAAAATCAAAGCAGCTTTATCTACTGGAAAATATAGAATCTCTACTGAAGATGAAAGAGAAAAAGTTCAAACTCAAAATGTTCTTGATGCACAATCAGAAAAAGTTGGATTAACTGGTATCAAAAATATTATTGGTGGACCCGCTGATACTGCATTGGGATTTGCAGCTAAACACGCTCCGGGTTTTGAAATTGCCAATGAGTTTAATGCTCCAGAACAAAAACAACAAATACAAAAAAACTTCAATAGAGCTGAAGAAGAAAATCCAATTTCTGCTGATGTTGGTGCAATCGGAGGAGAAGTAGCCACCGCTGCTGCTGGAGGAGAAGCTGCATCTGCCGCATCTAAAGCTTTGGAATTATCTGGCTTGGCCAAGGTCGGTGTTGAAGGAGCCATCTATTCAACTGTGCCAGTTGTTAAAGGACTAATTAATAAAGATCCTGCCGCTTCTGCCGAGGCATTAGCTACTGGTATCGTGGTAAATTATGGATTGCACGGTTTATTCTCGGGCATTAATGCAGCTCCAGAAGCCATTGAAAAAGGGACTCGAGCTATTAAAGAGGCAGCAGGAGGAATTGGACAAGGTGCAACTCAGGAAGAGGCGGAAAACTTAATTGGAAATAAATTGTTTGGATTATCTCCTGCTAAGATAGCTAAGAATAGAGATATTATTGGTCCAGCTATGAAGGCAGCTAAAATTGTTCCAGAAGATACTCCAGAAATAGCTTTGGATAAATTACAAAACTTACAAGATAATGGCCCTGCTATTGGTAAGACAATTAAGCAATTAGACTCATTTGATGGCAAACGTTCTATCATTGAAGACTCTCTCAATAAGGCTAAGCAAGATATTGAAGGATTAAACTCTGAACTCAAATTGAGAACAGATGCCCAAGCCGCTATCACTGCCAAGGAAAATGAAATTGCAGAATTAAGCAAAACATCTGAAATACCAGAAGTTAAAACAAAAGTGCCTGAACAGACTAAGGCAACGACAAGTAAATGGGAGCCGGAGCCAGAGCCAGTTGAACCAGATCGTAAAGATTTCGCATCAGAAAAATTGTATGATAAAGAAATGAAAGTCTATTGGGACAAAGTGCATGAATGGCAAGCA
>Ga0210398_10000880_pt1 | contig 32677 bp, 26 predicted proteins | sample IncBWC4OmetaG_FD_161047 | JGI IMG/M metagenome (GOLD analysis project Ga0210398, IMG submission 161047) | Forest soil microbial communities from Barre Woods Harvard Forest LTER site, Petersham, Massachusetts, United States - Inc-BW-C-4-O | ecosystem: Environmental > Terrestrial > Soil >... | reverse complement strand
AACCGGCCCTGACAGAGTAAAAGAGCTAAGTCCCGGGGCCATCTCCGTTGGCCGGTTTTGCCCTGATCACCGTTGGCCGGTTTTGAAGTGACCACTGAGGGGCTGTGGGCGCGGCTCGAAGGTTTGGTCCGCGCAGAACAAACTCGATATACAATAGAGGGCCTATGAAGCATGAGACGGAGAGTGATCCCGCGAGCGCCGGCGCGGCTCCCGTGCCGCCCGCGGGTGGAACCGCAACAGAGCCGGTGAACGACCTGCCGCAGGATCTGGCGGCAGCGTATCGCAAGTTGCTGGCCGAGAAGCGCGACCTCTACGACCGTTTGCTGCGGAAGCAGGCAGAGCTCGAGAACGTCAAAAAGCGGACCGAACGCGAGAAAGAAGAGTTCCTGAAGCACGCCACCGCCGATCTGATCCGGGCGCTGCTGCCGGCAATCGACAGCTTTGAGCGCGCCATGAAGCATCGTGACAAGCGGGTGCCTGAGGACTTCTACAAGGGCGTGGAACTGATTCACCGCGAGTTCGTCGAAGTGCTGCAGCGGGCGGGCCTGGAACCCATCGAAACCCGGAACGCGCTCTTCGATCCGCACCTGCACCAGGCCGTGGAGCGGGTGGAATCAACCACGCATCGGGACCAGGAGATCGTGGAAGAACTGCAGCGCGGCTATAAGCTGAAGAACCGCCTGCTGCGCCCTGCGATTGTGAAGGTGGCGGTGCCACCCCAACCGGAGCCGGAAAATCAGCAGTCCAGGAAGTCTCAGGCTTAGGTGCAAACCTGAATCCCGGTCGTGGCGTGAACCTGCGCCCGAAGCGGGGCGCCTGTCCGATCATCAACTGAAATGACCCAAAAGCGCGACTATTACGAGGTCCTCGGTATTCAACGGGACGCGTCCGAGACGGAGTTGAAGAGCGCCTACCGGAAGCTCGCGATGCAGTACCATCCGGACCGCAATCCCGGCAACCACGAAGAGGCTACGGAGAAGTTCAAGGAGATTACCGAGGCTTATGGCGTGCTCGCGGACGGGGAAAAGCGCGCGGCTTATGACCGCTACGGGCACACGGCAGTGTCCGGCGCGGCGGGCCAGGGCTGGCCGGATTTCTCCTCGACGGTTTTCACCGACTTCGAAGACCTGTTCGGCGAATTCTTCGGCGGCGTCTTCGGCCGCCAGCGGGGGCCGCGATTCCGCGCCCAGCGCGGCGCGGACCTGCGCTACGAGATGGAGATCTCCTTCGAGGAGGCGGCCACCGGCCTTGAAACCAAGATCAAGATCCCGCGTTGGGAGGCGTGTCCGGAGTGTGGCGGCCGGGGCGCGAAAAAAGGCAGCGAACCGGCTGTATGTACCGTGTGCGCCGGACGAGGCCAATTGCGGCATCAGCAGGGGCTGTTCACGGTCAGCCGAACCTGCCCGGAGTGCAAGGGTCTGGGCCAGGTGATTCGCGAGCCTTGCCCGGCATGCCAGGGGCAAGGCCGCAACCGGCAGGAGAAGGTGCTCGGCATCAAGATTCCGGCCGGCGTGGATGACGGCATGCGTCTGCGCGTGGGCGGCGAAGGCGAGAGCGGAGTGTACGGAGGCCCGACCGGCGACCTCTACGTGGTGTTGCGCGTCCATGAACATTCGTACTTCGAGCGCGAGGGCAGCGATCTCTATTGCTCCATCCCCGTCTCGATCGCCCAAGCGGCCTTGGGCGCGGAGATCAAAATCCCCACGTTAAAGGGGCAGGAACGGCTGCGCATTCCTGAAGGCACGCAATCCGGATCCGTGTTTCGCATGCGCGGCCTGGGCATGCCCCGCGTGGAAGAGGGCGGCCGCGGCGATCTCTACGTGAAGGTGCAGGTGGCGGTGCCCACGAACTTGTCGCGCGAGCAGCGGCGGCTGCTCGAGTCGTTGGGCGCGGCGGTCCGGGTGGAAAACAAACCCCTGGTGAGGCAAAAGCAGGATCGCGTGAAGGGCGGGTTTGCCCGCTAGATCGTCCTTCAGGGCGCGCGGCCTTCAGGGCGCGCCACCGGGAATGGCTCCCCGCCGGCCCGGCGTCGCTCCTACCGCCAGGCCGCGCCACGCGGGCGTCGAAGCCATCGGAATCCTACCGTTATACCAATCGTGTTAAACCCGTGATTCGGCTCCTGGATTCCTGCGTTGGACATGTGCAGGTAACGGCACTCGATCACAATGGCGTGCTGCGGGCCGAAGAAATGCTCGATGCCGAAACCGCCTTGCGGCGTGAACTGCAAATTCCCGGCGATTTCGTAAGCCTTGTTGTTGATCGTGGTGTCGTTCACGCCGGCGCCGAAATCCATGATGGGCAACGTGTTTCGATGAGCGCGGCCTTCCAGCCGGAACAACAGCGAATAACCGATCAGGCGTCCTCCCGGATGGGTTGCGCCGCCGAGCGCGCCCTCGCTCAGCCACTCGATGCGCATCACCGGCGAGCGCTGGAAGTCGCCGAGAATCACGTGAAGCTGCGGCTGCAGGTAAACCAGATTGATGTGCGACCCGTTGGGCGGAATCGGATTCTGATATTGATCTGCCGCCTGCACCCCGTAGCTGATACGCCCCTCGTTCGCCCAGTACGGCGCCGCCACGGTTTGCGGGGACGCCGGCGGGCCGGGTTGCGCCGCCTGCGCCGCGCCTGAGGCTTGAGCTTCGGAGCTTGCGTCGCCCGCCGGAGTCTGCGGCAGCCGCCATGCGCCCAGGTTGCAGCCCGAGGCGGCGAACAGGATCAGCAAGGCAAGCATCCGGTGTAAGCACATGTGTGTTGCGCCTTCGAGGGAAATGGACCTCCCAGACCGGGTCATTCGAGTTGGTCCTTATACCCCGGTCACAGGGAAATTGTCCAGCGAATTCCGGTCGCGGTCGTGCCCTCATCGCACAGCGCCCGGCGCCGTTCGTCCGGACACACATTTGACAGTCTCGTGACACTTCGTTGACAACGCGCGCGGATCGCGCCGCTAAGCTGGCTTGGCAAGTCGATTCAAATACCGGCCGCTGACGCCTATACTTGGGAATGATGGTTGTAATGGCGGCGATTCTCGCGCTTAATGCTTCCGGAGTGCGTGCGCCGGCGTCCTCGGCGCCCACCTCTACGGAGAAAGCTGGATGACGAAGCGGCGGATACTGATCCTCGAGCAGCAGAGCTTTCGCGGGGGCGCGCAACGCGTACTCGAAGTCGTACTCGACGGGCTCCGTGACCGGATCGATCCTATCGTGGCGCTGCCGGAATCCGGTCCCTTCGAGCAGGACTTGCGGAGACGAGGGATCGAGACCCTAACGTTCCCGCTCGGCCGCTACCGTTCCGGGCGTAAGTCGCTTGCGAATATTCTCTCCTTTGCGCCGCGCAGCCTTTACTCCACCGTGCGGATTGCCCGGACCATCGTGCGGCGGCAGGTCGAGCTCGTCTACATCAACGGCCCGCGGTGGGTGCTGGCGGGCGCGCTGGCCGCTCGCATCACCGGCCGGCCTTCGCTGTTTTGTCTGCACAACACCCTGAGCCGCAGGCTCGACGTCGCTCTGGCGGCGCGCGCCTCGGGCCTGGTTTCGAGAATTGTGGCCTGCTCGGGCGCAGCCGCCGTTCCGCTGTTGCGCGAGAATCCGGCGCTCAGGCCGAGGACCGACGTTCTCTATCCGCCGTCGCCGGAGCTGCCCGCGGAATTCCTTCGCGATCGGGAGCGCGCAGGCCGGTTCGTAATCGGGATGGTAGGCCGGATCACCGAAGCCAAGGGTCACCACGTCCTCCTGGAGGCGCTTGCCAAGCTCGGCCCGTCATCCGGAATGCGGCTCCTGATCGTCGGTGCACCCGGGCCCGGAAGCGAGCAGGACGCTCAGTATCTGCGCTCGCTCCACGCCTCGGCAACGCAAGCCGGCTTGAACGGGCTGATCGACTGGGTGGGTTATCAGGCGGACCCGGATCCTTACTACGCGTCCATCGACGCGCTGGCGGCGCCTTCCACCATCGACGAAGGTATGCCCGTGGTCGTGCTCGAAGCCTTCCGGCGCGGTATTCCGGTGATCGCGTCGCGAAGCGGCGGGATTCCCGAACTCGTTGAGAATGGGGCAAACGGGATGCTGGTTGCCCCCGGTGATCCTGCCGCGCTCGCCGAGGCCCTCAGCACCCTGCGCGACAGCCCCGCTCTCGGCAAGCGGCTGGGCGCCGCCGCGCGCGCAAGCCTGGACGCACGATTCTCGCCGGCGTTCTATTGTTCAACCCTAGACCAAATCATCTGCGGGCTGTGCTCGCCCGACGCCGCCCCGGAATCGGCTCCCGCCCTGGAAAAGATCGGAAGCTAAGCAAGCCTGTCGCCAAAACTCTTACGCCCCTCCCGGGGCTGCGGGAATCCTGAATCTAACGCGCTCCCACGGCTCACGCCGTGGGCTAAAATCTTTCGGCCCTCCGGGCCTGCGGTAATCCTGAACTGGCACACCCTAGCGTGGGATTTGGACCAAGATGCGGGGAATCCGAGAGGCCCGGAGGGCCGTCAGATTTTAGCCCATGGCGTGAGCCGTGGGACCAGGGCGCGAAAAATCCCGGGGAGCCCCGGAGGGGCGAAAGGCCGCCGCCCAATCCCGCGGTCCTTCGGGATTTCCGACCGCACGTGATCCCACCCCTTGCTGCCGCCCAAACTCTTACGCCCCTTCCGGGGCTGCGGGAATCCTGAATCTAACGCGCTCCCACGGCTCACGCCTTGGGCTAAAATCTTTCGGCCCTCCGGGCCTGCGGGGATGTTGACTGTGCGCGATCCGAGGCGTGACCCGCGGGAACTCGGGCCCGAAAATTCCGGGTTGCGCCAAGGTGCAAGTAGTAGCCCGGGCCCATGCCGTGCATGGGTTTCGCAAGGTCGGCTTTGCCGCCATGGGCGGCGATCGTCAAGGCACCAAGGCATATCGGCTGGGCACCCTGCGGGAATGTCTCGAATACCTTCAATGCCCCTTTGATCCACGAAATGGGCCCTGTTGCCCGGGTCATCTGCCGCCATTGCTTCAGGCCACGCGCTAATGCCCACCCCAATTGGATATGCACCCCAAAAGCGGCGCCTGCCCGCTACGCTTGCTCGCCCTTGCATGGCCATAGACGACCCGTGAGGGGATTTGCCGCCGCACGTCGCTTATGTCAGGTGGGCGGACACGGACACGAGAAATTGCCGGCTGCTCCACCAAACAAGAGTTCAAGGAGAAAACCACATGAGGCGAAATAAAGGCTATCGATGGACTGCAAAGACCGCGGCGGCAACGCTCGGCCTGGCTGTCGCAATTTCTATCATCGTCGCGCCTGCCTCGGCTGAGGAGACCAGGGCGGAACAGGCGGCGGCAGCCTCACCCGATCAGGCGGGAGTGCCTCGATTGGTCAATTTCAGCGGCATTCTGAGAGACGCCTCCGGCAAAGTTACCAGCGGAAATGTCACTTTGGTGCTTTCGCTTTACGAGGAACAGGAAGGCGGCTCGCCGCTCTGGTCTGAGACTCAGGCCGTCACGGCCGATGATCAGGGTCACTACACCGTGCTGCTGGGCGAGACGCAACCCGAAGGCTTACCCCAGGACCTGTTCACGTCTACTCGAGCTCGCTGGCTGGGGGTGGCGCCGCAGTTGCCCGCAGTGGGCGAGTTGCCTCGCGCCTTGCTGGTTGGCATGCCTTACGCCTTGAAGGCGTCTGATGCCGATACGCTCGGCGGCAAGCCAGCTTCGGCCTACGTTACCATGGACGCGTTGAGCGCAGCCCCCGCCTATGGTATGCCTGCCGGTACCGTGAAGGGCGGCGTAAACCGCCCGAACCTGACGGCACTGATCGAGCCTCCGGCCACGCCGCTGACGGCGCAACCACAGGATGGGACGCCAGTAGGCGGCACTGGCACTGCGAACTACCTGCCGCTGTGGACCGATGCTTCCACCTTGGGCAATTCGGCGCTCTTTCAGAACGGCACAAACGTGGGCATTGGCACAGCCACTCCAGCCAACACCCTGGATGTGAACGGCGGCGGTACCGTGCGGGGCGAGCTGTTATTGCCGCCCATCAACACCGCGACCCTCGACTACGCTTGGAACTCGAACCCTCTGGACCTGCAGGCCTCCACCTTCGACCTCAACGGATTCCCCGAAGTTCAGGATTTCCGCTGGCAAGCCGAACCCTCGGGCAACGGCGGGTTTGAGCCTTCGGGAACCTTGAACTTGCTGTTCGGCGCATACGGCAACACCCCGATGGAGACCGGCCTTTCAATCAGCGGCACTGGCGTAATCACGTTTGCCCTAGGACAAACATTTCCCACAGTTATTGGCAACGAGACGGTAACCGGAAGCCTGACCGCAGCCGCCGACTCGGCCAACACTTTTTCGCTGCCCCAAACCTCCGGCCCCAGTTCAGGTGTGCTGGACGTGGCCGGCTCCTCCTTCCTCCACGATGCCGGCGGCACGTCCAATACCTTTGTGGGATCGTCGGCTGGAGGGGCATTCTCGAACACCGGGTCTTCCAATTCGGCGCTTGGCTATCAAGCTCTATATAGCAACTCCGCCGGTGGCTACAACACGGCCATCGGCAGTGGCGCTCTTCAACGGAACACGGGTGGCAGCTTCAACACCGCGCTCGGAGAGGGGTCCCTCGATTACAACGGGACCGGAAGCAACAACACGGCAGTGGGAGTGTCTGCGGGAGCGAACAGTCTAGGGAGTAGCGACACCTTCATAGGCGCCTCGGCGATAGCGGGTGCGAGTAACCTCAACAACGCCACGGCCATCGGCGCGAGCGCCGTCGTAGCGGAGAGCAACGCACTCGTGCTGGGAGGAATCGGCTCGAACGCTGTCAACGTGGGTATCGGAACGAGTACACCCGTCTATCCGCTCACTCTCGCTGCGGACGATAACGGCTCCAGTCGCGGTGGACCTCACCAGTTTATGATTCAGGGTGTGTCAAATCCGAGCAAGCAGTTGCTCATAGGGTATCTCGCAGACGGCGGCGGCGATGCGGGCTACGGCATGATTCAGGCCACCGACTCGGGCGTGGAAAACACTACTCTGGCGCTCAATCCCAACGGAGGCTTTGTGGGCATCAACAACAGGAGTCCGCAACATCCTTTGCAAATGGGCGATGGGGCCTACGAAGATGGAGGAACATGGACGAATTCTTCCGACCGCAACCTGAAAGAGAACTTCGCCCCCGTGGACGGCTCGAGCGTGCTCGCTAAGCTGAAAGCGATGCCGATGCAGACCTGGAATTATAGAGCGGACCCCGCCGCGGTGCGTCATCTCGGCCCTATGGCCCAGGACTTCTACGCGGCCTTCGGGCTCGGCCACGACGACAAGCACATCAGCACGGTGGATGAGGGCGGCGTTGCGCTGGCGGCTATCCAGGCGCTCTATCAGATGAACCTGGAGAAGGATGCGCAGATTAAAGATCTCACCGCCGCGGTCCAGGAACTTAAGGCTGACGTGGTTGCCGCCCGCGAGTCACTGCAGCGGGTGAAGGGGCAACTGGCGGAGCGCCACGTCGAGGCAAGCAACCACCAGGCCGGCGAGCAATGGAAGCCCTAGAAAGCCGCGGGTGCCGGCGGCATCGGTTTTTATGCCGTTGCACCGCGCCGAGCTGTGTGCCCACAGATTAATTTACCGCGTGGGACGAACCTACTCCTATCGACCCACCCAGAAAGGTTACGAAGTGATGAGTACCGCTCTGAAGTTTCGCCAGACTGATCTGGCTCTAATGGCAGCCTAAAAAGCTTGCTAAGAAAACAGGAAATTACGACCTTGCTGTGCGGACCACCGGTTTTGTGGTCCGCGTCTTTTCGCTAACCATCCTCGCGGCGTCGTATTCTCCTGCGCCATGGTCGACCTTCAACGAGTATTCCGGGCGTGAGCGCGGATGAGCAAAAACGCCGCTGCAGTTTGATCGTCGACCGCGTGACGATGCCCTCTGACTTGCTCGGGCAAAGTTGATCGGTCGCACATCCAACGAAAAAGCCGCAGACCGCAACCGCGGCGGTCTGCGCTGCCTCGCTCTGCGATTATGAAAAGGCGGCAATTCCGCGTGAGAAAACTGGGACAGTGTAGCCCCCGAGCTAGCCCCGCTGTTATTCTCTCCAAAACCCGAAAAAAAGAATCTAAAATTTTGCAAAACGAAGCCACTAAGCGCAATAGAATCAACAAATCGACCCGAAAAATAGGTCAAAACGAAGCCAAACGAAGCGAAACTCGTTGGGCGCAAGTCCTTTGGAATCAGTAGGCGGTCTTGACGGTGGCTTTGATTTACCGATTCGAAGCCACGCTCGTCCTGCAAGGCCGAGCGGCAGCATTTTTCGGTCGATTTCGACCCGGCTCGAACGATAATACAATGGACTCGTCCGCGGCGCGTGTCGCGGGCGGGCCAAGTCAGCCACAGAGGCCTGGAAGCCCGGGCTGATCGTGCCGGTCACGAGCGCGGTGGCTCAGAGGCCGGCGCGAAACTCAGAAAAGGAGCAGGGAATGAGCGGAGTACGAGTACTGGTGGGAACGCGGAAGGGCGCGTTCATCCTGACGTCGGACGGCAAGCGTGAACGGTGGGAGGTGGGCGGCCCGCACTTTATGGGGTGGGAGTTGTACCACCTGAAGGGCTCCCCGGCTGACCCGAGCCGGCTGTACGCTTCGCAATCGAGCGGCTGGTTCGGGCAGATCATCCAGCGGTCGAGCGATGGCGGCAAGACGTGGGAAGCGCCCGGAGGCGGGATGGAGAAGTCGCCCCAGGGGTGGCCGATGGGCGAGAGCAACAAGTTCGTCTACGACACAACCCCCGAAACGGGCAAGCCGCTGACCACGCACCAGTGGTACGACGGCACGCAGCATCCGTGGGAGTTCAAGCGTGTGTGGCATCTGGAGCCCTCGCCCACCGATCCGGACACGGTCTATGCCGGAGTTGAAGACGCGGCCCTGTTCCGCTCGACTGACGGCGGACATTCGTGGCAGGAGCTCTCCGGACTGCGCGGCCATGGCACCGGTCCCAAGTGGCAGCCCGGCGCCGGCGGCCTGTGCCTGCACACGATCATTCTGGACCGGAACGATCCCGGCCGCATCTACACGGCCATCTCAGCCGCGGGCGCTTTTCGCAGCGATGACGGCGGCGCTACGTGGAAGCCGATCAATCGCGGGCTGAGGTCGCAATACATTCCCGACCAGGACGCCGAAGTCGGCCACTGCGTCCACCACATCGCCATGAACTCGTCGCGGCCCGGGCTGCTGTTCATGCAAAAGCACTGGGACGTGATGCGCAGCGACGACGCGGGTGACAACTGGCGCGAGGTCAGCGGGAACCTGCCCACCGATTTCGGATTCTGTATCGACGTTCACGCGCATGAGCCCGAAACCATCTACGTGGTCCCCATCAAGAGCGATTCCGAACACTTCGTTCACGAGGGCAAGTTGCGCGTCTATCGCAGCCGGACGGGCGGAAACGAGTGGGAGGAACTCACCAGGGGCCTGCCGCAGAGCAACTGTTACGTCAACGTTCTGCGCGACGCCATGGCCGTGGATTCGCTCGACGAATGCGGCGTGTATTTCGGCACCACCGGCGGCCAGGTCTACGCGTCCGCCGATGCCGGAGACAGCTGGGCGCCCATCGTGCGCGATTTGCCCCCCGTGCTGTCCGTCGAGGTGCAGACACTGGCATGATCCGAGTCGAGCTCCCCTACCATTTGCGCAAGCTGGCCCAGGTTGATGGTGAGGTACAACTCGAGATCGAGGGTCCAGTGACGCAACGGTCCCTGCTCGACGCGCTCGAGGCGCGCTACCCGGTGCTGCGCGGGACGATCCGCGATCATCTCACCCGCGAGCGCCGGGCGTTTCTGCGATTCTTCGCCTGCGAGCAGGATCTGTCCCACGAATCGCCGGACGCCCCGCTGCCCGAGGTTGTGGCGTCCGGCGCGCAGCCTTTTCTGATCATTGGAGCCATCGCCGGCGGTTAACCTTCCCCGGAAGAGTGCATCCCACATAAAATACAGTTTTGCCCGTTGACGGTGGCGGGCAGAGCTGTGGACCCATGCATGTCCGAAGATCGTATTGATCGCCCGGCCCCGCGCCGCGACCTTTGGAGATCGCGTCTCCGCGCCCCGAGGGCCCGGCGGACAGCGCCTTGGTGCCGGTCGCAAGCGAAGGCCGCGCTCCGGGTGGCTATGGTGCTCGGCTCGCTATGCCTGTGGTGCGGGCCGCGCGCTCGCGCGCAGCAGGCGGACATCCCCGCCGAGTTCCAAAACCCGTTCAATACGGTCACGGTATTCGCGGATTCGCAGCACGAGGCAAAGAACATCCTCACGCTCACGGGCCACGTGGAGATCCACTCGCGCGAGGCCGTGCTCTTCGCGGACGAGGCCGTCTACGACCAGTCCGCCGGCGACGTGGACGCCACCGGCCACGTCTCGTTCGGCGACCCCAAGGCGTATCTCGAAGCCGGACACGCGATTTACAACGTCAAGAGCGAGGTCGGGATATTTACAACCGTGCACGGTTACCTGCATCCCGCGCCGCGGGCGCACGCCACGATCCCGATGTCGGGCGCCTTCTTCATTCGCGCGCGCGAAGTGGATCGCGTGGGCGAAGACACCTACACGGTGATCGACGGCCGGGTGAGTTCCTGCGAGAACGAGCGCATGGGCTGGTGGCTCGCAGTGCAGAACGCGCGGATCACCGTGGGCGATAAAGCCGTCAGCCATGGCGACGTCTTCCACTTCCTCGGCGTGCCCATGTTCTACGCGCCGGTGCTCGTACACTCGACGGCGCAGGAACCGCGCCAGACCGGGTTTCTGCTGCCCAACATCGGCAACTCCTCGCAGAAGGGCAGGATCATCGGCGACGCCTTTTACTGGGCCATCAACCCGAGCGCCGATCTCACCCTCGGCGTGGAGGATTACAGTTCGCGGGGCCTGGCCACCATCGGACGCTTCCGCGCCACCCCGAGCGCAACCAGCGAGTTCGCGGTGAATTATCTTCAGGTCGACGATCACGGCACGGGGCCCCTCCGTGCCGAGCGCGCTCCCGGAGAGAGCATCCGAGCCATCGGCGACGACCAGGACCTCGGCTTCGGTTTCCGCGGCGTGATCGACGTGGACTACATCAACTCGCTCGCCTTCCGCCTCACCTGGAGCAACAATTTCAACGAGGCCGTGAGCTCGGAAGCCCGGCAGACCGGGTTCGCCAGCCGGAACTTTGACGGCTACAGCGTCAACATCTACGCCCATCGCTACGAGGATTTCCTTTCGAGCGAGGAGGTCCCGAACAACGCCGTCATCATCCGCGAGACGCCCAGCCTTGACTTCGCCGGGGTGGATCACGAGCTTGGGCAGTCGCCGTTCTACCTGGATTTCGACGCCTCCGCGGTCGGCATAGGCCGTGAAGAGCCCGGCTTCAGCACACCCACGCTCACCGAGCGCCTCGACTTCCACCCCGAGATCACCCTGCGCGCGCCGGAGTTCTGGGGATTTCACTTCACACCCACGGTGGGCGTGGAGGCGACGCGATACGGCACGAGTTACTTCGGGCCGCACGACCCTCTCACGCGGCTGCTCGGCGAAGCGTCCTTCGACCTGCGCCCTCCGAGCTTCGAGCGAATCTTCGACCGGCGCATCCGTCATTACCGCCTGAAGAACGTGATTGAACCCGACATCCGCTATAACCTGGTACGCGCCGCGGATCCTGAGCAGATCACGGATATCGTGCGCTTCGACGAGACCGACGTGCTGGCGGAGACGAATGAAATCGAATACTCGCTCAAGACCACTCTTTACGGACGGTCGGACGCGACCTACGCACCAACCGACGGCGCCACGCCCGCCCAGACAGACGGCTCCCAGGCGCGCGAGCTGATGTCGCTCAGCGTGACCCAGAAGTACTACTTTGATCCTTCGTTTGGAGGCGTGCTCCAGCCCGGAACGAACAACGTCTTCGCGCCCACCCTGGACCTGACGGGCTTCGCCTTCGCCCAGGGCCGGCGTCTCTCCCCGCTGGTTACGATTCTCAAGGTGGCGCCGTTTTCCAACTTCGACACCGAACTGCGCGCGGACATCAGCCCGAGTGGCGGAGGCGTGCTGAACGTCGGTGTCACGTCCTCGGTGCATCGCGGAGATTTTATCTTCGAAGCCACGGATTTCTTTGTGGATCGCGAGCAGGGTCTCAGCCTGCTGATGCCCGTCGTGCCGATCCTCCCAACCTCGACCTCCTCCAACCTGGTAAACGCCCGGTTGATTTACGGCCACGCGGAAAGCAGAGGGCTGAGCGGGGCGATCGGCATGAATTACAATATTACGGCCGGCCTGGCGAATGCCCTGGTGGGCCAACTGACGTACAATTTCAGTTGCTTTGGAGTGGATGTCGGCTACAACCGGTTCAACCTCGGTCCACTGCGGAATGAGAACCAGTTTCGGATCGCGATCTCGCTTTCAAATGTGGGATCGTTTGGCAGCCTGAAGGAGCGCGACCGGCTGTTTCAAACCACCGGCTTCTGACGGGCGGAGGTCTTCATGCCCTTCCCGATTCATCGTCCTCGCCGCTTGCGGCGCACCGAGGCGCTGCGAAGCCTCGTGCGCGAGACGCGCCTGAGCGCGCGATCGCTCGTCTATCCCCTCTTCGTCTGCCCGGGCTCCGGCGTCAAGGACGAAATCCGTTCCATGCCCGGCAATTACCGATGGTCGATTGACCTGCTGGCAGAGGAGTGCCGCGACGTGGCCGGTTTGGGTGTTCCGGCGGTCATCTTGTTCGGAATCCCCGAGGACAAAGACGAAGTGGGCACCGGGGCTTATGCCGCCGACGGCATTGTGCAGCGTGCCGTGCGGGCCGTGAAGCAGTCGGTCCCGGATCTGCTGGTCATCTGCGATGTTTGCCTCGACGAATACACCAGCCACGGGCATTGCGGCCTGATTCGCGACGGAGAGGTGGACAACGACAGCACACTCGAACTGCTGGCGCGCACGGCGGTCACCCAGGTGCAAGCCGGAGCGGACATGGTGGCGCCCTCTGACATGATGGATGGCCGCGTGGCCCGCATCCGCTCCGAACTCGACGCCGCCGGCTTCGCCGCCACGCCCATCATGGCCTATTCCGCCAAATACGCTTCCGGCTTTTACGGACCCTTCCGCGAGGCCGCGGACTCGGCGCCCAAGTTCGGCGACCGCAAGTCGTACCAGATGGACCCGGCCAACCAGCGCGAGGCCATGCGCGAGATCGCGCTCGATATCGAGGAAGGCGCTGACATCATCATGGTGAAGCCCGCGCTCGCTTATCTCGACGTCATCGCCCGCGCCCGCCAGGAGTTTGACGTGCCCATCGCCGCCTACCAGGTAAGCGGCGAGTTCTCGATGATCGAGGCTGCCGCGCGCAACGGCTGGATCGACCGCGAGCGTATCATCATGGAAACCCTGCTCTCGATCCACAGGGCAGGCGCGGACATCATCCTGACTTACTTCGCCAAAGACGTGGCAAGAATGTCGAACGGCTGATGGTTGTCCGGTTCAGTTTGTCAGTTGGTCAGTTCGTCACTGGTCAGTTTTCCCAGAGAGAGAGAACCGGTTGGTGCCGGTCGCTGGCAATGGTCACTCAACTGACAAACTGACGACGGTCGCCGACAACCGCCCATGAAGACCGTAACGATCTTCGGCAGCTCGCTTCCATCGGAGCAGACCCCCGTTTATCAAGAGGCGATGGCCCTCGGCCGCGCGCTCGCGGAGCAGGGTTTCGCGATCTGCAACGGCGGTTATGGCGGACTGATGGAGGCGTCAGCGCGCGGGGCCCGTGAGGCCGGCGGGCACACCATCGGCGTCACCTGCAGCATCTGGCCTCGCCCCGCCAATGCCTGGATCGTGGAGGTGGTCCACACCGCTTCCTTCCCCGAGCGGATCATGACCTTGATCGAGCGCGGCGACGCCTATGTGGTGCTGCCCGGGGGCACCGGCACGCTGGCCGAGCTGGCGCTCGCCTGGGAGTTGATGAACAAGTCGGCGCTGGCCGCCACGGTGGGAGGCAAGAAGCCTCTGCTGCTGATCGGCTCCTACTGGCAGCCTGTGATCGATTGCCTCGACCAGGAGCCCCGGCTCGCCAGTCCCACACCGGACCGGCATCTGGCGGCTATGGACCTGATCACGGTCGTACCGGACGTGGCCGGCGCCGCTCCGGCCCTCGCCGCGCGCCTGCACTCCTGACCCATCCGAATCCCATTCAGTTCACCGTAACGGTCACCTTGGCCGTGGTACGCCCATACTGGTTCGTTGAGTAAAGGGTATAGGTCATGGTCGCCGTCGGCGTGAAAGTGACGCTCGTGCCGCGGACGGGTCCGATGACCGGCGAGACGATGTTGTAGATCGCGTCCGAGACCGTCCAACTCAGGGTCACGGGCGTTCCGGGACTGACGGTGTCGGGGTTGGCCGTGAAACTCGAGATGACGGGATTGGGGCCGGTCGGGACGTTGCCCGGGGTATAGATCGTGCCGAGCTGGACCACTTCGAAATCGGACGCCGTCAGGCTCTTCAACAGACCGAGATCGTTGTTGTTCCAACGATTGTCGGGCGTGCCGCTGATGTACATGGCGCTGCCGTTGTCCGCCAGGATCAGGCCGTACTGCTGCAAGGCCGTCAGGATCACCTGGTCGTCCGGCGGAAAGCCGGAAATGTTGAAGGTCGACTTAAGCCGCAGACGCGTGCCCATGGGCGGCGCATCGGTATCGGTGTTCGACGACGCCCAGTGAGAAGCCGGGGCTACGAAGGCCTCACGCGTGGTCGGCACTGTGAAGCGCAACGCGTGATGGATGGCGCCGGCGGCCACTTCATCATATCGAGCAAGACCTACGAAGATCGGCAGGCCGGCCGCATCGGCGGAGGTCCAGGTATAAGGGCGCTCCTCGTCGATCGTCATGTCCCAGATGGCGGTGGAGTTCCCGGCCCAGGTTCCGTTCTGCAGCCTATAGGCGTTGTAGAGCTCGAAGAGCCAGCATCCGGTCTGCTCGAGCACCAGGACGTGACGGTCGCCGTTGCCGGGGTTTGGGAATCCTTCAATTTGGGCATTGCTGGGAATTGGCATGGGCCCCGGGTCACTCTCGCTCGCGTAGGTGCCAAGCTTGACGTTGACGAGAGGCTGAGTGTCGGCTTCGATCTGGTATGGGATGCCGATCGACTGTCCGTCGTAAAGACCCGCGCCGAAATCCGGATGCACCGGCGAAGCGGCGCCGATGAAGTTGATGATGTTGGCCGAGTTCGGGTCCACAGGCATGCTGAAGATATTCGTGTTCCAGAGGTTGTCGCTCGGGAAAGGAATGAATCCGTTCAGGCTCGCTTCGGGGCCCAGGCTCAAGCCGTCGCAGGTTCCGGCTTGAGCGCCGGCCGGCAGCGCAGACAGACCGATGATCGCAGCGGCCGCGAGTATCGTGAGAGGTCGTTTCATCATTCCTCCTTATGGGCCCCTTTTCATGTCGCCGTATGGTTATAGTCGAGTTATTACGATACTGTCAATAGAAGAAGCCCACAAAGAACAAAGACCCCAACACAGAGTTCCCGGAGGATTCACAGAGGCCACGGAGAGGACGAAAGGCATGGCGCTTGGGCCTTCAGTTTGTTCTCTGTGCCCTCCGTGAGTCCTCAGCGACGTCTGTGTTGAGGTCTTCCCATTTACCCCCACAGGTCGCGCAAGGCGCGCGTAGCCGCGTGATAGCCGCACATCCCATGCACGCCGCCGCCGGGCGGTGTCGAGGCCGAACAGATATAGAGTCCCCGGGACGAGGTCGAGTAGAGCCTCCAAGTCGGCCGGAAGAAAAGCTGGCGCAGGTCCTGAACGCCGCCGTTGATGTCGCCGCCGACCAGATTGGCGTTACGGCGCTCGAGCCCGGCGGGATCAAGCACGCTGCGCGCGAGGATTCGCTCGCGAAAGCCGGGCGCGAAGCGTTCGATCTGGCTCTCGATGCGCTCACTCATGTCGAAATTCGAGCCATGAGGGACGTGGCAATAAGCCCAGGCTGTGTGCTTCCCGGCGGGCGCCCGAGTGGAGTCGAAGAGGCTCGGTTGAGCGACCAGCACGAAGGGGCGCTCGGTGTGACGGCCCTGCCAGGCGGCGCGCTCGGACTCCGCGATCTCATCGAGCGTGCCGCCCACGTGCACGGTGGCGGCGCGCGCGCATGCGGCGGCCTTCCAGGGGATGGGTCCTTCGAGCGCCCAGTCGAGCTTGAATACACCCATCCCATAGCGGTAGCGGCGAAGCTGCCGCTGATAACCCGCCGCCAGACGAACGCCCGCAATCGCCAGAAGCTGGCGAGGCGTCACGTCGCACAGAATGACCCGCGCGGGCGGCAATTCGCCGAGCGAATCGACCGGCGCTCCCGTTGTGATTTCTCCGCCGAGAGAGCGAAGGTAGGAGGCGAGCGCGTCCGCGATCCGCTGCGAGCCGCCGCGCGGAAACGGCCAGCCAACCACGTGGGCGAGGATGTTCAGAACCAGGCCGAAGGCAGCCGTAGCCGGCTGTTCGAGCGGCAACTGGGAATGTGCCGCCATGCCCGCGAAGGCGGCGCGAGCCCGCTCTCCGTGAAAAAGCGACCGCGCGAGCCCGCTTGCCGGACGGATTGCGCGCAGGCCGAATCCGGCTAGCAACAGAGGATGGCGCGGAATTCGCGGCGGCCCGAGCAGCGCCGGTGCGAGATCATCCCACTTCGCGACGAACGGCCTCATAAGCCTCAGGTAGGCGTCGCGATCGCCGCCCAGGCCCGCGGCGGTGGACTCGAGCGAAGGTTCCACCAGCACAGCCGATCCGTCATCGAGGGGGTGAGCCGCAGCGGCCGGCGGTTGCACCCATTCCAGGCCGTGTTCCTTGAGCGGCAGGGTGCGGAAGAACGGCGATCCGACCCCGAGAGGATGGATGGCGGAACAGATATCGTGGCTGAAGCCGGGCAAAGTGAGCTCGGCGGAGCGCAAGCCACCGCCGATGGTGTCCTCAGCCTCGCGCACCAGCACCGAGCGTCCGGCGCGCGCCAGAGTAATCGCGGCAGCCAAGCCGTTCGGTCCCGAGCCGATCACGATCGCGTCATAGGAAGTAGCCATGTCATCGAGGCTCCCCGTCCCCATTCTAGGGGTAATGTCGCAGTTTGCCATCCCAGCCTTCGCACGCAAATCAGAACACGAACCTCGGCTACGATCGCAGCAGAATCGGCGTGCCGCGCCGACGTACCCGCAACCTCCGGCAGCGATCCTCCGGTCCTGTGTCGCGAGCGCCAGGGTCGCGAACCGCAAAGTCGGGTCGTCGGCTATAATCAAATCGAGGCAGGGGCAGGCGTGCGGTCAACGGCGCGCGTGCATGGCACACTCCAATTTACAGACCGGCGAAACGAACGGCGTGCTGCTGAGGGGAAAGGATCTCAGCAAGACATTCCAATCGGCCGCGGAAGTCGTAACGGTACTCGACCATCTCGACTTCGAGATTCGCCGGGGCGAGTTCATCGCTCTGGTTGGAGAGTCGGGGGCAGGCAAAACCACGCTGCTCTACCTGCTGGCGGCGCTGGACACTCCGTCGAGCGGAGAGGTATACTTTGATCTTAGAAGGGTAGGCGGATTCAGTGCCAGTGAGAGCGCGGACTACCGGAGCCGGCAGCTTGGATTCCTGTGGCAGATGCATTACCTGCTGCCGGAGTTCACGGCGCTTGAGAACATCATCCTGCCGCAGCTCATTGCCGGGCGGGAGTTCGGAGCGGCGCGAAGCCGGGCGCAGGATCTGCTGGACGAAGTCGGATTGGAACGCGCAGCGGAAAGGCGCGCGGGCGAACTCTCCGGCGGTGAACAGCAGCGCGTAGCTTTGGCGCGCGCTCTGGCAAATCGGCCTGCAGTCTTGCTGGCCGACGAGCCCACCGGAAGCCTCGATCACCAGACGGCATCCCGGGTGATCGATTTGCTGGAACGCCTGCACCGGAATCACGGTCTGACATCGGTGCTGGCCACGCACAACCTGGAACTGGCCGCGCGCGCTGACCGTATCCTTCGGTTGAGCGCGGGGCGACTGACGGAAGAGGCGGTTTCTCGAACAGCTTCGGCGCCACGGAACGGCTGAAGCGGGAACGGGCCAAAGCGTCGCGGGTTGGGGCATTTCGGGGCTGAGGGGTATGTTCGAACGATACACCGAGAAGGCGCGTCGCGTAATTTTCTTCGCCCGTTACGAAGCCAGTCAGTTTGGCAGTCCTTACATCGAAACCGAGCATCTTTTGCTGGGCCTGCTGCGGGAAGACAAGGCTCTGGCCAACCGCTTTCTGCGCTCCCACGCTTCCATTGAGTCCGTCCGCAAACAGATTGAAGGACACTCCACCGTGCGGGAGAAGGTGTCGACTTCGGTCGATCTGCCGCTCAGCCAGGAGTGCAAGCGCGTTCTGACCTACGCGGCCGAGGAAGCCGAGCGCCTTTCGCACAAGCACATCGGGACGGAGCATCTGCTGCTCGGCCTGCTGCGCGAGGAGAAGTCGTTTGCCGCCGAGATCCTGCACGAACGGGGTCTGCGCCTGTCCACTCTTCGCGAGGAACTGGGCCGCTCGCCTGACAAGCCTTCCAGCCGCAACAAGGAGACGTCGCTGCTGGCCGAGTTCAGCCGCGACCTGACGCAGGCGGCGCTCGAGGGCCAACTCGACCCGCTGGTAGGCCGCGAAAACGAAGTGGAGCGCGTGGTGCAGATTCTCTGCCGGCGCACCAAGAACAACCCGGTGCTGATTGGCGAGCCGGGCGTCGGCAAGACGGCCATCGTTGAGGGCCTGGCGCAACGCATCGCCGACGGCAACGTGCCCTCGTTCCTGGCGGACAAGCGCGTGATGGCGCTTGACCTTTCTCTCATCGTGGCCGGCACCAAGTACCGCGGCCAGTTCGAAGAGCGGCTCAAGACGATCATGAAGGAACTGATGGAGTCGCAGAACGCCATCATCTTCATCGACGAGCTGCACACGCTGGTGGGAGCGGGCTCGGCCGAAGGATCACTCGACGCCGCCAACATCCTGAAGCCTGCGCTTTCCCGTGGGGAAATCCAGTGCATCGGGGCTACGACTCCGTCCGAGTATCGCAAGTCGATCGAGAAAGACCGCTCCCTCGAGCGCCGCTTTCAGGCCGTCAAGGTGCCGCCGCCCAACGAGGAAGAGGCTATCAAGATCCTCTTTGGCATCAAGGAACGCTACGAGAAGTTTCATGCCGTCAGCTACACCGACGAATGCCTGACGACCGCCGTCCAGCACTCCAACCGCTACATCCCGGACCGCTTCCTCCCCGATAAAGCCGTAGACCTGATCGACGAGGCAGGCGCGCGCGTCAAGCTGCGCCAGAGTTCGCTGCCCGAAGAGATGATCGACGTCCAGAAACGCATCAAGTTCGTGCTGCACCGCATGGAAAACGCCATCGCCAGCCACGAATTCGAAAAGGCGCGGTTCTACTCCGAGGAGGAGCGCAAGGAGCGCGAGCACCTGCGGGCGCTGCGGGAGAGATACCACATCGACGAGACGGCCATGGGATCGGTGACCCGCGACGACATCGAGGAAGTGGTGGCGCGCTGGACGGGCGTGCCCGTCACCGCGATCAAGGAAGAGGAAATGTCGAAGCTCCTCCGGATCGAGGAGGAACTGCACCACCGCGTGGTCAGCCAGGAGCGCGCGATCTCGGCGTTGGCCCGCGCCATCCGCCGCTCGCGCGCCGGCTTGAAGGCGCCCGGCAGGCCCGTCGGCAGTTTCATGTTCCTCGGCCCCACGGGAGTGGGCAAGACCGAAGTGGCGCGGACGCTGGCGGCTTTCCTGTTCGGCAGCGAGCGCGCCCTGATCCGCTTCGACATGTCGGAATTCATGGAGAAGCACGCGGTTTCGAAGCTCATCGGATCGCCTCCGGGATACGTGGGCTATGAGGAGGGCGGGCAACTCACGGAGCGGGTGCGGCGTTCGCCTTATTGCGTGGTGCTGCTCGACGAGATCGAAAAAGCACACCCGGACTTGTTCAACATCCTGCTGCAAGTGTTTGAGGACGGCCAGCTCACCGACGGCCTCGGCAACACCGTGGACTTCAAGAACACCATCATCATCATGACCTCCAATATCGGCGCGCGCTACATCGAGCGCCGGGCTAATCTAGGGTTCAAATCCGCGGCGGATTCGGCCAATGACAAAAAGATCGAAGACCTGGTGATGGGCGAGGTCCGGCATCTGTTCAACCCGGAGTTCTTGAACCGCCTCGACGAAGTGATCGTCTTCAACGCCCTGACGGATGCCGATCTCCTGCAGATCGTGGAACTGCTGGTGGGCCAGTTGAACCAGCACCTGGCGCAGAAAAGCATCTCGCTGACGCTCGCGCCCGACGCGGGCCGCTGGCTGGTGGACAAGACCTGCACGGACCGGTCCTATGGCGCCCGGCCGCTGCGGCGCGCGCTCCAGAAGCACGTGGAGGATCCGCTTTCGGAGGCGCTTATTCAGGGCGAGATCCATCCGCCGGCGGTTCTGGAAGTGATTGTCGAGAACGAAGGGCTGTCGTATCGCTCGGTCAGCGACAAGCTGGAAACGGCCTCGCCGTTGTCGGCACTTTGAAGCCGCTCTCATTCGATCGGGTATAGGCAATCCACGTAGACTACACCGAAGTTCTCCTGAAACCACCCCCTATTTCAAGATCGACGCGTACGCCTGCCGCGCATCGTGCGACGCCTGCCGGAAGCGCCGGCCCTCCCCTGCCAGATACCATACCGAAAGAGCCAGCGCGGCGCCGAGCATGGTTTTGCCGGCAAGTTGATTGGGCGGCATCACGAGCATCAGGCAGATGAAGACAGTCCAGGCCAGGGCCGCGAGATTCACAGCGCCGCTGTAGCGCCCCAGATGCCACGGACCGCGCTCCTGCCACAAGCCCGCGCGGCGCGCCCGCCAGCCCAGGTACACCGGAACAATGTACGAGAGATAGAGTCCGACGGTGCTGATCGAGGTCACCACCGGGTAAGCACCGCTGTAGACCGCAGCCAGAAAGGCGGCGATCACGGAGAGCCAGATCGCCGGAGCCGGCGTGAGGCGCCGGGGGCTGACGCGCTTCCACAAACGTGCGAGAGGCATGCCTCCGTCGCGCGCGAAGGCGTACACGGTGCGCGAATTCGAGGTGACGGTCGCCAGCCCGCAAAACCACATCGCCATAACGGCGAGCATCGAGGCGAAGGCGCCGGCGGAGTGACCGAGCGCCTGCTCGAGAATGGCGATCACCGCCGGGACTTTATTTCCCGCCGCATCGGTAGCGCCGAGCGCGGCCGGAATGCTGCGGATCGAGAGCGTGAGCGCGGCCAGCAGGACATAACCCGCCACTGCCGAGATCACGATGGCGTTGATCATGCCCCAGGGAACCCGCCGCCGCGGGTCCATGGTTTCTTCGGAAACGTGGCACGAGCCGTCGTAGCCGGTGAAGGTCCACTGGGCCTGTAGCAAACCGAGCAGAAAGGCCCAGCCGTAGAAGTGCGCACCGTTGCTGTTGACCGCCCGGAAGAAGAACGAGAGCGGCTGCTTCGGAGCAAACAGGATCAGGGCGCCTGCGATGGCGGCTACGCCGAGGATGTGCACCGCTACACTGGCGTCATTGAGCCGGGCGACCAGGCGAATGCCGTACTGGTTGATCAGCGCGTGCGACGCGAGCACGGCGCCGTAAACGGCGAGCAGAACCCCGGGCTTCGAAGGCAGCCCCGCGAGCGGCATTAGGAACTGCGCGCAACCGTAGTCGATACCGGCGATCGTCGCGATGAGGCCCAGGATATTGAACCAGGCAGTGAACCATCCCCAGCCCGGTCCTCCCAGGATTGTAGCCCAGTGATACATGCCGCCCGACGTCGGGAAGGCCGAAGCAATCTCGCCCATGCTGGCGGCGACGGCGAGCGAGAAAAAAGCCACGAGCGGCCAGCCGAGCGACATCTCGCGCGGCCCGCCCATCCCGAGGCCATAGTCGTAGAGCGTGACGGCGCCCGTGAGGATGGAGATGATGGAAAACGAAATGGCGAAGTTCGAAAACCCGCCCATGGTGCGGAACAGTTCCTGAGCGTATCCCAACCGACGTAGGTCGTGCTCGTCGGTTCGGAGTTGATCAGCGGGTTGGCTAGTTCGGAGTTGTTGAGTTCGGAGTTCTTGAGTTCGGAGTTCGGAGTTCGGAGTTGAGGAGTAGCTCATTATTTCTGAGCCCCCCGGAGATAACCTGTAAAACCTCCGACAAGCGCGACGACCTCATCGGCCATCGCATTCAGTCCTTTGAACTGATCCGTACTGATATAGCCGACATCGAAAGCGACGTACAGTAAGGATTGAACCTCGACAGCCGAGCCTCTGGCCACATCGAGGAAGTGCGCGAAGTCGCGGCTTGTTCTCCTCGCGAATCCCTCCGCAATATTGCTCATCGAGGATGCCGCAGCCCTGCAAATCTGATCCCTCAAGCCGTAATCTCTCTGAAACTTGCCTGCCACCGAGATTCGATAGATCTCGCGCACAAGTTCTCGCGCCTTTTGCCAAGCCTGAATCTCCTCGAATCGTCTGATCGTCGCCACGATACTCCGATCAAGACCATTGTCTCTTCAGCCTCGAACCGGGCAACTTCGAACCCCGAACTGACTAACTCCGAACTCCCTAACTCCGAACTCTAAAACGCGGCCCGATACAGCATTTCCATATCTTCGCTCGTGGTCGGGCGCGGATTGCACAATCGGCAGCCGTCCGCCATGGCGAGCGGGACCATCACGGGGATCATTTCCTCGCGGACTCCGGCGTCGCGCAGGCGCGCCGGAATCCCGATCTCCACGTTGAGCTTCTCGATGGCTTCGATGGCTGAGGCCGCGGCAGCGTCCGCGCTCATGCCGCGGGTATCGACGCCGAGCGCGGCGGCCACATCCGCGAGACGCCCGGCGGCGGCCGGCAGATTGAAGCGCATCACGTGCGGCAGCAGGATCGCGTTGGTGAGACCGTGATGCATTCCGGCCACGGTGGAGAGCGGATGGGCCAGCGAGTGCACGGTGCCGAGTCCCTTTTGGAACGCGACCGCGCCCATGATCGCCGCCGCCATCATGCCCGTGCGCGCCTCCGCATTCCTGCCGTCGCGGACAGCCGTGGGCAGAGCTTTGCCCACGATTTCCACGCCCTTGATCCCGATGGCGTCGCACATGGGATGAAAGCCGAGGGAGAGATACGCCTCGAGGTTATGGGTCATGGCGTCCATGCCGGTCGCGGCCGTCAGACGCGGCGGAAGATCGAAGGTCAACTCGGGATCGGCGACCGCCACCGACGGAATCAGGTGCGGGCTGAAGATCACGGTCTTGCGCCCCGTAGCCTTCAGCGTGATCACTGTGCTGCGTCCGACCTCGCTGCCCGTGCCCGCCGTGGTCGGAATGGCCACCATGACGGGCATGTCGGCGTTGATCCTGGCGCCGCCGTCGCGAAGATCGTCGTACTCCTCGAGCGGCAACTCGTGGGTCGCCTTCAAGCGGATCGCCTTGGCTGCGTCCAGTGCGCTCCCGCCTCCGAGCGCGATCACGCCGTCGCATTGCTCCGCGCGATAGACTTCGACGCCCGGATAGACGCTCGCTTCGGTCGGGTTACCCTCCACGCGGTCGAACAGAGCATACCCGACGCTTCCCTTCCCGAGCACATCGGTGATCCGCTCGAGCAGACCGCACCGCGCCACGCCGGGATCTGTGACCACGAGCGGCCGGCGCGCACCGAGCGCCTGCACGATGGAGGGCAACTGCGCGATGGCTCCGCAGCCGAACACGATCCGATTCGGGAAAGACCAGTTTGAGATCATCGGTGACCCTCGCGTTCGAGCGCCGAAGCGCATCCGGCCGCGCCATCGCTGCCTCAGGGATGCCGCACCACTCCGAGGTCGGCGAAACCGTTGATGATGAACTGCACGGCCAGCGCGGTCAGCAGCAGGCCCATCAAGCGCGTCATGATGCGGATCCCGGTCTCGCCGAGGTAGACGCTCACGCGGTCCGCGGCCGCCAGCACCAAGAAGGAAATGAGCGCGCTCAAGCCGATGGCCGCGAAGACGGCCGCGTAGTGCCACCAGTGCCGCGAATCGCCCACCAGGATCATCACGGTGGAGATCGCTCCGGGACCTGCCAGCATGGGCATGCCGAGCGGGATTACACCGATAGCCTCGCGAGTGGCGCCCTCCGCCTGCTCTTCCGGCGATTGCTTGGTGCCCGAGGGCCGCGCCTGAAGCATTTCGAGGCCGATCATGATCAGGATGATGCCGCCGGCGATCTTAAAGGCCGGCAGCGTGATTCCGAATACCTTGAAGATCAGCCCGCCGGCCGCCGCGAACGCCGCAAGCACGATGAGGCACGTCAGGGCGGCGCTGGCCGCGGTCCGGCGGCGCCGGGCCGGAGTGTCGCCCGGCGTCATGGCAAGAAGCATGGGGATGGCGGCAAAAGGATCGACGAGGAAGAAGATGGAGCTCAGCGCCACCAGGCAAAACTTGACGATGGTTGCGAGCGATTCGTTCATGGCGGCCCTTCACCGGGGCCGCGTTACGGCGCGGCCGGCGAGCACTTCAGATGATCTCGAAGTAGCGCTCCAGCTCCCAGCTCGTGACGGCCCGCTGCTGCTGCCGGACCTCCCAATCCCGCGTGCGCGCGAAGTGGTCCACGAACTCTTCGCCGAGGAGCGGCCCGGCGACGGCGCTCGCGCGGAGCAAGCGCGCGGCCTCGTCAAGCGAGCGCGGAAGCGCGGGAGCGTCGGCCTGGTAGGCGTTGCCGCGCACGGGTTCCGGCGGTTCCAGCCGATGCTCGATGCCGTACAGGCCGCTCGCCACGCTGGCGGCGATCGCCAGATGCGGATTGATGTCCGCGCCGGCCAGCCGATACTCCACGCGGACCGACTTCGGCGTGGGACCGAGCACGGCACGCAGCGCGACGGTGCGATTGTCGATGCCCCAGGTGGCGTTCGTCGGCGCCCACACGCCGGGAACCAGGCGCTTGTAGGAATTCACCGTGGGGCAAGAGAAGGCCGCGAACTCGGGCATCAACCGCAACTGTCCGGCGAGATAGTGCCGCATGACCGTCGAAATGCCGTCCGGGCAGCGCGGATCATGAAACAGGTTCCGCGCGCGCTCCGGATCCCACAGGCTCTGGTGCAGGTGCCCGCTCGCGCCCGGCAGATCCTGATTCCACTTGGCCATGAACGTCGCGGTCAAGCCCTGCCGCGCCGCGACCTGCTTCACGCCGCTCTTGAAGAGCGCCGCCTTGTCGGCCGCGGCCAGAGCGCCGTCGTGCCGCAGCGCGGCTTCGTAAACGCCCGGACCCGTCTCCGTGTGGAACCCCTCGACTTCCACGCCGAAGTCGCGCATCGAGTCGAGAATGGCGTGCGCGAGCGCGGAATGGACGCCGGTGCGCTGCACGCTGTAGCCGAACATTCCGGGCGAGAGCGGCACGAGATCGCGGTAATGCCTGGCGCGAATCGAATGCGAGTCTTCACGGAAGAGGAAGAACTCGAACTCGGTCGCGACCTCGGGCTCGAAGCCCATCTCCCGCGCCTTCCCCACCACGCGACGCAGTACCTCGCGCGGCGAGAAGCTGAGCGGGCGGCCCTGCTGGTCGAAATAGTCCACCAGGAAGAACGCCGTGCCCGGCTCCCACGGGATCGGACGAAAGGTGGCGGGATCGATGCGGGCGAGCGCGTCGGGATAGCCGGTGTGCCAGCCGGTGGCGGTCACGTTGTCGTAGAGCACGTCGGACGAGTCCCAGCCGAAGATCACGTCGCAGAAGCCGAGCCCGTGCTCGACGGCGGAATCGAATTTCTCGCGGCTGATGTACTTGCCGCGCACGATGCCGTCGATGTCGACGCCGCCGACTTTGATCCGGGTGATGTGGTGCTCCGCGAGGAGGGATTCGACGGTGGTTTGGCTCATGCCCTCACCATTCTAGTGCAACCTCCGGTGTTTGCAAGGCGCCGCGCCATGCGTCCGCCGGCTGTGAGCCCGCCTGCTTTTGGTGGCTTCGTTCTCTGAAATCTGGCTTTGTTCGGCGGAAAATGGGCTTTTGAGGGCTGAAAACGGGCTTTAATTGGCTTAAATTTGGCTTTGCTATTCTCGTCCAAAACCCCGCACTTCCCAGGACAACTCTTTATTATTCTGTTCGTTACGCAATCGGGTTCGATTCGAGCGAATCTTTGCGGCTTTTCCCCAAAACGGGGCTTAAGTCCAATCGCCCGATCAAGTCGAGATTTGGGTTCGAACAACAGTCATAGAATCTCTTTTTTCATCAGAATCTCTTTTTTCACCGATTCTTTTTTCGATTTCGGCCCCCGCAGGCGCCGATGTCCCCACCAGCGTTTTTGGCACTTGCCCCGAGGCCCCGCAACTGGGGAGGTGCCGAAAAGCTGTTAAACGCGACTCAACGCTTTCCCGCAGCGTCCTCAAGTCTCGGCGGCCGTCGGCGCCGAATTCCTTGCGAAGCCAGTAATCGCACTTCCGATTGCACAGCGAGAATTCGAACAGAAACTCAGACAGCCGCGATTCGATCTCAGCGTCCTTCCCGGCAAAACCCCCGAGCCCGCTTCGCGCCGCCGGCAGTTTACCCCACCACGCCCAGGCCGCGCGGTTCAATAAAAATTCGAGCTTGGGCTCCTCGTGCCACCAGGAAGCGCGGTCGCGACCCTCGGAGCCACCCTCAGAGTAACCCTCAGAGCGACCCTCAGAGCGACGGCCCGAGCGACGCCCGGTGCGACGAACGGGCGGCTCGACAAACCAGAACAGCGCAACGAGGTCGCGCCAGATCCGCAGAAAGTCCCGGGCCTCTTCGGGGCGCAAGATCCGGCCCGGGGTGAGATCCGAAATCTCAACGCCCAGACGATTGAGCGCCGACCGGCGGCGCCCTTCCCGCGTGCGAGGCCCGGTCGAGAGTCGAGCATTGGCACGATTGGCCGCGAGCTGCCGGGGACTAGGTGAATGGGCTCTGAAGAATGACACTGTAATCTCCGTGCCGCCGGAATTGGGCTCCGGCGCACCGCATGAAGGATAGAGTAGCCCAAATACACCGATTGTCAAGGGAAATGTTGAGCGCACTCGGCTCATGTTGTAGGCTAGTTTACTTTTTTGGCAGCGCGCCGTAACCCCCGGAGATAGCCTACCTTACCCTGGGGGACGGGCGACCTTTTGCGTGTGATCGCTCGACCAGAAATCGGGTCGCGCAGGATGAAGTGAGGAGCATAGACCCGGCTGGCAGGCGCAGATCGAAGATCTGCGCCTGCCAGCACAGCCCCGAAGGGGCGGTCCATCCAAGCCCAGGCCAACGGCTTGGGTTTGGGTTCCCGCCGGGATGCTCTCAAAGCCCTGAAGGGGCGCGACAAGACCGTAGTCAAGGCCATAGGCCCTGGACCGCCCTTTCAGGGCTCTTGGCCTGCGTCTCGACCTTTGCCCCAGGCCGTTGGCCTGGGCTTTGGTGGATCGGCCCTTCAGGCCTGCCTCGAAACGCTCCCGCGGGGGCGACATTCGGGTGCGCTTCTTCCCCCTGCGAAGCTCCGTTGGGCACACCTATTTCCGGAAGTATCGACTTTACGCAACCTAATGAAAACACGGCACTTACAATTTCAGGTGCTAAGTCCTTTGGAACGTGCGAGGATGCTTCCGACCGATACATGTACTATCTTTCTAAGGCTTTGCATGTGTCGGAGGAGGTTTGTCCTATGGCCTGTTTGAGCGCCTATTTCGACAAGGGGGGTGATGTCGATGCCCCTGTGATTATCGTGGCCGGATTTGTAGCGGAACCTGATTGTTGGGACCAAGCCGGAAAAGAATGGAAACAGGCCACAGGTTTGGAAGATTTCCATATGAGCGATTTGCGGCCCGAAGAAAAGGATTTGGCTCTCAAAAACTTAGCAGGGATTGCCAAACGATACCATCTCACACCTATAGCCGCTGGCACTTATACGCGGGCTTTCGCAACTGCCAATCTCGGCTCTAGTAAGCCTTTCATTGGGGATGCTTATCGACTATGTTGCCTGCAATGTGTAATCGCAACTTCCGAATGGGCCAAAGATGTGGGCGAACCGTGCGTTGATTTGGTGTTCGATTTGGACGGCAAGCTGTACAACAAAGTTACAGAAGAATATGATGAGGCCGCGAAACGGCCCAATTCGCTCAACCTGACGAGGATTAGTAGCTTTTCACGAGCCAACCGTCAGAGGGCCAAAGGTATTCAATTGGCGGACGCCTTAGCACACTCGCTCTTTAGTTTTCACAGGCGTCGGATATTGGAAGACCCCGATCTTGATATGGGGCCTAGCCTGCGAGCCATAGCCGAAGGTGCCCCAGAAGGCTGGCTATTCACAAAACCGGCTGAGGTCGAACATTGGGCCGAAGTGTTGGACAAAGCGTTTCAGGTCGCCCCTAGCTTAGAAAACTAAGCTACAACTTGTTGATTCTAAAGCGACAATAGTTCTTGACAAGGGCCTTGCGCTAGGTATAAGATTAGGGCATGAAGAATGGACAGAGATTCCACAGCCTCACGAAGTCCGAAATGGTGCAAGAGATTCCAGCGGCTTGCTCGGATGAACTGGCAGCGGTTGAGTTCTTCGAGCGCCAGCGGTGGGCCGACAAGCCGACTTGCGTTTGGTGCGGTAGCGATTCTGTCTATAAGATGCTGGACGCTAAGACGGACCAGCGTAGCAAGCGGTATCTCTGGCGATGCCGTGATTGCAAGCGGCAGTACACGGTGCGCATCGGCATGGTGTGGGAAGAATCGCGGCTCCCGTTGCGCCATTGGGCCTACGCTTTCTGGCGGGCGTCTACATCGAAAAAGGGCGTAGCGGCTTTGGAGATCATGCGGCACTGCCAGATTAGCTACAAGTCGTCTCTGTTCTTGATGAACCGCATTCGCTTTGCGATGGCACCGGACGCCAGCGAGCCGAAACTTACCGGCACAGTGGAAGCCGACGAAACCTATGTAGGTGGTAAGGTGGTCGGGAGGGGCGTGTACTACGGGAAGCACCATAAGACTCCGGTGTTTTCAGCAGTAGAGCGTGACGGGCGCAAACGGAGCCGAGTTGTAGCGGACGTGACAAGCAAGACTCTCAAGCAGGCTCTTACGGAAGAGGTAGACCGGCGAGCACGCATCATCACCGATGAACACGTCAGTTACCGAGGCGTCGAGGACATATTTGAGGGCGGCCATGAGACTGTTTGCCACAGCACCAAAGAGTATGTGCGCGGCGACATTCACACGAACACGGCTGAGTCATCCTTCGCACTTGTGAAGCGTGGGATTCACGGCATCTATCACAACGTCAGCAAGGAATACTTGCACCGCTATCTGTGGCAGTTCGACTTCCTGTGGAACAACCGCATGATGAATGATGGTGAGCGCACCTTGACGGCTATCCGTTCGGCAGAGGGCAAACGGTTGATGTACCGTGAACCAATGGCGAGCAAGAACTAGGGGCTAGTTGTGCGGAGTGATAAGATGGGTTTGGTACGGACGGCGGGAATTGCACCCGCACGGGTTCTCTTGGCAAAGAGGGTGGCCCACTGGCTCCCAAAGCCAGCGCGTCTGCTGATTTCGCCACGTCCGTCCAATATGTTGTGTTTCGTTAAGGGCGACGCCCTAATGAGGCACTTCAATCGTCAGAACGCAATCGCCAATGCGAATCGTGATGACGGTCTTGCGGCGAGAATATGCAATGTGGATGGACACGTTGCTATCTCTCCCTTATAGGTAGATACCCCCGGATTGGGTGTTAGTAGCACCTGCCGGGGGCTTCTGCCGAAACAGAAGATACTATAAGCTTACCATGGCCATCAAGAATACCCATTTCCAAGCTATGAGAGACACCATCAGCAAGAAAAAGAAGTCTAGAGTAAAACCCGGCCCTAAGCCTGAAGTCCTTAAGATAGAGGGCGATTGGGAAGAGGCTGTTAGGATTGCAATGCGGAAGAAGAAGCCTAAAGGTGGCTGGCCGAAGTAACAGCGTTTACACGAGTCTCTGGCATGGGGCATCCGATTAAGTAGAGGATATTCCCCATGCCAGCAGACAATATCAATCGACTTTCGATAAGCGAGCTAGTGCATCGTATACAGGCACAGTTGAAGGCATTACCCGATTGGATTGACGGTACTTCTTCGCCTTCTCGTACTTCGCGGCGAAATTCGGTTCTTCGCTCAAAACGTCGTGGACAGCTCCAAGCCTCAAGGAAAGGTCTTCGATAGTGGCGTGCTGAACCTTCAGAATCTCAACTAGGTCAGATAATTCCAATCGGCGGCGCGGCTTTTTTGTTGCCCTTCTTTCGGCAGGCATTACGGGACTCCTTTGTGGGGCGCTACAGTTTTTAGGGTTTTCCCGGTCGGAATCGCATAGAGAGCGTGCGACCTCCCCTACAGTCTCACCTCCCCGCTGTTTGAGCAGCGGCTTCGCAAAACCGTAGGCGCAAGGTTTCCGACCGGGAAAATGGATTATATCCCAATCGTCATCGTCTGCCGTAAGACATTTCATATGAATCACTTACATATAACTCCAACTAATTCAACGAGTTGCGTAAAGTGCATACTTCCGCCTATTTCCGAAACGGCAGAGCTGCGGACCGCCGGCTGGCGCATAGCGCAGCTATGCGACCCTATGCGAGCGCGGCAGAAAGCTGAATCGCAGATCTTCCGTCTGCGCCTGCCAGCCGATTTCTTGCCGAGTGAAACCTTCCGTCCGCCCACCGTAAATTGCATTCAGCCCGCTGATTCCGTCCCGCCAAGCCCGCCTCGTAGATCAGGCTGCCCACCCGGTTTTACGACGGTGCCACTGGCTAGTGAGCTACTTTGAATCCGACGGCTTCTGCCCACAAAAAACAGAGAGCCCAATCTTGAGGATTAGCCTGAGCATAGCCGCCACCAGCGCGGATACGATGGCCACTGCTAGCCCGAATGCGGCCGCAATGAATCCGGCTATGGCACCGATTAGCAACCTGGCGTTGTTCTTGAGGGCCGCAACTTCCTTAGCGTACTTCTTGCTGCGAGCGCATAAAGCAAGATAAATTTCACGGTGAAATTGCAGCCTTCACCGAACGAACTGGCCTGTACTCCTGGGGTTCCTGGGATTCCTTGTTCCCGGGAATAAGATATAGACAATGTTCAGCATCAACCGACCACACCCAGCTTCCAGTTATGATACTTTGGGCTGCCTCAATCACGGCCATCTCTTTTTTGACGTGGCCTGATTCCGAGCATGACGGAGGTACTCGTTAACGAGATTCAGAGTAATTCGAGGGCTTGCCATCGTCTATGTCGCTCTTTCTCCCGCCTTCTCTTCTGCTTCCAGCAAGGCAACGAGATCGGAGACCTCGAACAGCCGGTCGGTCACGTCAGCAGTCATCGCCAAGATCATTCGCAGCGTCCGATGAATCCGAACGAAATCATACGCGAAATAATTGAGAGCTACACCGCCGCGTGGTTCGGTTCGGCTTGCGGATAGCGCAGCTATGCGGGCACGGCAGAAAGCTGAATCGCAAATATTTGATCTGCGCCTGCCAGCCGATTCAAAAAACGCCGGTTATGTTCAGCTTCGCGCCGATCTCAGCTTGACAGAACGCGCGAGGTGTCGCAAGCACCGTCCGAATCACTTAAACTCAGGCTCGAAAGCCTCGATCACACTCCGAACTGCTTCCAAGAGCGCGTGCAACCCTGGAATGACAGGTTCAGGTTCTCGCGTCCCGAAGTGCTGAAACGCTATCTGTCGGGTCAGTTGAGCATTCATTTGCACGGCTCTCTCAAGTTCCCCGAGAACGTCAGCGGGGGCTTCTGCCTTTTTGTGCGCTATATAGGCGAGCATGTCATCGTACCTAAAGTGAAGCTTGAAGGCAGGCACCACCAAGACGAGTTCCCGGTGCTTGTCGAATCTGTCCATATCGTGGACGATGGTCAGCGGAGAATTGAGCGGATCGGGTCCGTAGCATGGTTGATAGAGCTTGACGAGTGCGCGGGCGCTGGTCGAAGAGATTCCATTTGTTTTTTTCTCATATCTGGCCAGTTCGCCTTTGTCGGGCGTCTCAACCATGACCGGAAACTCAATCCTCTTGCCGTCGCTTTCCCTGTAGGATTCGCTCGACAAGAGCCACGCTAAATGGTCGAGCGAAGAGCGCATTTGGTGAACGATCTCGCCAGCCAAGATGCTAAACCGGAGCGGAACCTCGACAGACGAATGATCATCGACCGCCTTTTGAAAAGACTCGTTATCCAGGTTTTTCAAGATGGGGTAGAGCTTCTCTCCGAGCAACTTCACGATCTCGGAGTTAAGATTTCCGATGTTCTCATCGGCCCGGTTTAACTTCGCCCAGATACCGTCCAGCGGGTGTGCCATCTGAAGAGCTTAGTACATTTTGTCAGCCAAGCATATTGTTGCCCGAATTCACGGCAATGCGCCCCCGAATTTGCGATGTAGGGCAGCCCCCGCGCCTGCCCGGGCCCCTGTTTGTGAAAATGGCCGGCTGACGCATAGCGCAGCTATGCGACCCTATGCGAGCACGGCCGAAAGCTGAATCGCAGATCTTCGACCTGTGGCCGCCAGCCTCTGGATTGCGCCCAAAAGTTGTGAGAGGTTCGCCAGCCACGGCGGGCTTTTCAGTTTTCGGCTTCAGCCAACTTGAGGACCATGCCGACATCATCTCTGCTTGCGCGTCGATTGGCCTCTGCTAGCAGGCTGCTGAAAAATGACGTTTAGCAAGCAAATTCTCTTTCCCGAAGGCGCTCCGTTGTGTTTTGAGTCTTCTTTCTCGGTAGTTTCTGTG
>Ga0210398_10000879_pt1 | contig 32701 bp, 18 predicted proteins | sample IncBWC4OmetaG_FD_161047 | JGI IMG/M metagenome (GOLD analysis project Ga0210398, IMG submission 161047) | Forest soil microbial communities from Barre Woods Harvard Forest LTER site, Petersham, Massachusetts, United States - Inc-BW-C-4-O | ecosystem: Environmental > Terrestrial > Soil >... | reverse complement strand
GCGAGGTTGCCATCGTCACTGATGAAGTCGTCGTGGTCGCGGCCGAGGCGGAAGACGGTATCGTCAGGCTCAGGGGCAGCGGGGGCGGGCGCGAGGCGCGAGGTCGCGACGGGACGGGGAAGGGCGAGGGCGGCGATGCGGAGGGCAGCGAGCGAGGCGCGGGCGAGAAGGGGGTCGAGGCGATGGGAAAGAATACCGTGGAGGATCTGGGTGGTCATGAGCACGATGGCGGAGCGGTCCTCGAGGAGGGGAACGGAGACGTTGCGCGGCTCGGGGAGGGCGGGGCGGCGGTTGCGGTAGTGGGAGAAGCAGAGGTGGAGTCCGCCGAGGACTTTGTTTTTGCAGCGGTGGCCGTCGACGGTGAGGGCGCGGCACTGGGGCCGGTCGGCGGGGGGAGCCTGGGCGAGAGCGGGATCAAACTCGCGGGTTGCAATCGGAATGGGTTCAGGGAGCGGTTCGCTTGGCATGGCAGTCTCCAGAGAGTTGAGCGCCGGATCGACCCACCTGTCGCCAGCAGCAGGCGAGAAGGAAGGAGACCCGGCGCGCGTGATCAGCAGAAAAAGGAAAAGGCCGCACGAGGCGGCCTTTTTTCTTTTTTTACTCTATAAGTTCAGAATATCAGGTTGAGAGAATTAGCACGCCAAATATTATTGGGTTGGCTGGCTTGTAAGTGGCGATAAGTCAACGGTTATTACTTTGGATTTTTCCACATACTCTTGACAAATTTGGGGGACGCGCCCCTGGAGCCCGGCAAGCGCGGGGTTGGCGGTCTTTTCGACGAGGGGAGGGAGATCGGCGTGGGGTGGAAAAAGCTCTGTTTCGCGTTGGGCGGAACCGAGCTTTGCCTGTTCCTGGGGTGGGAATGTTTTGGGGTTGGAGGGTGGGGAAATTCGTGCGGGGCACGAAGGTCATGACTGTGAGTGGTTGGTCGGTTGCCGAGTGTTCCGGATTGCCGGTTTTACGGCTGCCGTTGCACCCGATGAGCAAATTGATTGATTCAATCGGACAGGGGCGTCCGTCTGGAGTTCAGGGCTTTGCTACTAAGCGAGCCGTCCGACGCTTGAGAGCCTCGGGATCATCGTCCTCATTCTGGCGACTTCCTGCCCTAATAGCCTTGTCGCAGCCTGCATTAGACTCGGATCGGATTCCAGCATCCTGAGCACTTCGCCTGCCTGGATGAATCCGAGCACTGAATCCTCAACTGCCTTTGCGGTCGCGCTGAACTCGCCATTAAAAACCGCTGGCAGGCCGATGATCCGTCCGGGGCCAAGTGTGTCCATCGGATAGACGTGACCGGAATGGCACCATATGAGGGCGATTCTTCCTGAGCGTACGACATAGGCTGCCGACCCCGGATCGCCATTCCGGAACACGAGCGATCCGTTCTGCACCGGCGTAGAGATGGCTACGGCGTCCAGTTCTGCAAAAAGGTCTCTGGGCATGAGATGAACTCCTGGGTAGACAGAATGCCCGTGGCGTCATTGACGCGATGTGACAAGAATCACACCAAAGAAAGCAGTGAAAGAGGTGCCTGGACTAGACTGACTCTCCAAAGAAACGCAGCACGGCTTTCAGGTGGTCAAGTGCGCCTTGAAACGTTTGGTGCTCGTCGTCGGTCATTATCAACGGACGGCTCCGGCGAACCAGATCGATGTAGTTCTGCCGCGCGATGGTGATCGTATCTCGGGCAAGTTCACGGTTGCCCCGGATATCCCGAATGTCGACGAGAGCCACAATTCGCTCTATATCGGCCAGAAGACCCTTTACGGCACGGCGGTTCCAAGCGTCCATCAGCATAAGCAACCCTGAACGAAACCGGCGGGCTTCTTTCCCGATCACAGCGTTATTGAATAGGGGGATTTGAGTGAACGTAGCCCACCCGAGAGCAAGTGTCAAGCATCCTCTGCGCTCGGTTCGCAGGGTGCCACGATTGCCTCAATCGTTGTCCGGTTCAGTGCTGATGCGTCACTCTCGCATAACCAGCATCACCCGCCAGAGTTCGTTCGATTAACGAGTACCGTTCACAGCCTGCGAGGCGATCACGGAGAGTGGCGTTCTCTCGCAGGGTCTCCAGCGTTAGTTGTTCAAGCTGAAGGACACCCTCTTCAACTTCCAAGAGCATCTTGTGAATAGTTGAGCGATCACACTTCAGCGCGGCCTGTTCCAGTTCAACCAATCGGCGATCGAGCAAAAGCGGGCAGAAGAGGCGCTTCGCCGAAGCGAGAGTTACCTCGCGCGAGCGCAGAGACTGGCGCTGACAGCAAGAGATTTCTGCTCAAATGCTTTCCTCACCCGCGAGAGCTCGACGCTGACAGCGACCACTGGACGATAGCCGACTTCACGTTCCTAATCCGTCCGTCGAAAGAAGAACTTCAGGGTCTTTCAAGCTAAGCACTCAGCATTTATGCTCGTTGAAAAACTAAGAGCTCCTGTAGCAACAGGAAATTCGCACCAGTGCCAGCTCGTCATCTCTTGCTGCGCAGATATACTTTGCGCTTTGCTCCGCAGCGCTCGCAGGTGTCCGATACCTGGCACGAAATCAAAGTCAGGGTTGATAAGCCGGGTTCATCGTCCGCCCGTAAAGGGTATTATGCTGAGCCCTGAGCTCAGAAGCGGATGAGCGAACAGACCGCAGCCGCTTCCCGCGCGAGTGCGGCTGTTCCAGTCAATATCTTCGCCGGCGAGGCGGAGGTACGCCTTCGTTCATGAGCGTTGTGGTCTGGAGGGTGTGGTCGGGACGCTCGCGACGCATATAGCCTCAGCAAGACGGTGGAGCCCGGAGGGGACGAAACAATTCCCGATTGTTGCAAGTTTCGTGGTCTTGTCTGGAGGAGGCTGGGAAAAGGGGCGGTTTCAGACCGAAGCGGTGGTGGCCCACGTGATCTCATTGTTTTAAGGAGAAATAGCCCTGGAGTATGGGATCTCAGGAGCCGGTTGACTTTCGAGTGAGCGGCTGGGACCCGGCTCAGGACGCGAATACGCTACAATCTGGGTTCAAAATGTCATCGGGCACGCACAGCGCTATCCGGCCTACTCCATTTGCCGACCTGGAAAAGAGCAAAGCGGAGATTGAAGCACTGCGCCGGCATCTGGACGACCTGACCCAGGCTCCCGCTTTCAAAGGCAGCCACCGCAGCCAGCAATTCCTCCGGTTTGTTGTCGAGAGAGTTCTCGATGGGGCCGTCGATCAGCTGAAGGAGCGAACCATTGGCATTGAGCTTTTTCACCGCATCCCCGCCTACGATACCGGCGAGGACGCGATCGTTCGGGTGACCGCCAGTGACGTGCGCCGACGCCTTCTGCAGCACTATGGGCGCTACGGCGATGCATCGCAGTTCCGTATTCGCCTCCAGCCGGGCTCCTACATCCCGGAGATCGAACACCTGTCCGCCTCCGCCCCGGCCTGCGGAATCTCGCCGCCCCTGCCCATGGCGGAGTCGACCGCGCAAAAGTTAAGGACGCCGGCGCCCGTGCCACACCAAACTCGCTGGCGTGTGCCGGTGCTTTGGTTTGTGACCGCTGCGGTGCTGATTGTGGCGGTGGGGGCAGTCGTTGCCTGGAAGCCTGCGGAGGCCACGGCATCTCTTTTGCCGTGGAGCGCGGTGTTTCGTGTCGGGCACGGTACCCAACTCATAACCAGCGATCCCAATATTGAGCAGCTCCAGGAACTGACCGGGACCGACATCTCCGTCTCCGACTACGCGAACCAGCATTATGTGTCGGATCCCGAGTCGCTTTCGCCGACGCAGCGGACGTTCTACCTCTTTTATCAGCATGCGGACAATGCGGCATCGGTGGACACGCCCTTGGCTGTCAGCATCGGACGATTGGCTCCGGCGAGTTCGCGGATTCTGGTCCGTTCGGCGCGCAGTCTGCGCATCACGGACCTGGAGACGGACGATAACCTGATCCTGATCGGCAGTCCCCGCTCGAATCCCTGGTTCCAGATCTTCCAGAATCAGCTGGACTTTCAGTTCGTCTTCAGCAAAGAAATGAACCAGGAGATCATCCGCGATGTTCGTCCCCGGCCGGGGGAGCAGATCACGTATATACCGACTGCCCGGGGATTCGCGACGGGTGAATCCTTTGCGATCCTGGCTCTCGTTCACAATCCTAATCAGTCCCGGAAGGTGCTCCTGCTGGCCGGGGCCAATGGAGAGGGCACCGAGGCGGCGGGACATATTGTCTCCGACCGCGAGCATCTGCTCGCCGCCCTGGAGTTCTGCGGTATGTCGCCCCGTACCCGGGCTCAGGATTTCGAACTGCTTCTGCGGCTCCGCACGATGGCCGGATCCCCGAGCACCGTGGAGATGGCGGCGTGCCACCTGCTGCCCGGACCCGGACACTGAACCTCGGGACCAGGGCTACAGACTTTCTTGCAGGTACCTCCTGGCCGTCGGCGCGAGGCTCGACTCGCTGCACGGATCTCCATCTTTCCGAAGACTGCATAGTTTCCGGAGTGTCCGGCACCCGTAGCTACGGTTACAGATGCGCGCGTCATCAATCTTAGCCTTCTCAATGAGATAGGGCGCCGTTAGGCACGGCGCTAACGTTGCCAAAACCGGTTTGCGCCGGGGTAGAGTCATTCCTGGATATTGAGTCAGGCCCCACGAGCCTCTGCAGAAACCCACAGCTGACGCCGTAAAACTTCCGGAGTTACGGCAGGCGCAAAGACTAACGGTTGTTGATAGCGGAGGTCATGATGCATTCCTTCATGCGGCTCGGCCGGATCCTGAAGTGTAGAGATATTGCGTGGCTCGGGGCCGTCCTGCTGCTTCCGGTCCTTCCGTGGGTGGCAGCAGCGCAGCAGATCGGCAGGACCTATTCCGCGGAGGCGCAAACCAACGCCGCGCTGCAGGCCCTCTCTCCTCAAGCCCGGGCGGTGATGACAGCATTGCCAACGCTGGGGGCGATCCCACTGGGCGCGTTCGGCTACCATGCGGGTGAAGTAGCGAACGGCGGCTCCGCGAACCTGGACGATTCCTCCTGGCAGAGGGTGCAGCTACCGTTCACCGCTTCAGCTGACGAAACCTGGCTTCGGCAGTGGGTTCAGGTCCCGCGGAGCCTGAACGGCTACGATCCGACGGGAGCGAAGATCTGGCTGGAAGAACCGGGACGCGGTGATGTGGTGGTTTATCTCAATGGCGAACGGATCGCCGCGGGTCCGGATATGGAGCCGCTGGTTCTGTTCGATTCGGCCAGGCCGGGTGACAAAGTACTGCTCGCGATCCATCTCGCGAAGACGGATGCGGAAAAGCATCTGCACCCCATTCGTCTGAGGCTGGATTTCGCGCCCAACCGCCCCAATCCGGAGGATCTGCACAGCGAACTGCTGGCCGCCGCGCTGCTGATTCCTTCGCTTGCGCCGGGGGACGGCACCGCCAAAGAAGAGCTGGAACAGGCCATTCTCAGCGTCGATCTCAACGCGTTGCACACCGGAGATCAGGCCGCGTTCGATACCTCGTTGCGCCAGTCACAGGCGAAACTTCGTGCGCTCGACGGCATTCTGCGAAAGGCGACTTTTCATTTATCCGGCAATTCGCATATTGACGCAGCCTGGCTATGGCCGTGGACTGAAACTGTGGATGTCGTGCATCGCACCTGGGGCACGGCTGCACAGTTGATGGACGAGTATCCCACTTACACGTTTACGCAATCTGCCACCCAATATAACGTCTGGATGGCGGAAAAGTATCCCTCGCTCAACGACGAGATGAAACGCCGCATCGAGCAGGGCCGCTGGGAAGTGGCGGGGGGCATGTGGGTAGAGCCAGATCTGAACATGCCGGACGGCGAGTCGCTGGTGCGGCAGCTGCTGATTGGCAAGCGGGCATTCGAGAAGCTGTACGGCGTTGATGTACGCATCGGATGGAATCCGGACTCGTTTGGTTATAACTGGCAGCTCCCGCAGATCTATAAGAAATCCGGCGTGGACTATTTTGTGACGCAGAAGATGTCATGGAACGATACCAATCAGCTGCCGCTGAAACTGTTCTGGTGGGAGTCTCCGGATGGCAGCAGGATTCTCACTTACTTTCCCGACGGGTACGGCAATACGGACCTCAACCCGGTGCGGCTGGCCAACGATCTGGTTCACGCGCGAAAGCTGGCGCCCGGACTGGACAATCTGATGGATCTGTATGGTGTCGGGGATCACGGGGGCGGCCCCACGCGCTCCGTTCTCGACCAGGGGCTGCACTGGATGGAGCCGGATAAGGCGGTTCCGCGGATGGAGTTCGGAACGGCGCAGAGCTATTTCGACGCGGTGCAGAGCAGAATTACGGGTCAATCGCCGGCCTGGAACTATCGGACGGCGGCCAGCGGCGACACGGCGTTGCCTGCTCCAGCGGAGGGAAAGATCAGCATTCCGACGTGGGACGACGAGCTGTATCTGGAGTTTCATCGCGGGGTTTTCACAACGCAGGCCAATCACAAGCGCAATATGCGCGAGAGTGAAGAGCTGCTGCTGAATGCCGAGAAGTACGCTTCGCTGAGCTGGCTCGATGGCCAGGCGTACCCGGCGGATGAGCTCAACACAGCCTGGGAGAAGGTGCTGTTCAATCAATTTCACGATCTGGCCGCCGGGTCCGGGATCGGCAGAATCTATACCGATGCGCAGGCGGATTACACGCAGGTGCGCTGGGCCGCCAATGAGGTTTCTTCCAGAGCGACGGGACATCTAAGCGAACTGATCGATACGGAAAAGGCGGCGGAGCCCGGCGATGGAATCCTGCTGATCATGAACCCACTGGCCTGGCAGCGCTCGGGTCTGGTGGAAGCCGATGTGCAGATGCCGAAGGCGAGTCCCGGCGGTGTTTCTGTCACCGATTTGCGCGGCCATTTAGTGCCCTCGGAGGTGCTGCAGCAGACGCCGGAGACCCATACGTATCGTCTGCTGATCCAGGCGAGCCGGGTTCCCTCGCTTGGTTATGAAGTACTGCGCGTGATTCCCGGCAGCGAGAAATTCGCCAGCGATCTACGGGTGAATGGGACGATCCTTGAAAACTCCTCTCTGCGAGTGAAGATCGATCTCGTTACCGGGTGCATCACGAGTCTCTACGAGAAGAAGAGTGGCTTTGAGACGCTGACGCCGGCAAGCTGCGGGAACGAGCTGGTGGCGTTCCGGGATGAGCCAAAGATGTTCGACGCATGGAATATCGATGCGGATTTCGCCGATTCGTTCACGAAGCTCGATCATGCCGATTCGGTGCAGGTGATCGAGAAGGGTCCGCTGCGCGCAGTGGTGCGCGTGACGAGGACCTGGCAGAGCTCGAAATTCGTTCAGGATATTGCGCTCTATAACGACTCCGACGAAGTGGAGGTGACCAACGACATCGACTGGCATGAGACCCACGTTCTGCTGAAGGCCGCGTTCGACCTTACCGCCTCGTCCCCGATGGCAACTTACGAAATTCCTTACGGGACGATCGAACGGCCCACGACGCGCAATACCAGCTGGGAGAAGGCGAAATTTGAAGTGCCGGGGCTTCGCTGGGCTGATCTTGGAAACGCCCAGCATGGGTTCAGCCTGATCAACGAGTCGAAATACGGTTACGATGCAGTGGGCCATGTGCTGCGGCTCTCGCTGCTGCGCTCGCCGGTCTCTCCCGATCCCAATGCCGACCGCGGGCATCATCACTTCAGCTATGCACTGTATCCGCATCCCGGCGACTGGAAGCAGGCGCTGACGGTTCGCAAAGGGTACGACTTCAATTACAAACTGAGGGCATTGCAAGTGGAGGCGCACACCGGAGCATTGCCTCCGGAATACTCCTTCTTTGCGACGGATGCGCCCAACGTGGTGGTGACGGCGGTAAAGAAGTCAGAGGACACCAACGCCCTGATGGTTCGCCTGTATGAATGGGCCGGCCAGTCTGGCGTGGTGCATCTCCGCGTGCCGCGCGGGGCGGCTGCGGCTCAACTGACAAATCTGATGGAAAAGGAAGAAGGGAAGGACCTGGGGGTGGACGGCGCGACCGTGACGGTACCGATCCATCCTTATGAAATTGTCACGGTCCAGTTGGCGTACAGCGGACGGTCGCTGCAGCCGTAGCCAGGCGACAAGAGGAGACCGGACTTGGAGAGGCGGGATTTTTTGCACGGTATGGCGGCCGCCGGAACGATGGTGGGTTTCAGCGCCGGAGCTCGGGCGATACAGGGCCAGGGAAGCGCGCGCGACTACGATTTTGAGGCGCGCATCGGGCGGCGTGTACTGGAGAACTATCTGTCGCGCTCCATCTGCATGGAGGGAATGCTGCACGGGCGAGGCGATCTGGAGGACAACCTCCGCATGCTGCGCGAAACCGGCGCGCGCTATATCGCGCGGAGCATCTGCCTGTGGGGGAAGGAGGCGGCTCTGGCGAACAATCTGGAGCGCGTGAGGCAGGCAATGCCACGCGCACGCGAGATGAGCAAGGAGATCATTCTCGAAGCCTGCATCTTCGAGATCGTGACCACTGAAGTGGAGCAGGTGCCGGTGCCGGACTGGGTCTTCGTTGGTATGGGCCTGCCGGTCGAGAAGCGCAACTTCCGCTATGCCGAGATCATCTATCCGGCGGGGCCGCGACGGGACCAGTGGGGACCCGGCGCCTCGGTTCCGGACGTGAGTCGATCGGAGACAAAGCTGTGGTTTTTCTTTCTGGCGGCCTCCTACATCAACATGGGCGTGGAAGGCATCCACTTCGGCCAGGTGGAGATCATGAACGGCAATGATCCCCATCTGGATCACTGGTCGGAGATTTTCACGTTCGTGCGCAATTATGCAGCGCGGCATGCCCGGCGACGGATGGTTCTGTGCAACGGCCATGTGCCCAGCGGGGGCCTGGAGCGCACGGGCCGTCTGCTGCTCGATTTCCATGCTTTCCCGCTCCGGGTGCGGGAGGTGCCGGAGCATCCGGAAGACGGGGTGCTTCAGGTGGGCTATCTCGACAGTCTCTTCGGCCGCAGTAAGGGCGGTCAGACCTGGAGCGGGTGGTCGTGCCAGCATCTGCCGTATCTGGTGGAACTGGATAACTGGGGCGCCAGCGCCCATCCGGGTATGGCTGGGCAGGGAGGCGACTGGGTGTGGGGTTACGACGAGATTACCTGGTTTGCGCACCAGAGTCGGGCCTATCGTGCACGATGGCTGCGATACGCATGGGACTGGTTGCGCCGCACCGATCCCAATGGGCACCTGGAGATGCCGGGAGGGCGCACGATGCGCTCCCCGCTGGACCATCGGCGGTGGTACGCGGCGAATCGGCCGAGCGCGGCGGTGCCGGAGGGGCTGGGGGACGAAGAAGCGATCCGGGCTATCTGGATGGCGGACGCCTCATAGGTCGACTCGAGACCGTCCCAACTTTCACGCTGCCCGCTCATGAGAGGACAATAACAGTGAGAAAACCAGGAACCATCGGCTGCTTTGGGCAAGGTAAGTTCGTAAGTACGCAGTTCCTTTTATTCCTGGCTGTTGCCATGGTTGCCGGTCAGGCCCTGCCATCCGGCCCGCATTCCAGTGGGGATATCCCCATACGGGTCGCAGCTGATGCGACGGGTCCCGGCAGGCCGCTCGTTCACTTCTGGAGCAAGGTGGTCGGCGCAGGCAGGGCCAAGGAAGGCCTTCGATCGACCTGGCAGGAGGAATTAGCCACCGCCGCAAAGTATGATGGTTTCGAATATGTGCGCTTCCATGGCATCTTTCAAGACGATATGTTTATCTATCGCGAGGATGCGCACGGAGCTCCTGTCTATAACTTCCAGTATGTCGACGACTTATATGACCGCGTGCTGGCAAAAGGCGTACGTCCCTTTGTGGAGCTGAGCTTTTCACCCGGCCCTCTTGCTCCCGTGCACAACACGACCTTCTGGTGGCGTGCCGATGGCAGTCCACCATCGGATTACAACAAATGGGCCGCTTTGGTTCACGCATTTGTCCAGCACTGCGTCGATCGCTATGGAATTGACGAGGTGCGTCGCTGGTATTTCGAGGTCTGGAATGAACCCAATCTCTATGAGTCCTTCTTTCGGGGCGGATCCCAGGAGAAATATTTCGATCTTTATCGGGTGACCGTTGAAACCATCAAGGCCATCGATCCCGAACTGCGCGTCGGAGGTCCGGCGACCAGCAACTTCAACATGGACAACGATGTCCTCGAGAAAGCCGAGGCTTCCGGCAAACCCTTCGATCCCTTTTCTATCCCATGGCGTCCTATCTGGATCACCGACTTTCTGAATTATTGCAACCAGAATCATCTGCCCGTGGATTTCGTCTCCACCCATCCCTATCCTCAGGACTTTGCCATCGATCACCCCGGAGTCCCAGAACGCCAGCACTATCGCCGCAGCATCGACGCTACCCGCGACGATCTGCGAACCCTCCGCGAGATGATCGATCACAGCCCTTATCCAAAAGGGGAGATTCAGCTAACGGAGTGGAACTCGAGTCCTTCTCCCGTCGACCATGCGCATGACTCTCTGGCTGCCGCAGCCTTCGTCGCCAAAACGAACCTTGAAAGCATCGGTCTGGTCGACTCTCTCTCCTACTGGGTCTTTACGGATGTTTTCGAAGAGAACAGGAACATCGATTCGATCTTTCATGGCGGATTCGGTCTGATCAACTATCAGGAGATTGTGAAGCCCGCTTTTCACGCCTATCGCATGATGAACGAACTCGGCGATCAGATTCTCGCCCAGGTCCCGGGCGGGATCGTCACCCGCTTCAGCAAAAGCGGACTTATCTCCGTCATGGCCTATAACTATCCCCCGGAGATGAAAGACTCTCTCCCTGTCAGCAATACGCTTGAGGCAGCCGACGCCATCGATAACAGCGGGAGTGCCCGTTCTTTTAGTCTGGATCTGTCCCATCTTCCTTCAGGGGCCCCGTTCCTGATCGAGACCCTCGACAAGCAGCATGGTGATCCGGTCGCCGACTGGGAGGCCATGGGCAAACCTGAACCCTCCAACCCGAAGCAGGCAGAGTTGCTGCGCGAGGAGGCCTGGAATACACGCAAGGAAATCGTGCGTGCGGATGATCAGGGAAGGCTGCATCTCCGGATCAGCCTGCCTCCCTGGGCTCTGATCTCGATCCGTCAAATGTAACCGCGAAAGCAGCAGTCCTCGGTTCCGCCGGCTTCCCGTGTCGGGATAAGAGAGCCGACCACCTCAGCAGACACACAGGAGGAATGGAAATGGATCCCCATGAAACAGTGTTTCCGCGACGCCGATTCCTCTCCCGAGGAACGGTAGCCGGCATAATGAGCGTGGTCGGCCTGCCTTCGATCGCGAGCGCCGCCGATCTTCCTCAGCCGGGATCCAACGCGCAGAACGTGCGGAACTTCGGGGCGGCCGGTGACGCAGCGACCGATGACACCGGAGCCTTCCAGCGTGCTCTCGACGCCGCTTCGCATGCCGGTGGAGGAACCGTCTACGCACCCCCAGGGAGGTATCTCTTCCGTGGAACCATCAATATGCCCGATGGCGTCACTCTGCGGGGTTCCTACAGCTGTGTACCTTCGCACGTTGGCCTCCGCAATCCGGGAGCGGCCAAGCCCGGCGATGACGGTACGGCTTTGCTGGTTGTTACCGGTAAAGGGAGCGAGGACGGCACACCTTTCCTCACGGTCAACACGAACAGCTCGGTTGCCGGGCTCACTGTCTATTACCCGGAGCAGGTGACCACTTCCGCGCCCCTGCCCTATCCGTGGACGGTGGCGATGCGCGGTAAGAATCCCGCCATCTTCGACGTGGAATTACTCAATCCGTATCAGGGCATTGACGCCAGTAAGAACGAGCGCCATAACATTCGCAACATCACCGGCCAGCCTATCCGGCGCGGAATCTTCGTGGACGCCATCTACGACATCGGCCGCATCGAGAACGTCCATTTCAACCCATGGTGGAGCTCGCACAGCGCGGTCTACGACTGGCAGATGCAGAACGGCGAGGCCTTCATTTTCGGTCGGGCCGATTGGGAGTATGTGCTGAACACCTTCTGCTATGGCTATCACCTTGGCTACAAGTTCGTCGCCACCGATACCGGAGAATGCAATGGCAACCTCCTCGGAATCGGAGCAGACGACTGCTACCGTGCGGTTTTCGTCGAGCAGAGCGCGCAATACGCCTTACTGATCGCCAATGGGGAATTTACTTCCTTCCGGGGTCCCGATCCAACCATGATCGAGGTCGGTCCCGCGCATCATGGTGTGGTCCGTTTCTGCAACAGCGCTTTCTGGGGTCCCTGCAACCAAGTCGCAAGGATCGCGGGAAGCGGAACCGTCGGTTTCAGCGACTGCACTTTCGTGCAGTGGGGGCGCGACGGAGATCGGGCTGCCATTGAAGCAAATTCGGGAGCCGTTCTGATTCGCGGATGCGAGTTCCGCCAGGACAAGCAGCACATCGCTCTGGGCGACGGAGTCCGCAGCGCCATCGTCACTGGCAATCTCTTGCGCGGGACGCCCCGGATCGCCCACACATCGGAAAGCAACGTGCAAGCAGGATTCAACGCCGGTTACTGATCGTGCCCTCCGCTGCTGCCATCGCCGGTTCCCACGAGTCGGCCTGGCCTGCATGAACTTCCACCCGCGCGTGAAACGTCCGTCCCCTCTGACCTTCCGTCAAAGGAGCTCCTCCGTGGCGCTCCTACTGCGGTGCCGGCCTGGAGGCGATCTTCGCTCCGGGGCACGCCAGACTCTGACCTTGCACCTCCCTCTTCGGCCCCAAAATCAGTGAATCCTGCTTAGCGTCTGCCGCTGGGCAGGATCCGCCAGCCTCCGTTCGTGCCATCCGGGCTCCGTCCCGCGGAGGTCGCTGCCCGTCTCCCATCATCCGGCTTCGATGATGCTTCACCCGCCCAGGTGGCTACCGTTACAGTCATCGCATCTGAAACTGCCCTGCCGTTTCAAAGACATACGGCTCTGTTAAGAACGTTTCTAACCTTGCCAAAGCGTCGTCCTGCAGGCGTACGGTGATCGGCAGAATAAAACAGCGGATAAAGCTGTCAGAAAAACTCTCATCGGCAAGGTTGTCCAGGAGGCGAAGATGGCGCAAAGAGGATGGCTCAAGTACGTCAATATAGGTCTGATGTTCGCCGTGCTCTGTGGCGCGAGCGAGTTGTGCCTTGCACAAACGGATCGCGGCAGCATATCGGGGACTGTTACAGATCCATCTGGCGCCGGAGTCGTGGGGGCCAGGGTAACGGTCACCAACTCCGGGATGGGTACGCAGAGCTCCACCGTAACGACGGGCACGGGAGAATATACCGTGCCGCAGTTGGCTGCGGGCACCTATTCCGTCACGGTCGTCGCGTCTGGCTTCACCACTCTGATCCACAATGGAATCACGGTTTCTGTCGGAGAAACGGCGACGGTCGACCTGCAGCTGGCTGTAGGACACGCCACGACCTCCATTACGGTCACGGCGAATGCTCCCCTGCTCCAGACTGACAGCCCGCAGAACAACGTTGAGGTCACTACCCAGGATCTCAACGAGCTGCCGATCAATATCCCCGGTATTGGAGCTGTGCGCGACCCGATGGGTTTTGCTGCGTTGGTGCCGGGAACGATCGCGGGCGGCTGGAACGACATTCACATCAGCGGCTCGCCGGCAACGACGTACCGCGTCTTCATGGACGGCCTGGATGACACCTCGGCGGTCAAGGGCGCCATCTCCGATGAGCAGCAGCCCTCGGTCGAATCGCTTGGCTCAGAATCCGTGATGATCAACGACTATTCCGCTCAGTTTGGTGAGTCCGGAGGCGGGATCTTCAACTACACCTCAAAATCCGGCACCAACAGACTGCACGGGACGGCTTACAGCTATCTCTATAATGAAGATCTCGACGCCGGACAGCCCTTCAACTACACTTCCAGCGGCCAGAAGTATAACCCCGTGCAGCGGGAGCTTGAGTTTGGCGGCTCTTTAGGCGGGCCGGTGGTGATTCCGCACCTCTACAACGGTCACAACAAGACCTTCTTCTTCTTCGCGTATGAGGAATACCACAACACGCAAACTCTCAACAACGGAACCATCACGGTTCCCACGACGGCTTATCGCAATGGCGATCTGAGCTCTAACTTGCTGGGCCCCATTCTGGATTCTACCGGAGCGCCGGTCCTGGATTGCCTGGGCCGGCCCATGATCAATGGCGCGATTTACAATCCGGCGACGACCAGAATGGCGACCTGCACCGACGGTTCCACCAAAGTGGTGCGCGATCCTTTCCCGAACAACTTTATCGGTGCGCCCAGCACGTGGGATCCGGTGGCGCAGAAGGTCCTTACCTACATGCCAGCTCCGGCAGGAGCTACCGCCGGTGCGCTGACCAATAACTACCCCAATCTGCAACCGAACAACAAATACCAGTACCTGACGAGCATCAAGATCGATCACTCGATTGGCGAGAGGTGGCACTTCTCGGGCTATTACATTGCCGAATATTCAGACAAGGACAATGCGGCAGATGGCATTAACGGCGTGGCCGCCTCAACCCGCTGGAACCTGACCCCGGCTCCGCAGTTGTATCTCAACGCGAACTATACGGCGACGCCCAATCTCGTGCTTCACGCCGGGTTCGACTTCACGCGTCACGACGCCCTGCAGGATTCGGCGGTTCAGAATTTTGAGGCGTCCACTCTTGGGCTGAACACGGCGGCAAACATGCCGGGCGGCGCCGCGAAGACTTTTCCGATCTTTTCCTGGCCCGGCAACACCCCATCCGTCAACCATTCAAACCTTCAGAATTTGGGAGTCAACAACGCCCCATTTATTGACAATAATTATTACAACTCTGAATCTGCGATCTGGACCCACGGCCGCCACACTTTCCAGTTTGGCGGCGATCTACGTCATCAACTGTTTGGGACGCACAACGACCTGTCGGCCGGCACCTACAATTTCAGTAATAATGAGACGTCTGAACCGTCCGCAACAGGCCAAAATCTCTATGGAGCCAGTCTCGGCGATGGTTTCGCAAGCTTCGCTCTTGGGCTCCTGGACAGCGCATCCATAGGGAACGATAACATTCAATGGTTTCACCGCATTGAGAGCGGGATTTACGCCCAGGACACCTGGAAGCTCTCGAAAAGAATCACTGTGAATTATGGGCTGCGCTGGGACTTCGAACAAATGCAACACGAGCAGTACGATCGGGAAACCCAATTTAGTCCGACCGTCGTGAATCCGTCGGCCGGCGGGCTGTTGGGCGGAACTGAATACGAGGGGTATGGGTCAGGACGTTGCAACTGCAGCTTCGAGAAGTTCTATCCCTGGATGGTTCAGCCTCGCCTCGGCTTCAGTTATGAAATCGATCCGAAGACGGTGCTCCATCTGGGAACGGGTCTGTACTCCGGCCCGCAGCTCTTCATGAATGAGGAAATCTACAGCAACCAGGGATTCGGCTTTAACCAGGTGACTTTGAACAGCCCGTCCTATGGATTTCCGGCCGGGCAGCTTTCCAACGGAATACCGTACTCTTCGTCTGCTCTGACAGCCACAGACTTCGACCCCGGGGCTTATCCGAACATAGGTCAAACCAACTCGCCCCCGAGTTTTATTGGTCCCAACAATGGTCGTCCGCCACGTTTTGTGCAAACAACCGTTGGTATTGAGCGCGAGATCGCCAACAATCTCACGGTCAATGTATCTTATATCTCCAACCGTGGCGTTTGGCTCAATTCCGACGGGCTGACGAATACTACGAATGAACTTACTCCGTCGGTTCTCGCAAATAAATATGGTCTAAACGTTACCAATCCAACCGACTTCGACCTGCTGACGCAGCCGATCTCCTCTCCCAGCGTAACGGCGAGAGGCTTCACCGCGCCGTATACCCTTTGTGGGTCAGGTGTGACCGGCCCCTGCTTCCCGTCCAATGCTTCTCTGGCCCAGGCATTACGGCCGTTCCCGCAATTCGGCAACATTGGAGACTACTACGAGCACGATGGCAATTGGTGGTACGACGCGCTTCAGATCAAGGTCACCAAGCGGATCAGTCGCGGCCTCTCGGGCGGCATCGGTTACTCGTGGTCGAAGAATCTGGGGACCGTGGGCTCCACGAACCAACCGACTTTTACCACGGCGATTCCGATTCAGGATCCATCCCTCCCGCCCAAGAGCCAGAAATCCTTTGAAACGATCGACCAACCGCAGATGATCAATTTCTACTTCAATTACGAGCTGCCGGCATTCAGCTTTGATCAAAACGGCTGGAAGCGCGCACTCTTCGCCGGCTGGACAACCGACGGTATCTTCCACTACCAGAGCGGTTTCCCGATCCAAATTCCGAATTCGACGAGCAATCTGACTTCGGTGACTTTTGCTACCGGAGTTTGGGCGAATCGGGTTTCAGGGCAGCCCCTCTTTCTGCACAGTCTCAATGATCACAAGGTTAACCCCCGCACTACGTTCTTTCTCAACCCGGCAGCATGGGCAAATCCAGCCCCCGGAACCTACGCCATTTCCAAGCCATACTACGGGGACTACCGTGGCCCAAGATACCCCAACGAAGAGTTGGGCTTTGGCAAGGTTGTCCCGTTCAGGGAGGGTTTGACGTTTTCGCTCCGCGCGGATTTCTTCAATGTCTTCAATCGCTGGGCATATCCCAACCTGAATAACACTTCCAACCCCTTCCAGACTCCTCAATACAGCAGCGACGGAAGCATCTCCAACGGTTTCGGATTCTTCGGAGACGCCATCTCCGGTGCAGGCGGAAACTTTGCTCCCAGAACTGCCGATTTTGTCGCAAGAATCCAGTTCTAAAGGCCGGTTCTGCTGATATCGCAGCCCACAGGCCAGATGAATTCATCTGGCCTGTTACTTTAACGAGAGCATCTTTTGCGAACGGCCAAAAGCGCAAAATTGGCATCCGATGACGTTGGCGACCACGCGGCGGGGTTTTATAACAGGTTTAGCTGCTCTCGGCGCAGGAGTATTGAACTCCCGGGCGTCATTGCTGTTGCGCGCTGCCTCACCGTACGCCCGGAATCAACTTCACGGCCCCAGACAAAGGGTATCCGCCGCTGGTCCTTCCGCTGATTCGCCGATCGTCTTCGAAAACACAATCGACGCATCAAAAATACATTTTGTATTAAAGAACAGCGTCAGTCCGCAGCGTTACTCCATAGAAACAATGACGGGTGGTGTCGCGGTCTTTGACTTCGACAATGATGGTTTCCTGGACATCTTCTTCGCGAACGGGGCAGAAATTCCGTCCCTGAAGAAGAGCGACTCCAGTTTCTACAACCGACTCTTTCGCAATAATGGTGACGGAACGTTTACAGATGTCACTGAAAAGGCTGGCTTGGCCGGCGTCGGCTACTCCATGGGAGTAGCCGCAGGTGATTTTGACAATGACGGGTTTGTAGATCTGTATGTTACCGGATTTGACCGGAATCAGCTCCTCCACAACAATGGCGACGGGACCTTCACTGATGTGACCGAGAAATCAGGAGTCGGCGGCCTTGTTCCGGGATACGGCAAACCGTGGTCCGTCGCAGCAGGGTGGATTGACTATAACAACGATGGCCTGCTTGATCTCTTCGTAGTTAACTATCTTGATTATTCGATTGCTAAAGCCCATAGTTGCCGGACGGGTGACATCGTTGATTACTGCTCTCCCAACGAGTATCACGGAACGCCGAATATCCTGTATCGAAACAATGGCGACGGGACCTTCACTGACGTTTCGCAGCAGTCCCATATTTCCCGCTATACAGGCAAAGGCATGGGGGTCGCTTTTTCCGATTATGATGACGATGGGTTCATTGACATCTTTGTTTCCAACGACACGTTCCCGAATTTCCTGTTGCACAACAATGGCGATGGGACCTTTACAGATGTCGCACTCCTGGCTGGCGTAGCTTACAACGAAAGCGGCAACACGGTTGCCGGAATGGGAGCTGATTTTCGCGATATCGATAATGATGGCAGGCCGGATATATTTCACACCGCGATGTTCGGCGACACCTTTCCGCTCTACCGCAATGTGGGCAACGGCTCATTTGAAGACGTCACAGACGTGACGGGTATAGCCGCGATGACAACCCGCTTCACCGGGTGGGGAACGGGAATCTTCGATTTCGATAACGACGGCAACAAGGATATTTTCGCTGCTGGCTCCGCGATTCTCGACAATTCGATGGAGGTGAATCATCAGCCTTACCCGCTTCCTGATTGGCTCTATCGCAATCTCGGCAACATGAGGTTGAAGGATGTGAGCGCGCAGGTGGGAGCGAGCTTTTCCGTTCCGGCTGCGCATCGCGGCGCTGCATTCGGCGATTTGGACAACGACGGCAGGATCGACATTGTGGTCACGGTTCTTAACGGAGAACCGCAGCTGCTCATGAATCGGTCGCCCAATCATAATCACTGGATCATTTTGAAGCTCGTTGGCGTGACCGATAATCGAGATGGGTTGGGAACAAAGGTGAAGATAACGACCGCGAATGGCGTTCAGTACAATGAGGCCACGACAGCCGTCGGCTACAACTCGTCCAGCGACAAACGCGTGTATTTTGGACTGGGGAACGCGACCGTTGTGGAACGGATTGAACTCGCATGGCCCACGGGCGTGAAACAAGTGCTCAACAATGTGGTGGTCAATCAGATCCTGACAGTCGTCGAAAGTGGTAGTCCCAAAAGGCCGAGTCGTCCGAAATGAACTGTTGAGTTCATGGCTCGCTGCCCTGGAGCCAACGGACCCCTTTGGACATGTGGGGGACTGGCAAGGACTACACTCTGGTTTCCGCGGCAGGCTTCTATGATCTGGCTTCTCGCACTCCAACTCGTACTCAGCCCAGCGCAACAGGCACGCAGCCCGGCGCAGTCCGAAGCTACTCCGACGCAGCATTACGAGAACGCAAAGCAGGACCTCGCCGAACAGAAATTATCCCAGGCGGTCGGCGAAGTCGATGCTGCGCTGCATGAAAGCCCGTACATGGTTCCTGCTCTTGTCCTGAAGGCTCGGCTGGCCATTCTGGCGCGGCGGCCAGACGTCGCAAAAAGCTGTCTCATCACGGCTATCACAGCCGATCCAACATCCGAAGAGGCTCAGTTCTATCTCGGATTGCTTTTCTACACGCAGAACGATTTTCAATCGGCAATCGCACCGCTGCAGACGGCCCATACCCTTTCTCCGGATAGTCCTATACCCGTTTTCTATCTCGCAATGACCCACGAGGCGCTCGGAGATGAGGCCATGACCCTGGCGCTCTACCTGCAGGCAGAAAAACTCTCTCCGGAGACAACGCCACAACGTGCGGAGATTTTCGTCGCACACGGGAGATTTCTGCTTTCACTCGGCCGAACTGAGGACGGAATTGAGAAGGAGCGACAGGCGATCGAGATCGACCCAAAGTCCCGCGACGCGCACTATGAATTGGCAAAGGGATTGGACCACGCGGGCGACTTCAAAGACGCCGCACCCGAAGGAGAACGAGCCCTGACTCTGCCAGCAGGTAACGCCAGCGACGCCCAGATTCATTTTCTCCTGGCTGCCCTGTACCGAAAGTTGAATCAACCTGATTTGGCAAAAGCGCATTTGGAGAAATTCCAGGCCGCCACGAAAGTGGCACCCAGGTGAGTTCTAGTTCGTGACACTTGCATTGAAAGGCCACGACAAGAAGCTTCCATGTCGATCGAATCGAAGCAAACTCGCTGCGTCGAAGATGGAAAGAGGACTGCCCGGGGCGGATTACTGGATCAACCCTCACTTCGGGTGGAACTGTCTGAGGCTAAGGTCTCCGATGGCGAAGGGCCGTGCATCGGCACTGTCATGAAATGGTGGAAGTGAAGCGCCGAACGTTCCTGCACTCGATCATGGCCTGCCTGACCGGCTTGTCCGTTCGCCGGGCTGCTTGCCTTGGCCTGTCCCAACCCGCTGGGCCTTTGTCTTCCGCTCCGGGCCGATCATCGAGCCTGCGGACGCATCTCAATGGTCCCACACCAGGCTTCAATTCCTCGAAGTCCGACTCCTGCTGGTTTACCGATATTTCCAAGCACTCGCAGTTTACTTACAGGACCAACAACGACTTCACGGGCAGAAAGTATTTTCCGCAGCCGATGTGCGGCGGAGTTGCAGCTATTGACTACAACAATGATGGGCTCATGGATCTGTTCTTTACCAACGGCGCCCAGTTGCCGGAGTTGCAAAAAAAATCACCCGCTTATTATAACTGTCTGCTGCGCAACAATGGCGATGGAACATTTGAAGATGTAACGGTTAAGGCTCGCCTGACCGGAGCGGGTCTTGGTTACTGTTTCGGTGTTGCTGCAGCGGACTACGACAACGACGGCTGCCAGGATCTGTTCATCTGCAGTGCGGGCAGGAATGCCCTTTATCATAACAATGGCGACGGTACCTTTACTGATGTGACCGCGGGATCGGGGCTCGAACATAAGCCGGACCACATACTCAGCGTAGGGGCGGCCTGGTTCGATTACAACAATGACGGACTTTTGGACCTGATCGTCACAAATTACACGACATGGACTCCACAGACAGACAGGCAGTGCCTCGAAGACAACGCGCACGAGGAGTATTGCAGTCCGACGATCTACCCAAGCGTCGAGTCGAGGCTCTATCGCAATCTTGGTCACAACCGCTTTGAGGACGTCACCGAAGCCAGTGGCATTGGAAAGGCTCGCGGGAAAGGAATGGGTATCTCAATCGCGGACTTCACCGGCGACGGGCTGATGGACATATTCATAGCCAACGACACCGAGCCAAATTTTCTCTTTATCAATCAGGGCGATGGAACCTTTAGAGAAAGCGGTCTTGACTATGGCGTGGCCTATAACGATGAGGGCGATTCCGTGTCGGGAATGGGTTCGGACGCGAAGGATTACGACAACGACGGATGCGTCGACATCCTCTACAACGATCTGGCCGGACAGATGTTCGCGATCCTCAGAAACGAGGGCGGAAGATCATTCAGGGAAGCTACCTGGTCTACCAGGCTTGGACCGCTGACCAGGAAATTGTCAGGCTGGAGTACGGGATTCATCGACTACGACAATGACGGCTGGAAGGACATCTACTCTGCGAACGGAGATTTGGACGACGACGCGACCGAGCCCTCCGGACAGCACGACACAATGTTTCAGAATGTGGAAGGCAAGACCTTTATCGATGTTACAGAAAAGATGGGACCAGGTTTCGCTTTCGCCGGCCGTCAACGCGGTTCGGCGTTTGTTGATTTAAATAATGACGGATTTATGGATCTGGTAGTGACTTCCCTCGGCCGGAAGCCTCGCATTCTGATCAATAATGCCCTGGTCAGAAATCACTGGATCATGTTCGATCTGCGCGGACACAAGAGCAATCGCGACGGCATTGGCGCCAGCATCAGGGTTTGCACCGGATCCGGCAGAATGCTGTATAACCACGTGACGACCAGTGTGGGATTCATGTCGTCGAGCGATCGCCGCGCGCACTTTGGCCTGGGCGCCGAGACAGCGATCGACCACGTGGAAATTCGCTGGCCGAGCGGGATTGTGCAGCGTCTCGAACATCCCGCTATCGATCGCATGCTGAAAGTGGAGGAGCCCACGCAGAACCCAGTTCCTGGCGTGCGTTAATGCGCGGAAGCCCCGGTTAGAAGATGGCAAGCCACCACATCCGTGTTGTGCGGCGAACCCGCCATGGTATTCAGGCGCAGCAGGAATTCGAAATGGCTCGAAGCCCCCGGGCGGCGCGTCTCTCCACACTCATCGAGAGCCCTGGTGAAGCGCGGCAGGTCGGTCACAAAGCGTCCCGCCGCTTCTGTGCCTTCAGCATCCGCTCCCGCAAGAAGCAATACCTGGCCGTTCTGATCCAGATTCTGCACCAGCGCGACAATCGCGTACGACTCACCCGTCCCACCCCCCAGAGCTGTCGGCAGATAATCCGACATCTCATGGGCGCGAGGCCGGTAATTATGGATGATCTCCTGCCCGGCATTCTTGTTGAAGACAAACCGGAAGTCCAGCTGATCGCTGAAGAGCGCCGTCCAGGGATCGGAGCGAGGGCTGCCGAGAAAGACAAAGTTGTCATCTGTCTGCAGGTCTGGCATGCGTAGATTGCGCGCCGAGTCCACGCGCAGTTTTCTCGCCAGACTCTGTCCCATCGCCGCAATATCGACTGCGATCGGAGGATCGACTGCGGCTGAAATACCATCGCGAAGGATCACATTGCAGGCGCGGGTCACTTCGGGCGACAGTGTGCTCGGATCGGGTAGATACTGCCGGTTCGCATAGTCGGAAGCCGAAATCTGATGTCCGGTGAGCTCCTCAACCTCGACCATCGCCGGATCGCTGAAGACGATGTCCGTAAGATGCGGTGAATTCACGAAAACTCGCCATGGTGATTCGGTCAGCCGGGGATTGGGAGTTAGCGCATTGTAGCGTCCGAGCAGTTGCCCTCCGACAAACAGGCCGCCAGCGCACAGAATCGCAGCCGCAGCAATCAACCAGAATCTCCGCCCTCGATTCCAGTGCTCCTCTTTCTCTTCTTTTTCCTCACTGGAAACAGACACTGACCCGTGGTTCGGATCCAGATCACTTCCCTTCTTCGTCGACGGCAAATGGGGCGAGTCCGGCCCCGATGCTCCGGTCACTAACCGGCCATCTTCATGCGTGATGACAGGAACGTAGGATCCCAGAGGGAGCGTAATTCGCAATCCCGAAGTCGCACCGTATTGTCCATAGTGCTGCAGCAGTCGCTTGCGCACGTCACTGGCCGTCACTCGGACGATCGCGTCTTCGCTTGTGTCGTAGGTGGGCGATCTGCCGAACAGCTCCACCCCAATCACCCGCTCCTTCAGACCGTCCAAATGGCCTTCGATTGCCTGCTCCACGACATAGCGGAGAAATTGGGCGCTGCGATGGCTTCCCTTGAAGGCAGCCCCTTCCGCAACTTCCGCGAGGTGTTTGCGGAGGGCGGCAGTATCGGCCTCTTTTTCTGGAGTTCTGGCCTGAGCTGGCCTTTCTTCGGCGGAAAATGAGGAACGCGTTGCCACGGGAGGAAGCCAATGGTAGCACTCTTGGCATCCTGCGGTCTTCGTCCCCAATGACGGCTCCTGCCTTCTCTCTGCCCGCTTCCCGAACTATTTCACGGCAGTAACTACGGTTAGCTTCCTGGAGTCACGGCAACGCGCCTGTTTTCAACGAATTGTGAAACCGTTAGGACCTCCGCCTAACGTTGCCATTCCCAACTGGAGGCTTTACTGTGGTTCACCGGCCGGATTGGGCGACTCGAGGTTCCACTGAAACTCACCCCGGAATGGAAGGGCTGCTCCTCAGTGAACGCATTATCCGATTGGAACTGGAAATGCAAATCCGGCGAAAATTCATCGTTGCTGAGCCGCGCCAGCCTCCCGGCGGAGGCCCGATCCGGTCAGGGCATCGACAAGTGTAAGAACAATGCCTCCCGGCAGGCTGGGTTCCTAACGGCCTGCCTTCTTTTTTGCGGCTTCTTCGTCTCCTTCTGTCCTGCTTCCACGTTTGCGCAGGAGCAGGGCTCCGTTGTCTACCGCCAGGCCTCCGCTTCGACCGAAGAGCGCCTCGATGATCTGCTGCGCCGCATGACGCTGGAGGAGAAGGTCCGGCAACTCGACATGTATTCCGGAGCGATCGGAGTCATGAGTGCCCATAGCGACTCCACCCACGCGGCTCCTGACGCCATCTTTGTCCCCGACAAAGCACAGCAGCTTTGGAGCATCCTGGGCGTCGGTTCTATCCACGACCTCAATGCCAGCCCCGAGCAGTACAACGCGATTCAGAAATGGGTGATCGCCCATAATCGACTGGGGATTCCCGCATTATTCATCGAAGAAGCGCTGCACGGCTTCAACACCGGCACGGTGTTTCCGGCTCCGATTGGCCTGGCGGCAACCTGGGATCCGGAGAGGTCGCGGGAGACTGCCGCAGCGATTGCCGCGGAGGCTCGCTCAGCGGGTGTGGACGTGATCCTGGCTCCGGTGCTGGATTTGGCCCGTGATCCCCGCTGGGGAAGGGTGGAAGAGGATTTCGGCGAGGATCCCTACCTGACCGGACAGATGGGCCTCGCGTATGTGCGAGGTGCGCAGGGGGAGAGCCTGGCCAGCGACCACACGGTCGTGGCCGAGCCGAAACATTTCGCCGGCCACGGTTCTCCCGAAGGCGGTACCAACACTTCGCCGGTCCATATCGGCGAGCGGGAACTGCGGACGATGATGCTGCCGCCCTTTGCCGAAGCAATTCGCGAGGGGCACGCCATGGCGGTGATGGCCGCCTACCACGAAATCGACGGGATTCCAATCACCGACGACCCATTCCTGCTGAAGACGATTCTGCGCCAGGACTGGGGCTTTCGAGGATTTGTTCTCTCCGATCTGGGGGCCATCCAGCGGCTCTACGGCACCCACCATGTAGCCGCCACTCCTCACGATGCCGCCTGCATGGGGATCCGCGCCGGGGTGGACATGCAGTTCTACGATTTCGATCACGCGGTTTTTCAGAACGCGCTGATGGATTGTGTCCAGAACCAGACTTTGCCTCTCGCCGATTTGGATCGCGCCGTCCGGTCAGTGCTTCGGGTGAAGTTCGAGCTCGGGCTCTTCGATCACCCCATTGTTGACCCGGCCCTCAAGGCCCAGGTGTACCGCTCTTCCCGGCACCTCGAGCTTTCGTTACAGTCGGCTCGCGAGTCCATGACGCTCCTGAAGAACGATGGGCATCTGCTGCCGCTCGCAAAATCCACGAAGCGGATTGCCGTCATCGGTCCGAATGCGGCCGTGGCGCGCTACGGCGATTATGAGGACGAGAAAAACGGAGAGCGCATCAGCATCCTGCAGGGCCTCCGCGATCTTCTGCCGGAATCAACGGTCACCTTCGATCCCGGCAGCAATATTCCGGCAGCGGTGGAGACGGCAGCCCAGGCGGATGTCGTGATCCTGGCGTTGGGCGAGCGGCAGGGGATCTCGGGCGAGGGCTTCGATCGCTCCTGCCTTGATCTGCCAGGCAACCAGGAACCGCTGCTCGAGGCCGTGGCGAGTACGGGAAAACCTGTGGCGCTGGTCCTCGAAAATGGACGGCCGCTGACGATCGACTGGGCAGAGCAGCACATTCCAGCGATTCTCGAAGCATGGTACCCAGGCGAATTCGGCGGCAAGGCTGTTGCCGAAACTCTGTTCGGCGACAACAACCCGGGCGGCAAACTGACGATCACCTTCCCGCGCAGCGTGGGGCAACTCCCCGAATTCTACAACGCCGATCCGTCGCGGGTTTGGAAGTATGTTGACGCCAGCGGCGAGCCGCTCTTTCCTTTTGGATTCGGTCTGAGCTACACCACCTTCCGCTATGACCGACTGGCCGTTCAGCCGCCAGTACCGGGCAGCCACGGCGATGTTCGTGTCGCCGTCGATGTGACGAATACCGGCGACCGGGCAGGGGATGAGGTAGCAGAGCTCTATGTGCGCGAGAACGTGAGCAGTGTGGAAATGCCGGACCGCGCTCTGAAGGGTTTCTCGCGCATTCATCTGCAGCCGGGAGAGACTCGCAACATAACCTTCCTCGTTCCGCAGAGACAGCTTGCCGTTTGGAATGCGGACAACCAATGGGCGGTGGAAGCGGGCCGCTATACGGTTTGGGTTGGTGGCTCTTCGCGAGGCCGTCTAAGCACTGAGTTCAATCTGCAGCCATGACGGCGGCGGAGATAGTCGCAGTGGAAACGATTAAAAGCTTCAGCAAACGCTCCATGAAAGGTGAGATGAGGATGAATGGTGCAGTTGGCCTGGTTCTCGCGGGCATTCTGGGAATCGGCATCGCAGGAGCCGCAGCACAGGCGGCGAAAGAGCCGGTCGATTATGTGGACCCCAACATCGGCGGCATTGGCCAGTTGTTGAAGGCGACGGTTCCGTACGTGCAATATCCCTATGGCATGGCGCGCGTGGCCCCTGTTACGACACCGGACATCACGGACCGCTACCTTGCTGACAAGATCTACGGATTCCCCGCCGGCCCGGCCCTGCTGATGGCATCCGCTGGACCGGAAGAGACAAAGCCGGCGGGGTATGCTTCGGACTTCGATCACAATTTTGAAACTGCGACGCCGTATTACTACGAAGCGGATCTGCAAACCTGGAAGATCAAGGCCGAGGCCACCGTGACCCAGGAAGCCGCGTATTACCGGTTTACTTATCCCGCGAGCCAGCACGGCCATCTGGCTCTGAGCCTGAGCGACCACGCGCAATTCACCATCGCCGGACCGAATGCCGTGGAAGGCAGCGAGCGGGCGGGCGGCGATGTCGCCGCGCTGTCCGATCCGCACGGCGAAACGCGAGCGTACTTCTACCTGGAGTTTTCCTCTCCGCAGAGTTCGTGGCAGACGTGGCAGAATGGCGCGTTCGGCCACGAAACGAAAATCAATGGCGACGACATCGGATTTGTCACCGACTCGGCGACGACGGCCGGAGAAACGATCGAAGTGCGGGTCGGCCTCTCCTATATCAGCACCGATCAAGCGCGGCGCAATCTCGAGCGAGAGATTCCGCAGTGGGGCTTCGATGCCGTGAAGGAACAGGCGCGCGCCGTGTGGAATCGCACCCTGGGCGCTGTCGCCACTGCAGGCGGGACGGAACGGCAGCGCGCCATCTTCTATACGGCGCTCTATCGCTCCCTGGGCCGCATGACCGATATCACCGAAGATGGGCGCTACTTCAGCGGATATGATCATCATGTACACGGCGCCGAAGGCCACGACTTCTATGTCGATGATGGCCTGTGGGACACCTACCGTTCCCTCCATCCGCTGCAGACGCTGCTCGATGCGCACCGGCAGGAGGATATGGCGCGTTCCTATATCCGCATGTACCAGCAGAGCGGATGGATGCCCTCCTTCCCGTCGGTTGCGGGCGAACAGGCGGTGATGATCGGGCACCATGCGGCGGAGTTCATCCTCGATCTTTACGAAAAAGGCTACCGGGATTTCGATGTCGAGCAGGCGTATGACGGCATTCGCAAAAATGCGACCGAAGCCACCCTGCTCCCGTGGAGCCGTGCTCCGCTGACAGCTCTCGATAAAACCTATTTTGAAAAAGGATTCTTCCCGGCGCTGGCCTACGGCGAGAAGGAAACCGTCTCCGAAGTGACACCAGAGCGCCGCCAGGCGGTTTCCGTCACCATCGAGAACAGCTACGACGACTGGTGTGCGGCCCAGCTGGCTCGCGAGTTGGGCAAGACGAAGGATGCGGAATACTTTACCCACCTCGCGCACAATTATCAGAACGTTTTCAATCCGGCAACCGGATTCATGGCCCCAAAGAGCGCTGACGGTCAGTGGGTCGAGCCCTTCGATCCGAAGTTAGGCGGAGGTCAGGGAGGGCGCGACTATTTCACCGAAATGAACTCGTGGGTTTACACATTCGCCGTGCAGTATGACGTCGCTGGCCTGATCCATCTCTTCGGCGGTCGCGATGTCTTCAATCAAAGGCTGGACCGGCTGTTTGTGGAGCAATACGGGACCTCGAAGTATCAGTTCCTCGGCCAGTTTCCGGACGCCACCGGTCTGGTTGGGCTATATGCACAGGGCAATGAGCCCAGCTTCCATATCCCTTATCTGTACGACTTCTCGGGACAGCCCTGGAAGACACAACAGCGGGTCCGCCAGCTGATGGATGTCTGGTACAACGACGGTCCTCTGGGCATTCCCGGCGATGATGACGGCGGGGAAACATCTTCCTGGTATGTGTTCAGCGCCATGGGCTTTTATCCGGTCTGTCCCGGAAGCCCGGTCTACGAGATCGGAAGTCCCATTTTTGCGAAGACGACGATCCGCATGGGGAACGGCAAGGAGTTTACCGTCGTGGCGGATCACGTTTCAGCGCAGAACAAATACATCCAGTCGGCCCAACTGAATGGGCGACCGCTCGACAAGCCATGGTTTCGGCACAGCGATATGGCCAACGGAGGGACGCTGACCCTCGAGATGGGGCCGGCGCCCAATCCCCAATGGGGCAGCGCTCCCGAGGATGCTCCGCCTTCCATGTCAACGGAGATGGCTGAGGAGTAAAGAGGAGGGAGAAGGCACTTGCGCCGGGCGGGTACTCGCGGAGTGCTCGGAGTATGCGCAGCGAGGGCCGCGGCGCGGTCGCGCAACGGCTGCGACTCCAGATTGGAGGTAAACATGAGGGCGACGTCTCTTCGCTTGTCTGCAGGGCTGATGGCCGGACTCTGCGCTTTCCAGGCACTGGCTGCTCCACCCCCTTCGGCCGCTTCGACGGCCTGGTACGAAGGGCGTTTCCACATCGATGTTCCTGGTGTCCTCCACCGTTCGGATATCTTTCTTGGGCGGCCCAACAGCGATGCGAGCGAAGCCATGCCCCTGGGCAATGGCCGTCTCGGGGTCGCGGTGTGGGCAGCGGACGGATTGACCGCGCAGCTGAATCGCGCCGATACGCTCCCGGACCGGCTGTCGCCGGGACAGGTAGTGATTCCCGGACTCTCTGCACTGACGGCTGCGGCTGATTATTCCGGCAGACTCGATCTGTATGACGGCGAGCTGCGCGAGCAGGGCGGGGGCGTGCAGGCAGTCATTTACGTACAGCCGGAGACGGATACGCTGGTCGTCGATGTTCATGGCGCGAATCCCGATAAGCCGCAGGCCGCGCGACTGGAATTGTGGGCGCCACGTATGGTGCATGAGGCGGCGGAAGGCGCGGTGGGACTGCTGTCGGAATCCTGGGTGGACGACACGAGACCCGGGGCGTCCGGGCGGCACTTCGGCTCGCTGGCCGGGATTACAGCCGAGGCCAGACATGTATCCGTGGCGGCGACCAATGCGGTCACTGTCACACTGTCGTTTACACCGATGCCGGACGGGCATTTTCGCATTCTCGTGGCTGCACCGCACTATGACGGATCCGGGAACGCCCTCCGGCTGGTCCGCGCGGCTCTGCATTCCGACGCGCCCGAGGCGCATCGTTCCTGGTGGCATGCCTTCTGGAACCGTGCTGCGATCATCCGGGTAACTTCAGCCGATGGGGTCGGAGATTACATGGAGAACCTCCGCAACATTTATCTCTACGCCGCAGCCGCCGGACGCGGTGTCGAGTATCCAGGCAGCCAGGCGGGCGTTGCCGATATGCTCTCGTCGGCACGGGACGCGCATCGCTGGGATTCTTCTGCGTTCTGGCACTGGAATCTGCGCACGCAGGTGGCTGCCAACATTGGCGCCGGCCTCTACGACCTCAACGCGCCGTACTTCAATCTCTACCGCGAAGATTTGCCCACCATAGAAAACTGGACACGTCAATCTATGGATGGACGCGCGGGGGCGTGTATTCCGGAAACGATGCGCTTCAACGGGCCGGGCATCGAATATGAGTCCAGCTGGACGCCGATCAGTCTTGCCCATGACTGCGATGCGCACTGGTCTCCGTATTTCAACGCGCGCACCCTCTCGACCGGCGCCGAGGTCTCACTCTGGATCTGGCAGCAGTATCTGGCAACGCAGGACCGCGCCTTTCTGGAGCGCAATTATCCTGTGATGGCGGCGTCGGCGCGCTTCCTGCTGGCGTATCAGAAACCAGGAGAGGATGGCCTGCTGCACACCTCGCCGTCGAATGCCCACGAGACGCAGTGGGATGTGAGCGATCCGACCACCGATCTCGCGGCGGCGAAGGCACTGTATCCGGCAACAATCCAGGCAGCGCAGTTGCTCGGCCGGGATGCCGATCTGGTGGCACGCCTGCGCGCGGCGATTCCGAAGATTCCGGAGTTTCCGCGGACGCAGCTCTCGGGTACGCAGACGCTGCTGCCGCACTCGGCGGATGCAGCAGGTGAAGACATGATTGCGGAGTCCTGGCAGCCGGACGCGCACAATCAGAACGCCGAGAATATCGGCCTGGAGCCAGTGTGGCCCTACGACCTCATCGGGGATACATCGCCTCTCTTCGCGCTGGCACGGCGGAGCTATGAACATCGCCTGTTTCGCGGAGTGGCGGACTGGAGCTTCGATCCGATCCAGGCCGCGCGGCTCAATCTCGGCAGCGAAGTCGGATCGACTCTCGTCACTGTTACTGAGCGCTCACAGCACACGGTGAATGGCTTCGCCAACTGGGATCGCCAATACGGCGAGTTCTACATCGAGGAGACAGGAATCGTTGCGGATGCACTGCAGGAGGCTCTGGTGCAGGACTACGACGGGATCATCCGCATCGGCACCGGCTATCCCGCCGGGATGGGATTTTGACGGTTCGGTGTTCGTACGGGCGCGCACCCGGGTCGATGTTCAGGTCCACGACGGCGCGATCACAACGGTCGTTCTTGAACCCGGCACCACGCAGCAGTTAGGGGTGCGGAATCCATGGCCTGGGCAGGCGGTCGATGTGCGGTCGAACAGGGGCGCCAGAATACTGAACCGGGATGTGGGGCCGGTGCTGCGAATGCGCGTCCATGCCGGAGATCGATATTGGCTCACCCGCCACGACCCACAAGCGACTGAAGAGAAATTCGCCCCAGTCAGCGGATCGCCTGCTGCGGGCGTGAGGAAGCTGGGGCCAGTGCAGATCGGGCTGGCTGCCCGGTAGCATGAGGATGATGGTTGCCTGCCCTGCACAACGACGCTCTGCTCTTCAGCAGAAAATCTGTCTCCTTCTAATGCTGCTGATCGGAGGTCCAGGGCTGTCGGCGTTGGGGCAGCGCCGAGAGCGCAGCGTGTGGGTCGGAACCTGGGGCGTCGGCGCCGATGGCGGGGAGACCATCGCCGACTCTTGCTGGCCGGACGCTGCGACAGATCGTGCGGACCAGCGTTGCCGGGAGGGAAGTTCGAATTCGCGTCTCCAATTTGTTTGGGGCGCGGCCCCTCAGGATCGAGGATATACATCTGGCGATCGCGTCGACCGGCAGCGCGATTATCGGCGGCACGGACCGCACGGTCCGGATTGCGCACCGGAAATCTGCGGTTGTGGCGGCGGGTTCGTCGCTGGTCAGCGATCCAGTTTCGATGGAGCTGCCGGCGCTGACGGAAGTGGCTGTCAGCTTTTATCTGCCGGTGGATCCGGGCCCCGTCACCTGGCATCCGTCGGCGCACCGAACCAACTATCTGGCGAGCGGCGACGTGAGCGGGCAGATCGAACTGCCCATGCGGCGACCACCGGATCCTGCTATTTCCTGACCAATGTTGACGTGCGGGGGAAAGAGCTGACGGGGACGGTTGTGACGCTGGGTGCCTCGATCACTGAAGGCTACAAGGCTGCGGAGGAGGCAAACGACCAGTGGCCGGATATTCTGGCGCAACGGCTGGTGATCCAAGGATTGAGGGTGGGCGTGCTCAATGAAGGCATCAGCGGCAATCGACTGCTGCACGCGGGTGCGGGGCCGAGCGCCGAGAGCCGATTTGAACGCGATGTGGTCGAGCAGCCCGGGATCCGGTGGGTGATCTTTTCCGACGACCCAATCAACGACCTCGGCTCGACCCGGCCTGCGCCGACTTTAGGGGCGCTGATCAGGGGTACCGAGCAGTTGATTGCGGCAGCCCACAAGAACCACATTCGCTTCTATTGTTCGACCCTGACACCGTTCGAGGGGGCCAATTACTGGACACCCGCGGAGGAGCTCACGCGGGAGCGGTTTAATGAGTTTATCCGGGGCAAGGGCAGCGGCTGCGACGCTGTGATCGATCAGGATGAGATCACCCATGACCCCGCTCGCCCCCCTCGATTCCTGTCAGCCTACGACAGCGGCGATCATCTGCACCCGAACGACGCGGGACATCGCGCGATCGCTGAGGCGATCGACCTGTCGGTTTTCCACTAAGGAGCGACCTCGCCCGGATTATTTCTCGATTTGCTGCTCGCCTCCATCAGGACGGGAGCTGCACGCAAGACCGAACCCCGGAAGACTGACGGACTGCCTCGGCGCACAGTCTGTGTTCTCTCGTCCGTCCTGACCTGAGAGCTGGCGCGAACTTGCTGAAGGCGGGAAATCTCGGAATCGATCGACGATAGAAGCTCAGAAACATTCATGGCGGAAAGTACCGTTGGATATGGCCCTTTGCAACTTTCAGATTATCCAGTTCTGTCCACGACCGGGTTTCCAGAAGCGACTTGGGTCAGTTTGGGGTCAATCTGACCGAGTTCTGAACTCTCGAGATTTCGCCGAATTTTTCGCCGAATTGTGCGCCATACAGGGTCCGATGGCTCCAATCATTCCTTTTTACTCCGTTGAAAACATTGATACTCCGGGTTTTAGTCCTCGGCTGCTAACCGAGAGCCTGGGGTTCGAATTCCTCCTGATGAGCCAATCTCTTTTGAAATCAACTGCCTAGAGACAGCCGTGGTTTGATGTTTATCTACGAGAATGCCATATTGCGTCCCAGGCGACTGGCTCACTGCTCATTCACAGCGGCCAGCTGCGACATCCGGCCAAAAATATGGCGGCAGAGCCTAAGCTGCCTTTTGCAGAGCCTTTGCAGGTACGTTCGCCAGCAAATAGACCAGGCCTTCGGCGGTCGTGGGGTGCGTAAAGATCGCATCGCGCAGTACCGTGTACGGCAGCCTGCCCAGCATGACAGCCTGAACGGCCGCCATCATTTCGCTCGCCTCGATGCCCAGTGCCGTGAATCCCAGGATGTAGTCGTTTTGAGCATCGACCGCGGTAGCGCCTCTCGGCTGGTGGTTCCTGCTCTCCGCAGAACCGGACATCCATTTGCTGCCTCGGGCCACAGGGGCCGTCGCAGAAGATTGAGTTGGTGTTCTCTGCCAGTCCCGAAACA
>Ga0210398_10000878_pt1 | contig 32713 bp, 28 predicted proteins | sample IncBWC4OmetaG_FD_161047 | JGI IMG/M metagenome (GOLD analysis project Ga0210398, IMG submission 161047) | Forest soil microbial communities from Barre Woods Harvard Forest LTER site, Petersham, Massachusetts, United States - Inc-BW-C-4-O | ecosystem: Environmental > Terrestrial > Soil >... | reverse complement strand
CATTCGAAGCCGAGCGCAGCGCTGCCGACCACCTGCCCGGCTGGGGCGCAGCGGACGCCTGGCTGTTACTCGCGCGCGACTTGTTGGACCACGGCGATCTGGTCGGTGCGCGCGATGCGCTCGAGCACGCCCTGCTGCTGGCGCCCGAATACGCGCAGGCGCGGCGCCTGATGACCAAGATCACCGCCGGCTGAGCTGGATCCGCCGCGCGCCGCGCGCGCCGCTGCATCCAATACAGGCCTCGCCGCGCTCTATGCCTGTACGGCACGCGACGCAGCAAGCACTGCCGGCAGATGTTATCTTGCGCGCCTCTCATCCATGAACCAGTGAATGTCCCCGGAAACCGATAAGAAGGCGCTGTTGGGACAGCTGCGCATCGATCGCGGCGCCCCGGCGCAAGCAGGCGGCGGACGGCGTCCCTGGCTGATCGGTGGCGGCGTACTGCTGCTCGCGCTCATCGGCGCCGGCGCGTGGCTGCTACTGGGCGGGCGCGGGACGCTGCCGGTGCACACGGCGCTCGCGCAGCCGCTCGCGGGCGCGGCGGGCGGCGCCTCGGTGCTCGATGCCACCGGTTACGTCACCGCGCGCCGCGAGGCGACCGTGTCGGCGCAGATCACCGGCACCCTGACCCAGGTGCTGATTGAGGAGGGCGATCACGTGAGGGCCGGGCAGGTGCTGGGAACGCTCGATGACACCGCGCAGCGGGCATCGCTCGCACAGGCACAGGCACAGCTGTCTTCCGCGCAGGCGTTGCTGCTGCAGTATCAGGCGCAGCTCGCGCAAAGTCAGCGCGACGTGGCACGCGATGAGGACCTGGTGAAGCGCAACCTGGTGTCGCAACAGGCGGCCGAGCAGGCGCGCACGCAGGTCGAGACCGGCGCCGCGCAGGTACAGTCGCAGAAGAAGCAGATCGAGCTGGCCGCCGCCAACGTGCGCTCCGCGCAGGTGCAGCTCGATTACTGCACGGTACGCGCACCGTTCACCGGTGTCGTCATTGCCAAGGCCGCGCAGGTCGGCGAGATCGTATCGCCGTTCTCGGCGGGCGGCGGCTTCACCCGCACCGGTATCGGGACTCTGGTCGACATGGACTCACTCGAGATCGAGGTCGACGTCAACGAGGCCTACATCAACCGGGTGCAGCCGGGGCAGAAGGTGGAGTCGGTTCTCAACGCCTATCCCGACTGGCGCATTCCCTCGCACGTCATCGCGATCATTCCGACCGCGGACCGCTCCAAGGCGACGGTCAAAGTGCGCATCGCGCTGGATACCAAGGATGACCGCATCGTGCCCGACATGGGTGTGCGCGTCTCGTTCCTCGAAGACAAGCCGCCGCAGCAGGCGGCGGCCCCCGCGCGCGGTGTGCTGGTGCCGGCCAGCGCGCTGCGGCGTGACGGTAACGAGGACGTGGTATTCGTCGTGCAGAATCGCCGCGCGCAGCGGCGCGCCGTGACACTCGGTGTGACGCGCGGCGATGCGCGCCAGGTGTTGAGTGGCGTCAGTGCCGGCGAGGCGGTGATCGTCGACCCGCCCGCGGCGCTCAAGGACGATACGCCGGTGCAGGAGGCGAAGTCATGAACCATTATCGGGAGTCGCGTGATGGCTGAATCGATGGTCGCAGTGAACAATGTCACCAAGGTCTACCAGCGCGGCAAGCAGCAGGTGGAAGTGCTGCATGGCCTCACGCTCGAGATCCCGCGGGGCGATTTCGTGGCACTGATGGGGCCGTCCGGCTCCGGCAAGACCACGCTGCTCAACCTCATCGGTGGCCTGGACCAGCCCACCAGCGGCGAGATCCTGGTGGGCGGCAGCCGCATCGACCAGCTCGGCAGCAGTCAGCTGGCGCACTGGCGCGCGCACAACGTCGGCTTCGTGTTCCAGTTCTACAACCTGATGCCGGTGCTGAGCGCGGAGAGTAACGTCGAGCTGCCGCTGCTGCTCACCAAGCTATCCGCGGCGCAACGCAAGAAGAACGCCGCCGTGGCGCTGGAAGTGGTGGGCCTCGCTGACCGCGCCAAGCACAAGCCGCGCGAGTTATCGGGTGGTCAGGAACAGCGCGTGGCGATCGCACGCGCACTCGTGTCTGACCCACAACTGCTGGTGTGCGACGAGCCGACCGGGGATCTCGATCGCGCGACCGCGGATGAGATCCTGGGGCTGCTGCAGGTGCTGAACCGCGAGCACGGCAAGACCATCGTCATGGTGACGCACGACCCCAAAGCCGCCGAGTTCGCCCGCCGCATCCTGCACCTGGAGAAGGGCCGGCTGCTCGAGCAGGCGGCTTGAAGGGGGACAGCGCATGACCAGGGCCGGTTTTGTCATTGCCAACCTGTTCCGCAAGCGCACGCGCACCATCCTGACGTTGCTGTCGGTACTGCTGGCGTTCGTGCTGTTCGGGCTGTTGCAGTCGGTCAACAGTATCTTCAGCGCCGGCGAGAGCTTCGTCGGGGCGACGCGCCTCATGACCCAGGCGCGCGTGTCATTCACCCAGCCGCTGCCGGTGAGCATCGTACCCAAGCTCGAGGCGGTCCCCGGGGTGGCGCGCGTGGCGCACTCAATGTGGTTCGGCGGTATCTGGCAGGAGAACACCCCGCTGTTCGTGTTCGCGGTCGATCCGCTGCGCCAGCGCGACGTCTATCCGGAGTTTGTGATGCCGGAGGCGCAGTGGCAGAGCTTCGCCCACACCCGCACCGGCATCATCGTCGGCAAGCTGCTCGCCGATCAGTACGGCTGGAAGATCGGCCAGAAGATTCCGGTCTCCTCGAACATCTATCCGCAGAAGAATGGCAGCAAGGCCTGGGCGTTTGATGTGGTCGGGATCTTCGACGGCAAGGACGAGGCCTGGCGCAAGCAGACCAACCAGGCCTTCATTCAGGCAGACTACTTCGATGAAGCCAACCAGTTCGGCACCAAGGGTCGTGCCAACTTCTTCATCATCAAGCTGGCCAACGGCAAACAGGCGGAGAGCGTCAGCAAGACCATCGATGCCATGTTCGAGAATTCCCCGGACGAGACCAAAACGCAGACCGAAAAGGATTTCAACCTCGGCTTCGTCAAGCAGATCGGCGACATCGGCCTGATCGTGCACTGGATCCTGTTCGCCGTGTTCTTCACCTTGCTGCTGGTGGTCGGCAACACCATGGCGCAGAGCGTGCGCGAGCGCATTCCGGAGCTGGCGGTGCTGAAGACGCTCGGCTTCAGTGACGGCGCGGTGCTCGGTTTCGTACTGGCCGAAGCGTTCGCGCTCTGCCTGTGCGGTGGCCTCATTGGCCTCGCTATTGCGAGCCTGCTCGGTGCCATGGTCGCCAAGGGTTCCGGCGGACAGTTCCAGCTGGAACTCGACGGACGCATCTGGGCCATCGGCGTGCTCGCCATCATCGTCATGAGTCTCGCGGTCGGCCTGCTGCCGGCGCTGCGCGCGCGGCGGCTGCGCATCGTCGATGCGCTCGCCGGGCGCTGAAAGAGGGCGGTCATGTTACGTCAGGTATTCGCCATCACGCGCATCGGCATCGAGAGCATTCCACAGCGCTGGGCGCCGTCCCTGGTTATCGTCATCGGGCTCGCCGGCGTGGTGGGCGTGTTCACCGCGCTACTCGCCATGACGGCCGGTTTCGTCAGTACTCTGAAAGCCACTGGACGGAACGATGCCGCCATCATCATGCGCGGTGGCTCCGATACCGAGCTGAACTCCGCCCTGACGCGCGAACAGAGCGATGTCATCGAACAGCAGCCGGGCATTACCCCGGGCGCGGACGGCAAGCCACAGGCCTCCGCGGAACTGGTGGTGATCGCCGAGCTGATCCGTCGCGACGACGTCAAGAACGGCGCCAACATCACCGTCCGCGGCGTCGAGCCGACGGCGTTTGCGCTGCGGCCGACGTTCCACATCGTCGCCGGACGCAACTTCACCCCGGGGTTGCGCGAGCTCATCGTCGGCCGCGGCGTGGTGCGCCAGTTCCAGGGCGCGGACGTCGGTAAGACCATCCGCATGCGCGGCTCGGACTGGACCGTGGTGGGGGAATTCGAGACCGGTGACTCGCACGAGTCAGAACTGTGGGCCGACGTCAACGTGGCGCGCACCACCTTCGGCCGCAGCGGCTCGAGCTCAGTGCTGGTGGCACTCGATGGGCCAGACGGCCTCAGTAAGCTCAAAGCCGGCATCGGCGCTGAACCGCGTCTGACCGTGGACGCGCTGCGCGAGCAGGAGTACTTCAGCGGCCAGACCAAGCAGTTCCGCGAGCAGATCGGCTTCCTCGCGACACTGGTGACGGTGATCATGGGGCTAGGGGCGATCTTCGCTGCCCTCAACAGCATGTATGCGGCGGTGGCCGCCCGCGGCAAGGAGATCGCCACGCTACGGGCGATCGGCTTCGGTGGGCTGCCGGTGCTGGCATCGGTCATGGTGGAGGCGCTGCTGCTGGCACTCGCCGGCGGCGTGCTCGGGGCCGTGATCGCCTACCTGCTGTTCAACAACCTGTCCGTGTCCACGCTGGGGCAGAACTTCACCCAGGTGGTGTTCAACTTCAAGGTGACGCCGGCGCTGGTGCTGCAGGGACTGATCATCGCGCTGGTGATCGGCATGATCGGCGGCTTTTTGCCGGCGCTGCGCGCGGCACGGCTGCCGGTGACCACGAGCCTGCGCGAGCAGTAGCGGCGGCTGCTACAGCAGCCGCGTCAGCGCCTCGCACAGCGCTGGCACGTCCTCCTCCGGCTGATCCCAGGAGACGACTATTCTTGCCTCGCCGGCGCGCTCGTCCGCCCAGTCGTAGAACTCGAACCCCGCGGCGCGGAGCGCCGCGCGCCGCTCGATTCCCAGCCGCAGGAACACCTCGTTCGCTTCCACGGGGTGCGTGAGGAGCGGGCCTGCGGCCCGCCCGATGCGCTGCGCCTGATGGTTGGTGCGCCGGGCGTTCGTCAGCCACAGATCGTCCTGCAGGTAGGCGAGCAGCTGCGCGGCCACATAACGCGACTTGGACAGCAGATGTCCAGCGCGCTTGCGGCGCAGCTCAAAATCCCGCACCAGCGCGGTGTCGAAGAACACCACCGCCTCGGCGGCCAGCGCGCCGTTCTTGGTGGCGCCGAAGGACAGAACGTCGACGCCGGCGCGCCAGCTGATGTCGGCCGGCTGGCAGTGGAGGAAACTGACCGCATTGGCGAAGCGCGCACCGTCCATGTGCACCTTGAGCCCGTGCTCATGCGCGAGCGTGGCGAGTTCGCGGATCTCATGGGCGCGATAGGCGGTGCCGAGCTCACTCGCCTGAGTGAGCGACAACAGGGCCGGCTGCAGCGTGTGCACGTCCACGCGATGGGCGTGCAGCGCCTGCGCCAGCGTCGCGGCGGCGAGGCGGCCGTGCTCGCCCGGCAGCAGTTGCAGCTGCGCGCCACCGGAGAAGAATCCGGGCGCACCGCACTCGTCGGTGGCGATGTGCGACTCCTGATGGGCGAACACTGCGCCGTAGGGCGGGCTGAGGGTGGCGATGCTGAGCGCATTCGCGGCCGTGCCGGTCGCCACGGCGAAGGCGCGCAGCTCGCGGCCGAACAGCGCCCCGAATGCTGCATCCAGACGCTGCGTCCACTGGTCATCGCCGTAGGCGGCAGTGAGGCCGTGGTTCACGTCGTGGAGCGCGGCCAGCATCTGCGGACAGGCGCTGCTGGTGTTGTCACTGAAGAATCGCACCGGTGACTCCTTGCGTCATGCCTCAGTCGATCCGCCAGCGGAACGACCAGGCGCCGAAGGCGAGAAAGGCGAGGGCGGTAAAACCGAGGAACAGCAGATTGGGCGCAATCTGCGCCAGCCCGGCACCATCGAGCATCACGGCGCGCGCGGCATCGAGCACGTGGGTGAGCGGGAACAGGTGCGCGAGCCACTGCACCCAGCGCGGCGAGCCCTCGAGCGAGAACCAGATGCCCGACAGCAGCATCATCGGCCAGGTGAGCAGATTGAGCATGCCGCCCACCAGCTCCTCGCTGGAGAAGCGCGCCGCCACCGTCAGTCCGAGCGCGATCATCGACAGCGCCCCCAGCACTGCGAGCAGTACCAGCAGCAGCAGGCTGCCGGCGTTGTGGAAGCCAATGATGAGGCTGATGCCGGCGTACAGCACCGCGGTGACGAACACGATCAGAAGCAGGCGCGACAGTACCTGGGCACTCAGGAACTCGAAGGCGGTCAGAGGCGTCGCGTGCAGGCGCTTGAGGAAACCGCTCTTGCGGTAACGCAGCACCACGTAGCCGACGCCGAACAGGCAGCTGAACATCATGTTCATGCCGAGGATTCCGGGAAACAGCCAGTCGACGTAGCGCAGCCCCGCGCCGCTGACCGGCTGGCGTTGCGCATCGGGAGCCGCCGCGAGCAGCAGTTTCTCGGTCATGTAACCCTTGGGCGAGTCGGTGTTGACCCAGTAACGCGGCGGACTGCGCAGCTCGACCAGCAGGTCGATCTGCTGATGGGTGAGCTTGTGGAGCGCGGCGCCCGCGTCGGGCAGCGGCACGAACTGCACGTAGCGCTGACGCAGAAAGGGGTGGCTGGCGGGGTCGATCTGTGTGCTGATCACGCCCACCTTGAACAGCGGCCGCTCCGGGCCGCCGAATACGAAGCCCATGCCGATCACCAGCGCGATCGGCAGCAGCAGTGTGAACAGGAGTGTGCTGCGGTCGCGCAGGAATTCCAGGTTGCGTGCGTGCAGCACCGACAGCAGGCGGCGCATCATGGGCGCAACTCCGTGCCGGTGAGCTCAAGGAACAGGTCCTCGAGGTTGGCCGGGCGGATGCGCAGGTTCTGCAGCGGCACACGCGCATCCAGCAATGTGCGCAGCGTCGTTTCCAGATCATCGGTGGTGATCTCGACGCGATCGCTCGCATCCAGGACTTTGAGCGGCAGCGCGCGCGCGGCCGCCGGGAAGTCCTGGCGCGGCAGCTCGAGCAGCACTTCAGCGAAGTGCTCGTGCAGCAGGCGGCGCGGCGCACCCTGGGCGACGATGCGGCCGCGGTCGAGGATCACGATCTCATCGCACAGCAGCTCGGCTTCCTCCATGTAGTGCGTCGTCAGGATGATGGTCTTGCGGCGCGCCTTGATCGATTCGACCAGCTCCCAGAAATTGCGCCGCGCCTGCGGGTCGAGCCCGGTGGTCGGCTCATCGAGGAACAGCATCTGCGGGTCGTTGACCAGCGCGATCGCCAGCAGCATGCGCTGCTGCTGGCCGCCGGAAAGTTTGCGGCTGTCGCGGTCGGCGAGCTTCTCCAGCGCGCACAGGCGGATGACCTCTTCCACGTCCAGGCCATGGTCGTACAGCCCGCGGAACAGGGCGATACTCTGGCGCACGGTGAGAAAGTCCTGCAGCGCGGTCTTCTGGAACAGGATGCCGGCCTCCTCGCGGAAGCGCGCGCCCAGCGGTGCGCCGCGGTAGCGCACCTCACCGGAGGTGGGCGGCAGGATGCCTTCCATGATCTCGATGGTGGTGGTCTTGCCGGCACCATTCGGGCCGAGCAGGCCGAAGCAGATGCCCGGCGGCACGTTAAACGACACTCCGGCGACCGCGGTGGTCGCCGGATACTGCTTGACCAGATCGTGGACTTCGAGGATCGGGGTGGTCACGGTGCTGTCTGCCCGCTTCGTCTTCCGGCGAGAGCACCGGCCGCGGCGTGAGTGTACCATCAGGCGCATGAGCACCCGTCAATACGACAAGTCCGAGCGCGTCGAACTCGCCGACGAGGCGGTGCACTGGGATCTCGGCAGCTCGCTTTCCTACAGCGAATACCTGCAGCTCGACAAACTGCTGGGCGCACAGCGGCCGCTGTCGCACGAACACAATGAGATGCTGTTCATCATCGTGCACCAGGTGTCGGAGCTGTGGATGCGCCTGATGCTGCACGAGCTGACTGCCGCGCTCGAGTGCATACGGCGTGATGATCTCGGTCCGGCGCTGAAGATGCTGGCACGTATTTCGCGCACCCAGACGCAGCTGATCACGGTGTGGGACGTGCTCTCGACCATGACGCCGTTTGAGTATTCGGCCTTCCGCAATGCGCTCGGACGCTCCTCCGGATTCCAGTCGGTGCAGTACCGGCTGCTGGAGTTCATCTTCGGCAACAAGAACGCCGAGATGCTCACCGTGCACCAGCGCGACCCGCAGGCCTTCGAGCAACTGTCGCGCGCGCTGCACGCGCCGTCGCTCTACGATGAGGTGCTGCGTCTGCTCAGCCGCCGTGGCTACGGCATTGCGGAAGAGTATCTGAGCCGTGATTTCAGCGAGCCCTATCAGGCCAGCAAGCAGGTCGCGGGGGCCTGGCTCGGCGTCTATCACAATGCCGAGCAGGGTTGGGACCTGTACGAACTCGCCGAACGCCTGGTGGACCTCGACCACAACTTCCAGCTGTGGCGTGCGCATCACCTGAAAACGGTGGAGCGCATCATCGGCTACAAGCCCGGTACTGGCGGCACCGGCGGGGTGTCCTACCTCACCAAGGCGCTGGAGCTGAAGTTCTTCCCGGAGCTGTGGCAGATCCGCACGTCGATGTAACGCCGCTGCTAGTGGCTGCTCACCGTGGCCGGGAAGTCGCGGTAGTAGTCGGGGAACAGCTGCTTCAGGTTGTGGATTTTCGGCAGATCGTTGACCACGATGTAAGGATAGTGCGGGTTTTTCAGGTAGAAATCCTGGTGGTAATCCTCCGCGTTGTAGAAACCCTTGAGAGGATCCAGCTGCGTCACGATCGGCTGACTGAAGGCGGCGCTCGTCCCGAGCTGCGCGATATAGCTCTCGGCAATGTGTCGCTGTGAATCGTCGGCGTAGAAGATGGCCGAACGATACTGCGAGCCGGTATCCGGGCCCTGACGATTCAGCTCGGTGGGATCGTGCGCCACCGAGAAGTAAATCTGCAGCAGCTCACCGTAGCTCACCTCAGCCGGATCAAAGCTGATCTGCACCGATTCGGCATGGCCGGTGCGGCCGCTGCCGACCTCCTGATAGACCGCGGTGGTGCGTGCGCCGCCGGAATAGCCGGCCATCACCCTGTGGACGCCGCGCACATGCTCGAACACACCCTGCAGGCCCCAGAAACAGCCGCCGGCCAGCACCGCCGTCTGCAGTGGACCCTTCTGTTTGGGGTTGTCGACCGTCGGAGCCGGGAGCGAGACGGCAGGCTCCGCGCCGCCTGCGAGGGCGAGCCACCCCAGCCCGCCGAGGAGTGCCGCGAGGGCCAGTGCGGCTGCGCTGTTCTTGCCTGACATGCGATGCTCCTTGCGCGGCATCTCAGGCGCGCGCCGTGAAATTGAGGGCCACCGAATTCATGCAGTAGCGCAGTCCGGTCGGCCGCGGCCCGTCGTTGAACACGTGCCCCAGGTGCGCGGCGCAGCGCGCACAGGACACGGCGGTGCGCACCATGCCGAGGCTGCGGTCGTCTTGGTCGAGCACGTTGTGGCGCGAGATCGGCGCCCAGAAGCTCGGCCAGCCGGTACCCGAATCAAACTTGGTGCGCGAATCGAACAGCACCGTGCCGCAGCAGATACAGGCGTAGAGACCATCCGCATGACTCTGATCGTAGGCGCCGCTGAAGGCGCGCTCGGTGTCTTCCTGGCGCGTGACCGAGAAGGCGAGCGCTGAGAGCTGCGCGCGCCACTCGGCCTCGCTCTTGACGACCCGTGGCACGCTCAACGTGCCACGGCTGGTGCCATTGGGCGCGAATTGCTCGATCAGCACTGTGCCTGCCGTCGGCGGGGATCCCAGCGCCGCCCGGCTGCCGCGCACCAGCGTGAGCGCTCCGACCGAGAGGCCTCCCAGCAGCAGGGCGCGCCGTGTGAGTCGGTCAGGCAGTCGATTCATGGGTCTTCCTTCAGCCAAACGTGAATGAATAGGCTTCCACCCCGCCATCCAGGAATTCGATGGCGAAGGTGTGGTCGGCTCCGGGATGCGTCTCGCGCAGCAACTGATACAGACGCTGCTCGCCGACTTCGCCGCTGCCGTCGGCGGCCACGTCGGCGCCGTGGTCATCGCCAGGCGCATGGCCGTCGAGGGTGACGCGGAAGCGCAGCGGATGAGCTGCGGCTCCCGGGCCCAGCACCAGGTGCAGATCGCGCGCGTGAAAGCGGAACACGATGCCGGCCGCGCCAGCGGTTGCCACCGCACGCTCACCCTCCACCTTCCAGGGACCGGTCAGCGCCCACTGGTTGAGCGCGAGCGTCGCGGGCGCCGTGTATTGGTGCGCCTGATCCTCGCGCGCGCCACCAGGGGAGACGAAGCTCGCGGCGCGCTGGTAGCCGATGTAGGTTTCCGGGGACTGGATGTCCTGCTCGTCGGCTGCCGCCTGCGCGCCGCTGCCGCTGGGAGCGCTCGTCGCGGCATCGAGGTGCTGCGCGCCGGCCTCGCTCAGCAGCTGCCGCAGGATCTGCTCGGAGGCGGCGTAGTCGCCTTCACCGAAGTGGTGCCCGCGGATGCGGCCCTGGGCATCGATGAAATAGTGCGCCGGCCAGTACTGGTTGTTGAATGCCTGCCAGACGGCGAGGTTGTTATCGAGCGCCACCGGATAGGTGATGCCGAGGTCGCGCACCGCGCGGCGCACGTTATCGGCATCTTTTTCGAACGCGAACTCCGGCGAGTGCACGCCGATCACCACCAGTCCCTGGTCGCGGTAGCGCGCGTACCAGCTCTTCACGTAGGGCAGCGTGCGTAGGCAGTTGATGCACGAGTAGGTCCAGAAGTCGACCAGCACCACCTTGCCGCGCAGCGCCTCCCGTGTGAGTGGCGGTGAGTTCAGCCAGCCGACGGCACCGCTCAGGGAAGGCATCTCGCCCTCGACCGGCAGACTCGCGTCCGCAGCGGTCGCTGTCACGGCGGTGCTGGCCGCGGCGCTCTGCAGGGCGCCGCCGGCGCGTGCCGGCCTGAACTGCTCGATCAGTGACTGTTCCAGGTGCGCGGTGTTGGCAAGCGACAGGCGCGTCAATACGCCGGTGTCCCAGCCGAGTGCGATCGCCACTACCGCGAGCAGCACCGCGGCACCCAGTGCGCGTCGTACCCATTCACCGGCGCCGAAGGAGCGCTTGAGCGCAGCGATGACGCGGGTGCTGGCGGCGGCCGCGAGTGCGAGCGAGCAGGCAGCACCCAGGGCGTAGGCGAACAGCAGCGCCGTCGTGGCACTGCTCGGACCCCCAAGGGCTGCACCGGTCAGGATCAGCGCCAGGATCGGCCCCGCGCACGGCGCCCACAGAAAGCCGGTCGCAACCCCGAGCAGTAGCGCTCCGGCAATGCCGGCGCGCCCCCCGCCCGCGCTGCCAGCGGACAGGCGCGCGCCCAGTGCGACCAGCGGGCGCGTGATCCAGTCGCCGAAGCGCCGCGACAGCAGCGCGAGCGCGCTCAGCGCCAGCAGTACCAGCGCCAGCAGGCGCCCATAGTTGTTGAAGTGCACTACCCAGGAGCCGCCGACGGCGGCAAGCGTCGACAGTGCCGCAAAGGTACCCGCCATGCCGATCAGCAGTGGCAAGGTGCTGCGCACGAACGGTTGCTCGGTGCGCGCGAAGATGAACGGCAGCACCGGCAGGATGCACGGGCTGAGGATCGTCAGCGCGCCACCGAGGAAGGCCAGAACCGCGAGGGTCATTCAGACTCCAGGAAGAGAAAATTTCCGAGCTTCGACATCGCAGTAGACCCGCACGGGCGGCGATTTATTGCCAGCTCGCGGGCGGCGTCAGTCCGCTTCAGCGCCACCTGAGACACGGAATGCCCAGCCGCGCCGCCGCGGCGCGCGTCGCGCGCGTGCCGTTCACCAGACGCGGGTACTCGGCGAGGGCCAGATGCTCAAGATCACTCGCGGCGTTGGCATAGGCGGTGACGGGCAGCCCATAGCGCCGGCGCAACTCGATCAGGCAGCGTGCCTTCTCCGTCCCCCGACGATTGGGGCTGGCGAGTGCGCCATCAAGACGATCCGCCTGCCAGGCGATCGCCGTGCAGACGGTTGCGGTGAAGCCGAGCGCCTCTCCGAGCGCCGGCACGTACAGGTCAGGACTCGCGCTCAGCAGCACGAGCGCATCGCCTGCCGCGCGATGGGCGGCGATGGCGCTGAGCGCATCCGCGTGCAGGCCGCGGGCGATGAGCGGCGGCACGAACTGCGCCGTCCAGCTTGCCAGCTCCGCGCGGCTGCGCCCGCCCAGCACGGCGCGGATCCAGGCGGACTTGAGCGCCCCCTGATCGCTGTGACCGCTGAGGAAGCGCACCAGTGCCGGCAGCGCGCGCGGCAAGCGCAGCGCACACCCGGGGTGATGCGCGATGAATTCCAGCAGGTAGCGGTTGAGCGTGTCGTGAACGCTGATCGTACCGTCGAGATCGAAGAGGGCCAGCACGCGTCCGGGGGCAGCGGCTGCGCTGCGCCCGGGCACTGCCGGCTCCGCCGCTGCGGTCAGGTCGCGACCGGAGCGGCCAGCTGCCGCAGCACGTACTGCAGGATGCCTCCGTGGCGGTAGTACTCGCGTTCCTTCGGCGTATCGATGCGCAGCCGTGCCTGGAACTTGCGCATCGCGCCCTGCGGCGCAGTCGCGCTCACGGTGACCTCGGTCGCGTCGGGCTGATCGAGGCCGCTGATGTCGAACAGCTCGCGTCCGCTGAGCCCGAGCGATGCGACGTTCTGTCCCGGCAGGAACTGCAGCGGGGCGACCCCCATGCCGATCAGGTTGGAGCGGTGGATGCGCTCGAAGCTCTCGGCGATGACCGCTTTCACCCCGAGCAGCATCGTGCCCTTGGCGGCCCAGTCGCGCGAGGAGCCGGTACCGTACTCGCGTCCGGCGAGCACCACGAGCGGCGTGCCTTCTTTCTGGTAGCGCATGGCGACGTCGTAAATCGAACCCTGCTCGCCGTCCGGCAGGTGCACGCTCACGCCGCCCTCGGTCCCGGGAACCATGAGGTTGCGCAGACGGATATTGGCAAACGTGCCACGCATCATCACTTCATGATTGCCGCGCCGCGCGCCATAAGAGTTGAAGTCCTTGGGCTCGACACCCTGCTCGATGAGATAGCGCGCCGCGGGGCTGCTCTTGGCGATGTTGCCGGCAGGTGAGATGTGATCGGTGGTCACCGAGTCGCCGAGCACCGCCAACGCCCGCGCCCCGTGCACGTCGGCGAGCGCTGCCGGATTCATGGTCATGCCGGCAAAGTACGGCGGGTTTTTCACGTAGGTTGACTTCGCGTCCCAGGCGTAGCGCTGTCCGGCCGGCACCTGGATGCTGGTCCAGTTCTCATCGCCCTTGAATACGCTGGCATAGCTGTGGCGGAACATCTGTGAATCGATCGAACGCAGCAGCAGCTCCTGCACTTCGCTGTCGCTCGGCCAGATGTCGGCCAAATGCACCGGCTTGCCGTCCGTGCCGGTCCCGAGCGGCTCGTTGATCAGGTCGATATCGAGCGTGCCGGCGAGCGCGTAGGCCACCACCAGGGGCGGTGAGGCGAGGAAGTTCATGCGCACCTCCGGGTGCACGCGTCCCTCGAAATTACGATTTCCGGAGAGCACCGCGCAGGCGGTGATGTCGGCGGCCTTCACGGCAGCGGAGATTTCTGGCTTCAGCGGCCCCGAGTTGCCGATGCAGTTGTGCACGCACACGCCGCCAGCCACGAAGGCGTGCAACTCGCTGACCGCGAGATCGAACACGGGCCGGCGCCCGGCGGGACGGCGGTCAACAACCCTGAGGCTCAAGGTCGGCAGGGACAGCGAGTCTTTAGCGACGCAGTAACGCTGCGGCTGCCCGTCGGTTCGCGGCCCTGCGGAGGCTGCGAACCACTCGCGCACACCGAGCTGACTGAATAGCGCCGCCGGTGAAGGAACCTCGCAGCTGGCGCGGTGCAGGGGCTGCAAGGTGCGCGCGGCGCCCTCCGGCCGCCGCTCGAGGCGGTCGTGGCCCTCGAGTAGCGAATCGTGCGGAAACACCGGCGTCTCGAGTTCTGAGAGCTGCGCTGCGGCCAGCGCCCGCGTCTTGGCAAATGACAGGCCGAGCTGTGCGCGCAGCTCTTCGAGTCGGTCGGCCATCCACAGGCGCTGCCGGTTGATGTGGTCGATGGTGCGCCAGTAAACCGCAGCGGCGCTGGCCCGCAGTGACTTCTCGGCGCAGTAGCGGAAGCCGACGCGCTCGACGAACGAGAGGCCTTCGGGCAGCTCGAGGCGCAGCTCGCGCCGGCGCTCGCCGTCCTGGGCCGCCGGGTCACTGGATGCGGCGTGCTGCGTGGGGTATTCACGGACGGTGGCGCCACGCGCCTTCACACCGCAGCGCACCAGCAGCGTCACGATGTCGCCCAACATCTGCCGGGTGGCCGCGACGCACTCCGGCTTCGCGCTCTGCGAAAATGCGGGTGGCTCGAGGCTCGCTTCATCCTCACTGGTGCCCGAGTAATGCAGCACGGGCGCGTGCCCGTCAGCGCCGAACAGGCCGCCCAGGAACTCACGCACCAGCGCCCGCGGGCAATTCTCCTGCAGCACAAATGCCGGCAGCGAAGGTGACTGATTGATCCGGCCGCCGGTGCGGAGGCCGGGCAATGCGGCGATCAGCTCGGTGAGTTCCTGCGGCACGAGGATCGACCAATGGCGCTCGTCCTCAGCACTCGCCAGCGGACGTTGACCGGTCAGCAGCTCGATATCATGCAGGAGCGCCTCGCGGTCCAAGGCCTGGCCGACGTTCATGCGCCCCGGCAGCGCGACGCTGAGCGAACGCTCGCCCAGCAGGTGGCCGACGAGACGCGCGAAGGCGAGCAGGCGCTGCCGCTCGGGCTCGTCCGCCATGGAAAATTCGCGCCCGCCAGCGCGCAGCATGTAGCCGGTTTCATCGCTATCTGGCTCATCCAGCGGACCCTCGAGAGCCATGACCACGCGGCTGTCGCCGGGCGTGAGCTGATCGGCGCGAACCCAGCGTCCATCGGCGCACAGGATCTCGTGGTCCGGTGTACACACCAGTGTGCGGCCGTCCTGCAGCACCAGCGAAACGCAGTCGCGCTCCCCCTGAACCATCATCTCGCTCTGCCAGGCCATCGCCAGGCGGCGCGCGCTGTCAGGGCCGAACAGCCGCTCGCCGCCGCCTTGTGGCAGGCGTTCGATGCGGCGCGTCGTGCCGTTGGCGAGCAACACCGGCGTGCCGGCCGCAATACAAGTGGTGCAACCGTAGCCGACCAGATCGAAGCCCACGGCCGCCAGATCGTCCAACACGCCGGCCTTGGTGAAGTAATCAGTGACCACGCGCGAGCCCGGGGCGAGACTGGTCTTGACCCAGGGCTGCGACTTGAGACCGCGCTCACGGGCCTTGCGCGCCAGCAGTCCCGCGGCGAGCATCACCGAAGGGTTGGAGGTGTTGGTGCAGCTGGTGATCGCCGCAATCAGCACGGCGCCGTCCTTGAGTTCGAATGTCTGGCCCTCGAGCTTCACCGGCGCGACGCCCTGCGCCGCCGCGTTCCGGCCGCGACGCTCATCGGCGGCTTTCTTGGCGTTGCTCTCGTACACCTGCTTGGCAGACTTCAGCGGTACGCGGTCCTGCGGGCGTCGCGGGCCGGCGAGGCTCGGCTCGACCTGTGCCAGATCGAGCTCGAGCTCATCGCTGTAGCGCGCGGGCGTGGCTCCCTGGTTGCGCCACAGCCCCTGGGCCTTGGCATAGGCGCTGACCAGCTCGAGGCGCTCGCGCGGGCGGCCGGAGAGCTCCAGGTAGCGCAGCGTTTCGGTGTCGATCGGAAAGATGCCGCAGGTGCTGCCGTATTCGGGCGCCATGTTGGCGATGGTGGCGCGGTCGGCCAGCGGCAGATTGGCGAGGCCATCACCGTAGAACTCGACGAACTTGTCCACCACGCCTTTCTTGCGCAGCTTCTCTGTCACCGTCAGCACCAGATCGGTGGCGGTGGCACCGGGTTTGAGTTTGCCGTCGAGACGGAAGCCGATGACCTGCGGGATCAGCATGGTGACGGGCTGGCCGAGCATGGCTGCCTCGGCCTCGATACCGCCCACGCCCCAGCCGAGCACCCCCAGCCCGTTGATCATGGTGGTGTGCGAGTCGGTGCCCACCAGGGTGTCGGGATAGGCGCGACGCGTGCCGCCGGCTTCGGTGTCGAAGATCACGCGGCCGAGATACTCGAGGTTCACCTGGTGAACGATGCCGGTGTTGGGAGGCACGACGGCGAAGTTTCGAAACGCGGTTTGCCCCCAGCGCAGGAAGGCGTAGCGTTCCTTGTTGCGCGCAAACTCGATCGCCGTGTTGGCCGCCAGCGCGTGCGCGCTGCCGTATTCATCCACCTGCACCGAGTGATCGATGACCAGCTCCGCCGGGTTCAGTGGATTGACGCGCTCGGCATCGCCGCCGAGCTTCACGATGGCATCGCGCATCGCCGCCAGATCCACGATGCAGGGCACGCCGGTGAAGTCCTGCAGGATGACGCGCGCGGGAGTGAAGGCGATCTCGTGGGAGGGCGTGGCCGCCGGATCCCACTCGAGCAGAGCCTCGATATCGCGGCGCGTGACACTCACGCCGTCTTCGAAACGCAGCAGATTCTCGAGCAGGATCTTCAGCGAGTAGGGCAGCCGTGCCAGCTTGTCCTGCGGCAGGGCAGCCAGGCTCCAGATCTCGTAAGTGCGCTCGCCGACTTTGAGTGAGGAGCGCGCGCGAAAGCTGTTGGTCATGCAAGTCTCCGCTGTGAGACCGCAATTATATAACGGCGGCGCGCCAACCCCGTGACAGCCTCAGGCGGCGACGCGTGCCTGGCGCGCCGCGGCCACCGTCTCAATGACCGCACCGCCGAGGCAGCGGTCACCGTCGTAGGCCACGGCGTACTGCCCGGGCGTCACCGCGCGCTGGGGCGCATCGAATGAGATGCGCGCCGAGCCGTCCGCCAGCGGCTCCAGCAGCGCCGCCTGATCCTGCTGCCGGTAGCGCACTTTGACCGTGCAGCGGAAGGCTTCGCGCCGCGGTGGCGCGAGCCAGTGCCAGCAGGCGGTGGTGAGCTGCACGCTCAACAGCAGCGGGTGATCCGCGCCCTGCACCACGATCAGCGCATTGCGTGCAGCGTCCTTGGCGGCCACGTACCAGGCCGCTTCCGCATGCCCGGCGCGCCCGCCGATGTTGAGTCCAGCGCGCTGCCCGAGCGTGTAAAAAGCCAGCCCCTGATGCGTCCCCAGCCGCTCGCCGCGCGCATCCTCGATCGCTCCAGGGCTGGCAGGCAGAAAACGCGTGAGAAACTCCCGGAACGGGCGCTCACCGATGAAGCAGATGCCGGTGCTGTCGGGCTTGTCATAGACCGGAAGTCCGGCGCGCTGCGCCTGCTCACGCACCGCGCTCTTGTGCAGCGAGCCGAGCGGCATCAGGCTCGCGGCAAGCTGCTCGGCGGGCACCGCGTGCAGAAAATAGCTCTGATCCTTGTGCGGATCCTGCCCCTTGCACAGCGCCACTCCGTCGGCCGCGGGCAGCAGCTGCGCATAGTGGCCGGTGGCAAAGTGCGAGGCCCCGAGACGCCGCGCCCACTGCAGTGCGACGCCGAACTTGATCTCGCGGTTGCACAGCACGTCGGGATTCGGCGTGCGGCCGGCGCGGTGCTCGGCCAGGAAGGAGGCGAACACGCGCGTCCGGTATTGCGCGGCAAAGCTCGCACGGTGCAGCGGGATGCCGAGCTCTGCGGCCACCGCGCGCGCGTCCTGGAAATCCTGCGCGGCGGTACAGTAAGCGTCATCGTCCGCCTCTTCCCAGTTGCTCATGAAGAGTCCCTGGACGTCCCAACCGGCCTGCCGCAGCAGCCATGCGGCGACCGCCGAATCGACGCCGCCGGACAGGCCGATAATGACGCGCGCGCTGGGTGAGGGCGGTGCAGGGACCGGGACATGAGCCATGGGCGAATTCTAGCGCGTGCAGCCGCGCAGCCTCAGGGCGCGACGACCGTGACGGGCCCGGCGGCGCAGGTACGGCCGTCGGCTGCGAGTGATGCGGCGACCGCCTCGCGCGTGAGGTCGGCGACGGCGCCAAGTCCGCGGCGCGCCCCGCTCAGGTAATCGGCGACGCAGCGCAGCACCAGCGGGCTGCGCAGCCTCGGCGCCTGCTGGCGCAGCTCGGCGAGCGTCAGCCAGTGGGTGCGCACAATTCCCTCATCCAGCGGCTGGGCCGCATCGTGATCGCTGACCACTCCGCAGAAGGCGAAGCGCAGGAACAGACTGTCGCCCGCCGGGTTGCGCCACAGGTAGACGTTCACCAGGTCCTGCGGCTCGAAGCGCCAGGCGCTTTCCTCGCGCGCTTCGCGCACCACCGCCGCGACCAGGGTCTCTTCGGCCTCTACGTGACCGGCGGGCTGGTTGAACAGGCGCCGCCCGCCGATCGACTCCTCGACCAGCAGAAAGCGGCCGGTGTCCTCGGCGATTGCGGCGACGGTGATACGGGGTTCGGGCATACAGCACGCAGTGTAGCCATGCGCGCTGCGCGGCAGGTGCGAGTCGTTAAAAGAGCGTGCGGGTCTTAGCCGCGGCGCGCGGCCCGCAGGCCGTGTTCGGCGGCGCTGGCGTTCCACACCTGGTCGAACTCCTGCAGGTAGAGCCGCGCGGCGATCGGATTATTGATGTCGGCCACGCCGTCCCACGTGTCGGCACGCATGCGGTAGACGATGGCGCGGTCGTCGGCAATCAGGTAGGTCGAGGCGCGCTGCGGCGCCTGTGCAGCCACCGAGCGGATATCGATACAGCTGGACAGCCGGCGCCCCATGGCGACGAAGCGGTTACTGTCGCGCACGATGCGCGAGGGCTCGGCCAGCAGCACCCGTACCTTGGAAAAACTGCGCGTCAGCACGAAGTGCTTGATGATCTCGAGGAAAGCGCTCTGGTCGTAGAGATCCGGTTCGAGGTCCGGGGTGTAGATAGAAATGAGGCGCTGCGCGGTGGTGGCGATCTCGTTCACCGCGACGCGCACTTCGGCGAGTGAGGTGAGCACGGTGAGGGTTTCGGCGCCCTGCCGGGCGCCCGGGGAGGTCCCGTTTCCGTTCCCGGATTCGGTCGCATAGCGCGCGTTGGCGAGCTGCGCCCAGGCGCTGTTGAGGTCAAGTTCCCCGCTTATTGTCACGCGTCGATCGCCCCGCATCACCTGCACGGGAGGCAGGTTGCGATGGATATTAATGATGCCTAAGGGAATTTCCTTGCCGAACCGGTCACGGTTTCAAGGCGGCAGGCGGGCGAAGTAAGTCAAAAGCGAGCGATGGGTCGCACTTTCCGGTCCCGGAGCGGGCTGTGGGGCGGTCCCGTCAGGGCTAAAGCTCGCGAGCCAGCCGGGCGGCGAGGCCGGTATAGCCTGCCGGCGTCAGTGAGCGCAGCCGCTCTTTCTCGGCAGCGGCCAATGGCAGGGAGTCGATGAAGGCGGCGAGGGTTGCCGCATCGATGGTGCGGCCGCGGCTGAAGTCTTTCAGCCGCTCGTAGCCGCCCGGTACGCCTGCAGCGCGCAGCACGGTCTGGATGGCCTCGCCGAGAACCTCCCAGGAGGCATCGAAGTCGCCGGCCATGCGCGCCGGATCCGCCTCGATCTTGGCGAGGCCGCGCCCGAGCGCGCTCCACGCGATCAGCGTGTGACCGAGCGCCACGCCCAGATTGCGCAGCACGGTGGAGTCGGTGAGATCCCGCTGCCAGCGCGACAGCGGTAGCTTGTCGGAGAAGTGGCGTAGCAGTGCATTGGCGATGCCGCAGTTGCCTTCCGCGTTCTCGAAGTCGATCGGATTCACCTTGTGCGGCATGGTCGAGGAGCCGACTTCACCAGCGACCGCGCGCTGGCGCAGGTAGCCGAGCGAGATATAGCCCCACAAATCGCGGCACAGGTCGATGCAGATGACGTTGGCGCCGGCGAGCGCATCGCAGTACTCGCCGATCCAGTCGTGCGGCTCGATCTGCGTGGTCCAGGGGTTGTACTCGACACCGAGCGCGGTCACGAACGAGCGTGCGAGCGCAGGCCAGTCGAGTTGCGGCAGCGCGGCGACGTGCGCGTTGAAATTGCCGACCGCGCCGTTCCATTTGCCGAGAATGCGCACCTGCGCCCAGCGCTGCTGCGCGCGGCGCAGCCGCGCGGCAAAGTTCGCCATCTCCTTGCCGAGAGTGGTCGGACTGGCCGGCTGTCCGTGGGTGCGCGCCGGCATGGCGGTGTCAGCATAGCGCCGGGCGAGCTCGGTGAGCTCGCCGCCGCGGGCCTCCAGCACGCCGAGCAGCGCGTCGCGGGCGCGTTGCAGCAGGCGCGCGTAGCTGAGATTGTTGATGTCCTCGGAGGTGCAGCCAAAGTGCACCAGCTCGAGTGTCGCCTCGCGCGCGCCGGCCGCGGCCAGCTGCTCGCGCACGTAGTATTCCACCGCCTTGACGTCGTGATTGATGCGCGCCTCGATGGCCTTCACCGCTGCGGCGGCGTGCTCGTCGGGCGCCTGCGCCAGCTGCTGCGCGCGGCTGCGCACCGCTGCCGACAAGTGGCCGCCGGACAGCTGCGGTGCCGCCGCCGCCAGCTGCAGCAGCCACTGTGCTTCGATACGGATGCGCTCGCGGATCAGCCCGGCTTCCGACAAAAGCTCGCGCAGCGGTGCGGTCGCGTTGCGGTAGCGACCATCGACGGGAGAGAGGGCCTGGAGCGCCGGCAGCGAATCGCCCGGGTCTTGCGGCATTACGTTACAGGTCAGCGCGAAGTGCTAGGATTTGCATCATAACGCATACGGCTGTCCGGCCGGCGTTTCCCAAGGGTTCGGAGTGGCCGCATGACGAGTTCGTACCGGGTGGAGCGCGACAGCATGGGCGAGCTCAAGGTGCCCGCCGATGCCCTGTGGGGCGCGCAGACGCAGCGCGCGGTGCAGAACTTCGCCATCAGCGGGCTGCCGATGCCGCAGGCCTTCATTGCAGCACTGGCGCTGGTGAAGCAGGCCGCGGCACGCGCCAATCGGGCGCTCGGTCTGCTCGAGCCGAAGATCGCGCAGGCGGTCGATGCCGCCGCAGCCGAGGTGGCCGCGGGCAAGCACGACCGGCATTTCCCGATCGACATCTTCCAGACCGGCTCCGGCACCAGCACCAACATGAACGCCAACGAGGTGATCGCCTCGCTCGCGAGCCGGCAGCTGCAGACAGCGGTGCACGCCAACGATCACGTCAACATGGGACAGAGCAGCAACGATGCCATCCCGACGGCGATCCACGTCAGCGCGGCGCTGGCGCTGCGTGGGCAACTGCTGCCCGCGCTCACGCACCTCGCCGCAGTGCTCGCCGCCAAGGAGCGTGAGCTCGGTGGCATCGTCAAGACCGGCCGCACGCATCTCATGGACGCCATGCCGGTGACGTTCGGGCAGGAGCTGTCCGGCTGGCGTACCCAGATCGAGCACGGCGTGGAGCGCCTGAAGTCGGTGGAGCCGCGGCTGCTGGCGCTCGCCCAGGGCGGCACCGCTGTGGGCACCGGCATCAACGCGCACCCGGAATTCGGCCGGCGCTTCACGGAGGCGCTGGCGGCACTCACCGGCGTACCGTTCGTGCCAGCGCGCAACTATTTCGAGGCGCTCTCGAGCCAAGACACCGCGGTGGAGTTGTCCGGGCAGCTGAAGGTCGTGGCCGTCAGTCTCACGAAGATCGCCAACGATCTGCGCTGGATGAACAGCGGACCGCTCGCCGGGCTGGGCGAGATCGCCTTGCCGGCGCTGCAGCCCGGCAGCAGCATCATGCCCGGCAAGGTCAATCCGGTCGTGCCGGAGGCCACCACCATGGTCGCCGCGCAGGTGATCGGCAATGACACTGCCATCACCATCGCCGGGCAATCGGGCAACTTCCAGCTGAACGTCATGCTGCCGGTGATCGCGCGCAACCTGCTGGAGAGCATTCAGCTGCTGGCGAACGTCAGCCGCGCGCTCGCCGACAGCGCCATCAAGGGCTTCACGGTCAATAGGGCACGTCTGGCCGAGGCGCTGGAGCGCAACCCCATCCTCGTCACCGCGCTGAACCCGGTCATCGGCTACGAGAAAGGCGCGGCCATCGCCAAGCAGGCCTACGCGCAAGGGCGGCCAATCCGCGAGGTGGCGGCGGAGATGACCGACCTGCCGCGCGAGCAGCTCGCCCGGCTCCTCGATCCGACCGAGCTCACCACCGGCGGCATCAAGGGCGGCGGTGGCGGCTGACGGCCCGCGTGATGCCGGAGGCCAGCGGGCAACCCCCTACCTCTTCGTCCACTGCGCCCGACTGGGCGCAAGTGATCCGCACGCGTCTCGCCGGGACCGAGCCGCGGCATGCGCCGGAAGACTGGCTGCTGCCCGGGCGCGCGCAACCCGGCAGCGATGCTTTCCGCAAGTTGTTTCCAGCCAACCCGCTGCCGGCGGCGGTGCTCATTCCGCTGGTGGAGCGGCGTGAGCTCACGGCACTCTTCACCCAGCGTGCCACGCAGCTGCGCAACCACGCCGGACAGATCAGCTTCCCCGGCGGGCGCATCGAGGCCGCGGATGACGGGCCGAAAGCAGCGGCGCTGCGCGAGGCGCGCGAGGAGATCGGCCTCGACGAGCGCTTCGTCTCGGTGGCCGGCTACCTGCCGGATCATCTGGTCATCACGGGCTTTCGCGTGACCCCGGTGATCGCGTTCGTGCAGCCGGGATTTGAGCTGCTGCTGGCGAGCGAGGAGGTTGAAGATACCTTCGAGGTGCCGGTGAATTACCTGTTCGACCCGGCCAATCACGTGCTGCAGCGCCGCCGCTCGGGCGTCACCGGCGAGTGGGTGGATTTCCGCGACATACCCTTCGGTGAGCGCAATATCTGGGGCGCCACCGCCGGCATGCTGCTGACGCTGTACCGCACCTGCATCGGCGAGGCGATCCGGTGAGTTCGCCCGAGCGCGCCCTCGCCGAGCTGCTGGCGCTGATGGCGCGGTTGCGCGATCCGCACAGCGGTTGTCCCTGGGATCGGGAGCAGACGTTCGCAAGCATTGCCCCCTATACCATCGAAGAAGCCTACGAGGTCGCCGATGCCATCGCGCACGGCGACCGCGATCATCTGCGCGAGGAGCTGGGTGATCTGCTGTTCCAGGTGGTGTTCCACGCGCGTCTGGCCGAAGAGCGCGGCTGGTTCGATTTCGCCCAGATCGCCGATGCCATCCGCGAAAAGCTCGTGCGGCGCCATCCGCACCTGTTCGCCGGCGCACAGCTGGCGCCAGAGGATCTGGTACGCGTCTGGGAGGAGCAGAAGGCCGCCGAACGCGCCGCGGCCGCGGGCGCGGCGGCTGCGCGCGGCGACAGCACGGTGCTGCACGGCGTACCGCAGGCGCTGCCGGCGCTCAGCCGGGCGGCGAAGCTCGGCCGCCGCGCTGCACACGTCGGTTTCGACTGGCCGGACGCGCGCGAGGTGCGCGCCAAGGTCATCGAGGAGCTGCACGAGGTCGATGCTGCGCAGGGTGAGCCGGCGGCGCTCGAGGAGGAGCTGGGCGATCTGCTGTTCGCGGTCGCCAACTTGAGCCGGCATCTGCAGGTGGATCCAGAGCAGGCGCTGCGTGGCGCCAACAGCAAGTTCGCGCGCCGCTTCGCGCACATGGAGAGGCTGGCACGCGCACGCGCGCTCGACCTAACCAGGCTGTCGGCCGCTGAGTGGGACGCGCTGTGGCGCGAGGCGAAACTGAACCCGAGCTGAAGACGGCCGTAGTCGCCGCCCACGGCGCGAATGCGCTAGGCTTGCGCGCTGCGATGTATCCGCGTCGACTCGCTCTAGTTATGTTACCGCTGGCTGCGGCGCTGGTGCTGCCGTGCGCCGCCGCGCCGCCCGCCGGCCTGTCCATGGATCAAGCGGTGCGCAACGTCGAGAAGCACTACCACGCGCGCGTCATCAAGGCGCAGACGCAGAAGGATGGCGGCCACACCGTCTATGTGCTGAGACTGCTGAACGACTCGGGCAAGGTGCGCACGGTGCGCGTCGATGCGCTGAGCGGGGAGATGCACTGATGCGCGCCCTGGTGGTCGAGGATGAAGCCGCACTGCGCGAGACCCTGAAGGCTCGCCTCACCGAGGCGGGCTTCACGGTGGACGTCGCGCGCGATGGCCATGAGGGCCTGTTTGCCGGCACGGAATACCCGCTCGATGTAGCGATCGTTGACCTCGGTCTGCCGGGAATCTCTGGGCTGGAGGTCATCCGGCGCCTGCGCGCGGCGCGCAAGACCTTCCCGATCCTGATCCTGACGGCGCGCGACAACTGGCAGGACAAGGTCGAGGGCCTGCAGGCCGGCGCTGATGACTATGTCGCCAAGCCGTTCCATTTCGAGGAGGTGTTGGCGCGGCTGCAGGCGCTGCTGCGCCGCGCGGGCGGCTGGGCCACCCCGCAGCTCCGGTGTGGTCCGATCGTGCTGGATACGCGCACCCAGACGATCGAGGCGCACGGCGCCGCGGTGGAGCTCACCACCTTTGAATACCGCATCCTCGAGCACCTGATGCTGCGTGCCGGAGATGTCATCTCGAAGACCGAGCTCACCGAACGACTCTACGACCAGGACTTCGAGCGCGACAGCAACGTCATCGAGGTGCTGATCGGTCGGCTGCGCCGCAAGCTCGATCCCGAGGACCGTCTGAAGCCGATCGAGACGCTGCGTGGCCGCGGTTACCGCTTCGCGGTGCCGCGCGATGCGGGCTCGTAGACGGCTGCAGGCGCGCCACCGCACCGCACTGCCTCCGTGCACTCACTCAGCCGGCGGCTGCTGATTGCGGTTTCGCTCCCGCTAGCGCTGTTCTTCGGCGTCATGATGCTGGTGCTCGATACCGGCTTCCGCGCCCTGTCGGAGCGCTCGCTGCAGGAAGTCCTCGACTCGCAGATGGTGTCGCTGATCGCTGCGGCTGAACTGCAGCCGAACGGCAGCTATGCGCCGGCAGCGCAGGCGTTGGATCCGCGCCTGGAGACACCGCGCTCGGGTTACTATGCCCAGATCCGCTCGCCGCTGCACGAGTGGCGCTCGCCCTCGACCGCCGGCTTTCCCATCGACTTCGGCGCTCTCATGGCGAGCGGCGAGCGCGCCCTGTCCTATGCGGTCGTGGGTCACGAGCGGGTGGCCATCGAGAGCCGCTCCATCGAGTTCGAGGACGACCCCGACGGCACGCGGCGCCTCACTTTCAGTGTGGCACTCAGTCTCACACCCTATGAGGAGCAGCTGTGGAGCTTTCGCCAAGAGCTGATCGGCTGGTTCATCGGTCTGATGCTGGCGTTACTGGCGACCTTGGCGACGCTGCTGCGCTGGGTGCTGTCACCGCTGCGCCGCATGGAGCGCGAGATCCACGAGGTGGAGGAAGGGCGCAGCGAGCGCTTGGGCGGCGGCTATCCGCGCGAGCTGTCAGGCGTCGCCACCAATCTCAATGCGCTGCTGCTCGGGGAGCGCAAGCGCGTCGCACGCTACCGCGACACGCTCGGTAATCTCGCCCACAGCCTGAAGACGCCGCTCGCGGTGATGCGCTCGAGCCTGCCGGCGCACGGACCGGGCGCGAGTCTCGGCGGTGAGGTCGATCGCATGAACAGCATCATCGAACACCAGCTGAAGCGCTCGGCCGCCGGCGGCGCGCTGCTCGGGCAGGCGCCGGTGGACGTACAGCAGGTAGCCACCGAGCTGCGCCTGGCACTGCTCAAGGTGTACGGCGGCAAGGACCTGGCGCTCGAGCTCGCGGTCGCCCCCGGCCTGCAGTTCATCGGCGACCGCGGCGATCTCACCGAGCTGCTCGGCAATCTGCTCGACAACGCCTGCAAGTGGTGTCGCAGCCGCGTGCGCTGCAGCGCCGTCCTCGATGCTCAGGCCGGGCCGCGTGAGCGGCTGCTGCTGGTGGTCGAGGACGATGGTCCGGGCATCTCGGCGGCCGACCGTGCGCGCGTCGGCCAGCGCGGCGTGCGCGCCGATGAGAGCGTGCCCGGTCACGGCCTCGGGCTCGCCATGGTGCGCGACACCGTCGACCTGTACGGTGGCCAGCTGGCCATCGACACCTCAGCGCTGGGCGGCGCGCGCTTCTCGCTGCACCTGCCCGGGCGCTAGGAAAGCTTGAATTCGATGCCCTGGGCGAGCGGCAGCTGTCGGCTCCAGTTAACCGTGTTGGTCTGCCGGCGCATGTAGGCCTTCCACGCGTCCGAGCCCGATTCGCGCCCGCCGCCGGTGTCCTTCTCGCCGCCAAAGGCGCCGCCGATCTCCGCTCCCGAGGTGCCCAGGTTGATATTGGCGATGCCGCAGTCGCTGCCGGCCGCCGACAGGAACTGCTCGGCGTTCTGCAGGCGGTCGGTGAACAGCGCCGACGACAGGCCGTGCGCAGAGGCGTTCTGCGCTGCGATCGCATCGCTCAGGCTGTCGACTTCGATGACGTAGAGGATGGGTGCGAAGGTCTCGGTCTGCACGATGGGCCAGTCGTTGCGCGCGCGCACGATCGCCGGTTCCACGAAGTGGCCGGCGCGCTTGAGCACGTTGCCACCGTACAGAATCTCGCCGCCGGCAGTGCGCGCCGCCGCGAGCGCGTGCTGGAAGCGCTCGACCGCGGCGTCATCGATCAGTGGACCCATGAGCGTGCTGGGTTCGAGTGGATCGCCGATGCGCACCTGGCCATAAGCGTGCACCAGGCGTCGCTCAAGTTCGGCGGCGATGGCACGGTGCACCAGCACCCGGCGCGTCGTGGTGCAGCGCTGTCCCGCGGTGCCCACGGCGCCGAACACGATGGCCGGCACCGCCAGATCGAGGTTGGCGCTCTCATCCACGATCACCGCGTTGTTGCCACCGAGCTCGAGCAGGCTCTTGCCCAGACGCGCGGCGACGTGTTCGCCGACGCTGCGGCCGACCTCGGTCGAGCCGGTGAAGGAGATGAGCGCGATGCGCCGGTCGTCGACGAAGCGGGTCGCCAGCTGCGTGCCGGCGTCGATGAACAGCTGAAATATCGCCGGCAGGCCGTTGGCCTCCATCACGCGGTTGCACAGGTGCTGCACCGCGAGCGCCGTGAGCGGCGTTTTGGGCGAAGGCTTCCAGATGCAGGCATTGCCGCAGATCGCGCCGAGAAAGGCGTTCCACGACCACACCGCCACCGGGAAGTTGAATGCCGAGATGATGCCGATCACCCCGAGCGGGTGCCAGCTCTCGGACATACGGTGCTGCGGGCGCTCGGAGTGCATGGTCAGCCCGTAAAGCATGCGCGACTGGCCGACCGCGAAGTCGGCGATGTCGATCATCTCCTGCACTTCGCCCAGGCCTTCAGCGAGGATCTTGCCGTTCTCGAGTGACACCAGCGTGCCCAGGTCTTCCTTGTGACGGCGCAGCTCCTCGCCCACCAGGCGCACGGCCTCACCGCGCTTGGGCGCCGGCACGTCGCGCCAGGCCGCCGCGGCGGCGACCGCGGAAGTCACCACGCGCTCGTAATCGTTGGCTGTCGCCGGGCGCACCTGTGCCAGCAGCGTGCCGTTGGCGGGGTTGCGCACGTTGATGAGCGCCTCGTCGGTCGCGCTCGACCAGCCGCGCAGCCCCGACCAGGCGCCGGGATTCAGCGGGCCGAGGCCGAGGCGCCTGAGGATGGCGTTGGTGTCGGGCGCGTTCATGCGTTCGCCGCCTTGCGCCGGCGCTGATGTCCGGCCTTGCCCGAGACCACCACTTCGCCGGACACGTGCTTGGTGCCGCCGGGTGCGTAGTAGCGCCCAAAGCGGTTGGCGAGGATGTCGGTGAGGCGGAACTGCTCCTGTGCGACGAAGCCTTGGTACCGCTGCCGCTGCTCGAGCACCAGGTCGACGACCGCGGTGATCCCGGCGGCGGTGGTCACCTGGATGGCTGACCACAGCCGCCCGGCGATCACCTGCGGATAGATCTTGTTGACGTAGTTCTCTTCGCGCAGCTGACCGTCCTGCTTGCCGGTGACGGCGGCGTAGACGATCACGACGTCCTGCAGCGTCTGCGGTACGGCGTTCTCCAGAATGTGCTTGAGCGTGCCGCGATCGTGATTCAGCTTGAGGTCATTCAGCAGCAGGCGCATCTGCTGGCAGTGGCCCGGATAGCGGATGGTCTTGTAGTTCATCGACTCGATGTGCGCACCGTGCGTCTCGGCGAGCGAGCCGAGGCCGCCGGAGGTATTGAAGGCCTCATACAGTGTGCCGTCGATCTCGATCTCCTCCAGACCCTCGAGTGGCGCGACCTCCACCAGGCGGCCGTCGCTCACCGCCTGGCAGGGGTTGCCGTACTCGTTGATGAGACCCTCGGTCGACCAGGTGAGGGAATACTTCAGCACGTTGTTCGGGTGCTGTGGCAGCGCGCCGACCCGCAGCTTCACGGCGCGCAGCTCATCGAAATGCGTGATGAGTTCGGCGGCGGCGATGCTGATAAACCCGGGGGCGAGGCCGCATTGCGGCACGAACGCCTGGCTGGCCCCCGTCGCGATGGCGCGCACCGCGCGCGTGACCGCGACATCCTCGGTGAGATCGAAGTAGTGCGCCTGGGCCTTGCGCGCGGCTTCGGCGACCGCGACGTTGCAGTAGTACGGCAGGCTCGAAATCACCGCGTCCACCGGATGCGCGGCCAGCTGGCGGGCGAGGGCCTGGGCGTTGCTCGCATCGAGGGTGGAAGCGGTGAGGTTGCCCGTGCCATGCGCGCGCACGACCGCCTCGGCGGCCGCCCCGTCGACATCGCCCAGCTGCACCCGGTAACTGCCGGATTCCGCAAGCAAACCAGAAATGAGTGCGCCGATCTTGCCGGCGCCGAGAATTAATACGCGGTGCATATGCCCCTCGGGAAAAGGGGCGCATTCTGCCCTCGAAGTGACCCGGGCGCCAGCGGCCGCGCCTCGGGCGGTGCCGACCGGCCTGGGCCGCCTGAAGCAGGCGAATTTGCGTGCTAGGATCAAGCACATGCGCGCACCCACCACCACCGCCTGGCACAGTGCCAGCTGGCAGGCAAAACCGGCCCAGCAGCAGCCGGTGTATGCCGACCCCAAGGCGCTCGAGCAGATCGTCGCGCAGATCTCGCGCCTGCCACCGATCGTCGTCTCCTGGGAGGTCGAGGCGCTGCGCACCCGCCTGGCGGCAGCCCAGCGCGGCGAGGTCTTCCTGCTGCAGGGGGGCGACTGCGCCGAGGTGTTTGCCGACTGCGAGTCGGACACCATCGCCAAGAAGCTAAAGATCCTGCTGCAGATGAGCCTGGTGCTGCTGCACGGACTCAAGAAGCCGGTGATCCGGGTCGGCCGCATGGCCGGCCAGTACGCCAAGCCACGCTCCACCGACACCGAGACGCGTGATGGGGTGACCTTGCCGAGTTACCGGGGTGACCTGGTCAACCGCCCGGAATTCACCGCCGCCGCGCGCGCCGCCGATCCCGAGCTGATGCTGCGCGGCTACGAGCGCGCCGCGCTCACCCTGAATTTCGTGCGTGCGCTCGTTGACGGCGGCTTCGCCGACCTGCATCACCCGGAGTACTGGGACCTCGGTTTTCTGCACCATGCGCCGCTCAAGGACGCCTACGAGCGCATCGTCAAGTCGATCGGCGACTCGCTCGACTTTTTCGAGGGCATGAGCGGCCACCCGGTTCACGAGGCGACGCTGGTCGATTTCTACGCCAGCCACGAGGGGCTGCATCTGCTCTATGAACAGGCGCAGACGCGTTTCATCCCGCGTCAGAACCGCTGGTACAACCTCTCGACCCACATGCCCTGGATTGGCATGCGCACTGCGGCGCTCGACGGTGCCCACGTGGAGTACTTCCGCGGCATTTCCAACCCCATTGGCGTCAAAGTCGGCGCGGCCATGGATGCGGCGTGGCTCCAGGGCCTGGTCACGACCCTTAATCCGCAGAATCAACCGGGCCGGCTGACACTGATCCACCGCTTCGGCGCCAAGGACGTCGCCACCGCGCTGCCCAAGGCCATCGAAGCGGTGCGGCAGACCGGCCAGACCATCCTGTGGGTGTGCGATCCGATGCACGGCAACACCGAGACCACCACCGGCGGCATCAAGACGCGCCGCTTCGAGAACATCCTCAAGGAACTCGATCTCGCCTTCCGTATCCACGCCGAGCTCGGCTCCACCCTCGGGGGTGTGCACGTGGAGCTGACCGGTGAGGATGTCACCGAGTGCACCGGTGGAGCGCGCGGGCTCACCGACTTGGATCTGGCGCGCGCCTACCGCTCGAGCGTCGATCCACGTCTGAATCACGAACAGGCGCTGGAACTGGCCATGCTGATCGCCGAGCGCAGTCAGAGCGCCCGCGCCGGCAAGCGCCGCGCAGGTCCGGCTGCGTAAAAGCGCGCTTGCCTATGGCGTATCAGCACATCGTCGTCCCGCGCGAGGGGCGAGCGATTCGCATCAACCCGGACTTATCCCTCACCGTCCCCGACCAACCGGTCATTCCCTTTATCGAGGGCGACGGCATTGGCATCGATGTGACGCCGGCCATGCGGGGTGTGGTCGATGCGGCTGTGGCCAAGGCCTATGGCGGCGCGCGGCGCATCGCCTGGCTGGAGGTGTACGCGGGCGAGAAGGCTAACAAGCTCTACGGCCAGTGGCTGCCGGAGGAGACGCTGACCGCGCTGCGCGAGTTCGTCGTTTCCATCAAGGGACCGCTCGGCACGCCCATTGGCGGTGGACTGCGTTCGCTCAACGTCGCCATGCGCCAGACTCTCGATCTGTACGCCTGCGTGCGCCCGATCCGTTATTTTCCCGGCGTCGCGAGCCCGATGCAGGATGCCAGCCTCACCGACATGGTGATCTTTCGCGAGAACACCGAGGACATCTATGCCGGCATCGAGTGGCCGGCCGGCTCGGCGCAGGTGCGCGAGCTCATTGATTTCCTGCAGCGTCAGCTGCAGGTCACCGCGATCCGCTTTCCGGAATCGAGCGGCATCGGCATCAAGCCGGTCTCCAAGGAGGGCAGCCAGCGCCTGGTGCGCAAAGCCCTGCAGTACGCCATCGACCACGAGCGCGTCTCGGTAACGCTGGTGCACAAGGGCAACATCATGAAGTTCACGGAAGGCGCCTTCCGTAACTGGGGTTACGAGCTGGCGCGTGACGAATTCGGCGCGCAGCCCCTCGGCGCCGGCCCGTGGCTGTCCTTCCCGAGTCCCGTGAGCGGCCAGGAAATTGTGGTCAAGGACGTGATCGCCGATAACTTCCTGCAGCAGGTACTGCTGCGCCCGGAGGAATACGACGTGATCGCGACGTTGAATCTTAACGGCGATTACGTCTCCGACGCGCTCGCCGCGCAGGTCGGCGGCATCGGCATTGCGCCGGGCGGCAACATCGGCGACGGTCTCGCCGTGTTCGAGGCCACCCACGGCACGGCTCCGGGCTTCGCCGGCAAAGACCGCGTGAACCCCGGATCGCTGATTCTCTCGGCCGAGATGATGCTGCGCTACCTCAAGTGGTCGCAGGCCGCCGATCTCGTCCTCAAGGGCGTGAAGCTGACCATCGCCAACAAAGAGCTGACCTACGATCTCGCCCGGCTGCGCGAGGCCATCAAGACGCGCAAACGCGAGCTGGCGGCACGCCGCAACGTGGAGGAGGACCTGCAGCGGCTGATTCCGGGCGCGAAACTCATGAGCACCTCCGGATTCGCCGGTGCAATTATCCGGCACATGGATGACTGAGGCGCCGCAGGGCCCAGCTGCCGAGGTCGTCTACGACGCCGGCTGCACGCGCTGTCCGCGACTGGCGGCATTCCTGCGCAAAACGCGCCACGAGCACCCCGATTACTGGGCACGGCCGGTGCCGTCATTCGGGGACGACACGCCGCGCATCCTGATCGTGGGCCTCGCCCCCGGCATGCACGGTGCCAACCGCAGCGGACGGCCGTTCACCGGTGACCACGCCGGGATTCTGCTCTATGAGACGCTCTACCAGGCAGGTCTGGCGAGCGCACCGCGCTCGCAGTCGGTGCGCGACGGTCTGCAGCTGATCAACACGCGCATCGCCAACGCCGTCAAGTGTGTGCCACCGGAGAACAAGCCGCTGCCGGCCGAGATCCGCAGCTGCAACGCCTACCTCGCCGCGGAGCTGCGCGTGCTGACGGCGGTACGGGTGTTTCTCGCGCTCGGGCGCATTGCCCACGATGCCGTGCTGCAGGCTCTGCAGCTGCCGCGCAGCGCCTTTGCGTTCGCTCACGGGCGCGAACATGCGCTCGATGCCAGCCGCTGGCTCATCGATTCCTATCATTGCAGCCGCTACAACACCCAGACACGGCGGCTCACTGCCGAAATGTTCCGTGGCGTGGTCGCACGTAGCTGTGCACGGGCCGAGTTGCCCGCACTGCGCGCGCCGCCCGGCGCTTGAGGTGCTGAGGCGCGTGTTCGATTCCAAGGCATTCATCGCCGCGCTGCCGCGTCGTCCGGGCGTGTACCGCATGTACGGCGCTGAGCAGGAGCTGCTGTACGTCGGCAAGGCACGCAGCCTCAAGGACCGCGTCGGCAGCTACTTCGCCGCGAGCAACGTCGATCCGCGCGTGCAGGCGCTGGTCGCGCAGATCAGTGCCATCGAGGTGACGGTCACCAACTCGGAAACCGAGGCGCTGCTGCTCGAGTACAACCTCATCAAGGCGCACCGGCCGCGCTTCAACATCGTCCTGCGCGACGACAAGAGCTTCCCGTATATCCATCTGTACGTCGAGCACCCGTTCCCGCGGCTAGAGTTCTACCGTGGCTCGCGCAGCGCCCCGGGGCGCTACTTCGGGCCGTTTCCCAATGCCGGCGCGGTGCGCGACACCCTCAACCAGCTGCAGAAGCTGTTCCACATCCGTAACTGCCGCGACAGCTTCTTCGCCAACCGCAGCCGCCCGTGTCTGCAGCACCAGATCGGTCGC
>Ga0210398_10000877_pt1 | contig 32734 bp, 24 predicted proteins | sample IncBWC4OmetaG_FD_161047 | JGI IMG/M metagenome (GOLD analysis project Ga0210398, IMG submission 161047) | Forest soil microbial communities from Barre Woods Harvard Forest LTER site, Petersham, Massachusetts, United States - Inc-BW-C-4-O | ecosystem: Environmental > Terrestrial > Soil >... | reverse complement strand
ACCCGCGGCTCGGTCGCGGGTTGCGGCACGACCGGACCTTTTGCTGAGGCTGGTGCGCCCGCTGTGCTTCCCACCTGCGTACTCTCGTCCCTTTTACCCTTGTAATTCTCCTGGGCCCGCACAATTACGTACGCCAAACCCGCCAGCGTCGCCCATTTCGCGAATTCCTTCTCGCCCGGGTTCAGACTAGCGGTGACAGCGACAACCGAGAGTACAGCAATCGCTCCCTCCACCACGGCGTACACCTTCTGGTTCCACCTTTTGAATTTGTACGCCAAAACTCCGGACCCGATTACCACGACCACCACGATGCACTTCACCACGAATAAGGTCAATATGCCAATCGCCCACTGAAACGCCCGCGAAAGCGGCGGGACAACTTCCGGCGAAACTCGCAAGAGCACGTAGACGAGAGCGGCAGCTAGCAGCTCAAAGGCGATGGTTGCGAGCATCTCCCCTCGTCCAACGGGCGTTTCTCGTTTCTCCCGAAATAGCTCCCGCACCTCCTTGATCACGTAGAACAGGAACAGAGTGGCCGCTACGACAATGCAGATCACCCTCCAATCGGTAATCTTGTCCATGGCGTCTCCTTTTCTCCGCAACTCTGCTGCGCTGCCACGTTATAGTCCAAAGAACCCTCCGTTTCAAACCTTCCTTTGCGCGGAAAAACGGGAGGGAACCCGGGGACAGAAACGTGTGAAGAAATTCGGACAGTAGCAGAGAAGAATCGTTCTGTGCGTGCCTCTCGATAATCTCGAAATACTTGAGAGGATGGGGGGTATTTTTCTTTCATAATTCTCGCCGATGCTCATTTCTCTCACGACGCTCCTCGCAAATCTGTCTTCGATCTTCCATTCGAGCGCTGCGCTGCAGCTTAAGAACTTCGCTCTACGCCACCAAATCGGCCACGGTAGATGACACCGCTATTCGTTGAACACGGCGCTGATCTCACCATTCGTAACAACGAGGGCAGACGGTGATGGAGGCCGCTAAAGAGAAGGGGCCTCTTCGACAAGAAGCCCTCCGCAAGGCAATTCAGAAGTCGAACCAGCGTTAGCAGTCGACTTGACGACCTCTCCCGTGTAGACGCGTTCAATAATACGGCGAGTTGGAAGAGGGGGAACGCAGGGGGACGGATCTGCCTGGATTGTCGTTGTTCAGAATCTAAGTCTTATCTGCAGCTCTAGTCTGCGGTTATCCGCAGACTCAGAGAACCCAGTTCCCCCGAGCGACCCGGCACCGTACGGCTGGTTTGCGCGCCCAAACAGTGGCGACGTGATGTTCCCGATGATCGGACCTGGATTGTCGTGATTAATGATGTTACGGATCGACATGGAAACACTCAGAACATACCGATGACCCGTTGACGAGGAACCTCCAGACGCTCCTCCTGTGCTGAACGGCCCGGTCGCAGGACGCCGTCCGCCAGTCGCGGGCGCGGCGGTTTCGCCCGCAGGCCCGAACGCAAAACTTTTCGTAATGCGCATGTTCGCCATGACGAGACCCGGCCCGCGACCGAAGTTGCGGGGCAGAATTTCCTCGCCAGGAATCGGATTGGGATCGAGCAGGCCATACTTCGTGGGTATTAACCCCGGTCGCGTCGGGTCCACGGCGATTCCTGGGCGGCCATTGAACAGCGTGTCCCCGTATAAGTCCTGCCCCACGGTGATATTGAATGGCGCGCCCGACTCCAGGATCAGCAACGGATTGAAGGAGAATCCCCATTTCATCGCGATGGAGCCGCCGAACGTTCCCTGATTGCGAATATCCGTGGATGCCGGACCATATTCCCCAGCCATGCTGTACGGATTTGCTGGAGATGTTCCTACGCCGAGTGCGCCAAAGCTGATGGCAGGATTGAAATCGGTATTTCGCGGAGGAGGGGAGTAGTCAGTATTGCTGAGCGCATGATTGTAAACATAGGACCCGAATAGCGAAACTGCTCCGCTGATTCTCGAATTCACGTTCGCGATCAATTCGTTTTGATTGTACGTCCCCGAGGAAGCAACCTCGAAGACTGCCTCGGGAGTGCCAAGCGGATACGTTCCGCTCCCAGGAGCCTGCGGATTGTAAGTGCCCGCGAGCGGCGCGTTAATGTCGTTGGTTAAGAATTGATTGGAGCTGTGCGAGTTCACGTAAGTAAGAGCTAGTGTGGTGCGGGCTGGTAGTTGCCGCTCGACGGATAGTGCCGACTGCATTATATAAGGTGCGCGAAGGTTAGGACTGAGTTTCTCGATGGCTTGTTGGGAGCCGGCGGAGGTGAGTGAGGAAACTGGCGGTATCGCTGGGAAAAAATCTGGATTGGTCACAACATATTGTTGTTGAGTTTCGCCGTTGAACCGTTCGAGGGTGAGGAAGTTGGCGATATCGAAGCGTTGATAAAACAGTCCGAAGCCGGAGCGAATCACAGTCTTTGCTTTCGAGCCGGACTTGCGGCCTCCCGGCGCCCAGGCCAGCCCTAAGCGGGGCGCAAAGTCGGTCCAGTCGTTGATGTTCGTCTGTCCTTCGTACCTGAGGCCAAGGTTGATCGTCAGGTTTCTTTTCAGCCGCCACTCATTGCTGACGAAGGCGCCAACATCCTCCTGGTCGACGGAAAGCGCCGGAGTTCCAGCATTAATGGAAAATTGCGAAGCGCCGCCGCCGATCGTCCGAATTTGGCCGGGCGAAAATCCCGTTTGCTGGAATACCAGCGTTCGGCGGTAACTTTCGATCGAATCGATGTTCACAAGGATGGAGTTGCCAGACGAGTCGAGGACAGGCTGATTGTTGGCGTCCAGTTCCGGCGCCAGACCGCCGCTGAATACGAAAGTCCCGCCATAGTTGATTGGGGAATCGTTGTTCAAGATAGCTGCGCGAACGCGTACGCCGAAACGCCACGTATGCGCATTATGAGAAATCGTTGTGTAATTCTGGAGCTCAAAGCTGTTCAGCACGTTCGATGACGTGCCCAGTTGCGCTCCTCCGCCGACGAACGCGTTCAACACATCGATTTGCGCCCCTGCGTTGTCCGAAATGCTGGTGATGGTTTGGCGGTCGAATTGGAACCGCGTCTGATTGATGATGTTCGAGCCGAGAACCTTGGTATTTGAAATCTGCAGTGTGTTCCCCTCGCCTTGGTTGTGGAAGCCGGTGGAAACGAGGTTGAACGAGCCAACGCCCGAATGCTGGATGTCTACGGTTTGAAAAGCGTATCGCAGCGAAAGTGTGTCGCTGGGCGTGAGCTGGTAATCGACTCGCGGACTGACGGTGGTGCGTCGCTGCGGAATCGTGAACACCTGGGTAAACGGGTCGATGATGGCAAACGTGTTTGGATCGAGCGTCGTTCCGTTGATGATCGCGCCATTGTTGATTGCCGCTCCATCGGCCGCGATGAAGAACGATGCTTTCGTGCTGAGTGGGCCTTCTAAACTTCCGCCGTATTCGTCAAGAAAGAATGGCGCTTTCTCGGCCGCGTAAGGGTTTCGCGAATTCCAGAAGCTGTCGCCGAAGTTGTCGTAAAGACTTCCATGGAATTTCTCTCCGCCGGGTTTCGTCAGTATCTCAATTCGTCCGTAACCCAGCGTGTCGTATTCCGGCGAGAACGGGTTCTGATTGATGCGCACCTCAAGAATGGAATCTTTGGAGGGAATCTGTCCTCCGCTGAAACCGTCAATATAGAAGGCTCCTCCGTTTGGTCCAGCCGAAGGTCCGGCCATGGCTTGAAGGTCTGCGGCGAGGTCTTCCGGGTCGTCGCCCAGGGCATCCAGATCTTTCCCTCGCAACACAACGGAGCTCGCGTTCCCCGCCGAGTCGGTGGTGACCGCCTCGCCAGCCTGATCGCCGACGTTCACCTGTTGGTGCATCTCCGCGACCTTGAGCTGCAGGTTAAGAATCTGCGCCGCGGAACTCAGTGTGACCTCCGCGGGCTCTGCCAGTGTGAGCTGTGCAGCAGACCCTTGCACCGAGTATGTGTCAAACGCCAGATTAGAAAACGAGTACGCGCCTTCCTTATTGGAAACAGTCTCTCGAACTTGCCCCGAGGAACTCGTTAACGTCACCTTCGCTCCAGCAACGACTCCCCCTGATTCGTCGGTGACCACCCCTTTGAGCGTGCCTGTCTGGGCGAACGCCGGAGCACAGCTCAGCAAAAGCATCCATAGGTAGAGAACTGATTTCATCGCAAGAGCCGCCAGGCGAATTGCAGCAAGAAACGCCCCGACTTAATAACTGTACGGCTCGCAACCTAAACGGTACCTAAATATCTTGCAGCGGAATCGGAGGCGAGCCGTCAGCACGCTCCGACTGTCGGTACTAATCTCGACTGGAAGCCCGGATGGCTTCCGATTATCCATCCCGAATCGTCGGCTCAACTGAGCGAGGTTAAGTGATCTCAGCGCTTAGCATCGATCCGGGGCGAATTGAGGGCCTAACCGGAAGTGATCTGATGCCGGCAGAGGACAAGCTGAATTTGCTAGACCGTTGTACGGGCTAACACTTGTGCCGGGGTTCGAGTCCCTCCGTCCCCGATCACTTCACGGGTTCCCAGCCCTCTGGCAGCATATCGAATGCCAGCGTGTCACGGTAGGCGTACTGATTGCCTTCCAGTACCGCCACTGGCGTCAACATATGCCAGATGCGATCATCGTCGAAGACGTAACACTCACCCAATTCGCGCATCGTGAAGCGATCCATTTCCTGCTTGTCATTGTCGGTTATGATGACTTCGCCGCCCTGAGCGCCGCAGCGGCCCACTAGATGTGTGGCGATGTACTTTTCCCCGTCTTTATGTAAGCCCGGTGGACTCGTGTCGCATGGCCGGCCAGGCGAAGCCGTGAACCTTATTAGATGAACGTTGACCAAATACTTCGTACCCACCGTCGACAGCGGTAGGTAATAAAGGTGGTGGGCAATCATCTTGCGAACGCCCATGGAACCGGCGATCGCCGGGGGCAGCGGAGCGTACTCTCGCGGCTGGCCGCCGATTGTCGTGTTGTATTTTTTCAGCTGCACATAGGGCGTACTCTCTTCGCTCAACCAAACCTTTACACCGCCCTCAACAATCTCGGCCCTGACGCGATTTAAGGAACGATACCTGTCGCCCCCATCGTAGTATTTGTCCTTTGGAACGGACCAGGCGGCATGGGATAACGCTTCCAGCGAGCGCGCTATGTCTACGTCAACCCTGAGCGGCTGACGACTGAACCCGCGCTCGACGAGGTCGCTTCGCGACCTGGCATTGGTTGCAACCGGAATAAAACTATCTTGACCCATGATTGCTCCTGATAAATGCTCGACCATTGCGTGACCAACCGGTACTGCAAGGGCCATGCGCCCGCAAAGTATAGCCGACGCAGCCCGTTGCAGAGGATGCCGACGATTCCGGGCGGGTAGTCGGCAACTCTTACTTAATAAGTCGCAATGCTAGAGGAGCCGGGACAATCTGTCCTGGCTCTTTTTTGCCCGTATTGTCGCGTAACGCGCGAAGAGTTATTCGTAACGAAGAGCGACGATGGGATCCACCCGCGTAGCACGGCGCAGGGGAACGAAACCAGCGACCACCGCGACCGCGATGAGCGTGAAGGCTACGGCGATCAAGGTGATGGGATCGTTTGCCGTGATCCCGAAGAGCATGTGGCCAAGCAAGCGAGACGCCGCGAAGGTGCACGGAACTCCGACGGCAAGCCCGGCGAGGGCCAGAAGCAAGGTTTCGCGCAAAACCATGTGGGAGCTTGAATTCCGTGAAGCGCCGAGCGTCATGCGGATGCCGATCTCGCGCGTGCGGCGGGAGACAGAGTAGGAGATCACGCCGAAAACCCCCGTGGCGGCGAGGATGAGAGCCATGGCGGCGAAGAGTACGAGGAGTTCGGTTCGGAATTTCGGTTGAGCAACGTTTGTGGCAAGAACGTCCGTCATTTTCGCGATGTCGCCGACGGGCAAGTCTTTGTCGATCGCGATGACATCCTTCCGGGTGTCTTGCCAAAGCGTGTCGAGAAATGGCAAGCCGCTTGCTAAACGATTAGTTTCTTTCAATTGCGTGAGGCCACCCAGGCGGATGCGCGCCGCGCGGCGGGCGTCTTGTGCCGACATGCCGCGGCGGATATTTTCGTCAGTGAGAAATTCCAAGTGGGCTTCGAGCTCGTCCGCGAATTCGTCGGCGGCGGGTTTGCCAAGAGAAAACCATGCGTGAATTTTCGAAGCCAGAGAGCGGAGCGTGGCGAACATGGAGTACACCTTCCGGCGTTAGCCTTTTGCAAGTTGCAGCACAGGGCCGATAACCGCAGAGATTCGCTTCCAAGTGGCGTGTTTCCTGGTTGAGCTGTTTCCGGCTGGATTTGGTGATGGAATAAAAATTCGCTTTGCGATTGTTGTCGGAGGCGCCCCAGGCGGCGGAGATGTAGCTGCGCTGCATGAGGCGGACAAGCGGCGGCGGTCACGACGAGATTGAAAAGGAAGAAGTGAACCTGTGGACGGGCTATGTCTGTTTCTTCAGGATCATGTGCATCGCGTGCTCGGTGGAAACATGTTCCGTGCATTTATAGCCGAGCGCCGTCATGTCGATGCCGGCAAACAAATTCTCGCCAGAGCCCATGAGGGTGGGGCGAAACGCGAGGTGCAGTTCGTCGATGAGCTTCGCGCGGAGGTACTGCTGAATCGTCGCGACACCGCCGCCGATCCGTACATCCTTCTCCTTCGCAGCATCCTTCGCACGTTGCAGCGCGGAGTGGATCCCGTCGGTGACAAAGTGGAATGTTGTTCCACCTCTCATCTCGACTGACTTGCGTGGATGGTGTGTCAGGACAAACGTAGTTACATGATAGGGAGGCTCCTCGCCCCACCATCCTTTCCAAGAGTCATCTGCCCAAGGACCGCGCACAGGTCCAAACATGTTCCGTCCGAGAATCCACGCGCCGACGTTCTCCATGGCCCGCCGCGCCCACTCATCGTCCACACCAGTCGAACCCCCTTCTTGCCCGTGCATCTGCTTCCATGTGCGCGTGGAGAAAAACCACTCGAACAACTCAGGGCCGCGAATTCCGAGAGGATTCTCGAGACTCTGGCGCGGACCGGCGGCGTAACCATCAAGCGACACAGCAAACGCGCTGACGCGAACTTTGGCCATGCGTTCACTCTAGTTGTCGGTAATACGAGCGGTCAAGAGGCTTGAAAGGAAGGAACCGCAAGGCGCTAGCAAAGTCTCTTAGTCGCCGATCCGTCTTCAATTGGTGTATATTCCGTCGCAGCTTGGGGCCAAGTGGAAATTGCAAGCCAGTGGAGGAAATATCTCATGCGACCCATTTCTCTAGTAGTTGTACCTGCAGCGGCGCTCATGATGTTGGCGTCCATGGGCTTGTCCCGACAACCCCCAACCGCAGGTCCTTATAAGGTTCTGAAGACAGCCAAAGTCGGCGGCGAAGGCGGATATGACTACATTTTCGCAGACGTCGAGGGCCGTCGTTTGTACATCCCGCGCGGTGGGACGACGGGCCAACTGACGGTGTTCAACCTAGATACATTTGAACCAACCGGCGCGATCGCCGATGTCAGGTCCGGCGGCGCTACGGTCGATCCCAAATCCCACCACGGCTTCTCTACCACGAAGCCGATCACCATGTGGGACGCAACCACATTGAAAGTCATCAAGACCATTGACGTGGACGGCCGTCCCGACGGGATCCTATGCGACCCCTACAACGCGCGTGTGTGGGTGTTGAGCCATCAGCCGCCTCATGCAACGGTGATCGACGCAGCAGAAGGTACCATCGTTAAGACCCTTGACTTGGGAGGAGCGCCGGAGCAAGCGGTGAGCGATGGAAAAGGCACGATCTATGTCAATATCGCGGACAAGGCGAACATCGCCGTGGTGGATGCGAAGAACCTGACCGTTACGGCGCACTACGACGTCAGCTCGAAGGGCACCGGCGGAAGCGGCCTGGCATTTGACGCCAAGAATCACATCCTCTTTGCTTACTACCGTCAGCCGTCGCCTACGGTGGTGATTGTGAACGCCGACAACGGCAACATTATTACCACTCTTCCGACCGGCATGGGGGTGGATACCGTGGCGTTCAATCCCGCCACAATGGAAGCCATCAGCGCGGAAGGCGGCGGCACGATGACGTTCATCCAGGAAAACAGTCCCGCCAGCTTCGTGGTAGAGCAAACGCTGCAAACCATGGTGGGCGCCAAGACTCTCGCGCTCGACACAAAGACGAATCACCTGTTAACCATGGCAGCCGAGTTCGGGCCGCCTCCGCCTGACGCGCCTCCTGGTCCAGCAGGCCGCCCCGCCCGCGGTCCAATGGTGCCGGGTTCGTTTTCTATTCTGATGGTGGGCAAGTAGAAGACAGCTCACTAAAACTGAATCCACTAGAGAAACGACGGCAGACACGGAAGCGATCCACATGCGGGATTAACGTCCATGAGAACTTTTCCGATTACTTACTTCCCGTGCCGGCCAACCATCCACAAGCGTCTCAAGCATGGCTTGCCTACGCTGAGCCATTCAAGATCACCCCGCCTGTCCACCTAAAGCGCCGGTGGGTGAGCTCGGCACGTGGTAAACTCACGCCCCGTGAGTGAGAACAATCTAAGTCGCCGCGAACTTCTAGAGGGAGTGGCTGCTGTGCTTCTTGTCGACGGCGCCCTGCAGGTTCAGGCCGCCACCGATTCCTCCTTTTGTTTTATGAGCACAGTCGAGATGGCCCGGCTGATCCTTACGAAGAAGCTGTCGGCGCGAGAAGCCCTGGCCGCGCATCTGAAACAGATCGAGCGTGTGAACCCGAAGGTCAATGCTATCGTGACGCTGATTCCCGAAATGGCCGCCGCTGCCGCCGCGAAGGCCGATGAAATGCAAGCGCACGACGAGACATTGGGACCGCTGCATGGTTTGCCAGTCGCGCATAAGGACCTCCTGGAAACACGCGACATCCGCACTACATTCGGATCGCCTCTTTATAAGGACTACATCCCCGCTGAAGACGATATTGTTGTCGATCGGATGCGGCGCGCGGGTGCAATCACTATCGGCAAGACCAACACGCCGGAATTCGGCGCTGGATCGCAAACCTTCAACAAGGTCTTCGGAGCGACGCATAATCCTTACGATCTAACGAAGACCTGTGGTGGGTCCTCCGGCGGTGCAGCTGTCGCGTTGGCCTGCGGCCTTGTGCCTATTGCCAGTGGCTCCGATACCGGGGGGTCGCTACGCAATCCTGCCGCATTCTGCAACGTGGTTGGCTTTCGACCTTCCATCGGCCGCGTGCCCGATCCTAAAGCGTCGTTCGCGTGGTCCACACTGAGCACCAAGGGATGCCTGGGACGTTCGGTAGCCGACCTTGCCTTCGTGCTGAGCACGATAGCGGGGCCGGATTCCCGCGCGCCGCTCTCCATCAACGAAGCCGGAGGACGTTTCGCGCATCCGCTTGACCGTAGCTTCAAAGGCGTGCGCGTGGCGTGGTTTAAAGACCTGGGCGGGGTACCCTTCGACCCGCGAGTACGCGCTGTGGTGGACGGGCATCGCAAGACATTTGAATCCCTGGGGTGCATCGTCGAGCAGGCGGAGCCGGACTTCGCCCCCGCTGAGATCGCCTTCCGCATACTGCGCGCCTGGAATTCAGCGAATGCTTATGGTGTGCGGCTGCATGAGCACCCGGACGCATTCAAGGACTCGCTCAAGAGTGAAATCGAAGAAGGGCTGCGACTAACTGGCGCCGATGTTGCCCGGGCCGAAATCGCCCACAGCCAGGTCTGGCGGAGCTTTCAGGCATTCCTTGAAAAGTACGAGTACTTCGTTCTTCCCACCGCACAGTTGCCGCCTTTCGACGTCAACACGCCATACCCAACGGAGATCGCGGGAGTAGCGTTTGATAACTACATCGACTGGATGAAGTCCTGCTGGTACATCTCGGCAACGGGCAATCCAGCAGCTTCGGTGCCTGGAGGCTTCACGCCTGAAGGACTTCCCGTTGGAGTGCAGATCGTCGGGCGCAACAAAGAAGACTTCAGCGTCCTGCAGATAGCGCAGGCGTTCGAGCAGGCGACTGGCTTCGGCAAGAAGCACCCGGTCATTACGTAGATGACGCGCACGGGTTCGGCACAGATGCGGCCATCGTTATGGCCCCAGCGATGCCTCCCGTTCCAAAGAGTTCAACGATTTCGTAGGTGAGCAGCGGATAGGGCGTGGACAACCGAAGGGCGCTCTGAACTAGCGAGCTCCGAAGCTTCCCTCTCGATCACTTGCGTCCGAGCACCGCTTGGCCGAGGTGATAGGAGAGATGGTTCGTGCGGCTTAGTAGGATGGCGAAGCGATTGCGCGAAGCATCTTTGGCGAAATCTTCTTCCGATACGGCCGCGTGCCTCTGGACCCAGTCGGACCACGACATTCTTTCAAACCCTTTCCACAATTCAGCGTTGACGGCATTCCATGCCTGGCGAACTTGTTCGTGCGAAGGAATGCCATTTCGCGACTTGTCGGGATTCGCGACGAAGGCGACATCAAACTCGGGATGAAGTCGTTCGCCAAGCCACAATAGCGGTAGCATGGCGTCGTGTACGGCAGTGAGATGTCCCCACAGGTAAAGCAGTCTGTTCCTGCCAGGCGCTATTTCCCGCAGGAGATCCTCGGACGAGAGGCTACCAAAAAGCTTGTCCGCGCGATCGATTTGGGCCTTCCATACCTTCAGCCCGAGAGCTACGTAAGAGTCTTCGTTTCCCATGGGTCGGTCTCCTGTCAAATCACTCCGTTTCATTTGTGTTTTGGAAAAGTCTTTCCGAACATGGGCGCGCGACTTTTCGATTGCTCTTCTGTGGCGTCACCCTGAGCTCGCTGGCCATTGCTTGTCTCCGTCCGTCCTGAAAAATCGACCCAGGATCCGATTCATGTTTCTTCTTCCAAGAGCCCAACTGATTTCCCGCTGCAGCCAGAAAAACAGTTCGATGAAGGGTTCGCAAGTCAGGTAAGTCCACCCTTAAAAGTCGAGCGAAACTCTGCGCCTTTTCTCTTCAAGCCTCAGGAGGGCAACTGAAACGCGACCTCCGAACGCCCCCAATGCAGATTCAAGTCGTTCTCGGTCAAGGGTCCGCCGATCTGCTCATAACCGTAGTGGTGTTCGTACACAACCGTGGAGGCCTTCCATCTCCGAATCGCGTTCCATTTCAAAGTGCACTGTTTCCCGCCGACGGCGGTGAAGTCGACCCTCCATTGGGAGTGTGTCTCATTGGCGGTGTCTCGAGGAACCTCCGTCTGTTGAACGGATATCGACAATCCAGCAACTTCAACCATTACGTGAAGCGGCACCAGGAAATTCGATAGAAAGGGACGCACTCTCTCCTTTCCACGGATTGTCTCCGGCGAATCTTCACTGCTCACCTCGACATCGTCGGCGTAAAATCTATCAAAGATCTCCAGAAACTCTTCGTAGCTCCTGGCGATTTCGGCACGCAGGATCGCCGCATTCAGGGTTAGCTCCGCGGCCTGCGAGTCGAGCTCTTGTAGGCGTTGCCGTCGAACTGGCGAACGGTCATGAGATTATTTTCATGGATCATCGCTGTCCTCCTTTAGGCTTGCGAGGTTTCGCGCGCTCTTGCGCCGTTCAAGAAAAAGAGCATCGTGACGGTCTTGGTTCCTTTGTTACGCCAAGCGTGGCGCGTACCGTTTTGCACGACCACGTCGCCGCGCCTCAAATGCAGAGTCTCGCCGTCGTCCAACTCCAGCCACATCTCTCCGTCGTAGACAACTGAATAGTCGACGGTGTTCGTTTTATGGCATCCCCGGGTCTTCCTTTTCGAAGTGATCCGCTAATCCTCGCAGACGAACGAGCGCTTCTTCTTGTGCGGCCTCGGCATCGAAGGATGGATCGGCGAAGACCGAACCGGGCGGAAAGGTCACGAAGTGCAGGCTGGTACCGCCAGGTCCAGGAACGACGGACTCGGGATATCGGTCAAACCTCTGCTCAGTGCTGAGATCCGGGATCGCCGGGTTGACCCATATGAGTGTGTGCTCGTAGCCGGGAACCGTCTTGAACTCATAGGCCAGCAACGGTTCGTCGCTTTGGACGGAGGACTTGCCGTTTACACTTCCCGAGACGATACGACGGTAAGTACTCGGTTTCTTACGACGCTTGGGCAACTCTCTTTTCTTAGAGGCCGTACCATCCATGACTAGATCTCCGCATCGGCAATTTTCGAAAACTGCTTCCCGAAATTCTGGTCTGCAAACGGTGCCACCTGGGCGCTGACCTAAGCGGTGACAGCCTTCCCGTGATACGCAGCCGCAAAGACATCCTGCACAAATTGTTCAAACGAAGTCAGTGTGCTGTTCTCCGCCGAACGCTGCTCCTGCGCAGCGAGGACTCCTGCGTTGATGGCCTCGAACATCTCGATGTACACCGCGGCTCTTTTCAGCGGAATGCCCATTTGCGCCAAGACCTGCAGCACCTGGTCGTACGGAAACTGCTGGTAACGCAGATCCGGCTTGCCAATGCCGCGCGCAATCACCGCGGTGGCTTCCGTCATCGACAGGTCGCGCTCGCCAAGTAGCTCGCGCGTTTGTTTGCCGGAAAAATCCAGGTCCAGGAGGCGCTGCGCGGCGTAGTCGCCGACGTCGCGCGTCGCGATCATAGGCAGCTTCAGGTCGGGTAACAGCGCATGTCCGAACAGTCCCATACCATGAATCATGTCGATCGCCGCCAGATTGTTCTCCATGAAATACGCAGCGCGCAGGTGCAGAACGTTCAAATTGCTGATCGCGTTCAGTTTTTGCTCCGAAGAATGCAGCCCGGTGACTGGTCCGGTGCCTTCCGGAACATGCGCGCCGTAACTGCTCAAGTGCACTGCATAGCGCAGGCCGGACTCCTTCACGGCTTTCGCGATCGCATCGCTCTGTCGCTCCTGGGCCTCGCGGGAGGTTATCGGCGGCAACATCAAGTATGCCGCACGCGCACCACGGAAGGCTCTGGTGAGCGCAGCCGCATCACTCATGTCGGCCGTGAACGCTTCCGCGCCTTCGCGTACAAAGCGCTGCAGTCGCCCCAGGTCGCGCCCCACGACGCGCACCTTTTGGCCCTTCGATAGCAGGGAGTTGCCGATGATCGAGCCGGTGTTCCCGGCGGCCCCTAAAATCACATACATGGCATCCGTCACGACGGCCACCTTGTCTTTACTGCTGTTCATATTCGCCTCTCCTTTTCCTAAGGCTCCGCTTGCAACTCAGGTCCTTGCGTTTATATGTGGTGATACTTTGCACATATGCACGCAAACAAGTTCACCGGCTCGCACGATGGATTTCCCCAACTACATCGGCGAGGGTTATTCCATCAAGACTATTCTCGAAGCTGTCCTGCGCTTTTTTTAGGACTGACGACATGCATCCTTTAATGTTGCAGCTGATCGGGCATCTCTTCTCCACTGGATAGCTATGAATCGCGAATGTCGGAGGTGCTGCGCTGGCGCGATAAATGTCCAAAAGAGTTATTTGCTTAGGGGAACGCGTGAGCCTGCTCGCGCCGTTCTTACCGCGCGTGGTGACGATCAGGCCTGCCCTTGCGAGTCTCGAGAGAGATTTCCTGACGAAGGTGGGGTCAGCATTGACACTTTCCGCGAGTATGGCCGAAGAGATTTCCTGGCCGTGACGGAAGCCAAGAGCCGCCATGATGTGTGCCGCAACCGTGAATTGGACGCTAGTCGCCGACATCAAATCTCCTACCCGCATATGTGATGTTTACCAGCACAATTAGGATACAAATTTCTTTCAACCAACCAGAAGTGCTCGCGGGTTCGAAACTCAACTCATGAGATGAGCACAGCTAGAGCAGCCTCTGGGAACGACCGTCCCCCCACGGAGTTAGCCGGGCCGCGCGCTGAACTGGGAACCACAGAGCTTAGCCGAACCGTTGGGCGGGCAGTGGGCTGTTCTGTTTGCAGTTTGGAAGAATGGGTGAGGGCAGGAGCGGCAATATTCCAACTTCCCACAATCGGATTTCTGGACCCTGGCAAACCTGCGCCTATCGTTGATTTATCCTGTCGAACTACATTGCTGCCGATTCTTTTCTGATCTCGGCGAAGATCTGGTCCATGATGTGTTCAAGAATCTGGAGTTCCGGTGCGATGGGTGGACGCGGATTGTACGGCCAAGCTCAAAGCATTGATCCGGTCGCACGTCATAGCTCGGCCACCTGGGAATACCAGGAGCATTCGGATCCCCGGTTCTTGCGAACTGGGTCCAATAAATACGCGTCGCATGACCAAGTGCTTCTTCATCCTTGTTATGCTCCCAACCATTCGGGAATGCGTCACTCAAGAACAAAAGCTCTTCACCGTGATATGCCCCGAGTGGCGCACGCTCGCCCGTCTCGGCATAGGTAAAATAATACAAATATGATTTTTGCCCCACGCGTGTCATAGCTCGTGCCATCGAATAGGCGCCGTAGGCAAAGAAATCGCGCTGAAGTTGGAGGTAGCGGGCCGGCAATTGGGCATCCGACGTCACAGGGTAAGCGTTGAATTCCTGATCGGCGTAGTTGCCGGTGTCCCCGAGGAGATACTTCTTATATTCATCGATACTTTTCGGACCTCCGTGGCCAAACGCCGTCGCTTCGTCGGCGTTGCTACCGACAAGGACAGGGACACCGACTTGGCGGCCTTCGGCAAAAATCTTTGAGGGCTGGTCTGGAACTACCCAGCCATCGACGATAGCGTCAAAATGAATTCGTCGATCTTGGCTCCAGGTCTTCAGAATGTCTTGGGCGGGAATGCCGCGGAGCTCTCGTAAGGCGTCGGAACCATTTGAAACTCCCAAGTCGTTCGCCAGGCGAACTCCGACACCTTCACCGGTGCCGGAGATCGCGTTGTACGAAGTAGGGGTGCGGATGTCTTCGTTCAGGACACTTTGGCAATCCCCGCTTTCCATGATCGCCCGCTGGAACAAACCAACGGCCCTTGGAGAGGCCATAAGCAAACAGATATCTACGGAGCCGGCCGATTGGCCCATGACGGTGACCCGACTGGGATCCCCTCTAAAATGAGAAATGTTTTCGTGCACCCATTTGAGAGCCTGCGATTGGTCGAGAAGCCCATAATTTCCGGAAGAGTGATGTTCGGACTCTGCCGTAAGCGCCGGATGCGCAAAAAATCCCATGGGGCCGAGGCGATAGTTGGCGCTTACGACGACAACGCCGAGACGCGAAAGAGTGGGACCGAGCGGGGTCATTTGGCTATAGCCCGCGGTGTTTGATCCCCCGTGAAAATAGACGATGACTGGTAGTTTCACGCTTGCAGAGAACTGCGTCGTCCACACATTCAGATACAGGCAGTCTTCGTTCCAGCCAATATACGGGAACCACTTTGCCGGAAGTTGCAGACAGGCCGCGCCGAATTGCCGCATGGAAAATAGCAGCGTCTCTCGCGTCCCTCAGAATGCCTACTAGCGCAGGCGCCACCACTGCTCTCGGACCATCGTGAAATCGGAAACTGCCCAGCAACGTTAGAGTTTTATCGGATGCGCTTTTTCTCCGAGGCGAAGTTGGAAGCGGTGCTCTGCGCATGCTCGATAAAGCCGTTTGCACGGGGCCGCCGGTTCCCCGGCGAGCAGCAGCACAGGCGGGCGCGACGCAATCCACCCTCAAGCCGGCGATCTTCTCGTGAAGGATGCTCCATCCTTTAATCTGGCTCTTATCATTCCGCAAGATAGACCTGCTATCGCTCTCTAGCTGGCATGTTGGTCGAATGGGTTACTCGGTGTGACCTGCTGCAGCGATCCAGCATCTGCCGCAATTCATAGACTTGGAGGTATCAATGCAAGCATTCAGATATATTCGTCTTCTCGGTGTGTTGGCACTCCTGGCTGGCGTGAGCAGTTGGAGCGCAAAAGCCCAGGATGACTGGGATGGCCGTGAAATTAAACACGTTTTTGTAATCGCACTCGAGAACCACAACTGGACGCAACCGACCACCGTCACGGGCGGGATTGAGCAGATTTTTCAGAACCCGAACGCTCCGTTCATCAACAGCTTGGTGAATGGAGCCGCTTTTGTCTATGTGGACGGCCACCTCGTGAATATCAGTAAGCAAGTGGCCTACGCGACGGCGTACCACAACGTTCTGGCCACTCCCAGCGGAGGCAATCCTCACATCCACCCTTCCGAGCCGAACTATCTGTGGGCGGAAGCCGGAACGAACTTTGGCGTGCTGAACGACAATGATCCGTTCGTTGTTCCGGGTGGCACCGAGCAGCCGGCCGGCACCCAGCACCTAACTGGTCTCCTGCAAGCGGCGGGAAGAACCTGGAAGTCGTACCAGGAAGACATCGACCTGCAGACCAATTCCACTGGACAGCTGATCAACCTGCCGCTGCCGACAGAGGAGTGGACGGTGCCGATTTCGAGCCTTTCGGGGATCTTTGGCCCTGGTGGCTATCTCAATGCGTACAACGATTCTTCGCAGTACAACTACGCCGTCAAGCACAATGGGATGCCGTTTTTCCCCGATACCAGCGGCGGTGACAACCCCACCATCACGAATCCGTTGTCTCACAACTATGCCCCGCTCCAGCAGCTGGCATTCGATTTGGCAAATGACGGCGTGGCGGATTACAACTGGATCACGCCAGACCAATATAACGAGATGCACAGCGGACTCACCGGGGGGTTTGCGGGTCTGACCGGTGATGCGGCCAACATCAAGGCGGGCGACAATACCGTGAGCCGGCTTGTTCCCCTCATCATGGCGTCTAAGGCTTACAAAGACGGTGGCGTGATCATCCTTTGGTGGGACGAGAGCGAATCGGTAAGCGGAGAGAATCAGGACGACTTCACTCACACTCTGGGCGAGATCATCATCTCTCGTCTGGCGCATCCCAACGTCAACGGCCTGCCCTACGCCAGCTCGGTCAATTTTTCGCACTCCTCCGATCTGCGTACCATGCAGGAAGTCTTCCACGTGAAAGCCACCGGCGGCTCGTCCCCATTTTTGGGAGATGCCGCAAACGCCATCGATCTGTCTGACTTGTTTGCACCCAGCGTCATCCCGAACAAACCGTAACGGATTTTCAGCTAGCTCCATCTCGTCGAGCGATCCATCCTCCGTCAGCGCAGAGATCGTAAGTTACGATCTCTGCGTCTTTTATTTCTGCCCTTGCGGTGCTGTTAGACTTCATGTCGGAATGTTGCCCGATCCGCTCCCGGTCGTCGCTCTGCACCGGACGTTTCGCTCTTCGTTAGGATCGTTCGTATCAAAATCTTTTTGACCGGGGCTGGATCGCCATTTTCAGTCTTTCTCTCAGCGTCAGAGGTGATTGATGGGGGGCCGGACGGAAGGGCTCTTTCAACTGAAGTAGGGTCGGCCAACCGGCCTTGAGATCAGATGGGTGACCAGTTCCGTGGGGGCGCCGCCGGCGGGGGGAGGCTCATTGCCAGGGGCCGCCAGACCCGGGACCGACAACTTCCCCAGTGCTCGGATCGAGAATCAGCCTACGAAGGTCCGCTCTACGGCCGTCTCTCTGGTTGTCGTCATAATCAAATATTCCCAAAAGCGTGCCACTAGCCAGCACGTCGAACGACGGAAGGTCCCCGGTCCTCCCAAGGGGTGCACGACTTACAAGTGGAAGTCACGCCGCCCTGCGTTCCTCCCAGTAGTCTTCAAACTCGTCATTCAAATGGCAGCAGCGAAGAGCCAGGATCGCGTTGGCTCCTCGAACGGTCCAGAACATTCCTGACCTTTTGAGTCGGGAACCGATCACCGTCTTGCATCCGGCTTCGATGACGCCGGAGCCAACAAATAAGTGTTGGCGGCGAAACTTGGGGTATCGCATGCGCTCCGCGTTCCGCTCAAAATAGTCTGCCTCGGTGTGAACCTTCTCTATTAGTTCGGGGTTGTGGGATGCGATGGAACGGAGTGCGCCAACCAGTTTTTCGATTTTCCCGCGATCCAGAAGGCGCTTCTGGTGGATCTTCATCCAGGCTTTTTGCTTTCCTTCGTCATTCGGGTACAGCTTGCGGGCCACCTCCCAAAGATGCTGGCGGGCGTGGTAGAGATCGACAATCTGAATGGCGTCGGAAAAATGCAGGGCCACAAGATTCCAAATCCATTCGGCGCCGTCGCCGATCACGACCTTCTTGCGTGCGCGGCTCCAGCCGCGTCCCCAGGCTTCCGCATAGATTCGACGACCAAACTCTTCCGCACTCTCGATGGCTCCGGTGTAGGTGGTGGAATCGGGATCGCGGATTGCATAGCCTTCCTTATCCCACGTCGTCTGGGTGAACACGCATCCCAACTTGGCTTCCCGAGTATGGGCCGGTTGACCTTCGGTCTTGCCCTGCCGACCGACCGTCTCTTTCTTCACCACCGGGACTCCCGTCCCGTCCATCTGCACATACAGGAAAGGAATCGGCTCGCCGGCAACGACGGGCAGGTCCAACTGCAGGGCTTTTTGGATCTCGGCTTGTTCGCGCTGAGCGATGTCGGCTCCGATGGTCTCCGCTGTGCGCTCCACCGATTTGGTGGTCACCTCCAGGCCGGCCAGAACTTTCATCTGTTCACGGCCGTGATCGAAGGGCGCCTCCTGGCCCACCAAGGCGTGCATGCGGCGCACTCCCGGAGAAAACTCCGTGTTCTCGATATCCAGTTCGGCATCTACCGGAAACTGGCCGACGCCGCATGGCGCGCACAAAAAGTAAGGACGGGAGACGCGTACCGAGCCGACGATCGTCAGAACAGGTTTGCAGCGGAGTTCCTGGTATTGAGCGTGATGGCCACAAGGACACGGCAACTGGCGCTGCTCGGCCGCCGGGGCCTCGAACTTCAGCAGTTCGGTTAAGGCCGCGGCCCCCGCTCGGTGCAGAGCGGCTCGCAAGGCCGATTCCACGGCTTCCAGATCGGTCCGACCGTCCTTATGGCGTTGTGCAAAAACAAGGCCGAGGAATCGGTTTACTTCTCGCGTGACTTCCTGATGGATCGCAGCAGCGTTTTTTTTTCCTGCTCCGTCCAGCCGCCCCGTTCTTGCTCGACCGGGCGGAGTCGACAGATCTTTTCGTTGACGGCCACCAGGTCCTGGCTGAGCTTCTGGAAGCGGTGAAACTCGGTGACCTCCTGCTGGGCTTTGCGCAGGGCGGTGGGATTGGGAAAGGTCTCCGTCACGGTCTTGCCGTCCACGCGGCGAGTGAGACGGAATTGCGGGTCATGTCCCGGGTCGTTGCGTTTGGCGCAGTGGCAGGACGGCTTGCCGCAGCGTCGCGTCACGGCGGTAATGGAACCAGGTCGCAGATCACCCAAACGGAGGAACTCCTCCAGGAGCTTGGATCTTTCGGTCTGCAAAGTAGCGACATCGTCAGGCATAAGGGTCTCCTTTCTTTACCGCAGATTGTCTGTACGTATATAGACGTTCAGAAACTGCCACAAAAAAAGGAATCCCGCAACATGGCACCTGCATGTCGCCCGCCCCCTCCCAAGGCTCCAGTTGTACTCCATAAAGCGCAGGATGGAGGTCGTATCGTTGGAATGCGTGGCGACAACCAATAAGAGCATCCTCGACCAAGAGAACCTCGCGGACCAACATCGCGATCGTGGACCTCGGCAATTCACGACGGATTGTCGTTCGGCTGTGCGTCGATCGAGTCACGGCGGCGATCCCTGCCGCAAAGCCAGATACCTATGCCGACTAGAAGTCCAGGATGGACAAAATTAAGTTGCCTGGATGACCGCTAGGTGCGGGGATCTAGGACCTCAATAGCCTTGCTTTGTAGACTTTCGTTGAAAAGCTTGAGAGAGTCAAAAGGAAAGAAAACGACACCTTGTGGATCGGAGATCTCTCGATGCTCAACGAGGAACGCCGCCGGGAAATTCTAGAATTGTTGCGGAGCGACGGCCGAGTCCTCGTCCGCGATCTATCCAAGCGTTTTCGCATATCGCTCATTACCATCCGCAAGGACCTGGAGTATCTGCATCACCAGGGAATGCTCGAACGCACGCACGGCGGAGCGCTGCCCATTCGCACGGGGGCGCTACAGGATCAAACTCTTCGTGAAAAGGAACGTCTGCATCGGCAGGAAAAAATGCGCATCGCCGCCGCAGCATTGCGCATGGTTCGCCCCGGACAAGTAATCATTCTTGACTCGGGCACCACAACAACGGCGATTGCGCGAGGGTGCCGCCATTTGCGCAGTCTTACGGTCATTACAAATGCGACAAATATCGCGGCGGAACTAGCGGACAGCAACGTCGAGGTGATTCTTACCGGCGGGTCGCTGCGGAAGCGTTCATTTTCGCTGGTTGGGCCACTTGCGGAAGACTCACTGCGCAAACTCAGCGCGGACATGCTGTTTCTGGCTGTGGATGGCTTCGACGTGGGCTACGGGCTCTCGACGCCGAATCAACAGGAGGCGCGCGTAAACCGGGCGATGTCCGAATCGGCGCGGCGAACGATTGTGGTGTGCGATTCCTCGAAATTTGGGAAGAGAAGTTTGTCGCTGATCATGGATGTTTCCGCGGTACATGAAGCGATCACCGACCGGGGAATACCCAAGCACGACCTCAAGGCGCTGCGCGAAGCGGAGGTCGAAGTCACTCTCGTCTGAAATCCGACCTGACGTAGTATCAGCGCCCACCGCATTTCTGCGCTTGACTTACAGAATGAGAGTAAGTAAAAGACATAAAGCGAAATAAATCGTAAGTTCGCTTCGGAGTACCCCCAACCGTTCCCGGAGGTACGCATGGACCGCGCCGCTGTTGCCTAGCTTGAGGATGCTCAATACACTTTGCCGTTACTTACGGAGCATGTTCTGTCACTTTCACCCGGAAAACAAAACGGATTACAGGCCTTGGCGGACGAGCGCGGTGTAATCGCCGCGCTCGCGCTTGACCAACGCAGTGCTCTGCGCAGGCTCTTCGCAAAGGCGAGCGGACGGGATGCGATCGAAGTTCCCGCCGAGTGGCTGGTGCAGTTCAAAGAGAAGGTCAGCCAGCTTCTTACGCCCTATGCCAGCGCCATTTTGCTCGATCCTGAATATGGGCTGCCTGCTGCGAGTCGACGCTCCAAGGGTGCAGGTCTTCTTCTTGCGTATGAGCAAAGCGGATACGACAAGTCTGTTCCCGGGCGGTTGCCGCGGCTGCTGGATGATTTCACGGCACAGGGTTTGAAAGATTCTGGCGCAGATGCGGTCAAGGTGCTCCTGTACTACTCTCCGTTCTGCAACGCCACAGTTAACGCGTATAAACAGGCTTGGGTCACGCGCGTTGGCGGCGAATGCCGCGAGGCAGATATTCCTTTCTTTCTCGAGATTGTGAGCTACGACGATCAGATGGACGAAAAGAGCGCCGAGTTCGCGCGCATAAAACCTGACGTGGTTACTCGTTCGATTGAAGAGTTCTCGAAGGTGAGCTACGCGGTAGATGTGCTGAAGGTGGGTGTGCCCGTAAGTATGAATTTTGTCGAGTCGGCCAACTTGCCGCGTTCGCAAGCGGTGTACTCACGTTCGGAAGCCCGATCACACTTTAAACGCGCTTCACAGGCGGCTTCGCTTCCCTTCATCTATTTGTCGGAAGGAGTCGCGAACCAGACATTTGCGGACGCACTGACCTTAGCAGCCGAGGCCGGCTCGGACTTTTCTGGCGTGCTCTGTGGACGCGCAATTTGGCAAGATGGCGTGCCGATCTTCGTGCATCAGGGTGCCGCGGCGCTGGAAGAATGGCTCGAGGAGCGTGGTGTGCCGAACATTCAGAATGTGAATATACATCTGACTGCCGCGCGACCATGGTTTGAAAAGATCGGCGCTGCTCCGAGTGACGGGAAGTAACGGTAACAAGCCATGTTTCTTTGCGTGAGCCCCAATCCGGCGATAGACAAACGGCTCATGGCGCCATCGCTTGTACGTGGCCAGGTAAATCGAGTACGTGCGGTCCAAGCTTTTCCGGGCGGAAAATCTGCACATGTGGCAATGGTGCTTGCTACGCTTGGAGCGAACCCCCGCTGGATAGGTCCTTGCGGCGGAGTGAGCGGCCGCGAGCTCTTGGCAGGGCTTTCTGCCCTCGGGATCGAGGCCACTGCATGTGCTACGCATCAGCCAACGCGCACGAATCTGGAAATCGTGGAAGACGACGGTACCGTTACGGAAATTCTTGAGCCAGGCTCGGCACCCAGTCTTGCCGAATGGGACGAATTCAACAGCACGTGCAGAAATCTCTTCGCGGAGGGCTCCGAAAGTGCGTCCGTTATTTTCTCCGGGAGCCTGCCCGCAGGTTCCGCGCCGAGACTGTACGCAGATCTCCTCACGAAAGCACGGGAATTCGGCTGCAAGACATTCCTAGACACGAGTGGCGAGCCGCTTCGGCTGGGGCTTGCCGAAAAGCCTCACTTTGTAAAACCAAATCGGGAGGAAGCTGCCCAGCTTCTTGGGAATCCTGTCAGTGTGCTTTCCGATGCGGTCGGCGCCGTTCGCAAGCTGCTGAGTCTTGGCGCGGAGAGTGCGGCGTTGAGCCTCGGTCAAGAGGGGCTTGTTTTTTGTGCTGGCGCGGATGCTCCAATGCTCTTCGCGCCCGTGGTGCCACTCGAGCCTCGTTCGACGGTCGGCTGCGGAGATTCGGCCTTGGCCGGATTTGTCTTCGGCATCGCGTCACAATATCCACCTGAAGAAACGCTACGACTTGCAGCGGCCTGTGGTCAGGCAAACTGCACGGCTGATTCTCCGGGTGCCGCCAGACTCAAGAATATTCGAGACTTTCAGCGACAAATCTCCGTGCATACAGTTGATAGAGCCGATTACAGATGAGGCGGCGGAATGACTAGCCAAAACAAATTCGCCATCAGTGTAGTCGGCGAGCTCAATTTGGACCTCGTTCTCTATGGCCTTCCGGGCCATTTCGAACTGGATCGCGAGCATCTCGCCTCGAACCTAAGTCTCACGCTCGGCAGCTCTTCGGCAATCTTTGCGCACAATTTTGCGCTTCTCGGGAATCGTGTCGGCTTCCATTCCGCTGTCGGCGATGATCCTCTCGGTAACTTGTGCCTCGAACGCCTCATGGAAAGCGGCGTGGACGTCTCGGCTGTTCGAAAATTTCCTGCCAAGCAGACGGGCATCTCTGTAATTCTCCCACAGCCCGAAAAGCGGTTTATTCTCACCTATCCGGGCGTCATGGCGGAGATGCGCTTTGAGGATCTCGACCTCGCGCGGATATTGGAAGCCGGCCATCTGCATCTTTCGTCTTATTTTCTTCAAAAGGCTCTTCGCCCCCGCGTGCCGGACCTTTTTCGCTTGGCAAAAGAAGCGGGACTTTCCACTTCCCTGGATACCAACGACGATCCCGATGATCGCTGGGACCGAGACGTCCTTGATGTCCTCTCCTGGGTGGATGCGCTTTTGCCCAATGAATATGAGGCCTGCCGTCTCGCTCGAACTGATGACCCGATGCTGGCGTTAGATTTTCTGGCGGAAAGAGTCCCTTTGGTTGTGATGAAGCGAGGTGAAAAAGGGGCGCTCGCTCGCCGAGGATCAGAATCCTTTGAAACTCCATCGCCGAGAGTCGCCGCCGTGGACACCATTGGCGCGGGCGATAGCTTCGATGCTGGTTTTCTTCATCAGTTTATTCGAGACGCGAAAATCGAAGAATGTTTGAGATATGGCAATCTGGCTGGTGCGCTCTCCACTACTCGCAGCGGCGGCACGGAAGCCTTCCGAGACACCAAGCACAGGGTGTCATTTCTCGCGCAGTAGTCTGCGGGTACCCCCGTGTGCAGCACCTCGAAGCCCTCGGGGAACTCTTATGATTATCGCGGCCGTCCCAAAATCTTTCAGTGGTCCGTTGGCTCCCGGAAACGCCGATTGTCGAGGAGGCTTGGATACGCCCGCAAATTGCCAGTCACCTTGACAGGGAAGCTCTGAACAGCTGGCACACCGTCTATGCCCTCGACGGTGAGATGAATGGTGAAATTCGCCGCTCTGGTGTAGGTGTGCGACACTTTGGGGCCGTCTGCGCTGGTCCCGTCGCCGAAATCCCAAAGATAGTTGACCGCAGGCACTCCGGCGGGCTCTGTTTGTGCCGACAGCAGGAAGGTCTCGCCGGCATTGGCGACAGAGGGCACAGTTGCTGTAACCGTCGGAGCGCTCGGGGAAACGTTGTCATCGATAATTTTGACGATTCTGACGGATTCAGGAGCTTGATTCTCGATCCGCGCTGCACTCCCCGCCAGCGGGACCGGTGCGCCCCGGCTTAGAACGTCCAAAGCGGTAAAGGAATGGTCCGAAGGCAGCCCGAGGTCCGCGAGACGCAGCGTGTGCGACCGCGGCGATTTTGTCCAGTTAAAGACGGTCAGGATTGCCTGGTGTGGACTTTCGCGTAGAAAGAAGATGCTGGGTTGTTCATCTTCGCGTTCGTAGGTCATCAGGTCGATGGGTGTGGACGCGTGGCCCACTTTGGCCATGTTCAACAGATCTTCGTTCTCAACCAGCGCCAATCGATCCTTCTCGGCACCCATAACCATCATGTCGTCGCCAATCTCGTACATACCACCGGAAACTGCGGACAATGCAATCGAAGCCTGCGCTTCCGGCAGAGGATACGAGGCAGAAGCCCGTGTATGCTCGCTGAAGGTCTCCGCTACGGTGTTGAAGGCGTCCGGATCATCGAGAAAAAAATTGCGGTGCATGTAGAAGCGCGCGGCAATTCCGCTAGCAGCAGTCCGCGTCCCTGCAAACGAATGTGAGGTGTCGGCGGAAATCCGTCCCGTATCGACCAACCCGACTGGGGTAAGCATGGGGCTTCCGTCCTTGTCCAGGATCACGTCTTCGCCAACGGCATCACGAATGACTTCGAGACCGATGCGCAGCGCTTCCAGTGCCGTGGTGTTGGGACGATACATGAAGCCCTCGATGGCACTGCTGTCCATGAAGTCGAGTTTGATGAAGCGGACGCCCCATTCACGAACCAGCGTCCTGTAAGTGTTGCGCAAATATTCCTGGGCACCGGGGTTCGTTGTGTCGAGCACGTAGATCAAGTCGGATTTTTGGTGCCACAGCAGCTCGGTGTGGATGGGCTCACCCTTGGCGTTGTGTACCAGCCAATCCTTATGGTGCTCGTACGCCCAGGAACGTGAGGTGACTTGAAACGGGGCAGTCCAGACGCCAAAGACCAGGCCGTCCCCGACGACGTGGTGTCCAACGGCGCGCATGCCGCTCGGAAACTGGGTGGCGTTGGCTGATTCGTATTCGCCGCGCGCGTACTGGTAGCCTTCATCGACCTGAAAGAAGTTATAGCCGAGAGCTTTCAGATGTGCCGCTTGCCAATCTGCATTGGCCAGCGTTTCTCCTTCATTGATGGCGCCATAGTAGGCCGTCCAACTCCACCAACCGATCGGAGTCTCGGTTGCCATGCGGGCGTGGTGCAACTTGCGAATCGCCTGTCCATAGGCCATCAACTGATTGTGATAATCCGGCCCGGCTTCGAGCATGAGCCTCTCCGACACGAATTTCGCGCCAGGTTCAATAGGGAGATTCAGCTCCAGCTGATTTTCTGCTGGACCACCTTTCAAATCGAATTCCTTTTGAATCTCCGTGGTTCCCTTGAGGTCAACGCTGTAGGACGCGATCTTGGTTTCCGCTTTTTCGCCCGACGTTTGCAGATGGAGATAGGTCAGAAGACGGTCCGCAGTGAGCGCGCCGATGAAGAGGCTCTGCTTGCTCTCGCGGTTGTAAATGAGCTGACTCCCGACGCCGCGATGCATCCCACCGGGCGCTTTGCCCAGATCGTAGAGACGCAGATCCGGTCGATCCTCGCTATAGCTGTCGGAGAGAACGCGATCGGCAAAGGACTGACCGCCGAGATTCAGCGCGACATCTCCGACTAATTCAAGCGCGCGGACGGATTCGAGCGTGGCCGTTTTCTCCGTCGTGTTTTGTATGGTCACCTCGAGAGCTGCGTAAGGAGCTTGATCGTAAAGCTGGATCGCAAGAATGAGATCCGCTTTACCTGCAAGTCCGGAATTCGTGACTGAGATTGTCCGGCCCGAACCGAGATCGTCGGTAAATTTGTATTCCGACGCCGTATGACGCGGATAGTCGGTGGAACGCAGCCACTCGTGATTGACTAGCGCCCCCACACGGCTGGTGAAGATAGGCTGCCCTCCCCGCACCGCGAGTTGATACGTTCCGTCTTTGGCGTTTACGGTCAGAGCGAGCTTGTCATTCGCCAACTGCTGCGCCGTGCTAGACGCGATGAGAATCAGTGCCTCGAACAAAATCGCGAGTGTGACCCTCGAAGACAATTTGTGGACACTCTTTGACACGGTGTGAGTCTCCTTTTCAAGCAACCCTCTAAATCGACGTACGCAACAGACTTGAAGCCCGACGGAGCGAAGGTCGGAATGTTCGCCCTACTTAATGGCTACGGCAGTTTGCGGAGTGTCGTATCCATCGAGCCTGACCCACGCGGCCCTTGCAGATTGCGGAAGCACGCCGCGAACTTCGACCGTTTCTCCCGGAAAAACCGTGACGTAATTGTTGTCGTATTCAATGGGAAGAAGTTCGTCGCCGTCCTTGGCGTCGGTGATGACGGCGCGCTCGAAAAATGCGATGTGCTCGGACGGATTGTGCAAGCGAATCGTTATGCGGTCGTCGCCTGCCGGAGACGAACGCTTGGCGCTAAGCTCCAGTGGCACTTGGGGCATGGTATTGAGCGAGGTCATATCCGCCCAACTGGCTGGCTTCAATCCGAAAGCACTGTCGTGATCGCCTACATCGTCGTCTTTCTGCGATTGCCAATAGACATTTTCCGCAAGCAGTTTTCCGTCGCTTCGAAGCAACTGACAGCGCACAAAGAAAACGTCAGAGCTATCCGGAAAGCGGGGCAAGGTCATGGCTTGGACCGCGCCACCAGGCTCGACCTGTAGATTCTCCGCGTGCCGGTCTTCGCGCAACTTACTCTGTAGGTCATACACCCGCACGCGCACACGCAGGTTTTTCTGCTGCATAGGAGTCTGATTGACAACGGTAATCCTCGCCTGCCCGTGATCGCCGGTCGCGTAAGAGTCAAAGACAACCGACAGTGGCCGCAAACCAGCCTTGGCGCCATAGTAGGCGCCGCCGGGACTCAAGTAGTAGTCGAAAATATTTCCAAAGAATGATGGCCAGTGGCTATTGAGCATCCAATAGATGGTCATTTTATGGTTGGCCCATCCGTCAGCGGCGAAAGCCTCGAATTGCGCCCGGGTGTTCTCGTAGTGAGCGAGCTGGGCCTTGCGTGAGAATTCCTCCGCATTGCTCGATGGTCCGTATCTCTGGTCCACAGCGTGACGTATGTTGATGAGCGTATCGTTTCCGAGGTTGGCGCCGGAATGGAAATACCAGGTGTCGTTGATGGGCCAAAGTTTGTCGGCCGGAATGAATTTCTTCAAGCTTTCGTACCGGGGTATGTGTTCATTGTCACCCTGCTCCGCGCAAGATCCGCGTGAAGCGGCGTACTTTCCGCTGAACCAGTAGGTCGGCGGCCTCCAACTGTACGGACCCTCCATGTGGATGCCGTTCCACTTGCGCTCGCCGCTATCAGTTTTGGCGAACGACGAGACGGTGTCCACCATAGCGTTCTGCCAGTGGAGATCCGTGAGAATTTGGTGATACCTGCTCAGGATGGGATCAGGAGGCAAGCCGTCGCTTCCATTGGCCCATATAAACGCGGAGGCGTGATGACCCAGCATGAGGATCTGCGAACGCAGACTCTCCTCCGCGACCCGATGGTCCTCCCCATCCCATTGGTCCCACTTTTCCCACTGGTTGCAGCACATCCAACCGAACATTAGGGGGATCCCCTGCTCATCGGCGAGTTCGACGATGTGTTCGCTGGAAATTTTCGACTCCCAGCGGAGCATATTCAACCCGAGGTCTTTTACGTAACGGAGAATCGCAGCTTCGCGGTCAGGATCATATCGATACAAAAGATCCGGAGTGTAGACACCTCCACGTATCAGGAAATCCTTGCCGTTAATTTTGAGATAAAAGTTTCCGCCCTTGCCCACCGCCGGAAATTGTTCATCGTGGTCGCGAAACTGGGTAATTGACCGGATGCCGAACCGGATGCGAGCAGCATCGGAAAGATGGTCGTCCTCGAGAAATTCGAGGCGAAGATCATAAAGGTTTGGGGTTCCCATGGTGTATGGCCACCATAGATCGGGATTGCTGATGGCGAGCTGTGGATACTCTAAGGGAGCGAAACTAGCCTGACGCTGCTCGCCTGGAGCGAGGCCAATGGGCTGTTCGATTTGAATCGTAGCTTTGCCAAGCCGCGAGATTGTCGCTCGAAGAACTCCTTTTACTTGCTGGTTGGAGGCATTCCGAAGCGTGGCGTAGACCGTTAGTTTGGCAGAATTGGTTTGTGGCAAAGGAAGCTCCGGGTTGACGAGCGGATCGCTTAGGGTGACCTCGCCAGCGACTTTTAAGTAGACCGGCTTCCAGATGCCCGCATTGCGGTCCGGGACAAAGGAGATTCCGTGACTATTCTCCGGTCGCGGCCCTTGGTAACCCAAATATTTCCAGTTCAGCCAGTCAAACCAGCTGTCAGCCAACTCAATGCCGTTGACATCTTGAATCGCTCGTTCCGGTGTGACTTTTATCGCCAGCGTATTGCTCTGCCCCGGCTTGATCCACTGCGTCGCGTTCAGTTCGTGCGCGCTGTACATGCCCACCACCTGCTTGCTGTCCGCGATCAACCGGCCATTCAGCCAGATCTCGGCACGATAATTAATGCCGGGAAACTCCAGTAAATAGACCGCGTGCTCAGAAGGCGCTTCAAATGTAGTTCGATACCACCAATCCTGCTTGTACAGGTCTTGAGGAACGTTCTCCGCCATATTCTTCCCTAAGTAGAGGTTGGAGTAGACGCCGTCCTCCTCAAGGATCTCGAGAACCGTGGCAGGCATTCGATGAATCGCGTGCCAATCCGCATCCTTATAGTCGGGAAGCGAGATGGCCGCTCCGCCGAGCTGCAGGTTACTTGCCGACGTCAGCTTCCAGTTTTCCGCCAACTCGATCGTCCTGGGAGATTCTGGCGCCGCAGACGACGAGAGTTGGCCGGCGCCGATTGAGAAGAACAAAGAAACGACGAGTCGGAAGAACCGCATGCGAGTCTTCGTCGCCGAACTAACCTTGCGCATCGACTCCTGACTTCGAATATCGCCAGATTGCACGTTGACCTCCGACACCAAACCAACCATCAAATCGAGCTACCAGGGACGCGACCCTAAACGGACTTCCCCCTCCGGCCATGGCTTGGCGCCCAAACACTTCACCATCGAAACAATCGGGAGCAAGATATCTCCCTGTACCTGCTCCACCCACACGGGGCTTGAAACCTTCCTCCAACCTAGGTGTTCGTACAACCTTTGCTTTGCCGGACTCGAAAAGAGCAGGATGAAATCGACAGCCATCTGGCTCAAGGCAATTGCTTCCGCCGCTTCCATCGCAATACGGCAATATCCGCGTCCTCTCGATCTGTGACGTGTCAACACTCCGCCAATTCCTGCGATGGAGATAGGGTTCCCCTGAACTTCAACCGTCTGCCCGACGAGCCCCACATGACAAACCGTCCTTCCTCCCGCAACGACGAGAACGTGCTTTTCCGTGGGCCTCCACTCCAACCGGTACACGCTCGTTTCGCTTGGGTCCTTTTCCCTTCCAGCCAAATCATTGCGATCTGCTGCGGAATAAGAATTCACGATTTGAACCTTAAGAGGTTCCCTTCGCCGGGAGGATTCTGGTTGCTCCTCTATTTCCATCATGTTTGTAATTCCGGACGTCCGGCGCTCCGCTAATGCAACTGAAATCGTCTAACCACTCTGGTAATCACACCATCCGGACTCGGGTTATCGGGGTCCAAGTGCGATGCCAGGCTCAGGTGATAAGCGAGCAACTGAGGAAAGACAATTTCGAACGGTGCGCGTAAATCGTCGGGCAAGTCTGGCGTCATGGCAGGGATGAAGTCGCGGCCAAGTGCTCTGTCGGAAGCCGCAGCTCCGACCACAATCACGTGACCCAGTTTTTTTTGCCTTAGTTCCCGAAGCACATCTTCTTCGAAGCGGCGCCTCTCCGAATCCGATGAGAGCACGCACATGACCAGGGAATCTGGACGAAGAAAACTCATCGGGCCATGGCGAACACCCAAGAAGGTTTCGTTTATCGCCGCAGTGCGCCCCGCCGTCATCTCCAGAACCTTGAGGCTCGCCTCCCTCGCGAGGGGAACCAAGCCAGCGGAAGTCAGCACCATCAGGCGAGAAGACGATTGAGACGCCAAACGCTGCGCCACTTTTTCAAGGCCAGGAAAAGCCTCGTTCACGGTGGCTATGATGCCGGGGAGATGTTTGGTCAAGAACTCGCCGCGTGCGATCGCCATGCCCGCCAAGAGCAAGTTAGAAAAAGAACCGGTCATCACTAGACTGTGGTCATTCGTTCGGGGGTCCAGGACAAGGGGGTTGACTCCTGCCAGCCGCGCAAGCTGGCCATGCTCATTGCAAGTGATCGCGAGATGGACCACCCTCGGGAACATCTGTTTGATTCGCGCGATGACGCCTACACTTTCCGGGCTTTCCCCGGAGCGTGCCAGTGACACGAGCACGCCGTTCGAAGTAAAGTCTGGAGCCAGATGAGACAGTTCCCGCTTGGAAAAGGTAAGAAGATCGGTAGTCGGGATGGCTACGGCGTTCGTCCAAGTGGCCGCGACGGCTGAGGCCGCGTACGCCGAAGTGCCAGCACCGCAGATCACCGCAGCGCGATCCTGCACAATGGAATGAGCGCTCGAAGAGGCAACGCGTTCGAGTGTTGTGGGCCAGAGTTCCGGTTGCTGGCGAATCTCGTTAAGTGTGATTATTCCGCGCTGGTTGCGGCTGTCGGAACCTGAGTCAAGCCTTGCCGTCATGAACCGTCATGCCTTTCTGCGAATGAAGTTCACTCAAAAGCCGCGACGCCGGCTTCGGCAAAAGTGCGATCCCGATTGCCGGATCCGCCAATGATGCCAGCCGCGAAGGCGCGCCGCTACTGCTCATCTAAAAATAGAATTTGAGCGCAAATTGAATCTCGCGCTGATCGTTTTGACCATCCCGCGTAGATGAGATCGTTCCGAACGTACTTGGGCTGGTGTAATCGAGAGAGCCGGGAGCAGCCACCACGCCATTCCCCGAGAAGCCGGGAATGGAGAAGTTGGGATGGTTGGTAAGATTGAAGAATTCGGAGCGGAACTCAAGGTGAGTGCGCTCGGAAGTGCGAAATTCCTTGAAGAGGGAGAAATCGAGGCGATGGAAGCCTGGCCCGCGGAATTGGCTTGGCCCCCCGCCCAAGGGGCTGTAGTCGGATTGGCCGATGGTAGTCGCCACAGGTGGAGTCGCGAATGCCGCAGCATTTAGCCACTGATTAACATCATGCGGCCCCGCATAGATATTCTGCCCGGGAACTCGAATAGCATTGCAGCCGAACCCCGAAGTTGTGGGGGTGGCGCAAGGAATCGTTCCCGGCTGGCCGTCCTGCATAGTAAGAATCCAATTCGTATCCCAGCCACCCAAGAAGGCGTTCATCACCCTGTTGTTGTTATTCAGAAACTGTCTTCCCTTGCCGACGGGCAGTTCATAACTCCCGCTCAGGTGAACTACCTTTTGAACGTCAAAATCACAAAGTCCAAAATCTTGGTGGATACCCCCGAATCCCGGCAAGTACGGCGCCCGGAACCCGGTCAAAGCAGTCGCATTCAAGACGTCGACTGCATTCGTAACGCACCTGGACCAAGTGAAGTTCGCGAGAACGCTTAGGCCATAGCCTAACCTCCGTTCATAGTTCGTCTGCAAACCGTTGTAGTTGCTGTCAGCCGCATAAGAGGAGTAGGTGATGTTGGAAAAATCGGGATACGGCGAGTACAAGAACGGGTTCAACCCAGGAGGCAAAATCTCCCTCGGTGTATTCGGATTCAAATAGACCCCGAGGTGGCGAACGGTATTCCCCACGTATCCAACCTGGATCGTATCGTTTTTCGTGAGCAAATATTGAGCGGTTAGATTATAACCCTGTGTATAAGGAGTTTTGGTTCTATAGTCCTCGCCAGTAAACGATACTCCGCCAGGCTCGACTGCTGCAGACGTGAGCGGGATGGCTGTTAAACCCGTCGAAAGGGTGCCGATGGCTCCGTTGGCAAAAGTGATGGGCGCATTGGGAGTCAAGTTGGGGTAGATCAGGCTGAATTGGAATGGAAAATCGACGTACGTTTCAGTGACGGAGTTTTCAAAGCCGCCGTAGAAAATACCGTAACCGCCGCGAACGACGAACTTCGGCGTCAGTTGATAGGCAAACCCCACGCGAGGTGAAAAATTGAGTTTTTGCGACACCCCGAGGCCGGGCTGGCTCGAACAGATGATGTCGATATTTTCGGCTTGGGCCGCCGCGTCAAAGTCCGCTGACAAAGGAGTATTGCAGCGCTTGCTGGTCAACCGAAACGTGGACGGGCTGTTCGGCGAGTTGGAGGGCAAAAAGTTGGATTGTGCCCCATAATTTTCAATGAGCTGGCCGAAGTATTCCCATCGAAGCCCCAAGTTCACCGTCAGCTTTGGCGTGACTTTAATATCATCTTGAAAATAAGATCCGTAATAGTCGCGTTTCATGGAAGTAGCCGCGATGTTAGAGACCTCTATGTTGTCAGCGCCGCCAACGTAGTCAGAGGCGCCCGCGACCGTTCCCGGAATCGGCGTCAAAAGCAGTTGGGCCAACCCGGTGTTGCCTACGGCTGTCGTGGGCACTCCAGTGTAGAGCCC
>Ga0210398_10000876_pt1 | contig 32783 bp, 31 predicted proteins | sample IncBWC4OmetaG_FD_161047 | JGI IMG/M metagenome (GOLD analysis project Ga0210398, IMG submission 161047) | Forest soil microbial communities from Barre Woods Harvard Forest LTER site, Petersham, Massachusetts, United States - Inc-BW-C-4-O | ecosystem: Environmental > Terrestrial > Soil >... | reverse complement strand
TGGAGGCGGACCGCCCTCCAGGATCGAATGCGTCGTGTGGGTCGTCACGCTGCTCAGCCAGACGAGCAGCAGACTGGTCGTAAAGAACGCGACCGCGAGGAAAGCGGTCGTCCGGGTCAACAGATTGGCGGTCGATCGCCCGGTCATGAAACCGGACATCCCGCCGCCGCCCATGCCCAACGCGCCACCCTCGCTCTTCTGCAAAAGGATGACGCCGACCAGCGCCATCGCAATCGCGACGTGAATGACAAACAGCAGAATGATCATGGCGCGTCTTTTAGGGGTTTCGCGGCGCTCTGGCTAGACGGTGCGGCTCAGGGGCAGGCCTCGGCGATCGCCCAGAAATCGTCGGCCTTGAGGCTCGCGCCGCCGATCAGCCCACCATCGACATCGGCGATCGCCAATATGTCGCGCGCATTTGTCGGGTTGACCGATCCGCCATAGAGGATCCGCGTGCCGTCCGGGATCGCCGCGCGGATCGCCTTGTGGATCGCTTCGATGTCATCGAGGGTCGGCGTGAGCCCGGTGCCGATCGCCCAGACCGGCTCGTAGGCGACGACGAGATTGCCGGCCGTCGCGCCCTCGGGGATCGAGCCCGTGAGCTGACCGCAGCAGATGGAAGCCTGCCGCCCCGCCTCGCGCTCGGCACGGGTCTCGCCGACGCAGAGGATCGCCACGAGCCCAGCGCGCCACGCCGCCGACACCTTGGCGCGCACCTGCGCGTCGCTTTCGCCATGACCGTGACGACGCTCGGAATGGCCGACAATGACGTGGGTGCAGCCGGCGTCCTTGAGCATCTCGGCGCTTATGTCGCCGGTGAAGGCGCCCTTTTCGGCGGGCGCGCAATCCTGGCCGCCAAGCGCGACGCCGCTCCCGGCGATCGCCGCGCCGACAGCGATGACGATCGTTACCGGCGGACAGACGAGCAAGTCGCAGCGCGGCTTGCCGGTCTTGGCCCGCGCCGCGACGGCCTCAGCCAGCGCGACGCCGTCGGCGCGCAACCCGTTCATCTTCCAATTGCCGGCAATGAGCTTGCGTCGCTGCGCCATGTTGCTCCCGTTCAGCCTGCGACCGTCGCGCGGTTGCGGCGGCGGCGGCCGATCTTTATCATCGGCTGCCACGATCACACCGGCGCGCGAACGGGTCAACCAAGACCACGCCCCCGCTCGCCACGTGCCGTCGGTCACATCGAAACGGTCGATAAACCATGCTGCAAGCGATCCGCACACGAGCTGGCGGCATCATCGTCAAGGTGCTGTTCGGACTATTGATCCTGTCTTTCGGGTTCTGGGGCCTCTACACAAAATCGCCGTTCTTCCAGGACAAATCGGCGGACACTGTCGTCGCGACGGTCGGCGACCAAGACATCCACGCCGACACGGTGCAGGCCACGCTGCAGCCGGTTCTCGAGCGGTTGCGCGCGCAAGTGGGTGGCGATCTCGACGCCGACAAGAAGAAAAACGTCGTCGACGCGGTGGTCGCGCAACTTGTCGATCGCGACCTGCTGGGCCAGGAGGTCACGCGTCTCCATCTCGACCTGTCGGACGAGGTTATACGCAACGCGATCATGTCGAACCCTGCCTTTGTCGGTCCCGACGGCCGGTTCAACCGCGACCAGTTCAATCAGGCGCTCGCCGCCAACCGCATGACCGAAGATCAGCTGATCGGCACCATGCGCCGCGATATCTCGCGCGGCGACCTGCTGCAGTCGATGACGGCCGGGGTCGTCGTGCCGCGCCCGGTGATCGACGCGGTCTATCGCTTCCGCAATGAGACGCGGGTGGCCGATGTCGTCGCCGTGCCGCTGAGCATCGCCGGCAACATCCCCGCGCCGACCGACGACCAAGTCGCGAAATTCTATCAGGACAATCAGGACATGTTTCGCGCCGAGGAGTATCGCAGCTTCACGCTGGCGAGCCTCGCGATCAGCGATCTGACGGGTGCGGTCACTATCACCGACGACAAGCTCAAGGCGGCCTATGACGACCGCAAGGAAGATTTTCAGTTGCCCGAGGAGCGCGATGTCCAGCAGATCCTCGCGCCCACCGAGGACAAGGCCAAGGCCGTCGAGGCGGCGCTTGCCAGTGGCGAGGACTTTCAGAAGGCGGCGACCGAGATCGCCGGCCAGGACCCTTCAACCATCGATCTCGGCCTCGTCAAGCCCGACGACCTGCCCAAGGAACTGGGTGACGCCGCGTTCACGCTGCCGGTCGACAAGCCGAGCGAGCCGATGAAGACCGAACTCGGATGGCACATCCTGCGCGTCGTCAAGATCCAGGCGCCGCAAACGCTGAGCTTTGACCAAGCGAAAGATCAGCTGCAAAAACAGCTGGTCGAGGACGAAGCGGCCGACCGTCTCGACAAGATCGCCAACGATGCGGACGACGCGCTCGCCGGCGGCGCCGCGCTCAGCGATGTGGCGGCAAAATACGGATTGAAGCTCATCACGGTTGACGGGGTGGACGCCAGCGGCCGCACCCCCGACGGCAAGGTGCCCCCGCTGCCGATCGGTGCGAAAGACGTGCTGAAGGCGGTCTTCGAGACCGAAACCAATCAGACCAGCCGGATCACCCCGGTCGAAGACGCGGCGATCTTCGCGGTGCATGTCGACAAGATCGTACCGCCGGTGGTGAAGCCGCTCGCCGATGTCAAGGCGCAAGCGGTCATCGGTTGGAATACCCAGCAGAGACAGGATGCGGTCAAGAAGATCGCCAGCGATCTGACGGCCGCGGTGTCGAGCGGCACGCCGCTCGCGCAGGCTGCGTCCGCCAAGGGGCTCGGCGTCGCCACCTCGCCGCCGCTCAGCCGGCGGGCGCAAGGTGCGCTGCCGTTGCCGAAGGCGCTGATCGGCAAGCTGTTCACGGCAAAGATCGGCGATACCGAGACCGGAGGCGACGACAACGGCACCTATGTCGCGCAGCTGAAGACGATCAACATCCCGCAATCGACGCCCGACGACCAGGTCAAGGCGCTAACCGCCGAGATCGGCAATTCGATGCGCTACGACATGGCGGGTGAGTTCACCGACTCGCTCAAGAAGCGTTATCCGGTGACGATCAAGCACGACGTGCTCGACAAGATGTTCTAGTCGCACCTGCTGTCCCTCTCCGTCCCTAGGGGGCGAAGAGGGACGCTTTAGGCGCACAGCGTCGTCAGCATCGCCGAGATGATCGGCATGCCGATACCGCCCGGCGGCGTCATGATCGACTCGGGGTGAAACTGCACCGCGGCGATCGGCAGCGTCCTGTGCTCGATGGCCATGATGACCCCGTCGGCGGTCTCCGCGGCAACCGACAGCTCGGCCGGCAGATTGCTCTTACGGGCATAGAGCGAGTGGTAGCGGCCGACCTGGAACTCGGCCGGCAAGCCGCCGAACAGGCGGTTGCCCGCGGCGCGGATCACCGAAGGCTTGCCGTGCATCGGTGTATCGAGCACATCAAGCGCCCCGCCGAAATACTCGACAATCCCCTGCAGCCCGAGGCAGACGCCAAAAATCGGGATGCGTCGCTCAAGGAGAAGGCCGAGCGTCTCACGCATCGAGAAATCGTCGGGCCGGCCTGGCCCGGGCGACAGCAGCACGAGGTCGGGCGATGCGCCGCTCGCCAGCTCGGCGCGGGCGAAATCGTGGCGCAGCGTCACGCATTCGGCGCCGGTCTGGCGGACATAGCCGGCCAGCGTGTGGACAAACGAATCCTCGTGATCGACCAGTATGACCCGACGCCCGTCGCCCGATTGCGGCGTTGCCGCGACAGCAGCCTGCGGCGGCGCGCGATTGCCGGCAATCGCGGCGAAAAGCGCGGACGCCTTCAGCCGGCATTCCTCGTCCTCGGCTTGCGGATCGCTGTCGAACAAGAGGGTCGCGCCGGCGCGCACCTCGCCGATCCCATCCTGCATGCGGATCGTGCGCAAGGTCAGGCCGGTGTTCATGTTGCCGTCAAAGGTCAGCCGGCCGATCGCGCCGCCATACCAACGCCGGGCCGAGCGCTCCTCCTGTTCGATAAAGCGGATCGCCCACAGCTTTGGTGCGCCAGTGACGGTGACTGCCCAGGCGTGGCTGAGAAAGCCGTCGAGCGCGTCGAATTCGGGACGCAAGACGCCCTCAACGTGATCGACCGTGTGGATGAGCCGTGAGTACATCTCGATCTGGCGGCGGCCGATGACCTTGACGCTGCCCGCGACGCAGACCCGCGACTTGTCGTTGCGGTCGACATCGGTGCACATGGTCAATTCGCTCTCATCCTTCTTGGAGTTGAGCAGCTCGAGGATGCGATCGGCGTCCTCGATCGGGTCGGCGCCGCGACGGATCGTGCCGCTGATCGGGCAAGTCTCGATGCGGCGGCCTTCAACCCGGACATACATTTCCGGTGAGGCGGAAACGAGAAACTCACCGGCGCCGAGGTTGATGATCGCGCCATAGGGCGCCGGGTTGGCCTTCTTCAGCCGTTCGAAGACCGTGCTCGGCTGGTCGGGACATGGCCGGGTCATCAGCTGGCCGGGCACCACCTCGAACAGATCGCCGCGCTTGAAGGCAAGTTTCGCCTTCTCGACCAGCGCCGGGTACTCGCCGGGCGCATGGTCGCTCTCGGGCGGCTTCACTTCCGGCAACAGGTCGGGGCGGTAGCGCGCCTCTTCGGTCGCGCGCGGCAGCCCCTGGGTCGAGCGACCGCCGGCGGCGAACTCGTAACGGTAATGCGCCGCATACTGGCGCATGTGATCGACGATGAGGATTTCGTCCGGCAAGTACAGCACGAGGTCGCGCTGGTCTCGCGGGCGCGGCAGGCGCAGGGCCATCGGCTCGAACTGGAAGACGAGGTCGTAGCCGAACGCGCCGTAGAAGCCGAGATGCTCGTCCTCGGCGCTTTTGAAGAGCGCGATCAGCGCGCGCAATACCGAAAAGACGCTCGGCTGGCGGCTGCGCTGTTCCTCGGGAAAGCGCGTCGCCGACTCGCGGATCGCGCCGGCGACACGGGTCGCGCCGACCGTCGTGATCTCAACCGTATCCAGCGCCCGCAGCGCCGCGGCGACCGGCTCGATCAGCACCTCGCCGCGCTGATTGAGCGCCTCGACGGTGAAGTTGCGATCCCGCGCGGTGAATGCCAGCGGCGGATCGATAAACCCCATGTCCCAACGCGTGTAGCGGCCGGGAAACTCGAAGCTCGACGAGAACAGCACGCCGCGCTTCTTGTCGAGCGCCTCGGCGAGCGCGGTGTCGGCGGAGCTGTACGCTCGCTCGACGAGCGCGCGCGCGACGCCGATGCCACCTTCGGTCGTGTAGGTTCTGGACTGCATCTCGGTTCCCCTTCGACTCGCCGCCTCGGGAACCAATGCCGCTTTGCCCTAGATATGACAAAGGCCGCCTGGGTCTCCAAGGCGGCCTGAAATGAAAATGATTAGCGGCCGCCGGTTAGACGGGCCACCACCAATTCGGAACGAACGTGAACGTGTTCATGTAAGGTTTATAGCAGGCTCGCGCTAAGCGAACAACGCCTTCCAGCGTTCGAGGCTTTCGGGCGGCCAGACTTCGCTGGTCTTGTAATAGCCCTCGAAGATTCGGGTGTCCTTTGGCAGTTCGAGCCACGGAAGTTTGCTGGCCGTGAAGATGTGGACGTCGGGCGTGACCGCGCCGGAGTCGTCGAGCGAGCCGGCGCACAGCAGCACCGTGTCGCCCGGCGCGGCATGGTACTTGTGCCACAGCGCAGTGCCGCACTTCCCGCAGCGCAGCACGTCGTGCGGCTTACCGCTGCTGCCCGGCGGCACGGCGAAGGCGACCGGCGCCTCGCCGCTCGCCTCGACGAATTTGCGCTCGACCCACATATTGAGCGCAAACGCGGCGCCGCTGGTCTTCTGGCAATCGCGGCAATGGCAGGCATGGACGATCATCGGCGAATTGGTCAGCCGATAGCGCACCGCCCTGCAGGCGCAGCCGCCTTCGATGTTCCCTGGCGCGCTCATCGTGGCCCCGCTCGCAAAAACCCCGTCGAGACTGATATATAGGCGCTATGTCGAACCGGGAACATTGTGATGAGTGACCTGCGCCCGCTGATCGCGCGCGTCGCCGCCGGCGAACGGCTCAGCGAAGCCGAGGCCGAGGAGGCGTTTGAGATCATCATGTCCGGCAACGCCACCCCGTCGCAGATGGGTGGGCTGTTGATGGGCATGCGGGTGCGCGGCGAGAGCGTCGAGGAGATCACCGGCGCGGCGCGGATCATGCGCTCGAAGGCCCTGACGATCGATGCGCCCCCCGGCACGATTGATACGGTCGGCACCGGCGGCGATGTTTCGGGCACATTCAACATCTCGACCGCGACAGGGCTTGTGGTGGCGGGCACGGGCGTGCCGGTCGCCAAGCACGGCAACCGCGCCATCTCGTCGAAATCGGGCGCCGCTGACGTGTTGACCGCGCTGGGCGTCAATATCGAGTGCGATATGGCGATCGTGCAGCGCTGCCTGTGGGAGATCGGCATCTGCTTTCTGATGGCGCCGCGCCATCACGGCGCGATGCGCCATGTCGGCCCGACCCGCGTCGAACTTGGCACAAGGACGATCTTCAACATCCTTGGCCCGCTGTCGAACCCGGCAGGGGCAAAGCGCCTGCTGGTCGGCGTCTTCGCGCCGCAATGGGTGGTGCCGATGGCCGAGGTGCTCGGCCGGCTCGGCGCCGAGTACGCCTGGGTGGTGCATGGCTCGGGTCTCGACGAAATCACCACCGCTGGAACGACTGCTGTCGCCGAGTTCAAGGACGGCAAGGTGCGCAGCTTCGAGATGACGCCCGAAGATGCCGGCATCGGCCGCGCGACGCCCGACGACCTCAAGGGCGGCGACCCGGCGCACAACGCGGCGCTGATGCGCGGCGTGCTGGCCGGCGAAAAGGGAAAGCTGCGCGATATCGTGCTGCTCAATGCCGCGGCGGCGCTGATCATCGCCGGACGCGCCGCCGATCTGCGCGAAGGCGCGGCGCTGGCGGCGAACACGATCGACAGCGGCAAAGCGGCGGATGTGCTCGCGCGGCTGATCGCGGAGACCAACAAGTGAGCGCGCGCGAAGAGAATGTCCTGACCGAGATTTGCGACCGCAAGCGCGAGCATGTCGCAGCGCGCAAGCGCGAGATGCCGGTGCCGACGCTGTTGAAGCGCATCGACAACGCGCCGCCGCCACGCGGCTTTGCCGATGCGCTGGCGCGCAAGATCGGCGACGAGAATTATGGGCTCATTGCCGAAATCAAGAAGGCGAGCCCCAGCAAAGGGCTGATCCGCGCCGATTTTGATCCCCCAGCCCTGGCGCGCGCCTACGAGGCGGGCGGCGCGGCCTGCCTCTCGGTGCTGACCGACGAGCCGTATTTCCAGGGCAGCGACGATTATCTGATCGCGGCGCGTGAGGCGGTAAACCTGCCGGTGCTGCGCAAGGACTTTATCGTCGACCATTATCAGGTGCTGGAAAGCCGCGCCCTCGGCGCCGACTGCATTCTCCTGATCATGGCGTGCCTCGACGATGCGGAAGCGCGCGACTTCGCCGACGAGGCCAAGGCGCTCGGCATGGATGTCTTGGTCGAGGTGCATGATCGTGCCGAACTCGACCGCGCGCTGAAGCTCGACGCCCGGCTCATCGGCATCAACAATCGCAACCTGAAAACGCTGAAGGTCGATCTCAAGACCGCCGAGACCTTGGCGCCGCTGGTGCCGCACGGCCGTATCGTGGTCGGCGAAAGCGGGCTCAACACGCCCGACGATCTTGACCGTCTAGCGGCGGTCAACGCGCGGTGTTTCCTGGTCGGCGAGTCGCTGATGCGCGAGAAGGACGTCGCGGCGGCGACCCGCAAGCTGTTGCGCCTACCCGATCTCAGCCATGTCGACACGCAGGGCCGCGCGCGCATGGTCGATGTGTCGACGAAGGACGAGACCGACAGGGTCGCGGTCGCCGGGGCGCGGATCGTCATGCAGCCGGCCACCTTGGCGCGCATCCAGGCTGGCGACATCGCCAAGGGTGACGCGCTGCAGGTCGCCCGGCTCGCCGGCATCATGGCGGCGAAGAAGACGTCCGACCTGATCCCGCTGTGCCATCCGCTGGCGTTGACCTCGGTCGAGGTGGAGCTGAAATGCGCGCCCGCGACCTCCTCAGTCGAGATCACCGCGACCTGCCGCCTCAAGGGCCGTACCGGGGTCGAGATGGAGGCGCTAACCGCAGCGAGCGTCGCGGCTCTGACGATTTACGACATGTGCAAGGCGATCGATCGCGGGATGACGGTCACCGATGTGCGTTTGCTGCGCAAATCGGGCGGCAAGTCGGGCGATTTCGTCGCCAAATAGGAGGCTGAGCGATGATCTCGGTCGAAGAAGCCCTCAAACAGCTCCTGGCGCCGCTTTCCGCGCTACCGCCCGAGCAGGTCTCGGTGTCGGACGCGATGGGCCGCGTGCTCGCCGAGGATATTGCTGCGCGCCGCACCCAGCCGCCTTTCGCGGTCTCGGCGATGGACGGCTACGCGGTGCGCGCCGCCGATGTCGAGAGCGTGCCGGTCAATCTGCGCATCATCGCGGAAATCCCAGCCGGCGCCGGGTTTTCAGGGTTGCTCGACAAGGGCGAGGCCGCGCGCATCTTCACCGGCGCGCCGCTCCCCGAAGGCGCCGATACAATCGTCATCCAGGAAGATACCGAGCGCGACGGCGACACCGTGCGCGTCGTCGAGGGCGCCAAGCTCGGGACTTATGTGCGTAAGGCCGGGCTCGACTTCGCCGAGGGCGACGTGCTGCTGCATGCCGGGACACGGCTGACGCCGCGCCATATTGGGCTTGCGGCGGCGATGAACCGGCCGTGGCTCTTTGTTCATCGCCGGCCGCGGGTCGGCATCCTGTCGACCGGCGACGAAGTCGTCATGCCGGGCGAGCCGATCGGGCCGCACCAGATCGTCAGTTCGAACGCGCTGGCGCTGGCGGCGTTTGTGACCGCCTGCGGCGGGGCGCCGGTGGCGCTCGGCAACGCGCCCGACGACGCCGACGCGCTGCGGACCTTCGCGGCGGGGGCGCGCGGGGTCGATCTGCTGGTGAGCACGGGCGGCGTTTCGGTCGGTGAACATGATCTGGTGCGCGGTGTCTTGAGCGAAGACGGGCTCAAGATCGATTTCTGGGAGATTGCGATGCGGCCGGGGAAGCCGCTGATGTCGGGCAGTTATCGCGGCGTCCCGATGATCGGGCTGCCGGGCAACCCGGTCTCGACCCTGGTGTGCTCATTCCTGTTCCTGAAGCCGGCGATGGACCGGCTGTCAGGCCTGCCTGACAAAGCCGAGCCGCAGCTGATGGCCCGGCTCGGCCGCGACCTCAGACAGAATGACCGGCGCCAGGATTACCTGCGGTCGACGCTGACGCGCGGCCCGGACGGCGCGCTCGAAGCAACCCCCTTCCCGGTGCAGGATTCCTCGATGATGCGGCCGCTCGCTTCGTCGGACTGCCTGGTGATCCGCGCGCCGCACGTGCCCGCCGCAGCGGCCGGTACGATGGTGCCGGTCATCACCTTCCCCGGCGGCGCCTGGCCGCTTTAGGCGTCCGCCAGGCGCGCGGCGCGCAGCGGCTTCAGCACGAACAACGCAAGCAATCCTGCCGTCAGGTCCGCGGCGATGCAGACCGCGAAGACGCTCGTCCAGCTGCCGGTGCCCTGGTGCAAGAGCGCAGCAAGCGGGCCGCCGAAAATCGAGCCGATCCCCTGCGCGATGTAGAGGAAGCCGTAATTCTGTGTCGCATTGCGCGGGCCGAACGTATCGGTGAGGGTCGACGGAAATAGCGAGAAAATCTCGCCCCAGCCAAAGAATACGACACCCGACAGCAGCGCGAACCAGAGCGGGTCGCTGATCGCCAACAGCCACACAAGCATGGCCGCGGCTTCGAGCGAGAACGCAAGAAACATCGTGTTCTCGCGGCCGATCCGGTCGGAGAGCCAACCGAAAAACGGCCGGGTCAGGCCGTTGGTGAAACGGTCGATGGTCAGCGCCAGCGGCAGCGCCGCCATGCCCCACACAGTGAGCTTGGCGATGCCGTAATCGGCGGCGAAGTTGCCGATCTGTGAGATCACCATGAGCCCCAAGGTCGACATCAGGCTCATCATCACGAACATCAGCCAGAAGATCGGGCTTTTGAGCATCACCGCGCTGCTGACGCCGGCGATCGCGACGGCCTTGACGGAATTGCTCGCCGGCGGCGGGCGCAAGCCCAATGCGGCGATGACACCGATGACCGCGAAGACGATCCCGTAACGCAGCAGCGTCGCCTGATAGCCCGCATCAGCAATGCTGGCGCTGATCGGAAAGGTCGTCACGATCGCGCCCATGCCATAACCGGCCGCGACCATGCCGGCGGCGAAGCCGCGCGCCTCGGGGAACCAGCGCACCATCTGCCCCACGACTCCGACATAGACGATGCCGGTGCCAACGCCGCAGATGACCCCGTAGCTGAGGTAGAGCGCGGTAAGCGAGGTCGCATAAGACGCGCAAACCCAACCCAGCCCCGACAAAAGACCGCCGGTCGCGATCAGCAGGCGCGGCCCGAAGCGATCGACCAGCCAACCTTGCAGTGGCGAAAAGAAGGTCTGCAGCACGATCAGCAGCGAAAACGTCACCTGCAGCGCCGCGGGGGTGACGGACAGCGCGGCGCCGAGCGGCTTGGCGAACAAGGCCCAGACATATTGCGGGCTGGAGATCGCCATCATGCAGACAAGGCCGAGCGCCAGTTGCACCCAGCGCGCCGCCGGCGAGGCGATGGCGGGAGTGTCCAGGGTATTCGTGTCGGCGCTCATTCGGCTTCCTATCGGATCGGGACGAAACCGCCCAAGGCGATGCAAAAGCCGGTCCAGCGTCGGGCTTCAGCCCAGGTCGATGCGCGGCGGGGTCAGCGGGTTGGGCGGCGGACGACGCAGGAACAAGATCACCAGCATCCCGGCGAACGACACCCAGGCGATCAGCCAGAACGCGTCGATATAGGCCAGCACATAGGCCTCGCGCTGAACGAGCGAGGCCAGGACGCCGAGGCCCTGCGTCACCGGCGTGTCCGCACCGGTCGCGCGAGCGGTAAACGGCGCCGCAAGCTGGGCCGCGATGCCGACCGTAGCGTGCGAGGCGTCCGACACATGCTGGCCGATCAGGTTCGAGTAGGTTTGTTCGCGCACGCGGACAAAGGTCTGGATCACCGCGGTGCCGACCTCGCCGCCAAAAAGACGGGAGATCTGGATCATCGCGGCGATCGCGGCGGCTTGCGGGGGCGTGATGTTCGACACGGTATAGGTGACGATCGCGGTGATCGCGAAAGCGAGGCCGATCGCCTCGGCAATCTGCGACGGCAGGAAATCGCCGCCGGCCCAGTCATGCGTCAGCCCGGTATCCATGGCGCTGCCGAGCGCGATCATCGCAAAGCCGAAAACCAGCGGCAGCCGCGCATCGACGCGCCGCATCAGCATCGCGACCAGCGGCACCAGCACGAATTGCGGCAGCGCGATCCAATTGAGCGTGTCGCCGATTTGCAGATCGCGCAGGCCCTGGATGCGTGTCAGATAATCCGGCAGAACAAAGCCGGTCGCCGTCGAGCCGAAGCCGTAGATCGAGATCAGGATGGCCGGCCCGGCGACATTCGACCGACACAGCACCGGCAGGTGGACGAGCGGGTCGGGAGTGCGCGCCTCGTGCACAAAGAACGCAACGATCAGGATCGACCCGCCGAGCAGCAGCCCGCAGATGAGACCGGAATTGAGCCAGTCGAGGCGATTACCCTGGTCGAGCCCGGCATAAACCAGGCCAAAGCCGAGCCCAGCATGAACGATCCCGGTCCAATCGGTGCGCGGCCACAGCGCGCTATCGATCGGCCGGCGCGGCATCGCGATCCATACCAGCGCCAGCATCAGGCAGGTCAGCGGCACATTCTGCCAGTAGATCCATTGCCAATGCCCGGCCTCGGAGTACCAGCCTTCGAGCGCGCCGGCGACGTTCTGTGAGAAAACGTAGCGGAACGAATACGCCGCGATCCCCCACATCCACCAGCGCGGCGCCAGGCTGCGCAACACAAAGCCGAGCGCGGCCGGGATAAAGGCGCCGACCGCGAGGCCACGGATCGTCTGCAACGCCATCAATGTGGCCCAGTCATGGGTCAACGGCACCAGCAGCGAGCCGATCGTGAAGACGATCCCTGTGCTGAGCAGTACCCGGCGGGTACCGAGCACCGTGCTCATCCACGCCGCCGCGGGCGTCACCACCATCTGTGCGGCGCCGAAGGCCGTGGTCATCCAAGAGCCCTCGTCAAACCCCAAGCCGAGCCCGCCGCGGCTGTCCGCTAGGCCAAAGGTCGTGATCCTGGTGTTGAGACTGGAGATGGCAGCGCCAAGCATCACGGCGGCGACGCCGATCACCGGGTATTCCGTGCGCCCGATCAGCGCCGGGAGTCCCGACGGGCGCGGCGCCGGCGCGTCGATCGCGGTCATGGCGAGGACGGCTTGGTGTCGGTGAGGATCGTGGTCTCGACCGACATGCCGGGCAGCAGCCGGCCCGCCAGCGGGTTGTCGGCGCCGATATGCAATTTCACCGGGATGCGCTGCACCACCTTGGTGAAATTACCCGTCGCGTTGTCGGGCGGGAGCAGGCTGAACTGTGAGCCGCTCGCCGGGGCGATGCTCTCGACCATCGCGGGCACGACAGTACCCGGAAAGGTATCGACGCGGATCTCGGCGCGCTGGCCGATCGCGACATGGGTGAGCTGGGTCTCCTTGTAGTTCGCGATGACCCAGAGATTGTCGAGCGGCACGATCGAGATGACCTCGCTGCCGCCATGGACGTACTGGCCGTCATAAACGCCCCGCTCGCTGACCTCACCGCTCACCGGAGCGACGATCCGGCAATAGCCGAGATTGATCCGCGCCAAATCAAGCGCGGCCTGTTTGGACTTGGCGTCGGCGCGGAGCTGGGACTCCTGGGTGTCGAGCACCGCGAACTGGCGGCGCTGCTCGTCGAGCGCCTCCTGGTTGTGGGCGACCGTCGCCGCGAAGCGCTTCTCGTCGGCGACCGCCTGCTCGACCTTTTGCTCGGTGCCGAATGTCGTCGCCAGCAGCGCACGCTGCCGATCGGCTTCCTGCTTGGTCCGCAACGCATCCGCCTGGGCCTCGGCGACGGCGCTTTCCGCTTCCGCCACCAGCTCGTGCTGGGTTTCCTTGCGCGCCTTGATATTGGCGATTGTCGCTTGCGCGGCGTCGAGGTCAGCGGCCGCCTGGTCGACTTTCGCGCGATAGACGGAATCGTCGATCTCGATCAGCAAGTCGCCCGCCTTGACCCGATCAAAATCGTTGACCGCGACATGCTTGACGTAGCCGTCGACCTGAGCGCTGAGCGGGGTGACGGTGCCGCGAACATAGGCGTCGTCGGTTTCCTGCCGAATAGCGCCGCCAACCCAGCGGTCCCATTGCGTCGAGAACAGCGCGACAACGATCAGCGCCGCGACGATCACCGCGCCGCGGATGGCGATCTCCCCGGGGCGATAGCGCCGCGACGGCAATGTGGCGGACGCCCGCGGTTCGGCCGTCGCTGACGGCGCCGGCGCAGTGGGCGCTTGCGGTTCTGTCGTCGACATCGTCCCCTCTCGCGACTACCGCTACGGCAGCATCTTACCAGGGTTCAGGAGACCGCCGGGATCGAGCGCGGCCTTGATCCGCCGCATCAGGTCGAGCTCGGCGCCGCCGCGCCAGTCCGGCATCATATAGGGCTTCAACCGGCCGATGCCATGCTCGGCCGAGAAGCTCCCATCGAGGGAGCGGACGATGTCGTTGACGGCGTCCATCAGCTCGTGGTCGCGCGCCATGAATTGGGCGCCGTCAGCGCCCTCGGGCTGCACCAGGTTGAAGTGGATATTACCGTCGCCGAGATGACCGAACGGCACACAGCGTATCCCTGGTACAAGGCGCTCGCATTCAACAGTGGCGCGGCCAATCAGCTCAGGGACGCGTGAGACCGGCACCGAAATGTCGTTTTTGATCGAGGCGCCAGCGCGTTTCTGCGCCTCGGAATGCTCTTCGCGCAGCTTCCAGATCGCCGCGCGCTGCGGCCCGCTCTCGGCGATTACCGCATCGACGACAATGCCCTCTTCCATCGCAGTGCCCAGCAGCACCTCGAGCGCGCCGCGCAGCCCGGCGCCTTGGCGAGGGGTTGCGAGCTCCAGCAGCACATAATGGGCCGCGGGCGCAGCGAGCGGCGGTTTGGCGTCCGGAATGAAGCGCTCGACCAGCGCCATGCCTGCGCCCGACATGTATTCGAAAGCCTGGATCGCCGCCGGGTCATGCTGCTGGACAGCCTGGAAAAGCTGCAGCGCCGCTTCGGGCGAGGCGACGGCGCACAGCGCGACCTCGACCTCGCGCGGCCGCGGAAAGAGCTTCAGCACCGCGGCGGTGATGATGCCGAGCGTGCCCTCACTGCCGACAAAAAGCTGGCGCAGGCAGTAGCCGGTGTTGTCCTTGTGGAGACGCCTGAGGCCGTTCCATACCGCGCCGTCGGGCAGCACGACCTCCAGCCCCAGCACGAGGTCGCGGGCGTTGCCATAGCGCACGGTATTGTTGCCACCGGCATTGGTCGCGAGCACACCGCCAATCTGCGCCGAGCCCTCGGAGCTGATCGACAGCGGCAACAGGCATCCCGCCTCCTCCGCGGCGTTTTGCGCGCCCTTCAAGGTGACGCCGGCCTCGATCTCCATTGTCATGTCGACCGGGTCGATCTCACGGACTTTGCTCATGCGCGATAGCGACAGGATCACCTGCGAGCCGTCCTCGCTGACCGCGGCGCCGCCCACCATCGAGGTGTTGCCGCCCTGCGGGACAACAGGCACACGCGCCTCGGCGCAGAGCCGAATGGCGTCGGCGACCTCCGGGGTGTTCGCCGGCCGCAGCACGGCCGGTGTGCGGCCATGATAAAGCCGACGCCAATCCTCGCAGTACGGGTCGGTGTCGGCCACATCGGTCAGGATGCCGGCGGGGCCGAGGCGCTGGCGCAGGCGATCGAGGAGCTGGGCGTGATCCATGACGTCAATTCCTTGCTTCGGCCGTCATCGTAACCTCTCCCCCCGCTAACGAGCTATGGTTCGGCGCATTCGCGAACGGAGGGCGTCGATGAAACGGGAAGTCATCCGGGTCGAGCCGCTATCGACCTATCTCGAACGGGTCAAGGCGCCGACCTCGCCGGCGATCCGCCACGGCGACACGGTTTACGTCTCGGGCTTTCCGCCTTTCGATCCCCAGACCGGCGAGCTCGCAGTCGGGGCCACGGTCGAGCGCCAGACCGAATTGTGCCTGGAGCAGATGAAGCTCTGTCTCGAAGCGGCCGGTTCGTCGATGGAACAGGTGCTGAAGTGCAACGTCTACTGCACATCGGTCGAGAAGTTCGCCGCGGTCAACGCGGTTTACGCGCGCTATTTCCCGAAAGACCCGCCGGCCCGCATCTTTATCGCCGTGCCGGCTTGGTTCGGGCCGTTCGACATCGAGATCGACTGTATCGCAGCTGTCGAAAACTGACTTGGGAGACCAACTGATGCACGCCGTAATCTTTGAAGTCTGGCCGACAGAGGAAGGCCGCGGGGAATATCTCGACATCTCCGCGGCGCTCAAGCCGACGCTGGAAAAGATGGACGGGTTTATCTCGATCGAGCGCTTCCAGAGCCTGAGCGATCCCGGCAAGGTCCTGTCATTGTCGTTCTGGCGCGACGACGAGGCGATCGCCGGGTGGCGCCGGGTCGAAAGACACCGTATGGCCCAGGCCAAAGGACGCGGTGAATTGTTCCGCGATTATCGGCTCAGGATCGCAGCCGTGATCCGCGATTATGGGATGAACGAGCGCGCCGAGGCCCCCTCCGACAGCCGCGATCGGCACGGCTAACCGCGCCTGCCTCTTATTTAGTCAGCCAACGAGACGCTCGGCGCTTTCACCGTCGGAATCTCCGTCCATATCACTGTATTAATTAGGAAATCTGACGCACCAGCTGAACTTAGGCTGGCGCGCCATTTTTCATGCGTATTTATTTTTCTAGATTTAAAATATAGATATAAATAATTATTAGACCTCTAAGTATATATATTAAAAATCTTAGATTAAGATACTGATTCCAACTATATTTATAAGTAGTTCGCTGCCCCGCTATTCCTGCTCACGGCAGACGAATGGAACCTTAGGGGAAAGAATTTCCGCCATGCTCAAATCCTCCCTCGCAGCCGCTTTCCTGGCCTTCACTCTCGCGGCGCCGGCTCTGGCGCAATCGGCATCGGCGACAAGCCCTTCATCGCCGGTCGTTGCCCAGCCGGTTTCGGATCCTTCGGTCGACGCGTGCGTCGCGCAGATGCATAAGATGGCGCAGATGAGCAAAGGGCTCGGCGCCAATTACAACGCCGACCGCGTTCGCCGCGACTGCGCCGCGGGCGTCTACAGCCACTAACAGGTCTTTTCGACGAGGACTGCGCGCTATTCGGCTGCTTGCGGCAGCTTTTCGGCCGAAGCGCGCAGCTTCTCCATCACTTCCCAATTGGTGTAGCGGGTAAAGCCGTTCTCATCGAAGAACAGCACCGGCCCGGTCGCGATAAAGAGATAGGTCGTGTCCTCGAGCGCGGTCGTCGCGTCGTGCAGCACGCCCGATGGCTCGTAGACATAGTCGCCGGCGTTTAGCGTACCATCCCGGACCTGCAGCTTACCCGAGACGATCCAGACATGCGCGCCGCCAAGATGCTTGTGCGGCGGGGCCGCGTAGCCCTTCTTCCAATGATGCAGCGAGGCCCAAGTGCCGGTCTCGCGGCCGATCCACAGCACCTTGACCTTGTCGAGCGGCGAGCGCTCGGCCCACGGCGCATCAGAACGAATGAGCGTGTCTTGGATGTCCTGGAATACCGGGCGGATATCCTGCGGCAGCGGCATGGCGTGCTCCTTCCTTAGACGGCTTTGCGGTCATCACAAGCTACGCGCTCCCCGAACCGACGGGGCGGGGTGATCAGGGATACCGCGAGACGTCGGTCGCCTTCTCGGTGATGAATTCGAGCAGCGCCGGCTTGCCGTCCTTGGTCGCGGCGATGCCGCGCTTGATCGCTTCCTTGATCTGGCCCGGCTCGGTGACGCGCTCGCCATAGCCGCCGAGCGCTTTGGCGAAGTCAGCGTAATTGCCGCTGATGTCGGTCGAGCGGTACTTCTCGGTCGAGATCGGCATGACCTTGAGCTCGATCGCCATCGAGAAATTGTTCGACAGGATCGAGAGGATCGGCAGCCGCTCGCGCACCGCGGTCTCAAAATCCATGCCGGTGAAGCCAATCGCCGCGTCGCCCCAGAAGTTGATGCAAAGCTTGTCCGGGTTGGCGAGCTTGGCGCCCATCGCGAGACCGAGACCATAGCCAAGCTGCGTGGTCTTGCCCCAGCCGAGATAGGTGAGCGGCTTCTCGCTGACCCAGAACGGCGAGATCTGGTCGCGCGGGCTGCCGGCGTCATGGGTGATGATCGTCTCGTTGACGTCGACCGTATGCAGCAGGTCCCAGACGACGCGGTACGGCGAAATGGGCGCTGAATTTGACTCGAGGCGATGCTTCCACTTCGAGAGCCATTCCTCGCGATGGCCACGGATTTCGCGGGTAACGCCGCCGAGGCGGTCGCGTTGCTTGCCCTTGAGCCGGTCTTTCACTTCTTCCAGCACCGCATCGAGCGTCAGGCCGGCATCGCCGACCGCGGCGAGATCGACCGGCACGTCCTTGTTGATCGCATAGGGGTCGAGCGTCGCGTGGATGATCTTCTTGCCCTTCGGCATACCGGTGCCGAAGCTGGTGCGGGTGAAGCTGCAGCCGATGCCGAAGATCGTGTCGGCGGCATTCAGGAAGTGCCACAGATGCTCGCCGATGCCGATGCCGCCCGAGCCCAATGACAGCGGGTGGTTTTCTGGGAACGAGCTCTTGCCGCCAAGCGTCGTCATGACCGGGGCTTCGAGGAGCTCGGCGAGCGCCTTGAGCTGCGGCCAGGCCTTGGCGTAATGGACGCCCTGCCCGGCATGGATCACCGGCCGCTCGGCGGCGACCAGCGCCTCGGCGATCTTTGACACCGATTTCGGGTCGGGGCCGCTCTTCAACACCGGCGCGGGCTTGTACTCGTCAACCAGCGCGTCGGGGATCTCGGCGCGCAGGATGTCGGTCGGGACCTCGACCAGCACCGGGCCGGGGCGGCCGTTCTTGACCATCGTATAGGCCCGCCGCATCACCTCGACCAAGGCCTCGGCGACCGTCACCTGTTCCGCCATTTTGGTGATGTGGCGGAAGTTGAGCGCGGCGTTGAAGTTGGGGTGAACCTGGTTGATGTTGCGCGCATAGCCGGCCGGCAGCACGACGATCGGCGTCGAGTCGCCATAGGACTGCGCGACACCGCCAAAAGCGTTCTCGGTGCCCGGCCCGTGCTGCATCGTAAAGACGCCGATCTTGTCGCCCGACGTCGTCTTGGCGATGGCGTCGCACATATGCAGGCCAATGCGCTCCTGGCGCACCATGATCGTGCGGATGTCCTCGGCCGCCGCGCCCTCGATGATGGGGTTTACGGGATAGCCGATCAGCCACTCGACGCCTTCCTTCTTGAGGATTTTGGCGATTGCGTTGATGACCTGCATGGGAATCTCCTGGCGCTGACCGATCGACAAGACTGAAGAAGAGCTTAGGACAAGAGGGCGGCGCCCGTATACCGGCTCGTAGCGACGGGCTGCGCGGATCGGCCCTCGACTTGTGTATTCGCCTGTGCGCTAATGTCGCAGTCGGCTAGTTGATGAAAAATTGCGAAGCCGGAGCCGGTAAACGGCGGCGGCTTAAAACAAAAAATCAGGCGCATCGCCACTCGTTGAACAGGGAGGTCGCGATGTTGGAAGCATTGGAACGGCAACGTCGCCTGACCCTGAACCAATGGAAAATCGTGTCCGCTGCGATCCTCGGCGACATGCTCGACTTCTTCGACTTTTTCCTGATCGGCTATGTGCTGACCTTTATCGTGAAGGAGTGGCACCTGTCCTTTATGGAGTCGGGCGTCATCCTGCTTGCCGCCGGCATCGGCGCGATCCCCGGCTCCTTCTTCTGGGGATGGATGGCTGACAAGATCGGCCGGCGCAAAGTGTTCATCATGACCGCGCTCAATTTCTCGGTAGCGACCGGGATCATGGCGTTTACGCCGGACCAATACGGGTGGCTGATCCTTTCCTTCTTCCGATTCTGGGTGGGTGTCGGCGTTGCCGGGCTCAATGTCGTCGATCTGCCGCTGGTACAGGAATTCGTGCCGTCGTCAAAACGCGGGTTCATCGGCGGGCTCGTGACGTCGACGATCTCGATCGGCGGCGCGCTTGGCGCGGCGTGCGGCGCCTATCTCGGCCCAACCATCGGCTGGCGCGGGCTGTTCCTGATCGGGCTGCTGCCAGCGTTCTTCACACTGCTGATCCGCGCATGGGTCCCTGAGTCGCCACGCTGGCTCGTCCGCCGCGGCCGCCGCGAGGAGGCGCGGAAATCGATCGCGTGGGCGTTGCAGGTCGACCCCGCGACAATCGAGATTCCCGAGGCGCTACCAGAATTCGAGCACACGCCGTGGCGCGAATTGTTCAAATACCCGCGCAGCGTCGCGCTGGTTTGTCTGACTGGGCTAGCGCAGACGAGCGGCGTCGGCCTTGCGCTGTGGGCGCCCACGCTCTTGCTGTTGCTACTGCAGACAACGCCGGAAGAAGCCTCGTTTCTGATGATCTGGGTGGGCTTGAGCGCCTTTATCGGCCGCATCACCTGTGCCTGGTTGGCGGATGCGATGGGCCGGCGCGGCTCGGGGATTTTTGCCTGCGTCGGCGGCGTCGTGGCGCTGATCTTCGCCGGGCACCTAGGTCATCTGATGATTGGCTCGATCTCTGTATTCTGGCTGATGCTGATGGCCCATGCGTTCTTCGGCGGCGGTGCCTACGCGATCATCGCGCCCTATATGGCCGAGGTGTGGCCGGCGGGTTTGCGCGCGAGCGGCATGGGCCTTGGCTACGGTATCGGAAACCTTGGCAAGATCATCAGCCCGCTGGGGCTGGCGCTGATCGTCGGCGGCGGCAATTTCTTCAAACCGGCCGCGAGCGTCGGCGCCCTTGTACCGGCGATGTATTTCCTCGCGTTCTGGGCGGCCTTGGCCGCGGCCGCGTTCCTGATCCTCGGGATCGAGACAAAAGGCCGCTCGATCGAGGAGATCGACGCGGCGATCGGCAGACCTGCCGCCGCGAGGCTACCCGCGGAATAGCCCGACGCTAGAGATCAGTTGTCGTCTCGCTTCCCGGCACCATGATCGCGTGGCTCCAGCCCGACCATTCTTCGGGATGAGGGTTGTTCGGATAGCGATCGCGCCGCCAGCAGACGTTGGTTTCGGGCGGCGCGGTGATCGTCTTGGTCTGGTCGTGGTGCAGCACGAAGTTCTGCGAATTGACAAATTCGGGGCTGCGTTCGTCGCAATCCGAGCCCTTGGTGATCACCAACTGCACGTTCACATGCTCCCATTGCAGGTTGCGCAGTGTGAGCTTTGACGAATCGGGCGAACTCGACGAACACCCCACAAGCATCACCAGCAGGAATGGGAGCCACCTCCGCATTCGTCCCTCCCCATCGCCGCAATCGGAGCCGCGACCTTGTGCAAGTTCCGTCATCAGCGTGCAAGCGCAAAGGCGCCATGGTGCTATCGTAACGCGACTGTAAATAACAAACGCCAAACGCGGGAAAATTGTAACATATGATTTACAATCGCAACAATTATTCGACAACAGTATTTACCAGATGGTCAGTTCGACTTAGTGTTTGTCAACCAGCGGGCGTCCCGGTGGTTAACGGGGCCTCGCACCGGCAACGATCGGGAGTGCCTCGATGAACCACGCCCCCATCGACGCGGACATACGCCGCTCACTCGCCACGACCAGCCCTCGCGCCTTCATTCAGGCTTCCAGAAGGCACCTTCGGCGTCCCCTACCCCCGTCGGCCACTGCCGAGCGCGTCGCGCTCGGCATGATCGCCCGACACGGCGCCGACGCCGCCCGCGAGGCCATCATCCACCTCAACAGAATGATCGATCGCGGCGATTTCGCCGCCCGCGATTTGTGGGCGTGCGTCGTCCATGTGATCCACGAGCAGCGGCGATGAAATCCGCCACGCCGCTCCGCAGTCAATAAGGGCGATCGCCCTTTATTTGCGTGCGGTGCATGACCCGCCGCGCCGCGGGGTCAAACGCATCGCGCCGGTGCATCACGCAGCGATTGTCCCAGAGGATCAGGTCGCCCGGCCGCCATTGCTGGTACCAGGCGAACTCAGGCTTGGTCGAGTGCTCCCACAGCGCGTCGAGCAACGCCTCGCTGTCGGCGAGCGACAGGCCGGCGATATAGGCGTTGCGGCGCCGGCCGAGAAACAAGGCCTTACGTCCGGTCGCCGGATGGGTGCGCACGATCGGATGCACCGCGCCGACCGTCTGCGACGCGTCACGCGCGTCGACATAACCGCGGCGCAACTCGCCTGCGCTGTTGCGGCTGGCGTCGTGAATGCAGGTCTTACCCTCGACCGCCCGGCGCAGCTCCACGGGGAGCGTCTCGAGCGCCCGGTACATATTGCAGAAGCCAGTGTCGCCGCCTGATGGCGGGGCTTCGAGCGAGTACAGCGCCGAAGCCATCGGCGGCGCGTCGATATACGACATGTCGGTGTGCCACAGCGCCTCGTAGTTGCCGAGCTGACCGATCGGCTCGCCGTTCTCGACGACGTTGGAGACGACCATGATGTAGGCGCGGCCTTCGGGCGCGTCGTTGGTAGCGGCTACCGGCGCCCAGTCGAGCTCGCCGATCTGGCGGCTGAAACGCAAGAGGTCATCGTCGGCCAGCTCCTGGCCGCGAAACCGCAGCACCAGGTTGTCGCCCCAGGCCTGCTTGATCGCCGCCACGGTCTCGGGCGCGAGCGCAGCCGCGAGATCGACGCCTTCAATGTCGGCGGCCAGCGCCGCGCCGGTCGACCGCACCCGCACTTCCTGCTGCTCCAAGACCGCCGCCATCTGCCGCGTCCTCCCGTTAGGCTTAGCGCTAAGATTGCTCCCTCGCCCGGCGCAGCGCAAACAATGAGCGCCCGATGCCGCGCAGCCGCACGGGCAGCATCGCGTTCAGCACCTCGTCGCGGCGGATGAAATGATGGAACAACGCCGCCGCCGCATGTGCGCCGATCGCGACCAGCAACGCATTCGCGGTCAATTCGTGAAAGCCGTGCAGCTGCTTTCCCAACGGCCGATCGAGGCCGATGACCGGCGGGATGTCGAACAGCAGAAAAAACGAGACGCGCTCGCCGCGCGCATTGGTCATCAGCAGACCGATCACCGGCTGGGCCAGCAGCAGCAGATAAAGAAGCGTCTCGTTGGCACGCGCCGCGAGCTTCTGGAGCGGATGCAAATCACCTGGTAGCGCCGGGACTCGGGCGCGTGTGCGCCAGGCGAGCCGAACAATGGTGAGCGCTTCCACACTCAGCCCCAGCGAGCGGTGAAGCTGCATAACCGGCTGATACCAGTCGCCGGCGAGCCCCGAATGCGCGATCCAGGCGGCGGCATAGATGCCGGTAATCAATAACAGCGTCAGCCAATGCACGGCGCGGATGACCGCGTCGTAGATCGCCGAATGTTCCGTCATCGTCCCCTCCGATCATCGCTCTTCTCGCAAAAGACCGGTTTGCCGCGCCGCTTATTCGCGCGCCCGGCATTGATCGCGCCCGATGGGGTCGTTAGGTTGCCGAAAACCGCGTCAAGTGCCGCGTCAAAGGAGTACGGTTATGCCCGACGATATCCGCAGCCCTGTCTTCGACAAGTCGCGCCTGCCGAGCCGGCATGTGACGGTCGGGCCCGAGCGCGCGCCGCACCGTGCCTTTCTCTATTCAATGGGGCTGACGCGCGCGCAGATCGAGGATCAGCCGCTGGTCGGCGTCGCGACGACGTGGAACGAGGCGGCGCCGTGCAATATAGCGCTCGCTCGCCAGGCGCAGGCGGCGAAGAAAGGTGTCGCCGCCGCGCACGGCACGCCACGCGAGTTCACCACGATCACTGTCACCGACGGCATCGCGATGGGCCATGCCGGAATGAAATCATCGCTGATCAGCCGCGAGATCATCGCCGACTCGGTCGAGCTGACGATGCGCGGCCATTGCTACGACGCGCTGGTCGGGCTCGCCGGCTGCGACAAGTCGCTGCCAGGCATGATGATGGCGATGGTGCGGCTCAACGTGCCAAGCGTCTTCATGTATGGCGGATCGATCATGCCGGGCCGTTTCCAGGGCCACGACGTGACGATCGGCGATGTCTATGAGTGGGTCGGCAAGCACAGCGTCCAGGCGGCGACCGACGAGGAACTGCACGAGCTCGAATGCGTCGCCTGCCCGTCCTCGGGGTCGTGCGGCGGCATGTTCACCGCGAACACCATGGCCGCGGTGTCGGAGGCTATCGGTCTCGCGTTGCCTGGCTCGGCGGGTGCACCGGCGCCCTATGACTCGCGCGACGCTTATGCCGAGGCCTCAGGGCAGCAGGTCATCGAGCTGTTGAAGCGCAACCTGCGGCCGCGCGACATCGTCACCCGCAAGGCGCTGGAGAACGCCGCGGCGGTCGTCGCGGCAGCCGGCGGATCGACCAATTCCGGGCTGCATCTACCGGCGATCGCGAACGAGGCCGGAATCGATTTCGATCTGCACGAGGTTGGCAAGATCTATGCGCGCACGCCCTATATCGGCAATCTGAAGCCGGGTGGCGAGTACGTCATGAAGGACCTGTACGACGTCGGCGGAGTGCCGGTGCTGATGAAGGCGCTGCTCGACGGCGGCTATCTGCACGGCGACTGCATCACCGTGACGGGCAAGACGATCGCCGAAAACCTCAAGGACGTGAAGGTGCCGAGCGGCCAGAACGTCGTTCGCACGACCGCCAACGCGTTCTCGCAAACGGGCGGCGTCGTGGTGCTCAAGGGCAACCTCGCGCCGCAAGGGGCGATCGTGAAGGTCGCAGGGATGCATCGGCTCGAGTTCACCGGGCCGGCGCGCTGCTTCGATTGCGAGGAGGACGCGTTCCAGGCGGTCAGCAACCGTACCTATAAGGAAGGCGACATCATCATCATCCGCTATGAGGGACCGAAGGGCGGCCCCGGCATGCGCGAGATGCTGTCCACGACCGGTGCGCTCGTCGGCCAAGGCATGGGCGAAAAGGTCGCCCTCATCACCGACGGCCGTTTCTCGGGAGCTTCACATGGTTTCTGCATCGGCCATGTCGGGCCGGAGGCGGCGGTCGGCGGGCCAATCGGGCTGCTGAAAGACGGCGACACGATCACGATCGACGCGGTGAAGGGCACGATCGACGTGCATTTGAGCGCCGCCGAACTGGCGGCACGCAAGGCCGCCTGGTCACCGCGCCGCACCGACTACAATGCCGGCACGCTGTGGAAATACGCGCAGACCGTCGGCGACGCTGAAAAGGGCGCGGTGACCCATCCGGGCGCGCAGGCGGAAACGCATGTCTATGCGGATATCTAGGGCGCGCTAGTTCGGCGGATGGCACAAGCGCCGCAACGCGTGGTTTTGGCCGTCCTCAACCGGCCCACAGCGGCCCGTGCCTGTCTGGATGCAGCGGGTTATGCCGCCGGCGTTCTCGGTAATGCCCGCATCGTGGCGATGGTGGCACGGATCGATCCGCAACATACGGTGCTGCCGAGTGAGCAGGTGCTGACTGCGGAAGCGCTCGCCGACATGGAACGGCGCGGCGACGCTCTAACAGAAGCAGCACGCAAAGCGTTCTCCGCCTGGCGATCGACTTATGCTGGCGACGCCGACTGGCTCGAAACACAAGGCGATGTCGCTTCCGAGGTTGCCCGGCACGGCCACGGGGCTGAGCTGCTGGTCACCGCCAGTCATGCCGGGCCGCAAGATCGGTCTGGCGCCGCGCTGCATGCGGCGTTGCTCGATACCGGGCGGCCTGTGCTTGTCGTGCCTGACACATTGGGTGCGACGATTGGCCGGCAGATCGCCATTGCCTGGCATGACGATGCGCCGGCCACGCATGCCGTGCTCTCGGCGATACCGTTTCTCGCCGCCGCGGAGCATGTCTGCGTACTGCAAGGAACCCGCGCCGGAAACGAACCAGCACCGCTACCGACGCTGCTCACCGAGCACCAAATTGCCGCCGAGTCGCGCGCCGTGGTGATCCATGGCGATGTGGGCCAAGCGTTGCTCGACGAGGCGAAGGCGCTTGGTGCGGATCTCCTCGTGATGGGCGCCTATGCGCATCGCCGGTTTTTCGAGGCGCTGTTGGGCGGCGTGACCCGCAGCATCCTGCACGCCGCCGACCTTCCATTGCTCATGCAGCATTAGGCCGCGGCGATGCTTTCCACTTACCTCTGGGTCGCCGTCGGCGGCGCGCTCGGCAGCATGGCGCGGTTCTGGCTCGCCGCGTTTGTCGCCGAGATCATGGGCCCGCAATTCCCCTGGGGGACGATCCTCATCAATATCTTAGGTTCGTTCATCATTGGCTTCTTCGCGACTTTTACCGGGCCGGGCGGGCGGTTCGTCGCTTCGTTCGATACGCGCGCCTTTGTCATGGTCGGCATCTGCGGCGGCTTCACGACCTTCTCGGCGTTCAGCCTCCAGACGCTCGACTTGGCCCGTGCGAACCATTGGGCGCAGGCCGGTGCCAACGTGCTGATTTCGGTCGTCATCTGCCTGCTTGCGGTATGGGCCGGACACCTGCTGGCGACGGCGCTCAACCCCGCACCGGAATAAGCGTTACGCGAACGCCGGCATGACCTCGCGGGCGAAGAGGCGCAGGTGGTCGAGCGAGGCGGTGAAATCGATCACCATGATGTATTCAACGCCGCCTTCCTGAAGCTTCTTGATGCGGCGGATGATCTCGTCGGGTTTGCCGATCAGCGCGTCGCGTTCGGTGAGCGCGTGCCGTTCGGTTTGGGTCAAGGGTTTGCGCGGCCGGCCGAGGGTCGGCGACTCGCCGGTCGGTGACAGCGACAATTGCTCGACCTGCGCCATAAACTTGGCGCGGAGATCGAGCGCCGCCTCGCGCTCACGATCGTTCATCGCGATGTGCAAGGCGCGGGTGAGGCCGACCGTCGACGGGTCGAATACGCGGCCCTGCTCCTCGACCGCGCGGCGATAGATCGAGACGCCGTCGGCGACGGTTTCCGGGCCCCCGCCCTGCCCCAGCAATAGGTTGTAGCCCTGTACCGCGGCGTAGCGGATCGAGTTGGGGCTGGCGGCGCCGACCCAGAATGGCGGGTGCGGCTTCTGCACCGGCGCCGGCTCGATGACGACATCGTCGTAATGCCAGTATTTGCCGTGATGCGAGAACCGGCCATCGCTGGTCCATGCCTTGCGCAGAAACGCGACCGTCTCCTGATAGCGTTCCTCCGCCTCCTGCATCGGGATGCAGAAGCCGTGAAACTCGCCCCAGCGATAGCCCTTGCCGATGCCGAAATCGAAGCGACCGTTGGAGAGAAGGTCGAGGGTCGCGGCCTGCTCGGCCAAAAGCGCCGGATTGTGCCACGGCAGCACCAGCACAGCCGTACCTAGGCGTGAGGTCGATGTCTTGGCCGCGAGATAGGTCAGGAAGTTGATCGTCGCCGAGACCTGGCCGAAGCCGGTGAAATGGTGCTCGACGAGGAAGACGCTGTGAAAGCCGAGCTGCTCGGCTTCGCAGATGTAATCGATGTCGTCGGTGTAGATGCGGCTATCGCTCGCTTGCTCACCCGGATCGGTGCGCGCGCCGCCAAACAATCCGAACTTCATCCTCGCCCTCGCCCTTAATCATTGCGGGCATGATCGCCGCCCAAGCCTGCGTCCGCAAGGCAATCGGCCACATTTGTGCGTCATGCCCCGGACTTGTTCCGGGCATCCACGCGCGTACGCTCCGAATGCCGACGGTTAGACGTGGATGGCCGGGACAAGCCCGGCCATGACGCTAGAGAGCGTTTATTCAGCCGCGGCAAGCAGCGGCGGCGCCTCGATATAGTTGCGCGCCAAACGGCGGCCCGTCTCGCGCATCAGCTTCTTGTCGGCTTCCACCGTCTTAGCCGGCGGGATGCGCACGACCGTGTTGTTGCAATAGGTCGGGACCACACCGTGATCGTCGCGGAACAGGCCGACCGGGTCACGGCCCGCCTTGACATCGCGCAGGCCCTTGCGGATCTGGCCGCGAAGCATCGTGATGCCGCGATCGGTCGTGCCGAGATGCTCCATGCCGTGCACGGCGATCGGCCGCTGCGACACCTGCGCCTCGAAATCCTGCGGCCGGCGCTGCGCTTCCTCGTAGGTGTCGGGTGGCATTTGGCCGGCCAGCATCTGCGAGCGGTCGACCCACCAGGCGGGAGTTTCGATCCACTCGGTCTCGCTGACATGGCGCAGTTCGATGTACATGGAGTTGCTGTCGTCGATCGGCACGACCCAGCGGCTCATCATCGGGCCGCTAAAGCCGATCTCCTTCTGGCCGGTCTCCCAGACCGGCGCGACCTGTTGCAGGTTCGGCAACACATTCTCGACCGAGCGTGACCAGATGTTGTCGCCGACCCGGCGGGTCGCGATGTAGATGATGCCGACCGGCGTCTCCATAAATTCGAGCTCGGGCAGCACGCCGAATTCGTCGGTGAACACCGCGCCGCTGACGATCGTGTGCAGGAAGGACGTGTGGATCGCGTCCATCGTGTTTTCGAGAATCTGCAAGTAATTGCACGGGTAGATGTATTTCTGCCCGGGGACGACGCGATAGCCCGGCCGCACAAAGCTGTCATAGACCGGGAAGGCCGGCATTTCCGCAGGCGGGCCCATATAGGCGAAGACCAGCCCGAACGCTTCCTTCACCGGATAGGCGCCGTGGAACAGGCGCTCCTTCAACGTGCTGTCGGCCGGCTCGCCCGGGGTTTCGAGGATCGCGCCGTCGCAGCCGAACAGCCAGCCGTGATAGCAGCAGCGTATGCCCGTCTCACCGACCAGCCCGAATTCGAGCGAGGTGCCGCGATGCGGGCAGTGCAATTCGAGGAGCCCGACCTCGCCCGAGCCGTCGCGAAACGCGACGAGGTCTTCGCCGAGGATGCGCAGCTTGACGGGCAGGTCCTTGAGATCGTCGGAATAGCAGACCGGTTGCCAGAAGCGCCGCATGTACTCGCCGGCCGGCGTGTCGGGGCCGACATGCGTCAGCTCAGAATCTTCCTGCGGCACCTGCCGGTGATGATAACCGCTGTAACGCGCCTTTAAGTACGGAGCCCTCGTCGCCATAAGAAGCCTCCTGCGTGGGTTGTTTGTCGTCGTACGGGTGTCGAGCCAGACGCATATTTTCTGCCAGGATCATGCCACGATCGCGGCCAATCGCAAGCGGCTGAAATTATTGGAAGCGCGGCTTTACCTCCTCGCACAAGAGGCGCAACGCGTTGAGCACCCGGTCGTGCGGGATGAGCCCGCCGCAGTTCAATTCGGCGAGGATGCCGTCAAAGCCGATCCGCTCCTGCAGCGATTTGAGGCGCTTCGCCACCGTCTCCGGCGAGCCGACGATGACGTTGTCGCGCAGCACATCGTCATAGGTGAGCGTGCGCAGGTGCTCGGCGCGGTCGATGAAATTCTGTCGGCCCGAGCGGCGCGCCGACTCGGCGATCAGCTCGTATTGCAGCTTATAGAAATATTCGACGCTTTCGCGCGCCTCGTCGCGCGCCTGGGCGTCGGTCTCGGCGATGTACATCGGACCGGCGACAAAGGCCCGGCCCCTGCCCTTGCGCCCTGGCGCGCTCCAGCCGCGCTGGTAGCTGGCAACCTGGCCGACGACATCGCTCCAGGTCGCGTGCCGCGTGCTGGCGAAGACCGGGTAACCAAGCCCGCCGATCGCCGGGAAGGTGTCGGGCGTGCTCGCGGCGACGCGAATTTCCGGCAGCTTGCCTTGGTACGGTTGCGGCGAACAGGCGATGTCTTTGAAGCTGTGATACTGGCCCTCATAGGAGAAGCGCGCCTCGCTTCAGGCCGATTTGACGACATCGAGAATTTCGGTGAAGCGGTCACGGCTTTCGTCATACGGCACCTGGTAGGCGTCGTAGGTGCTGACGACACCGCTGCGGCCGACGCCAAAGATCAGCCGGCCGCGGCTCACCTGATCGACCGTCGCGGCCTCTTCGGCGAGGCGTAGCGGGTGGCAGAGCGGCAGCACCTGCACCGCGATGCCGATCTTTATCCGCTCGGTGCGCGCGGCGATCGCGCTGGCAATGGCGAGCGGCGCCGAGAGATAGGTGCGCTCAGGCGCGAAATGGATTTCGGCGAGCCACATCACGTCGAGGCCCCAGCGCTCTGCCGCATCGACCTGCGCCATCGCCTCGTCGAACATCTCCGTCTCGCCGCGCCCCGGCATCGACGGAAACTCGTGGAACATGCCGAATTCCATGTGCTTGCCCTTCTCCACCGTCAAATGCCGATGCGCGCCAAATAGGCTTCGGGATAGCGGGTTCCCGCTGCGGCGCCTGGCGCAAAGACATGGTTGAGGGCGTCTTCGGTATCGGCGTTGAGCTTGATTCCCGCCGCGGCGGCGTTCTGCTCGAGGTATTGGACGTGGCTCGTCCCCGGGATCGGCACGATAAAGTCGCCGCGCGACAAGACCCATGCGAGGCAGAGTTGCGCCGGCGTGCAGTTGAGCGACGCGGCATGCGCCTTCAATTCCTCGACCAGGGTGAGGTTGTGGCGAAGATTGTCGCCCTGGAAGCGCAGCATGCGGCGGCGCGCGTCGCCTTCGCGCAACTTGTCGGGGTTGGTCACATTGCCGGTGAGGAAACCGCGGCCGAGTGGGCTGTAGGGGACAAAACCGATACCGAACTCGCGGCAGAGCGGCAAGATCTCGGCCTCGACATCGCGGCTCCACAGCGAATACTCGATCTGCACCGCGGCGATTGGATATACCGCGTGCGCGCGCCGAATAGTGCCGGCACCGGCCTCGCAGATGCCGAGATGTTTGACCTTGCCAGCCTGCACCAGCTCGGCCATCGCGCCGATCGTGTCCTCGATCGGCACGTCGGCGTCGACGCGATGGATGTAATAGAGGTCGATCACGTCGGTCTTCAGCCGCGCCAGGCTCTTGTCGCAGCATTCCTTCAAATATTCGGGCCGGCCGTCGGCGAGTTTGGGGCCGCCCTGCAGCCCGATATTGCCGAATTTGCTGGCGATCACGTAGTCGTCCCGGTGTCCGGCGACCGCCTCGGCGATCAGCTCCTCGTTACGGCCGGCGCCGTAGGCATCGGAGCTGTCGAGAAAATCGATCCCCAGCTCGCGCGCCCGGCGGATCGTCGCGATGGCGCTGTTGCGGTCGGGATCGTCGTAGAACGGGGTCATCGTCGCGCAGCCCAGACCGACCGTGCTTACCTCCAATGCGCCCAACTTGCGTCTTTGCATGCCTCGTCCTCTTCCCGTCGCGGCGGCGCACGATATGATCGTGATCAATAACTGCCAACACCGGAGAGGACGCCATGCCGCGCTACGAACAGCAAGACGAAGCCAAGCTGAACCCCGAGCAGCGCCGCATCTGGGACGATTGCAAGGCCGGTCCGCGCGGCGCGGTGCCGCCGCCGGTGCATGTCTGGCTGGACAGCCCGGGACTTGCCGACTTTGCCCATCGCCTGGGCGCGCATGTCCGCTTCGGTACGCCCTACACGCCGAAGCAGACCGAGATCGCGATCCTCTGCACGGCGCGTTACTGGACCGCGCAATTCGAATGGGCCGCGCATGTCCGGCTGGGGCTGAATGCCGGGCTGACGCAGGAGCAGATCGACGCAATTGCCGAGCGCAAGACGCCGCATTTCGATGATGCCGACGACCGGCTCGTCTACGAATTCGCGCATTCGTACTATCAGAACCACCGCGTCAGCGACGATGTCTACGCGCGGGTCGAGAAGCGTTGGGGCAAGAAGGGCGTCATCGATCTCGCCGGGCTGATCGGCTACTACTCGTTTGTGTCGGTGACGCTCAACGTCTTCGAAGTGCCAACGCCAGCGGGGACGAAGCTGCTGGAGAAATAGCGGCCCTACACCTTCTCGACGTTCCACATCAGGAAGGCCGGGGCGGTGATGACGCCCTTCACATTCTTGCGGAAAGCGGTTTTGGGAAACCACTGACCGGTTGGAATATAGGGCACGATCTCAAAGGCGCGCGCCTGGATCGCCTCGGCGAGCTTTTTGCGGTCGGCGGCAGAGGTCGCCTTCATCCACTCGACGCGCAGCGCCTCGATCTTGTCGTCGGACGGCCAGCCGAAATGCCCCTTCTCGCCGTTTGTGCGCAGGGTGGGGTCGCCGGCTGGATCGAGCAAGTCGGCACCGACCCAGCCGGTCGCGAAGATGTTCCAACCGCCCTGGTCGAGCGGCGCCTTGATCGCGCGACGGGTCACCAGCGTGCCCCAATCCATCGACTGGACCTCGATGTTGAGCCCGAGCTTCTTCAATTCGTCGGCGACGACGAGGGCTTGGCTGTGCGCGACCGGCTGGTCGACCGCATCGAGGATCACGATCTTCTCCCCCTTGTAGCCCGACTCCGTAACCAGCTGTTTTGCCTTGTCGTAATCGCGTTTGCCGGTCAGCATCTCAGAGCCGGCGGTGTTCGCCATCGGCGTGCCGCACGGGAAGAACGACGGGCAAAGCTCCCAGTTCGACTTGTCGCCGGCGAGCGCGGTCAGATAGTCCGCTTGATCGGCGATAGCCAGCACCGCCTGGCGCATCTTGATGTTGTTGAAGGGCGGCTGCAGCCAATTGAGCTTGACCATGATCGGGGAGGGCAGCGCGTCGGCCTTTTGCACGACGACGTCGGGATTGGCGGTCAGGGCCGGAAGAATCTCGATCGGCGGGTTTTCCCACCAATCTGCCTCGCCGGCATTCAACGTCGCGACCTTGGTCGTCGCGTCGGGGATGTAGAGCCATTCGACACGATCGACTTTGACTACCTTGCCGCCCGACGCCCAACTCGGCGGCTCCTTGCGCGGCACGTAATCGGTGTTCTTGACATAGACGACCATGTGGCCGGGCTGGAACTCTTCCTTGACGAACTTCAGCGGGCCCGAGCCGATCGACTCGGTGATCTGGGTGAACGGATCGGTATTGGCGAGGCGCTCGGGCATGATAAACGGCGCGAGGCTCGACACCTTGGCGAGCGCGTCGATCAAGAGGGTGAACGGCTCCTTCAGCTTAATCGAGAAGCTCTTGTCGCCGTCGGGCTTCATCTCATCGAGCACCAGCGCCAACGACTGGCCATGGCTGTCGCGCACCATCCAGCGCTTCAGCGAAGCAACGCAATCCTGCCCGCGCACCGGGCTGCCGTCGTGAAAACCGAGCCCGTCGCGCAACGTGAAATGGTAGGAGAGCTTGTCGGCCGAAACGTCGAAATCGCCGACCATCTGCGGGTGCGGCGCAAATTCCTCATCGATCGCGAACAGCGTGTCATAGACGCAGTAGCCGTGATTGCGGCTGATATAGGCAGTGGTCCAGATCGGGTCGAGCACGCGCAAGTCGGACTGCGCGATAAAGCGCAATGTCTTCTTGTCGTCAGCCGCGCGCGCCGGAAAACGCGGAAGCGCGGTTGCGACAGCCGCGGCGGCCACCGTCCTGCCAAAGTCACGGCGCGTAAACCCCTGAGCCATATCGAGCCTCCCCCGCACTGGTTTTTGGGGAGGATAGCAAGAAGCGAGCCGCACGCCTTGCGCTATGAGGTTGTTACGGCGGTACGCTCGTCGCCGTCCTAACCGAAAGTGAAGACATAAGCGCGGACGCCCGGGT
>Ga0210398_10000875_pt1 | contig 32806 bp, 24 predicted proteins | sample IncBWC4OmetaG_FD_161047 | JGI IMG/M metagenome (GOLD analysis project Ga0210398, IMG submission 161047) | Forest soil microbial communities from Barre Woods Harvard Forest LTER site, Petersham, Massachusetts, United States - Inc-BW-C-4-O | ecosystem: Environmental > Terrestrial > Soil >... | reverse complement strand
GCCCCTCTGTCGCCCGCCGCCAGTCACCCCAGCGAGCAAAAGCGTCTCGCCGGGGACCCCGCCGCCAGTCACCCCAGCGAGCAAAAGCGTCTCGCCGGGGACCCCGCCGCCCGCCGCGAGCGCATTGTTCGCCGCGTCGCCCGCGAACTCCGCGACGGCTTCTACGTCAACCTCGGCATCGGCCTGCCCACGCTGATCGCCAACCACGTCCCGCCCGGCATCGAAGTCGTTCTGCAGTCGGAAAACGGCATGCTCGGCGTCGGCCCTTACCCGCTCTCTGGCGAAGAGGACCCCGACCTCATCAACGCCGGCAAAGAGACGGTCACCGCCCTCCCCGGCTCCGTCTACTTCTCCTCCGCCGACTCCTTCGCCATGATCCGCGGCGGCCATATCGACCTCAGCATCCTCGGCGCCATGGAAGTCGACGAACAAGGCACCCTCGCCAACTGGATGATCCCCGGCAAAATGGTCAAAGGCATGGGCGGCGCCATGGACCTGGTCGCCAGCGCCCGCCGCGTCATCGTCGCCATGGAGCACTGCACCAAAGAAGGCTGCCCCAAAATCCTGAAGAAGTGCACCCTCCCCCTCACCGGCGTCCGAGTAGTCGAAACCATCGCCACCGACTTAGCCTGGATCCGCGTCACCCCCGAAGGCTTAGTCCTCGAAGAGGTAGCCCCGGGAGTAACAGTGGAAGAAGTCCAGGCACTCACGGAACCCAGGCTAACTATCAGTCCCAACCTGAAAGAAATGGCGGATTGAGCAGTCGACTTCACATGGGATCATAAAATACCCACGAATCACCAATGGACAACATTCCGGAGGCGCCGGCGCAGTTCGTAGCAGAGTGTCTAGGGAGGATCACGCTCCCATCCTTGTTACGTCCCCCTGTTTCTCCGGATGCGGACCCCACAGAAGATCTGGTCTTTTGGGGAATCACGAAGTATGCCTATTCACTTATCGTCCACTTCCGAACGATATTGAAAGGCATCCTTCTGCTTTCCGAAACCGGCAATGAACCCTCAGTCATCATTCTGGGTCGGCATCTGTATGAGTGGAATATGCAAGCCAGCTACGCCTACCAAAAGTTCCAACAACATCTGCAGCAAGTCGATTTGAAAAGCGCTTGGGAGCTTTTTCTTGCGATCAGCGAAGGTAATTCGTGGATTAAGCAGCACGGGCGCAAGTATGCGCCCGAATTTCCGAACGAAATCATCGACAGATCCACTCGGCTGAAACATTTCGCCAAGGCGTACAAAGCGTATCGCCTGAAAGAGTACGGATCAGAAAAAGTGGACGATGACTACAGCTATCTCAGCGAGCACTCCCACCCCAACGGATTCTGTCTGCAGCCCTACTGCGAAATCCATCCCCCGTCAGAAGTGAGATTTGTTGAACCACGCTCCAACAAACTGCCAGGTGTTCTCCACTCCTGCACCATGGAGTGGATGCTCATTATGGCGCGGATTTTGGGCCTGGCGCACGAAGAGACCGTTCAAAGAAAGCTTGTCGGAATATTGAGGGAGATCGCGACCGCCGCGAGGGCCTCGGCCGCAAACGGGTGCGACAGGACGTAGCAGACCGGGGCGGATACCGCTTTGTATCAGGGCACGACTTCAGTCGTGCCAATTCAGTCGCGCCGCCAGGCGCCTGCCTTGCTGCCGCAGGCCGTCCCTGGGGCCTCCCGTCGCGCCGTCCTTTCGGCGCGATGGGGCGCAACCTTGTCGGCGCTCGCCTCGCGAGCGCCCTCCTTGTCCCCGCGACCTATGACTTAAGTACCGCGCAACCCCGCCCCCACGCGCCCTTTTCGCCTAACTCCCCCCTATCTCGAAAATCTGTCAAGAGGCGACCCCAAAATCCAAAGTAATGACGCCTCATTCCACACCACTTCCACGTCAACCAACTCAAAGATATTTGGCGTGATTTCTAACTGGATTTGGTATTCTGATAATAGGGAGTAAGAAAGAAAAAAGGCCGCCACCAGGGCGGCCTTTTCTGTTTCCGGAGACAGTCTCTGCCAACATCATGAACGCCGAGATCAATGCCAATCCGTGGGTCACACCACCGGTAACCCCGCCCAACGGGCCCCGCAAGTTGCCGCATGACAGCAACATGCCAGAGTCCCCAACGGCCCTGCCAGAAGCCTCGCGGAGGCAACAACTTGCCGCAGTCTCGGGGGAAGAAAATAATTTCCCCCGCCGGCGCGCTTCAGCGCGGCCCCGTATCAGCAGAAATTGGAAAGCGAAGTCACGATCATCGCATTCGTCGCCGGCGTTGCCGGTTTCTGCTGCTCCGGTTCGCTCCGCAGCAAGCCGTACAGCGTGAACACCGTCACCAGCACCACCGCAATCGCCGCGGCAATCACATACGGAGCGCGCGGCCAGCGCGAAACCTCCGGCTCGTCCAGGTTCGCGGCCGCCTCGCGCTCGCCGGGCAGCATGAACGCATCTCCAAACAGCGCGCCCTGTGCGTGGACCTCGGTCGAGCGCAGCGCCACCAGCCGCGGCGCGCTGCTGCCGGCCATCATTGCCGCTGGTTTCTTCTCCGTCGCCGATTCCGGTTCCACCTTTGGCGCAACCGATGGTTCGGCCATCTTTTCTCTGGACACAACCACGTCCGCAGTACCGGCTTTCATCGCCTTCTTCGAAAGCGGCTCGATCCGCTTCGCATCGCGCGCAAGCTCCAGCCGCGTCCCAGCCAGCGCTGCCACTTCGGTCGCCGCCGCCATCCCGCTCAGTGCCCGTCGCACCGCGCGCGCCATCGACTCCGGCAGCAGTTGCAGCACCGGATCGTTTTCTCCCGCGGGATATTTACCGGTCACCGCGTACGTCGCCATCCGCGCCGCTGCCCGCACATCTTCCGCCGCAGCCGTTCCAAAAGCGGACCCGGCCATCTGCACGCAGTCGCTGCGCAGCTTGATGGTCTCGCCCATCGCCACCACGCTCGCCGCGTCGATGTGTTTGTGCACCAGCCCGTGCGCGTGCATCATGCCCAGCGCCGCCAGCACCGCATCCAGCACCTGGCGCCCTTCCGCCGCGCTCAGCAGCCGCTCGCGCAGCACGTCCCCCAGATTCTCGTCGGTCATCTCCATGGTCGCGACCACCACCGGAACATCGTCGAGGTGCGAAATCACCGCCTCGCCGAGCGCCACCACATTCGGGTGCCGAATCTCCGCCGCAGCCTGCAGCCGCTCCAGCAGTTCGTCTTCATCGTTCAGCGCCTCGGTAATGCTCAGCATCACCGGCACGCCGTCCGGTCCAATCGCCTCGAACCACGCGCGCCGTCCTTCCGGCCGCACCAGGTGTCCCAGCAGCCAGCGCTCCTCGAGCTTGCGCCCTTCAAAATCTCCCCACAGCATCATCCGATTCAGGCCAGCTGTCGCCATATCGTGCTTTCCTCCCGCGGTTCCAGAGCCTCGTCGTCGGCGCACCCACACGGGCGCACTCCTCAACCCTTTCATTGCTAGTAAACAGCCTCCAGCGACGAAGTTACGAGCCTTTTTTCATGTCCAGAACACACCTTGGTACGTATCTGCACTGTCAATTCCAGACGCTCCCGGGCCGTGTGGCCCACTCGTGTCGCCCTTCTTTGGCGACAAGGTCGGCGCAGGGGTCCTCTCTTCTCCAACAATGCTAGGCTCGAATGCAGAATGTCGTCACCTTCCGCCGATCCGTCGCAGACTCCGCAACCTGTCCGGCTCTGGTGTCCGGTCTGCGCCCGCTCTGTCGACGACCCCCTCGTGTGCGGCGACTGCTCCTCCGTCATCTGCCGCGTTTGCGGAACTCCGCTCGAATCGCCCGACGAGCTGGCCTTTGGCTAAGAGGTTGCCGCGCCCCCTACAACCCGCGGCCGAACCGGTCACCGTCAGCCCACGCTGGCTGCTCGCCGCTTTCGCTTTCACCGTGGTCCTTGCTGCACTCTGCGGATACGGCGCTCTCTGCCTGCTCTTCTACCAGGGACAGTGGCAGTTCCTCTTCCATCCCAGCCGCGCCATCTCTGCGACGCCGGCCAGCGCCGGCATGGCTTTTCAGGAGATTCACTTCGACGTGAACGACGAAGGCCAGCCTCAGCTGGACAGCTGGTATCTTCCCGCCGATCCCGGATCGCAATACGTCACAGTCACTGTGCTTTATCTGCATGACGGCCGCGGTTCTCTCTCTGACTCGGTTCCAGCGCTCCAAACGCTCCATGCGGTCGGTGTCAACGTCTTCGCCATCGACTACCGTGGCTTTGGCCGCTCCGCCGGTGCCCACCCCACCGAACGGCTGGCGACAGAAGACTCCATCGCCGCCTGGACTTACCTCACCGACATGCGGCATATCCCGCTGCGCAACGTCATCGTCTTCGGCCACGGCGTGGGAGCTACCTTCGCCGCCCGCCTCGCCGCGCAGTTCGCCCCCGCCGGGGTCATCCTCGAAGACCCCAGTCTTTCCGCACGCCAAGTCTTCCTCGCGGACGCGCGCGCCCGCATCTTGCCGCTGTGGCTGTTACAGAACGAGAAGCTCGACCCCTCCGCCGATCTTGCCGCCACCCACGTTCCGCGTCTCTTTCTTGACGTTCGCGGCGACTCGGCCCGCACCCGCGCTCTGTTTGACGCATCGTCGTATCCGAAGCAGTACTTTGACCTGCGCGCTTCGCCCGACTCCACGCTGCTGGCCACACTCCGCCGTTTCTTCGATGACGTCCTGCGATAATCGGTGCATCACGTCCGGAGCAGCGACCCCATGATCGCGCCTTCGTTCCCATCCGCGTATGATCGCTCGGAACTGCAGGACAGGAGAACTGGCATGGCTCAGATGATCGTGCTCTACAAGTCGCCGAAGGACCCGGCGAACTTCGATAAGAACTATTCGGAGATTCACATCCCGCTGGCAAAGAAGATTCGCGGGCTGCGCAAGTACGAGATCAGTGATGGTCCTGTGATGACACCGCTGGGTCCGTCCCCGGTTCGGCTCATGGCCATCCTCCACTTCGACTCGATGCAGGCCATGCAGGCCGCATTCGCCACTCCCGAGGGCCGGGCGGCGGGCGAGCATGCCAGGTCGCTGGCCGACCTTGACATCCTTCTGTTCGACACGCGCGAGGTTTGATGGGAGCCCTGTGCCCTGCTCCCTGAAGTAAGTTGACCCGTCCCTCTGAACCCCGTAAACTTGATGTTTGCGGCGAATGTGTCCACGCATCTCTTCCGCCTGCATTCATTTTCGAAAGCGAGATCCGATTCACTCATGGCGAACCACGTTTCTGCGCTCAAGCGCGCCCGTCAGACCACAAAGAAGACCGCGGTCAACCGCTCCAACAAGACCCATTTCCGCACCACGCTGCGCGCGCTGCGTGAAGCCATCCAAAAGGGCGACCCGGCCGCGGCCACCGAGCAGTTCCGCGTTGCCGTCTCGGTGATCGACAAGAGCGCGCAGAAAGGCGTGATTCACGCCAACACCGCGTCCCGCTACAAAAGCCGTCTGAACGCGCGTGTGAAGGCCATCGGCAAGACGCCGGCAGCCAAAGCTTCCGCCGGCAAAAAGTCCGCCCGCTAATCTGGTTCTTTTGATTTGGGGATGATGGGGAGCCGCTCCGGCTCTCTGTCGCTGACCTAATTGCTTTCCTGATCGATCGCCTGGAATCCCGTCGGCGTATAGCTTGAGGTGACCGTGCCGTTGTCGACGGTCACAAAGGTCACGCCTTCGTGGTCGCCGTACTGCATCCCCTTCCACCAGTTGCCGCAAACGGCTCCTCCGGTCACATACTGGATGCCGTGACGGTGCACGTCTTCGACGATGTGCGTGTGCCCCTGCAGCAGAGCGATCACGTTGTACTTCTCCAGCATCGGGACCATCACGTCGGCATTGCTGACCGGGTCGTAAACACTGCTGTTCGATCCCGGACCGTAGCTTGCCATACTCGTAACCAGCGGTACATGGCTGATGACGATGGCGGGAGCCCCGGCGGTCGACTGCAATACGCGCTCGAACCATATCATCTGCTTCAGATCGATCTCCGGATGCCAATCGCGCCCCTTGATGAGAATCGAATCGAGCACGATAAACGTCACGCCTTTGTGCTGGAACGTGTAATACGTCGGAGTGTTGAAGGTCTTTTCGAACATCGCCTTGCCGTAAATCACATCGTGCGAGCTCATCCCGGTCTCGAGTCCCGCCACGTCGTGATTTCCCAGTACATGCCACACCGGCAGGCGCAGGGCCTTCTCGGCTTCGGTATAAAGCTGGTACTGGTCGATAATGCGTTCTTTGGAAACCTTGAGGGCGTCGTAAACATGATCGCCACCGCAGATGGCAAACTCTGCGTCGGAGGAATTGACGATGTCCATCGCGAGCGCCGTTCCCTGCGGCGCATCCAGCTCCGACTCGATGTGCACGTCCGTAAAGAAGGCGAACGTGAACGAGTCTGTCGACAGGGACGGCCGCGGCTGGACTGCCTGCGCGCGCGCCTGCACTCCGCCGAGCGCACAGGCGGCCGCAGTCCATCCTGAACCCCTCAGAAAATTTCGCCGGTTCATTTGTGGTTGTCCTGCTGCAACGGTACGGCGTACCCGGGTCCGGCGCTAGGACAAAGTAGTAATAACCGGAGAGTACTGACGCAGGTTACCCTGCTGCTTCGACGGCAGCCGTGACATTCATCACAAGATAGTCAAAGGTCAAGTCGGCCCTGCCCATCGCCTTGAGAGGGGGACGGATTTAGTGCCGCTCACACCACGATCCGCCGCCCAGCGGCTTACCCGGCGTGGCTTCCTGGGTTCCCCCGGAACCCAGGTCGAGTGACGGTAGCCGATCGGCCCGCACCATACCGTGCCGCGGCGTTCCACAAACCTGGCATGACTCGGCTTTTCCGGTGATCTCGGCTCCGCAGCATCCGCAAAAAGCGGCCATCCCATCCTCCTCCGACCTCGCTGTTGGATGTGGACCCGGCCTTGAAAGATTCGTTGGTTGGGGTCCGATAGCCCGCCGCACCTCACTGATACTTGAATGATTTGTCGGGATACGACGGATGCTGGGGCACGGGCCTTGGATCCTCCTGGATTTCCTTCTTCAACAGATCGAGCGCGGCCTGCAATTGCGCATCGCTGCCTTCGAAGGTGGCGTGGGGCAGGTTGTCGACCGTGATGTCCGGCTCGACGCCGTGTCCTTCGATCAACCACTTGCCTTCCGGCCCGTACACACCGGTCTCGGCCGCGGTGGCCACGCCGCCATCGGCCTGGCGATTGCTGCCGCTGAGCCAGATCTCACCGCCCCAGGTGCGCATGCCAATCACCGTGCCCATCCTGAAGCGCTTGAATCCCTCGGTGAAGGCTTCGCCATCCGACGCGGTCTCCTGATCGCAGAGGACGACGATATGGCCGCGGAAGGCCTCCTGCATGTTCCAGGTCGGATTGCCGACGCGCGGCTGGAAGTAGAACCATGCCTGGCGCAGCAGCTTGCCGAGCAGCCATGAGTCGATGTTGCCGCCCTGGTTGTGGCGAACATCGATAATCAGGCCCTGGCGATTGAAGACGGGATAGTACTCCCGCGCCCACTGATCGATGTCCTGCGGCCCCATGGCGCGCAGGTGAACGTAGCCAATCCCTCCGCCGGAGCCGGACTCGACCTTCAGACGGCGCGAGTATTCCCATTCCGCGTAACGCAGACTCTCATCCTGCGCCTCATCGATCGGTTTCACCAGTACGTCGCGCGTCTCGCCCTTCGCCGATTTGACCCGCAGCATCACCTGGGTTCCGGCCTTACCGCGCAGCAGCTCCCGTTCATCGCGCACGCTCAGCAGGTCGGTGCCATCGATACCTGTAATCGTCTCGCCCTCGCTGACCAGCGAGTCAGGACGCGCGAGTGGAGGAGCGGTGTTGGGCAGATCGGGATCGTGCAGGTAAACGTGCTCCACCACGTACCCGCCGGCTTTCTCATCGCGTCGCAGCCGCGCGCCCAGCGTGGCCACATCGATGTCGTCCTCCGGCTTTCTCTCATCGCCACCGCGAACAAAGGTGTGCAGGGCGGATAACTCGCTCACCATCTGCGCGATCACGTCGTTCAGTTCATCTCGATCGGAGACCCGATCCACGAGAGGCAGATAGCGTTCCCGCATGGCGATCCAGTCCACGCCGTGCATATGGCGGTCGTAGAAATAATCCCGCTCCAGGCGCCACGCATCGAGAAAGATGCCGTGGAACTCGTCGCGCGGAGTGGTCGAGATCTCCCAGTGGGATAAGTCGACCTTCGCTTTCGCGACGGTCTTCGCATCCCCGAGTGCTGAGCCCTTCGCATCGGAGTCGACCACGAAGAAATCGTCTCCTTTGTGGATGAGCAGCTTTTTGCGGTCGAGCGAAATCTCATAGCCTTTGACGTCGGCCATCAACGTATCTGGTTCCTCTTCCTTGTTGTCCACGTTCAGGCATTGCAGCGTGAGCTTCGGCCGAGCTTCATCGCTCGCGTTCACCCAGCACAGCCGCTTCGCGGTCGCCTGCAGACTTTCGTAGTTGCCGGGCGGGACTGGAACCTCGGTAAGCCGCTCATCGAGGTTGGTGAAGTCGATCTTCACCTCAGGCACCTTCTTCTCCTCGGGCACCTTGGCCGCAGTTCCCTTCCCTTCGTCGCCTTTGTTCTCGCCACCTTTGCCGGCCTTACTGTCTGTCTTGTCCTGCGTCCCGTCGCCGGTATCCTTCTTCGGTTCTTCCTTCTCCTCTTTCGCCGGCGTATCCGGATGCAGTTCGTCGGCGGCCAGGAAGGGCGAGCGCAGTCCCGCTACCAGCGCCACTTCATAAATCTTCATGGGTCGGCTGAAATGCGGATCGGGCTGGCGCGTTCCCCAGGGCGACGGCACCGTCGTATTCAGCGCGCGATCGGAGAGGAAGTAGAGCCACTTGCCATCGGAACTCCACACCGGGCTCTCGCTGTCGTAGCGATCCGAAGTCAGGATTTCAATCTTGCCCGATTCCACATTCAGCACATGAATCTGACTGAAATCGTTGTCCGCTGCTTCTACGTACGCCAGCCAGCGGCTGTCCGGCGACCAGTTCAGATCGGAGAAGCGTCCGTTCATCGACTGCGCAATGCGCTTATTCTCCTTCGTTTTCGTGTCGTAGATCCAGAGTTGCTGATCCTTGTCATGGTGCGCAAGCCAGCGCCCGTCGGGCGAAGGGATGCCTTCCCAGCGCAGCACCTTCGCATCGCTGGTCCACTCCGCTGGCGCACCTTCGCCGTTGGCAGGAAAATTCCAGAACTCGGTCTCGCCCGTCTTCGTCGAGAGCGCCACGATGCTCTTGCCGTCGGGCATGAAGCGCGCCGCCCGATAGCGGACGCTGGAATCGCCGCCGGCAACACGAATGATCCGGCCGGTTTTCGCTGGCAACGTGAAGATTTCCCCGCGCGCCGTGAAGACTACGCGGCTCCCATCGGGCGCAAGATGCACATCGGTGAGGTAGGTCATCGGCTTCGGGACCCAGTGCTCGCGCAGCTGATCGAAATCCGAAACCAGGGTAATGGGGATGACGGCTTCGCGGCCGGTGCCCGGATCCAGCGACCACAAATCACCGGCGCTGGCATACACCACCCGTCCATCGGAGATCGACGCGCTTTCCACGTCGAAGATTTTCTGATGGCTCTCCTGTTTCAACCCATGGCCTTCGGCGTCCATGGACCAGACATTCATGACGCCATCGCGATCGGAGAGGAAATACACGCGCCCGTTCCAGACCATCGGTGCGTGCGAGGTGCCCACCCAGTCGTCGGTGAGCGGCACCGCCTCGCCATGGCCGTCGTAGCGCCAGATGTGCTGGATAAAGCCGCCCTTGTAGCGCTTGGTGTTGCTCCATTGCTTATCCATGCGGGTGAAGAACAGGGTCTTTCCGTCCGCCGCATAGCAGGCTTCCGAGCCCGTCGCCAGGGGAAGCATTTCGCGCTCTCCATGGCTGCCGATCAGGACCAGGCTGGGGTCGGGCAGAGTCGCATACCGGCGTGTCTCAATGATCAGGCGGCCATCCGGATTCCATCCCACCGGATTGGCGCCGCTGTCCCACGTTTGCCGCTGCGGAATCCCACCGCCGACCGGCATGGTGTAGACCTCGCCGGGGCCTTCGTACTCGGCATAGAACGCCACGGTCTTTCCATCAGGGGCAATCGTCGCCATGTTCTCCTTGCCGGCGGCGGAAGTGAGCCGATGCGCGGCGCCCCCGTCCACGCTGACCGTCCACAGATCGCCCTCAGAGGTGAAGATCAGCGTGCTGCCATGCAGCGCAGGTTCGCGGTAATAGCCTGAACGCCCAGCGGCATTATCGGCTGCATGCAGAGGCAGAGAACCGAGAGAACACAGCGCCACAGCCATCGCACCACAGCGAATTCCAGGGACGGAGAACATACGGGCGAGCACCTTTCGCTCCGTGAAGGCGGGCTTCACGAAAAGAGCAGATTTTCATGGAAGTGATAACGAAAGGAACACTCTACCACCCGGCAGGCTCTACGCCTTCCGAAATGCCCTCGTGCCGATCCTGCCACAGGACGGAACCGTTGCGAGCCGATCCAGAGTTACGGCGTCGTACCCAGCGTGCCATTCTTCACGCCCACGGCCAGGGGTGTCACCACTGGGGCAGCCGCGCCGACAAACTCGACAACGTTGTACGGAAAATCCGTAAGGTCGCCTGGATTCCCTGCGTCGGTCACCCAAATATTGCCCGATCCGTCGATCGCAACATCCGTCGGATTCGTCAGCACCGCACTATAGGGAGACGTCGCAGTCGTCCCCGTGTAGCCGTTGCTCGGAGACACCGCCGTGGGTATGCCGCCGATCACGGAGACCTCGCTGAGAGAACTGGTGGCGCTCTCGTTCGTTACCCATGCATTCCCCAATCCGTCGATCGCAATCGCGTAGGGCAAATTCAACCCCCCTCCTGTAATCGGGGTGGCCCCTGTGACGCTTCCCCCAGCGACGGCAAGCTCGATAACGCTCGTGCCGGAGCCATTCGTCACCCACACATTGCCCCCATTATCGACCGCCAGGCTCTGAGGTCCGTTGAAGTCGCTGTCGCTGAAGGGCATGTCGGCGTTCAAGGTTCCTCCCGTGATTGCAAATTCGGAAACACTCGTGCCGCTGTAATTCGCCACCCAAGCATTGCCCGAGCTGTCGACCGTTATCCCCTCGGGTCCGATCAAGCCGCCGGCCGACTGGGCCGAATCGTAGATCGAGGTGCTGGAGGATGCATTGAATACGCTCACGACGTTGTTCCCGTTATTCGCGACCCACACATTGTTGCTGGCGTCTATCGCGATATAAATCGGAAGATCGAGGTTCGTATCGGTGTAGGTGGTTGCCCATGTTCCTCCGGACGTGAGTTCGCTAATGCTTCCACCGCCATTCGCAACCCACACATTTGCCCCATTGTCGATGGCGATACCCTCAGGTTCGTCCAGCCCGCCTCCGCTGTAAGGAGAGCCAGTCGCAGCCGCACCCGTCGGTCCGAGTTCGGTGATCATGTTGTTCCCGTTGTTCGAAACCCAAACATTGCCCGACCCATCGACCGCCAGGAATCCCGGTTCGTTCATTTCCGTTGTCGTGTACGTGATCGCAATCGTCCAGTCATTCGGAACAAAATCCCCAGTCGTCGTGAAGTTGGGCATAAATGGCGCCTGACTCGTTGGGATCGCGGCAAGTGCCGCTGCATTTGCTCCAGGGTGATGAGCAATGTTGATCGCTGCGGTCGCCGTGTCACCGGGCTGCGTAGCGGGCGTCCCATCTGCCGTCGCATCCGCGAAAAGCTGAGTACAGGCGGTCGATGAATCCGTACCGACTGCGGTCGAGTTGACGCACGCAGCCAGAATGTCCGCCAACGTGTTGATCTCAATCTGAGGCACCACTCCGTTGGTACCCAGCGTCGTCTGCAAGGGAAGTCCCGTGCCCAGATTCACGAGGTTCCCTGCAGTCGCTGCCGCGTTAGCCATCCCCTGCGCCGCCAGCGCTGTGTTCGATCCTGACATATGCGTTGCATCGACCGCGAAACCCGACAGCGCATACGCCGCCGCCACTGTCGTCGCTTCATTCATCTGCACCGATGCCGGCAGCCCCGTGAATGCGCTGATCGTGCACGGCCCCAGCACCGCCATCAACCCCGCCCCTGAATTCGTTCCGGCTGACGTGCCCGGCTGCCCACCGATCGAGTAGAGATACACCTGCTGCGTCACAGGATTGCCGCTTACACCCCCGCACGAATAATCGGCTTGCGTGATCGTGAAATTTCCATTACTGGAGGTCGTCACGTAGTAGCGGTCGCTGCCGTCTTTCGTCGTGTCGGGTCCGGCAGTCAGCAGCGATTGCGATGGTTGGGGCGCCGTTAGGGTCCCATAGCCAGTGGTCGACACAGCAAACATGTAGATGTGGGCGTTCCAGATCGGCTGCTGGCCCCCATGGACCGTACCCTTTACAGGCGCGACGTTCGCCACGGCCGGAGCAGTGGGCGACGCAACCGGCTCATCGGTTGCGATCTTGGACACGGAACATCCGGCCATCAAAAGCGTGGAACTTGCCAGGAACAACCAGGCGACTCTCATGGGGAGAAAACTCCGTTCGCTGGTGAATAGCCCAAGGAACAACAACCTGCGCAGAGGGCTGTCCGTTGAAAATCTCGTGTGCAGACTAGCACCCTGCACCCTCTCCGGCAATCGCAAACAGGCGCCAGGTTCCTGCAAGCTAACGGTCTCGGTACCCGCATTTCCTGGCCGTCCCGCACGGCAAGCAAAGCGGTTCTCCGCCCTGGGCTCCGCCGGACACCTTCCCTGCGGCCAATTGCTCCCCAGCTTCGGCGGCTTTACTCTCAACCTGTGATTCCCGCGCTCCGCCAGGACTTCAATGCCCGCTTCCGCCCGGAAGCTTTCCACAACCTGCAGCAGTCGCTCGACGCCGTTTCCCGGACGCACGTCGCGTTCCCGGTCGCAGAGACTCCGTGCTTCTTCCCAGAGCCGCTCCTGAGTGCAATGGCCCGCATTGGGGCTGCGCTTACGCTCCAGCTGGTGAAGGATCCCACGTATCTCGCGCGCTCTCTCGCCGCCATTCCCGAACCCTGGCGCGCCGCCAACCAGACCGCGCACCCGCACTTCCTCACCGCGGACTTTGGCCTGGTCCGTGACCCTGCCGGCCGCCTCGCGCCACGCCTTGTCGAAATGCAGGCCTTTCCTTCCGTCTTCGGGTTTCAATTTGCGGCCAGCGAAGCGTATCGCTCCGCCTTTTCCCTCGATCCGTCCCTTCGTTATCTGCTCGGCGGACTCGATGAAGCAGGCTTTTGGGAACTGCTGTCCCGCACCATCGTTGCCGGTCACGATCCTGAAACGGTGGTCCTGATCGATGTCGACCCCATCCACCAAAAGACTCTTCCCGACTTCAACATCACCTCCGACCGTCTGGGCATCCGCGTGGTCGACATCGCCGATCTGGAGCCTTTCAAACCAGCCCGGAGTGGCTCAGGCCAGCTCCGCCGTCTGGGCTATCGCGATGGCGAGCGTCTCGTTCCGGTCCACCGCATCTACAACCGCGCCATTGTCGAGGAGCTCGTCCGCAAGCAAGTCCCCCTACAGTTCGACTATCGGGAGCCGCTCGATGTGGAATGGGCCGGCCACCCTAACTGGTACTTCCACATCAGCAAATTCTCCATTCCCTTCCTCGACCACTCCGCCGTTCCCCCCGCCGTCTTTCTCGATGACTGGTTCGGCAACCCCGCTTCCCGCAACCGCCTTCCCCGGGACCGCGACCGCATCATCCTGAAACCGCTCTTCTCCTTCGCGGGTCAGGGGATCCAATTCGCCCCCTCCGACGCGGAGCTCGCCGCCATTCCGCCGGCCGAACGCTCCAACTATCTGCTCCAGGAACGAGTCACGTTCGTACCTGTCATTGACTCCCCTTTCGGACCCACCCAGGCTGAGATTCGTATCCTTTACGTATGGCCCGACGGGTCGGATTTGACCCCCCTGATCTCGCTGGTTCGGCTGGGCCGGGGCGCGATGATGGGGGTCGACCATAACCGGGGTCAGTCCTGGGTGGGTGCCTCGGCGGCCTTTTTCCCCGCCCGGACGTTCACTCCAAAGTAATTTAGCGGCCAAAATCCACAGATATCCGTGTTTCCCACAGTCGATCCCCCCTCCTGCCCCATTTTGGTCATTGCCTCCCCCCACTTGGTCGTTTACAAATAGGGACGAAGATGTAAACTTTGGTAATTGGCTAGCGCCATGCTTTGCGGGTACTGTAGGGATTAACAATCGCAGCACAGCTTCTATGGAATTTGCAGTATGTTCCTCCCCTGAAACCCGCGACTGGCGCCCTAACCGAGGCGCAGTTCGCTACCCGGTACGTCTACGGGTAACCGTTCTCGCCGAAGGTCACGATAACGAAGCACTCACCGAAGATCTCTCCGCCAGCGGTTGTCTTCTACGTTTGCGGGAGCCACTTCGGGAGGGGCAACAAATTGATTTTCTTGTGGAGATTTCCGGCAGGCATGCTGGATTTCTCTGTGACTGCGGCGGTGCACTGCTCTGGACGAATTGTCCGTTCTTATTGGAACAATGGTCAGCCCTTCGCCGCTGCGGTAATCGACGAGTACAGGTTCCAGTAGCCGGACAACACTTATGACGCATATCAATGGCAATGGCCACAGTAATGGTGTAACTCCTCAGGCGGCAGCGCCGACCGCGCAGCTTCCCTCCGAGGTTCGTGTTATCCTCGCGGACTCACAGGCGATCTATCGGGTCGGCATGCGGAAGGTCTTCGGACCCGATTCAGGCGTCTCGGTCGTCGCTGAGGCCGATAACCTCCAGAGCCTGCAGGACACAGTGCAGCGCGTTCCGGCTGAAGTTCTGCTGCTGGAAGGAGCGATGATCAACGGCACCGCCAACGCGGTTCCCGCCGTCGTTCGCCTTGCTCCCGATCTCAAGATCATCGTCCAGGCGGCATCCACGGATGAGTCCCACACCGTCGACCTCTACCGTCGCGGCGTGCGCGGCATCATCCCCCGGTCCATCTCGCCCGACTTGCTGGTCAAGTGCGTGCGCAAAATCGCGGCCGGCGAAACCTGGATCGACAATCAGTCCGTCACCTGGGTTATCGAAGCCTATCGCTCCCAGGCCGGCAACGTGAATAATCCGCGCAATCAGCCCCGTCTGAACCAGAAGGAGATGCTGATTATCGCGGGCATCACGCAGGGCAAGCGCAATAAGGAAATTGCCTACCAGCTGGGCACGACCGAACAGGTCGTGAAGAATTATCTGCGCAAGATCTACGACAAGCTGGGGGTTTCCGATCGTCTCGAACTGGCGCTCTATTGCCTGCACCATCAGCTGCACAAGAACGCCGCCGAAGCGGAATCGCGTCCGGTTGAGATTTCCGCTCAGCCGTAGAGGAAGCAAAACAGAACTGGAACGTGGCCCACGTCCTGGAGACGTGGGCTTCTTTCTTTAACCGCCGCTGCGCTTCTTGTCTCCGGGCGTTCGTCCGCCGGTCGTGCTCTCGGGTTCCATTTTTTCCGAATCCGTTGAGAACGGCATCACGGTCGCAATCCCGACAAACTCTCCCTGCCGGCGGACTTCATACCGCACGTAGCCTGGGCGCCGCTCGAAGATCGTGAGCGTCACATCCGGCCAGGTCCAGCGCTTCAGCATCGCGTTCAGCTGCGCCTCCAGATTGCGCGCCGCCGCGATCGCCTCACCGAAGGTAAGGATCGGTTCGCCGTCTTTATCAAATGGGTACCGATAGAGTCCCGAGCGTGTCATTGCGTTATTAGCCCAGCCATCTCTATCTTTCGCGACCTTGTCCAGCCCGTCACTTCCCCATTGGCTACTTTCCGGTCACCTCTTGGTAATCCCGAACTACCACCGGCAGGAACCAGATCCACGGTACTGCACGATGACCCTTGACTGCCGGACAGCCATCACCCGATCGAGCGCACCGGAACCACGGCAGGAATCTCTGTGAACCGCCGTCCCATGCGCATGCTGGCAAGGGAGTAGCTGAATCGTGTTCCGCAGGTGCAGCACACGCGATAGGTCTGGCCGCTGATCGTGAACACGCGGCTCAGGTCCGCGTGACGGCATCCGAAGAGAAAATCGAGGATCTTCATCGCGCCATCTCCTGTTGGATCGAATTTAGGGGCCCGGAGCCTCAAGCCGGTGTTGCCAGAGCTTCTGCCACGCCATCCTTTGCGGAGCCACCGGGAAACTCCGGATGTTTGTTTGGGAAGAGATAGTCGACGAGCGACCATGCTGGCCTTCTCTCCCGAAAGCCGACGTCTCGCGTGGTGAGCGTCACATCCAGCGCAGACGGGATCTCCCACCGTGCGTCGCTGACAGATTCGTTCAGCAGGACTGTCGTCTCATCGCCACACTTGTCCGTGACTTTGAAGATCAGGTTGGCGCCGCAATCCTCCCATGGCGCCCAGGCCGACCACGGCCACACGGGCAGCGCAAAATTCCTCGGCAGAATTTCGACCAGGCGCTCGCGCAGACTTTCGAGCGACGCGGGATCGATCGCGCCACTCCCGACTCCCTGTCCGTCGCCGATTAACCGCAGCGGCCTGGGGCGCGGACTGGCAGCGAGCAGCTGCTGGAAGACGTCGAGGCTCGGCGCCGGGGCTGGTCGCGGCAGGGCGCCAAACTTGGCATACTGCCCAACAAACGCGGTGATCCTGCCCACCAGCTCGGGGTTGGTCTGCCATTCCCGCGTCACCCACCACCACCACGGCCACCATCCGCTGGACCGAGTAAACTCGATCGCGAAGGCGCCATCTTCGTCGGTGGTCACCTCTCCTACTCGCTCCTGCGAAGTCCACCACCACCAGGCGTCAATGTCGAACGCCGCCACGGTGGCCCCGATGATGGGAACACCGCGAGAACTAACGGCGCGGCCCGTGACTTTGAAGCTCTGCCGCCAGTGCTGCCACCACCACCAGTGATAGGTCGAGATCTGCATCGCGGGCAGTGTGATGTCGTTTTTACTGCTCCACTCCGCCGCCGCCACGCTTAGCGAAACCGTCTGCAGGCGCTGCAGTTCGAAGGGGGTCGCGCTCTCCGGTCCCAAGGCAACCCGCACCGCTTCCTGGGGCCGCTCTTCAAACTCGAATCGCACCGTGCCTTTGCCTTCTTTGCTGAGCTTCACAAGCTGCTGTTGCGGCGGTCCCTGCTTCATCCACGCCATAACCTTCACGCTGTAGTCGGGATTGAAGCCCCCCACCCGCGATGCATCGAGTGGAACCCGCAATACAAATCGGCTCTCTGGCGGCATAGTGACTCCTTTGCGACGACCAGGGGATGAACCTGTTGGTCAGGTCGTGCTGCGGAGTAGTGACGGGAGTGACACTTTCGTATCAGATGGCGTGGTCATTCGTGCCGCGCGGGAACCTCGGGGTCGAAGGTACTAGATGCCGGTGTACAGCTGGAAAGAACCCCAGAAGAATGGCCTGCGGAATTCTGGCGACGCATGCAGCAGCTTCAGCTTCGCCTGGCGCAGCGCCGCGCTGGGCGGCAAGCCATCCTGCAATCCCTGGTAGAGCGCATCCATTAACCGCGGCGCCGATGCATCGCTCACTTCCCAGAGCGCGCCAATCACGTTGTGGGCTCCGGCGCGCAGGAACGCCCACGATAACCCCACCAGCCCCTCGCCTGCGTAGGAGCGTGTGCCTCCGCCATAGCAGGCCGCGATTGTCACCAGCCGCGCGTCAATGGGATGCCGCATGATTTCCCGCGCATACAGCTTGAACGAATCCTCCCCAGCAGCGGTGCGGGACAGGATGATCGCCGAATCCAGGGGATCGGCGCGGCTTGCCACGCCGTGCGCGACGAAGTCGATATACGAAAACCGCCGCGGCTGGCTGAGCAAATACGCCGCGGCACTCGCATCGTGCCGTGCCAGGACCGTCGCATCCTGTGCTGCAAAATGCTTGCGGATCTCCCGCATCTCGACCGGCGCATTCGGCAATTCCGGATAATCCGGTCCCGGTGAGATGGCATCTCCCACCAGCAGCAGCCCGCCTCCCGCCCCCTGCGACGGCTTGGCTGCTGCGAGCATTCGCAGGGAGGGCGCCGAAACTACGTCTGCGTCCTCGATCCAGTAGTGCGCTGTGGGCCCGTCCACCAGCAGCGTCTCGAAATTCAGCTCGCTCAATACTCCGTCGCACAGGATCACGACTTTGCCGCCTGGTGCGATCAGGTCTTTCGCCGGCGCCACCAGCATCCGGTACAGCGCATGCCCATCCTCATTGCCAACCCTCAGCGGATCTTCCGGTCCCAGCAGTTCCTGCCGGTAGCGCTCCACCGTGCGCGCAATTTCAGTCTTCGCCGGCAGCGAAAACACCGTCGTCTTCCGCGGTGTAATCGCCCAGAGCCAGGACTGCTTCGCTCCCAGCCAGTAAAACAGCAGGGTCGCGTCGGCCCGCGACGCGACGGCCCCGGGCCTCAACGCTGCGTCCTTCAGCGATCCCTTCCCGGCTTCCAGCCCCAGTCCCTGCTCCAGCGTTCGCGCCCGACTCTGATTCGCCGCTGCCAGCGCCTCCTCGCTCTTGCCCTGCGACATCAACAGCCGGATGTAGTCGTCGTAAATTGGTGTCGCGTTCGCTAAATACGGCAGCTTCGCCGCTTCGTTCCTGATCTCCGCCCGCGCCGACTCAAATGTGCCCAGTGCAGTGACGTATTCCGCCTGCGCATCTTCCGGCCGTCCCTCAGCCTCGTAGAGCCGCGCCAGTTCATGTTCCGCGCCCAGTTGCATCGTGATCTGGCGCGCCGGATCGGCCTCCACCTGATGAAAGAGCGACTCCGCCACCTGGTCCTGGCGCCGCACTGCCGCAATCCGTCCCCTCGCCAGCATCACATCGAGCGCGTCCAGACGATTGTCATTAGCGCGAATCATTGGATCCAGCTGTCGAAGATAGCCCTCTGCCTCCTCGACCCGCCCAAGCGCGATGGAAATGTGCGCCAGGCTCTCCAGGGAGTTGATGATGTCGTCACTACTGCCCATGTGTCGGGCCAGGCCAAGGGCGCGCCGATACGAGTCTTCAGCAGCGGCCCAGTCCCCGCTGTCCTGCAGCACGTAACCGGTGGTGGTGAGCCACAAGATGGTTCCCTGCAGGTCGCCCAACGCGGCGGCGCGATGCTCCGCATCCTGAAAAAGAGTGAAGGCACGCTCTTTATCCCCGAGGCCGTAATAGGCCCATCCGCGATTTCCTGTGTTGCTGAGAAGAATTGCCCCGGCGTCCAGCCGAGTCGCAACGCGATCTGAGGCATCCACCCAGTCGATCGCTTCGTCGTAATGTTCTTCCTGTAAACGAGTGAATGCCTGGTTCGTCAGGACTTTCGCTTCTGCGAATGCGTCCCCGAATTTGCGCGCGAGTGCCAACTCTGCGTCGGAGAAACGAAGCGCCTGATGAATCTGTCCCTGCTCCATCGCCTGCGTCCAGTGAACATCCAATACGTGACTGCACACCCCGTCATCCATCGAGGAACAGAGCGCATCAGCCTGGGCCAGGTATTGCCCCCCCAGACCGTATCGATGGAGATAGATGTTGGCACCTGCCAGCATCGATAGTCTCAGCACGCGAAGATCGCGATCGGCGGAGGGTGGCAATTCCTCTGCGAGGACATTGAGTTCCTCCGGGGTCATGCCGCGCCAGGAGGCTGCCTCGGCTTCAAGAACCCTGAATCGGGCCGACCATAGCGGATCGGATCGCCGATAACGTTGGGTCAATTGCCGCGCGGCATATTGACTCTGCTCCAGCTCACCCAGTTGGAACAACGCGAACGTACGGCGGAATTGCTCTTCTGCCGAAAGAGCCCCGTCTCCGATGCAGCAGAGGAAAAGTGAAAGAGCTGCAAGGCAACAGGCTAGTTGCCGCCGCCCCTTCCCTGTCCGTTGACGATGGTGTTCCCCGCCGACCCGCTGCCGTCCCCGATGCACCCCATCTGGAGTTCGATCATTGTCAGGCGGAAGGTCGTTTGGGGATGCTCCCCCGTGACCGGCGACTTGTACGTTGAGTGCTCGACCCGCAACACGGCGAGGTAGACCTTGCCAAAGTGGGGAATATCGATCACGTGCCCATGCGGCGTCCCAGGCCAGGAACCCTCGACGTGCTGGACGAGAGAGCATTCAATCGTCTCCTGGGGATTGGGATTCGATGGAAGTTGATTGTACCGGCTCTTGATCTCCGGTGGTGCCCCCTTGCAGATCTCCGTGCGCTGATCGTTCACCCGTTTGCGGAATGTCTTGTCGCTGCCGTAGGTTCCATCGTTCGCCGGCTTCGCGCCCAAAAAGCCCGTGTCCAACTTCACATGTACCGGGTGCCCGGCGATTTTCAGTCCTTCGAAGCGGGTTCCGAGGAACGTCACCTCGGGCACGTAACCGTCCAGCGGATGCTCCACCGAAATCTGCGAGACGATGCGGTCTGCCGTCACGACGTCCAGCACATTGAAGCCTTCAATCACCGACGTCGCCAGAGTGACGGAGCCGTGACCTTGCTTCAGGCTCTGGCTCCCCGCTGCCTGCGTGTACGCGTGGCGAAACGAGAAGATGCCCTCAAGCCGATAGTCCAACGCGCGCTCCGACAGGTATCCACCGCTGGTGCCGTGGATCTTGACGTAGGCCTGCGGCTTGACAGGACTCTTCAGCGGACGCTGCAGATCGGCCTCGAGGGCGAAGGCTTCTGCGTGGTAATCATGTTTCTCGTTGGGTGAATTGGGCGTGGGTAGATTGGCCATGGGCCGTACGTGCTCACTTTCCGGGAGGAGTCGTACTACTGGTCGAAGCGCACATCCAGAATTCGCCGGTCCAGTTGGGTCCGGCTGCCCTGAGGGGTAATGCCCAAAATAGTAAGCGTATAAGCACCCTCCTGCAATCCTTTTCCCGGAATCGAGAGCGACGTCGTCCCATCCCCGTTCCCCGGAGCCTTCACCGTCTGCGTCCAGAACGTCTTCCCCTGCGGGCTCTCCAACGCAAACGCGAACGACGCATAGGTTCCGTCGGTGGGAAGGTCGTCGACCAGCACGAGTGCTCCGGAATTGCGATCGGCCGTCACCGGCGTGTGCGCCCCAGCCCGGGTTCCGACATGCATCGCCGCCCACGGGGCAATCCGCGGCATGGTCGCTGCGGAACGTAATCCGGGAATCGTCGCCAGATTCTGATACCCGATCATCGCCAGCATCACAGCAAACGCCGGCACCACCCATACCGGCCGCATCCATCCAAACCATTCCCGACGCTTCGGCGCGGGCTGCACCCGCGCGGGCACCGGCGCCAGCGTCTCCATCAGCGGTAGCTGTACCTTTGCCTCGTCGATCAGTGCCGCTTCTGCGCGAACATCGAGCGCACACTCATAACATTCAAAAAAATGCGCCTCGAAAGCCTCGCGTTGTTCAGCGGTGAGTTCTCCCAGGAGGTACCGCTCCGTCGCCATCAGCTCCACAGCTTCACTATGTTCCATTGGCTCCGTCTCCTCATGTTGCCTAAAAAGTAGTGTTTCGCAGCGGTGAAACGTTTCAGTGCCTGGGCGCATAGGGATCTCCGCCCATCCGTTTCACATATTCGGCCTTGAAATTCTGCTTGGCGCGAAACAGCAGGACCCGCAAATACTCGCCATCCACCCCGAACTCCCGGCAAACCTCGTCGCGATCCCGCTCGTCGAGAAAAATCGCCTTCAGCACGCCACGATCGCGGGGGGGCATCCCGGCCAGAATCTCCCGCACCTTTTCTTTCAGTTGTTTGGCGGCGGCGATATCGTGGGCGGTTGCGCCGGTTGCTGGAAGCTCCGGCCGGTCTTCCTCATCCAGCGACTCACTGCGTGATGAGGACCGGTAGTGCTCGAAGAGCACATTGTTGCAGACGGTGTTGACGAATGCACCCAGCCGCTCCGGTTGCCGCAAACCGTTCTCTTTGCGCAGCGTGGTCAGCACCCGCGCAAAGGTCTCCTGACGCACGTCTTCGATAGCCTGCCGTGACTGCAGTCGCGAGCGCAGCTTCAGATGGAGCAGTTCGGTGAAATACCGGACAAAATGCTCTTCGGTTCGAAGGTCCCCTGCGCAAAGACCTTCGATGTAGCCTGCATCGAACGCAAAGAACTGCAACGGGGGCCTCGCAAAGCTGGGAGGACGCAAGTATAGCATCGGCGCCGGCCTGGCCGAGTGCGGCGAATGCTCGCGGACCGCTGGCCGGGCGTGCCTTTGCGCACCTGCAATGGTCGTTACACCCGCGTTGCGAATTGGGGAACTCATGCGGTCACCCTCTGCCCGGTTCGGCCACTCCCCATCCGGCGAGCCGCGGGGATAGCGGCCCGCCAGTGGAGAGGCAGTCCACTCCAGCCGCTGTTGTGCCAGATGGACAGAAGGAGAGCGAACTCAGGGCAGAAGCAGGCACACCAGTACAACAGGATTTGGGGAAGATTCCCGAGTGTCGGCTGAACCATCGCACGCTCCCATCGCATTGCCCAGCCTCGTGGGTCAGGGGCGGGCTTCTCGGTTCAGGATTCCCGCTGCTGGTTGGCGCGATGAACCCCTCTGGCTCGATAGTGCGCGGCCGGTGCCAGGCGTTTCATCTCGCCGGTAAGTCTTTTACCGATGTCACCGAAATGTCGGCGCTCCGTCACCGGCTTTCCCTATGCCGTGCGCAACGCCACATCCGTACAAAGGAGTGACAAATGCTTAACAAGTCCCTTCACTGATCTCCGCATACTCGGCCTCATGGCAAGAGCTTTCGGAGACAACCGCACAAAACCCACCTTCCGACGGCGGGCCGGGTCCGTCATGGCTGTCGTGCTCCTTCTCGCGGCTATGGCTGCCCCCGGCCAGACACCGGGCACGGGGGCGCTCTCCGGTGTCGTCTACGATCCGCAAAATCGCGCCGTCAATCACGCCAAAGTGCTCGCCGAAAATGAATCGACCCACGTCGTCCGCTCCGTTACAACCGGTGCCGAAGGGAACTTCCACATTCCGCTCCTCTCCCCGGGAACCTACACGGTTACCGTGAGTGCCCCTGGATTCACGCTGAACGCCACCCACTCGGTCGAGGTCACGGTGAGCGAAACGCGTTCTCTCAGCGTGCAACTTGCAATTGCGGACGCGGGCACAACCATCCATGTGTCGGGTCGTGCACAGGATGTGGAAACAGAAAGTTCGACCCTTGGTGGCGTGGTCGATGAGACCGCGATTCAGACCCTCCCCCTCTCCAACCGCAACTACACGCAGATTCTCGGCCTCTCGCCTGGTGTCGTCGTCGATCTACCCAACGCCGCAGAACTGGGCTCCGGAACGGAGAACGTGGCCTCCGATGGAGCTACGCCAACGGCCAACAACATCCAGTTCAACGGCATTGACGCCAACAACCTGGCTGAAAACTCCGCCGCCACCGCGGAGACCTCTGAGGTCGGCACCGCCATTCCCGCGCCCGACACCATCGAGGAATTCCGCGTCCAGACGGCGAATTTCGACGCCGCCTATGGACGCGGCACCGGGGCCAACGTCGACCTCGTCAGCAAAAGCGGGACGAATCATTTCCACGGGAGCGCCTGGGAATTCGTCCGCAACAACATCTTCAACTCCAACGATTTCTTCTCGAAGCTTGACGGGCAGCCGCGTCCGGACCTGAAGCAGAATCAGTTCGGCGCAGCCGTCGGCGGCCCCATTGTGCGCGATCGCACTTTCTTCTTTGGTGCTTATCAGGGACTGACCGAAGTTAACGGCTTCGGCGACGAGCAGGTTCCTGCGCTGCCGCTGCTGACCTCCGATCGTTCCACCCGCACGCTCGGCGCGCAGTTCTGTCCGGCCGGACATCTCGATTCCGCAGGCCAGCCCGCCACCGGCTATCTGACGCAGGCTGGCGGCGCACAGGTCGCCTGCGACGGGTCCAACATCAACCCCATCGCCCTGGCCATTCTGAATGCGAAATTGCCCGACGGACAGTTCGCCATTCCCAACCCGCAAATTACGCTGCCCGCCAGCGGCCCCGATGCATCCGATCAATTCCCTGTTGGGCAGTCCACCTTCGCTGTTCCCGCGCACTATCGTGAAGACCAGTTCTCCATCAACATTGACCAGGTCCTCGGCCAGAAAAACACACTGTCGGGACGCTTCTTCTGGTCGCGTGCACCCACCACCGAGCCTTTCTCACCCAATGCCGCGAATGTCCCGGGCTGGGGCACCAACGAGCTCAACCGCAACACAATGTTCGTCCTCGCGGACACGCACGTCTTCAGTTCGAATCTCGTCAACATCGCCCGTTTTGGTTACACGCGCTTTGATGGGCTCTCCACCGTTGAGAATCCTCTTTCCGCAGCAGCTGTCGGCGAAGGCACACCCACAGGGGCGAGGGATGCTTCCCTTCCCGCGCCCGGCCTCACGGTGGGCGGATTCACCATCGGGGACGCCGGCACTCCCGCGCAATGGCAGGTCACCAATTCCTTCATCTGGCAGGACACCGTCGCTCTGACGCACGGTCGCGAGAGCCTCCGCTTCGGGGCCGAAATCAAGCGGCACGAAGTGGATGAGGAACAGCCCTTCAGCATCAGCGGCCTGCTCGAGATCACCACCTTCGATGACTTTCTGCTGGGTGAGAGCGCCGCACAGAACGGCAGTCCCTTCGGCCTGAGCAACATCGCCCTCAGCAATGCAGGAGGCGGGCTCTTCCGACGAAACGAGCGGTACAACGACTTCGCGGGATTCGCCCAGGACGACATCAAACTGAACCCGCGGCTGACGCTCAACGCCGGCGTGCGTTATGAGATCTTCAGCGCACCGACAGAGATCAGCGGCCGGCTCGCGAACTTCGATGTCAGCACCGCCCAAACCGGACCAATTCCGGCGCAGGGGACCTACAACGGATTCACCCTCCCCTCGAACTACAACGGCCCCCTGCCCGGTGGATATGGCAAAACGTCGTTCCCCGGCCTCTATCGGACGCCGCTCGGCGATGTCTCTCCCCGTCTCGGCGCCGTCTGGCAAGTCACGCAAAAGCCTCTGATCGTGCTGCGCGGTGGGTATGGCTTCTACTTCGACCGGCACTCCGGCAATCTCGCGGAGCAGACGATGGATCAGCTGCCGTTTGCCACCCAGCAATTCGTCGCGGGAGATCCCAACGGGGCCGCAACTCTCCAGAGTCCTTTTGTTCCGCTGATTCCCCCCACTTCGGCGTATCCGGTCTTCATGCCACGCACGCCGACATCGACGCCGTTCATTGAAGCGACCAACCCGAATATGCTCGATGGCCGCACCCAGGAATACAACCTGAACGTCCAGGTAGCGCTCGGCGGTGGCTACCTCCTCGAGGTCGGCTACGTTGGCACACAGTCGGACCACCGTTCTGGCCAGGCTGAGTTCGATCAGGCCATGCTCGCCAGCCCGCAAAGCCCCGTCAACGGCGAGACCACCAACTCTATCAACAACGTCACCGCCCGCCTCCCATATCAGGGGGTGAGCCAGGGCTCACTTCTTACTGACTCCGTTTTCACCGCCAACTATAACGCGCTGCAAACGAGCATCCGTAAGCGACTGCAGCACAGTTTTCAGATGGAGGGCAGCTATACCTGGTCGAAAAACCTCGATGAGGTCAACGGCGAATTCGGTACTGATGTTTTCGAGTTGCAGCTGCCCACCAACAACCAGAATGATCTCCGCCACTCTTCCTACGGCCCCTCGGGCACCGATCGCGATCAGCGCTTCGTGGTCAACTTCACATGGCAGCCGCCCCGCGTTGCATTTGACTCGGTCATAGCCCGCCACATTGTGAACGACTGGGAGTTCTCCGGCATCGGCCTCATCCAATCCGGCATTCCCCTCAGCGTCTTCGACGGCAATGCAGGGTCGGTTTATGGACTTATCAGCGGCGAAGTTCGCGCCCAGCGCTCCGGCAGCAATCCGTTGACGCATGGCACTACTTTCTCCCGCGTCATCCATGGATATCTGGATCCCGCTGCTTTCACGCGCGCTCCGGAAGCCCCCAATGGCACCAGCCTTGCCGATCAGGACTTTGGCAACAGCGGTGTTGGTTTCGTACGCGGCCCTGGCCAACACAACGTCGACTTCGCCGTCGAGCGCCTCTTTCCCGTTAACGAAGCCGGCAGCGTCCACTTCCGTACCGAATTCTTCAACCTCACGAACACTCCGCAGTTCGCGAATCCCAGCACCTTTCTCGGGTACGGCGATCCGACTGCCATCAACCCTGTCGCCAGCCCATCGTTCGGTCGCATTACCGGCACCGTGACCAATCCACGCATCGTGCAGTTTGCCCTTAAATACCAGTTCTGAAATTTGGGCCGCCGAGACTCGGCCCATCTCATTCGTTCGCGAAGAAAGGTTCCATGTTGACGGTTGAACAGATTGAGGAGGCTTGCGCCAGGTCAGCGCCGCCGCAATTCGACTCCTACATCAACGATGCTCCCGCACTCACCCTGTGCCGGATGTTCTATCCGCTGGGATTTCCGCTGCAGATCCGCACCAATTCCGAGGAGGTTCTGCGCCAGAGCGAACTGAAGTGGGGAGTCTTTGAGCGGCGCTTCCAAACCGAGCCGATGGTTGCCGATATTCATGTCGTCGAAAGCGACGCAACGGTATGCCCTCCCATCCCCACTTACAAGTTTTTCCCCGGCCTCATGGTGATGGCAGCCGACTCCAGCAACTACTGCATCGCCGCTTTTCCAAACGGCAGCACGCGAATGATCGTTTCCACGGCGGCCCTCCGGCATGGGAATTATTTCCGTCAGATGTTTCTCGACGCTGCCGCGGCCTGTCAGATCGGTACAAGGTTCACGACACCGATTCACGCCGGATGCGTCGCCCTCAACGGGCGCGGCGTGCTGCTGTGCGGTGATTCGGGCGCAGGAAAGACCTCCCTCTCGTATGCGTGCGCAAGCGCAGGATGGGATTTTCTCTCTGACGACACCAGCCTCATGCTCCATGGCGAGAGACGTCGCATGGTGATCGGCAATCCGCACCAGGTGCGGTTCCGTCCTTCGGCCGCGGAGCTGTTTCCCGAAATCGCTGGCGCCGAGATTACCCCGCGCATCTTCGGCAGGCCCTCCATCGAGCTGCCGACTGCGCCCATGGCTCACATCAACATTCGCGAAAGTGTGGCGGTGGAGTTCGTCGTGTTTCTGAATCGCCGCATCTCCGGGGCGGCAGAGCTTGTGCCGTATCGCACGGACGTGGCGCGCTCCTACATCCAGCAATGGCTCTTCGGCACACCGGAGGCAAAAGCCATACAACACGCGGCCATTGAACGCCTTCTCACCGCACCCGTGCTGGAGCTGCGCTATACCCGTCTCGACTGGGCAGTGCGCCGCCTCGAGCAGCTGGTTCGTGAGGACGTTTGATGGAGCTACTTCTCGACTCGGAGAAAGAGCCTGCCGCCGCCGTTTCTTTCTGGCGCAACCCCACCGACTGGCTTCGCGAGAAGAATCTCAGTTCCGGATTTTGGATCTTCTTCAGCGCCGCTTTCTTCTTCGACGCCGGCTTCGCGGTCTACTTCTTCCTCTTCAATCTCTACCTGCTGGACTTCCACTTCAACGAGCGAGCCATCGGCCTCGTTAATGGCGCACTCACTCTTGGAGCGCTGGTGGGAACGCTCCCGGCAGGCGCGCTCGGCCGCCGCTTCGGTGCGCGTGCGGTGCTCCTTTTCTGCTTCATCGCGTCTCCCCTGCTCGGCGTTGCTCGCGCTCTCTGGGTTTGGGAGCCCGCGCAGATTGCTCTCGCTTTTATCACTGGTGCCGCCATGTGCTCCTGGACCGTAACTTTCCTTCCTGCCGTCTCCCGGCTCACCACGAAAGCAAACCGTACATCGGCGATCAGTCTCATCTTCTCCGTCGGCGTCGGCACCAGCGCACTCGGGGGCGCCATCTGCGGATACCTCCCTCAATGGCTCACCATGACGGGATCCGCGATGCAGCCTGCCGCCGTCAAGCGCCTTATCCTGCTCGTTTCCTGCGCCGTTGCGGCCGCGGGCATCTTTCCTGTCTTTCGGCTTCGGATGCCGGCCGCTTCACCGAGCTCCATGGAAGCCCGCCAGGCATCATCGGCCTGGCGGACGGGCTTCCGCGGCCACGCTTTTCTCTGGCGATTTCTCCTCTGCATGGCTCTTTGGTCGGCCATCCTCGCCGCTTTCAATGCCTTCGGCAACGTCTATCTCTCCCGCGGTCTCCACATCCCCATCGCTCACATCGGGATGATCTTTTCCATCGCTCAGCTCATTCAGTTGGGCTCGGGCCTGCTGGTGCCCGTGGTCCTCCGCCGGCTCGGCATGCTCAGGGGCATCTTCGTCACCCAATTCGCCGCTGCGCTCACCCTCGGTGGACTGGCCACGGTCCACCAAACAGGCCTTGCCATCGGTATCTATCTGGCCTTTTCTGCCGCCCAGTGGATGAGCTCTCCCGGACTCTACAGCCTGCTGATGAACGAGACACCCGACGCGCAACGAACGACCGCGGCCTCTGCGACGATGTTCGCCAACTCGCTGGTCAGTTCCGTCGCCACCGCCGGTGTCGGCATTCTCTTCACGCAGTTTGGATACCCACGGATCCTGCTCTCGATCGCCGCGTGTGCGGTGCTCATCGCGCTGATGTCCCGCCTGCTGCTCTCCGAAAACAGGGAGCGCGGGGCCACACGCCCCGCGCCCGAGTCGCACCCCGCACTTATTGATTGAAGTAGTGCAGCAAGACCTGCTCGTCGTGCTGGCTCAGATTCGCCCGCACCCGCATATGACGCACCACCGTCCCCGTGATCCTCGGCGAGAATCCATCCGGAACCCGGTGACACCGCGCGCAGTTCTGCTGAAACACCCGCTCTCCCTCGTCCTCGGTGTGCACCTTCTTCGGCGATTGATACCGATCGACCTTCGCTACGGCACCCGACGGAGGCGCGGCCTGTGTATGTCCCTGTGTCGTTGACAGCGTTGCTGCTCCGATTGCCGCCAACATCATCATGCCCGGAAGCCAGTGCTTTGTCCTCATAATCCCTTCCCCTTCCATGCCGGAAACAGGAACCGGTACACAATGCCCGTCTCCCAGATGTTCTCATTGCCTGTTGAAGAAAACTGCCGCGAATAGCTGGTCAGGATTCTCGTGTTATGAGGCAGGTTGTAGTCCAGCCCAAAGTCGGCCCGCTGGGTATTTACCAGCGGCAGACCGTCACTGACAATCGTGTCGCGCCGGAAAGTCTGCTGGAGCCGGAACAGGGGCTCGAAGCGGCCAATCCAGCTGTCCAGGCCACCAAAGGCCGTGGTCCGGTAGTCCGTCTCGACCCAGTAACCCTGCGCATGATGCCCGCGTGCATACTCCGACCGCAGCCGGAACCCGCTGTCCTTCGGCTCCCACCACACATGGATGCCGTAAAAATTCTCCTGTGTGCCCTGCAGCGACCGATCGTACGAAGCGCCGATTTCCAGACGCTGTGGAGGCAGATAGAGGCTGCCGCGCCCGCCGAACGACCGCTCCGCACTGAACTGGGCATTCCCGCTGCGCGCCGAGAACCAGCCCGCGTAGTCCAAGGAATACTTGTCCGTTTGAATTGCCGACCCGCGCACCTGTCCGCCCAGCCCACTTCCTGAGGACAAGAGTCCGAGTGGCACGATCAACGGCGCGTCCTGAAAATTGTTGATCCACACGGGCGACAGCCGCTCGTTATAGGTTCCAAACGGCAGAAGGAAATCTCCTCCGACCAGGGTCAGTTGCCGTGTCGCCATGTAGTCGCCCTGCAGATACGTCAGCCCGGCAAAATGGGTGTGCTCGTAGCCGCCCTTCCCGTCCGGCGAAAAACTCTCCAGCAACAATCCGCGCGACTCGATCAGCAGACGTTGTCCCAGGGGCAGCGCCGCCAGTGGTTCGATGATGGGTTGATAGGTTGTATTACCTTTGACTGTGCTGGTCAGAAAGCCGCCGCCGCCCGACAACAGCGGCGTGTCCTGGGCGTACGCGGGGAGAGTCGCGCACAGAATCCCAGCCAACGCGGCTCCAATCGCCGGGGCAATTCCCCCGCGCAAGATATTCGAAGAGTTACGCAGCAACATACTGGCGAAGTTATTCGCATCGTCCGGCCAATGTGTCCTGTCACCGTCTGCACTTTGTCAAACGATTGTCATCGTCCCGGTCCCGATGCCTCGAGACAATTCGGTGACAATCCCCTTGCACACCTTTGACAGCTCACCTCCCGGCTTGCTCTACATTCCATCCATGCCGCATCAGCGGGTCCGCGGCTCACCGCCTCCATGCGACAGTCCCTTCAATACGGTCTCGACGTCGAGCCCGACACAGACACAGGCCTCGACTTCGACCCGGTTCGGGTCGATCCTCTCCTCTCCACCTCGTATGCCTGCCCCGACTTCGCTCGCGCTCTGCACCCCACATCCGACCGGCCACGCCTTTCCGGGTCAAAGAGAATCCGACAGGCGTTGCTGCTCATCTTCTCCGATCCCGTCCCCACGGAGTGCATCCGTCTCTTGCTCCTCACTGACCGTCAATGGCAACAGGCGCTCCACTGGCTCGACGTAAGCGGTCTCGCGCTCTATTTCCTCGACCGCATCGAGCAGCTCGACCTCACCGGCATCCTTCCTGCACGCGTGCTCGCGCGGCTTCGTCAGAACCTCGCGGACAATACCGCACGCACCGCCGCCCTGATGAAAGACTGGACCGAGATTCAGCGCAGCTTTCAGAGCGCCGGTCTCTCCTATGCGACCGTGAAGGGATTCTCGCTGGGACCGCCCTCGGTTCCTGCGCTGAAGCTGCGCTCACAGCTCGACCTCGACTTCCTCGTCGCCGAAACCAGCGCACCCCGGGCCCGCTGCATTCTCGAAGACCGCGGCTTCCGGCTGCGCGCCATCAGCGGTCGCAGCTGGGAATTCAGTGCGAATGACTCCAGGCCCATGACCCTCCGCGATCTTTATAGGGCGACTCCCCACCGTTATGTAGAGCTGCATATTGAGTCCGCTTCCATGACGTCGCCTCTTCTGAAGCGTTTGCACTACCGGCGCTTCTGCGGCCGCGCCATGCCCGTGCTCAATCCCACCGACCTCTTTCTCGGCCAGGGTCTGCATATCTACAAGCATCTTCGCGGTCAGTCAACGCGGACAGCGCACCTGCTTGAGTTTCGTCGCCATGTCATAGCGCGCAGCGGCGATCTCGCCTTTTGGCGCGAGCTGCGGGTCCTTGCCGAAATGAATCCGCACGCTCCCATTGGTCTCGGCGTGGTTATCCAGATCATCACGCGCATGATGGGCGACTTTGCTCCCCTTGCCCTCACCAGCTGGACAGTCGATCGTCTCCCGTCCGCCGCGCGCCTGTGGATCGACATGTATGGGCACGACTCGATCCTTGCCGATTCTCCTGGTACGAAACTACATCTCTTCCTGGAGGAAGCCCTCGCCCCCACCGGGATGGCTGCGAAACGCTCCCTCCGTCAGACCCTGGTTCCGCCCCCTACACCGCCCACCATCGTCCATGCCGCGTTCGACGAGGATCTCCTCGCGCGCGTCCGCCGTCACTGGGCGCAACTCAAATTCACCTCTTTGCGCGCGCGCTTTCACTTCCGGGAAGGCCTGCGCTTCCTGCGCGAATCTCGCCGCTGGCGCAAATCTTTGGCTCGCACCGCCGGCTAAATGCGGATCGTCCGTAACTTGAGAGTGACAAGCCCTTTGCCTCGGGTGGACGATACATGGACGGTCCCTGACTGTCTTTTCATATGACAAAGCGCTAACAATTAGCTGACAGTGCGAGTCGAGTGCCCCGCTACCCTGGAACCAGGATGCGGCACGCACTCAAGGGACACTTCTCCAACGCGCTCTACGGCGTTCTCGATTACGCGGCATATCCGGTGGGCATGGTGCTGGTCGCCCCCGTCATGCTCAACCGGCTCGGCACCGCCCGATTTGGAGTCTGGGCCTTCGCGACTGCGGTCATCAGCGCCGGATCCATCATCGCTTCCGGTTTCGGCGATGCCAATATCCAGCACGTCGCTACGCAGCGCGGAGCCGGCCACTCACGAACTCTGCTTCGCACCGTCCGCAGCGCCTTCGGCATCCATCTCGTGCTGGGTCTCGGCATCGCTCTCCTCACTTGGGTATTGGCGCCGCTCATGGCTGCTCACGTCGTCGCCTCTGAAACTGCCTTACGCGCTGATTGTCTCTCGTCGCTCCGTCTGGCCAGCCTTATCATCCTGATGCGCGCCCTTGAAACCGTGTGCGTCAGTACCCAGCGAGCCTTCGAGCGTTATGGTGCGGCCGTCGCCTTAAGCGTTGCCGGCCGCATCGTCTCCCTGCTTCTCGCCGCTGGGCTCGCACTCGCTGACTGCACCATCACCACAATCCTCTGGACCACGCTCGCCATCACCCTGCTTTTCGTATGGTTTCAGATGCGCAGCCTCTGCGTTCTTCTGGATGCCGGCTCGCTTCGTCCGCGCTTCGATCGCGATTCGTTCAGAGCGCTCTTCCAGTTTGGAATCTTCACCTGGCTTCAGGCGCTCGCGTCGGTCATCATCGGCCAGGCGGACCGCTTATTTGCGGGCGTCGCCATGGGAGCCGTCGCAGTCGCTTCTTATGCGCTCTGTGTCCAGATAGCGCAGCCTCTGTACGGCATCGTCTCGTCCGGCCTGCACTTCCTCTTTCCCCATCTGTCGGCCCGGCGTCTCACGTCATCGTCAACGGCACTGCGGCGCACCATTGCGATGGCACTGCTCGTCAACATGGTCTTTGTCGCCATCGGGACGGTGCTGCTCCTCCTCTTCGGCGTTCCCGTTCTTCGGGCCGTCGGGGGCTATGCCATCGCACAAACTGCAAAGCACGTGCTCCCTCTCGTCGTGTGGAGTACGTCCCTGCTTTCTCTCAGCGTGAC